>Ga0265797_10007675_pt1 | contig 14626 bp, 8 predicted proteins | sample P2T30metagenome_FD_192433 | JGI IMG/M metagenome (GOLD analysis project Ga0265797, IMG submission 192433) | Plant litter microbial communities from East Loma Ridge, Irvine, California - P2 T30 | ecosystem: Environmental > Terrestrial > Plant litter > Unclassified | place: USA: California... | reverse complement strand
GACATCGGCGCCACTCGAGATAGCCGATCACGTGCCCAACGTCCAGCAGGGCAGTCTCCACATAAGCAGGTTGCACTCACTGATACGCAGAAGAGTGAGTACTGGAGTCTGGCCTCATAAGTCGCATCGCGCCTATAATTTTTTCCAACACTCTCGCCGCTTTCTTTTGTGGAAAGACAACAATCCATTGAACTTGCCTGAATTATCTGCCGTCGCCCTGGCCCAGCCCTACAAGGAACTCGTCACCAGGACCCGTCATCGGTCTTAGTGCCGGAGACGTACACACTCAGCCAGCACTGTGCAGCGGTAGGTGTGAGGACGCAGCGTTGTTCTGGTCCTCTTCGAACTTGGAGTCGGTCCACGACGGAAGTACGGCGGCTGAACCTGAGGGGACGAAAACTCAAGACCGCCCGTGGTCTGCACACCAAATACCGTTGAAGCTGGGATCTCCACATTACCATATAGTGACGATTATTGACAGGCCCTTTCTTCTTCTAGACGGCATTGGCACGGCATGAACTGTGGGCGCAAAGAAGGGTCGCCACCAGGTGCTCTTTAGGCTCACGCTTCCTTTATCCGCTGCAGAGCCTCACGTCGTAAGCAGAAGGGTGACAGGCTCGACCGGCCACTAGCGAATGGGCTCGGCAGCTTATATATCGAGAGATCTATACAGCGACTCGAGAAGTCTCAACGCTCTCTCGTGGCAGTCGAGGCCGAGGAGTCGTTGGCTGTTGGAGTAGTAGTCTGTGGCAGAGTTCGACCCCAGGGCCGCGCTATGCCGCTTCTGTAAATCACGTTTGAGCACGACATCCTCCATACCCACAGCGAACTTTCTGGTTCTGGCTCTAGCTCCACGGCTGGACGTAATCTGCTTGGCCCAATGCCTATGACCTGGCTGCGATGGCGTCTTTTGCGCCCTCGATGTTGCAATCACCTCCCTCCGATCTCGTCTGCACCACCGCAGTGCTTGTCTCGCTTGTCTCGCTTGCCTTTCTTGTCGCCAAACCCAAAGAGACACCCTCTTCACGCGATCCGGGTTGCAGATCGCTCTCGTCATCACCACAACCGCCCACGCCTTACCCGTTCGACAGCGCCGACTTGTGCAACGACCGCACTGAGTCGAGTGAGTATATCAAATACCGTTGCGTGCTCCTCGCGTGATTCTACCCAGGCGGCTGCTTTTTCTCGCGTGCTCCGTTGGTCTCGCCCTGGCCGTAGTTCGCGCCGTAGATCGGAGTGAACACCCTGCCCACTATTGGCCGTCTGAGCTCTAAGGGCTTGCATTCCTGCAAGATCTGACCGAGAAGCACAATCTGTGGCAGCTCCAGAGCAATCTTAGCTGAACTTGGCGAACCGCCACCAGCAGCTTCGACCACTGTTACTTTTTATCTGCATGCTTAAGTACTGAAGCATTCCAACTCAATCCCTTCGCAGAGGCATCGCCCAGCTTTGCCACGACAAACCAAGCATGGCCAACGCCACCACCAAGATTGGCCACGGCCTTGCCAAAGCCCTCGGCATCAAGGTCAACTACCGCGACGAGACTGGCAGTGGCGCCAACGCGAAGCTTTCGCGCGGCGAGTCTGTCTTCTCAGTCACCAGTGCGGATTCCTACGAAGAAGATGAGCCTACTGCGAAAGAATGGCTGGCCGAAGTCTGGCCCAGCAAATCTGACGCCTGGAATTACACCAAGGGATTGTTCCCTTTCACTTCATGGATCCTTCACTACAACCTGCAATGGCTTTACGGTGACCTTGTCGCTGGTATGTGCTCTTAAATCTTGTTCGACGTTTCTCGATCGGTTACTAACCGTTTTAGGTATCACCATTGGTGCTGTAGTGGTCCCGCAAAGTATGGCCTACGCAAAGCTCGCCCAGCTCCCAGTTCAATATGGTCTCTACTCATCTTTCATGGGTGTCTTGCTCTACTGGTTCTTCGCTACTTCGAAAGATATCACTATCGGACCCGTCGCAGTCATGTCAACACTGGTTGGCAACGTCATCATCAAGGCAAAAGAAACCAACCCTGATCTGGAACCTCAAGATATCGCGATCGCTCTCGCGGTCATCGTTGGTGGCATCACCGCTGGATTGGGACTTCTTCGTCTGGGCTTCATCGTCGACCTGATTTCCCTTCCCGCCATTTCAGCGTTTATGACTGGCTCAGCCATTTCTATTGGTGTCGGACAAGTTAGCGCTCTTATGGGCATTACTTTGAGCTCAGGCACTACCAGAGATGAGCCCTACAAGGTCATCATCCACACACTCGCGGGTCTTCCTTCCACCAACCTGAACGCAGCGATCGGCTTGTCAGCACTCCTCATGCTGTATGGCATTCGCAGCATTTTCAACTACCTCGCAAGGAAACAGCCAAACCGCAGAAAGCTGTATTTCTTCCTGAACACCCTCAGGACCGCCTTCGTCATCTTGCTGTACACCCTCATCAGCTACCTGGTCCACAGGAACCTTCCTAACCGAAGCGCGGACACGGCGAAGAAGCTTACGAAGTTCAGTGTGCTCGGACCGGTGCCTCGTGGATTCACCCATGCTGCGGTACCCAAGATGAACAAGGAGATTATCGATCTTTTCGTGAGCGAGATCCCTGTCTCTGTCATCGTCTTGCTCATTGAGCACATCTCCATTGCCAAGTCTTTCGGTCGCGTCAACAACTACACCATCAACCCATCACAAGAATTGGTCGCGATTGGCGTGACCAACTTGTTGGCACCTTTCCTTGGTGGCTACCCTGCTACCGGATCGTTCTCCCGTACTGCCATCAAGTCCAAGGCCGGTGTGCGTACTCCTCTCGCTGGTGTCTACACTGCGATTATTGTGCTCCTCGCAATCTACGCGCTTCCTGTGGTGTTCTTCTACATCCCCAATGCCGCTCTTTCTGCTGTCATCATCCACGCCGTGGGCGATTTGATTACACCCCCGAACACGGTCTACCAGTTCTGGAAGATCTCGCCGCTGGAGGCTCTTGTCTTCCTGGTTGGTGTCTTTGTCACAGTCTTCTCCAGCATCGAGAACGGTATTTACTCCACGGTTGCGATCTCGTTCGCAATCTACATCTTCCGCGTGTTCAAGGCACAAGGACGCTTCCTCGGACGTGTCCAGGTTCACTCCGTCGTTGGCGACCACGTGTTGGACGAGACCCACACGAGGACACCACGCAAGCCGGACAATGATCCCGAGAGGTCTACTCGCAACATCTACCTGCCTATCTCGCACGAGGACGGCTCCAACCCAACTCTTTCGGTCGGCCACCCACACCCTGGTGTCTTCATCTACCGCTTCTCCGAAGGCTACAATTACCCCAATGCCAACCACTACCTTGACTACATGACCGAGGTGATCTTCAAGGAGACCCAACGCACCGACCCTAACACATATGGACGTCTCGGCGACCGCCCATGGAACGACCCGGGCCCACGCAGGGGAAAGCCACTTGTGAGCGACGATCACAAGCCTACCCTCAAAGCGATCATCCTTGATTTCTCTTCCGTCAACAACGTTGATGTGACATCCGTGCAGCACCTGATTGACGTCCGCAACCAGCTTGATCGTCATGCCGCCCCAGACACCGTTCAATGGCACTTTGCGTCCATCAACAACCGTTGGACCAAGCGTGCTCTCGTCAACGCTGGATTTGGCTACCCAACCCCGCATAACGATGGTGGCTTCAACCGTTGGAAACCCATCTTCTCAGTCGCCGACATGGGTGGCGATCAATCTGCCGCTGCGGCTGCTCAACGTGATCTCAACCGTCGTCAACTCAAGAACGACGCAAACAGGGAAGAGGAAGGCCGCACAAAGCCCGCGTACGAGCACGATATTGGTCATGTGGACGGTGAAGACGACTTCGAAGCTACAATCAACAAGAGCTCGGCTTACAGCACAGCTCCGGCGAACAACGTTGCGGTCGTTGCTGGCTTGAACAGGCCGTTCTTCCACATCGATCTCACCAGCGCCGTCGAGAGTGCCATCAAGAACGTGGAAGTTCTCGTGTCTTCCAGGCCCCAGGATGACTCGAGCTCTGAAGATCACATTGGCCAAGCAAAGGCTGCTGGCGTTGAGAAGCCTACTCACTCTTAATTTGTTGCATCGCAGCGACTTCTTAATCTTCAAAGATTTGATTTGATGTGTTCAAAAAGCATCTCGGACATTTCCGCAGCATTTACGGTATAAGAAGAGGGCAGATCCCTCTCGTCTGGTTTGGTTGTTAGTTATGATTCTGGTTTTTTTGTTGGCGGATCTTCTTATATATACACGATTCACGCACGCAGCGAGTGCATAGGAGGTCATTTACGAACCGCCTTTTATTGAAACATATGAACATATTCTTACCCATCAATTCGCTCCAAAGTCATGGTCTGCAGTCTCAGCACATGGTGAAAGTCTGGCCATTAATTCGGTGTTCTCGCGCGATGTCCTCACGATGCGTGATCAGCGACAGAATCGCACTCCAGCAACATGTGCTTCGATCGTCCTCAGCGAACAAGGCCCGTTAAACCCAATCGCGAGATCTTTCGGGCTCGATTCGTTACCAAGATCAGTTTCTGATCTATCCGAGCTTGCAATAGGACTGAGCTCCGCAGGTACCGTTTTGATGTACCTCGCTTTTTGCACGGGCGGCTCGTTCCTTTTGTCGTTCAAACGCCTTCGTGTTTCAGCAACGATAAGGTTGACTAGGCAGAAGTGGGGTCCGGGGCACTCGTGCTGTGCTGACAGCGTTCGTTTACTTATCGCATGTTTCCAACAACCAGGAGCTGAAACCTGCACCTTCAGCTATTCTTACATCGAGGCACCTCAAAAAAGACGAGTCAGGTCGCACAGAGCTTGCTGGAGCTTCAGCTTAGCTTTCCCAGCTTACTGATTCGGTGGCTTCCGCATTCATCTTACCACAACATTCACCCGTGAACTCTGCCTACCCGAACAAGCACGTTATTGGAAGTCTGATGAGCCGATCATGGCGACTGTCGAGCAAGATGTCATTTCTCCTATCAGGACCGTGAAGCCGGAGCTTCCTCTTTCGGTTCCCAGCATTAACTCTGAGCCGGTGGAGCTGGACAGTACGCCTACTTCGCCTGAGAAGGTGCGCGCGCGGAGAGCGTCGAGGGGCGAGCTGTTAGCCGAGTTGGGTGGAGAGGAGAAGGAGGTATGTGTTATTTCTGATGACCACTAGTCATGCCGTAAGGTGCAGTCTTCGCTGACTGTGATGATTAGAAGCGAAAGCAATTACTGCTGGAGAAGAAGAGCGACCCCGCTGTACTTGTCGATATACCAAAAACGCCTGGTGCCGACGAGATCGAGAAAGGCCAAAGTAATTCGGAGGAGTGAGGATTTTTGGCCGACTATGCGTTGTAGGGTGCCCAGGCTTCATGAGAGTTGCAGAGCTGCATATACAGGAATGTGGGCTGAGACTGGTCTTTGCTATTTTCTTCGCACCTCACGAAACGTCTCATACAGATTTCATGAACAGACGCTCACAGCAAATGGAAGACCTTTTACTTGTGTCGCATAGACTTAGCATTCCCAACCATCCGCCCGTGACACCGGAAATGGCTCTCACATGGCCAAGTTCGCCTTTGTTCGATGTCCGCTTCCATTGTTGTAACCACCACAGATCTGGCCGGAACATGTCGAGGATCGACTTCTTTGTCTTGAATTATTCAACACAGCACAGCTTCAACGTCATGACGCCGCCACCTGACTCAACCATACTGCGAGCTTCGCGATCATGTTTATCGACTCAAGGCCAGTCACCGGCTATGGCGAGACCGCCGGTTGGGCGCTGCCTCTCATGCCACAAGAACCCGTTCCCAGAGTTCCTCTTCGACGACCACAAATTCACAAGGCCAATTCGTCGACTCCGTCACTCAGGGGAATGGAACAAACTATCCCTCCAGCTCCTCTGAAACGACCGCCTTATACTACTACCGAGACATCGAGCTCGTCCCTGAGCGGCATGGAACAGACAGTCATGCCTTTCCAAGAGTTCGTCAGACGTACACCGCCGCTCGAAGAAGATAAGCCTTTACCACCTACACCATTACAAGTCAGAAGATCATCTTTCGGGGAGAGCACCTGGGCTTCATCTCGAGAAGCATCCTCTTCTCGACCAAGGAGAACTTCAAGCGTCTACAGTCGAACAGTCAGCCAGTGGATTCCAGACTCGCCTGTCTGGTCAGCTTCCGACCTGGCGGACAACCCTTTGCCTGCGCTACCTCCAGAGCTTTTGCGACCAATAGCCTACAGTGCGAGTACACCTGAACTGATCGAAACACCACTGGATATGCTTCTGCTACAGCCAAGGACATATCAACCACTTCTCACTACACCGTCTCCGACGATAAGTCGACAGACAACACCATCGCCTGGACCGGAGCCGTTGCAGGAGGACCGCAAATTCTCGATCCTTCTACCGACTGCAGTCGATGTCGTCGACATACCAAAAAGTCATTTACGTACCGTGTCGCTTGAAAAAGCCAAAGCGGCCGCAGGCGCACCTGGAGCAGAACATTTACTTCCCGAAGAGCTGCGAGCGAAGTCCAAAGGCAAGATTGTGGTCAAGACCCGGTCTCTCGAACCTATCGTGAAAGCACCTCAGCCTGCAGCGATATCACCTCAGCCACTTGTCCGAGACACACTGGCCATGTTGAGTAGGGATGTAGATCGACCACCTAGTCCTCCTCCCGCTCTCCCTACAATGACTCTTGTCGATGCCGAAGGCAGAGATAGGGTAGTTGCAACACCCAGGCTGAGCGTGGCACCTTTGCCTACCTTCTCATTCCCTGCCGAACCTGTCAGGAGCCCAGTACACACCACGATCAATGCATTCCCTGTTGGCAAGAACGCACCCAAGACCATGGTCTCGTTGACCTCGCGGATCCACAATGATCCCAGTCCACCAGCACTACAGCCTGATCTTTACGGACACGAGCGAGGTAGAAGCATTCAGCGTGGCCCACGCGACTCTGGCTATCAGTACTACCAACCCAACGGCCGAAGACGTGAATCGACCTCACCCATGAGACCCGAAGATCCCGCTCATCAAATGTCCCAGGACTACTACTCCCTGCTAGCCGAGCAGAATCGCCAGGCATCCGCATCGTCAGCTTCGCGCAGCATGAAGTCCGACGTCGAGGTTGGCGAGCACATGAGGATGGTCCCACAACCTCTGTTCCACGGCAAGCCTGCTTCAATGCAATACGGACGTGTCAGCAGTCGCTACGACAGCGTGACCGGAACCATCATCCCGTTCTACCACCGCCAGCAAAGCGACAGCAGTTTGTCGATGCAATCTCAGCAATCCGGAAGCAATATTACGCCATATCGTTTGTCCAACATCACAAACAATCGACGGAGAAGTAGCATCGGCACAATCCCCATATCGCCGCCATTCCAGTACGACAACTTCGAGGGTCGTTCTGCAGCAGCAATGCCACACGTCCCCCAGCCCCGTGCGATCCCCAAGCACCGTCGTAACAGCGATGACAACCGCGTATCGGCCTACTGGCACATCCCGACCAAAGGCGGCAACGAGCTGGTCTTCCGCCGCAGCAAAGAGAAACAACCTTCGATCCCCAAGATCGTCGGTCCAGGATCTCCCAACAGTCCAGGCGTGCCTCTGCTGGCGCCAGATATCGTCGCCCAGCGCCTGCAGACTCCAGAAGCGACTCCAGAGCACTCTCCCTTATTCCAAGGGCCCTGGCTGATGCAGCACACAAGCTCCGCTCCATCCTTGACTCCCTCTCCAGCCAGCAGAGACGAGGATCCCCTCAGCAGCGGCAAAACCAATACCAAAACAAAAGACAGCGAAAGAGAAAAAGAACTCACAGCCAAACAAGCCCTCCTCGCCCGCATCACCAAAGGCGCAGTCAAATACGCCGACAAACTCACCCGCCCCACAGGCTACGAGCCGCAATCCTCCTCACCACTGTCAAACAACAGCAACATCATCGATCACAGCAACGCCGTGCCCGAAGCTCGCACTTCATCACCCCATCTCCTCCCTCCGCCATCAACAACCAACACCACCAAAAAGCACGCCCACAAAACCAGCCTAGGCTGGTCCACCGCCTCCAAATCCGCCTTCGACTCCCTCCACCACCCCCTCAAAATCCACCAGCACACCCCCTCCCAAGCCTCCACCTCCACCTCCATCTACACCCACACCACAACTCCCGCCCGGCCCCTCGACGAGCGTAACCCCAGCGGCGGCGTCGAAGACGACCAACAACAAGACCAATCCTTCGTCAGCGGCGTCCGCCGGGGTAGTATAAATTTGTTCGCGACGCTGCGGGATCTGCGGCGGGAGACGAAAGCGGAGAAGAGGCGAGAGGAGATTAAGAGAAGTATTCGGGTGGTGGGGGTGCCGGAGGGGGCTGCTGCTAGTGGGAGTGGGAGTGAGATTCGAGGGCGGAGTGCGGATGGTAGGAGGGCTGAGAGGGGAGAGGACGTGAGGCCGCAGGCTGGGGTTGGGGGGTGGGGAGTGAGGAGTATGAGTTGGATGGGAGGTGGGGCAGCAGTGTGATCGAGGGCGTGAGATGGGTCAAAGCGTTTGTGTGTATGAGTGAGTTAAATTGAGTGAGTGGGTCGGGTTGTTAAGGATAATTTGATTGTACATGTAAAGTAGGCCTAAATGATGAAGCAGTACTTCTCTAGTAATAAGACACGTGCTCGCTCCGCTGTAATCCTACACTGTGGTCCTTGATCTGTGGTTGGGGGTGCTCGTCCCAGCACCTTCTTTGGAGTGCATGTGGCGGTTTTGAGAACCGGCCTGATTGGTATGGCCTATCGCCGAAAGTTGTTCTTTGTGTGAGGGAAGAGCCATCGTTGGTGGATGATTCCGCGCAGACAGCAGATCTGGGTCGTACTGTCCACCTCGATGGGGCTGTTAAGATGTCGGTCAACAGGTCTCAACATCTAGAACTCCCAGTCCTCCTCGACACTCTTGATCGCCCAGTCGAACTTCTCACGCAGCGTCTTGGAGAAGAAGCGCTCGATGGGAACATTGAACTTCTTCGTGAACACGACAGTCAAGCGCGGGTCGATGTAGTTCTGTCATAAAAGTTAGCATACCATTTTTGGTTGACAACACAATGCGAGCAACTTACGATCTTGGAAGTGCCCAGTGCGACTTCCTTGTTGTTCTCGCGATCCTCGCTCTGGGTCTTAGCCGTCGCGATACGCTGATCCAGCTTCTCGATTTGCGTCTCGAATTTCTCAACAGAGGGACCTTTGCCTTCTGCTTCGACCTTCTGAGTCTTGTTCTCCTTCTTGAACTTGGCCTGCATCTCAGAGACGACTTCCATCCGCTCCTCGAGCTCCTTAGCCTTCATGGGCTTTTGGCCATCGGCCTCGAGCTTCTCGTTCTCCTTATCGAACTTCTTCTGGATCTTGATCTTCTCCTGCTCAATGAGAGACTCCTGGTGAGTTTTGACCCAATCGCCACCAAGGTCTTCGGGGAGGGCAAAAAAGTCTGCTCCCCTCTTCTTCTTGAGCTTGGGATCAAGATCAAGCATCATCTGCTTGATGCGCCATTGCTGGTATCGCATGCCGTTGATCTTGTCCTCCATCTTCTCCATGACTTGGTTGTGGCCAGCAGCGACGGTACGCTTGTGGTTACAGAGGATGGCGACTTCACGGTTGGCATTGTTGTAGTCCTTGACCTTCTCGGCGATAGTTCCAGTAGACTTCATCTTTTCCAAAAGCTTGGCCATGGTCCAGGATGCGTTGTAAGTACGGAACACCTTGGCAGTCAGACCAGGCATGTAGTTTGACAAGTGCTTGTTGAGGCCAGAAGTGGTCAGACGATCAAAGACCTCGTCGCCCTCCTTCTTCGGTGCGCGCTTGAAAATCTTCAGGTTCTTGAAGACCTGCGGGTCAACCTTGACCTCATCGTAGAAACGGATGGAGTCTTTGCCGAGGAAATCGAAGATGACAGTCTCAGGCGGACGCAAAGTGACGTGCTCGAACTTCAGCGAACAGCAGCCGACGGTGTCTGCCTCATCTTCACCCTTTTCGTTGCCAGCACGGAGAGCAAATTGATCAATCAAGTAGACCGCAGTAGCACGCTGACGCTCAGCCATCACCTCCGACTTGAGCTCACGGTGGTAGTCCTTGCGGATGGTGTCGATGTGCTTCTTCAGCTCACGCGCCTTCTCGAACTTCTTGTAGTCACTCTGACCCTTGACATCAGAGTTGGCAGCAAGCATGACATACTTGTAGTTGCCATTGATGTTCTCTTGCCACATAGCAAGCCATGTGCCTTCTTGATCGTGCTTAACCTCCTTCCATTTGTGGCCATCTGGGGGCTTGGGGACCATGGCATCCTTGCCAATGTTGATAGTGATTTGTTCGGGCGTAACACGCTTCTTGAAACGACCAGTCTTCGGGTGCTCACCACGTCCACGGAACAGACCTGGAGGTTCGACTCTGAAGTTGCCGACCTTTTGCTTGCGACCGTCCCACAAGCAGTACATGTAAGGCGCTTCGAGCTCGTCCTTCGCTGCCTTGAGCTGCTTCTTCTCTGCAGCCGGTAGCGTCTTCTTGGCCTGTCGCTCTGCGTCCACGTGGTTGAAGATGGGCTGAAAGTCGCACTTCTCGAACTTGAGAATCTTGACCTTGTTGCCATCCTTGTCCTTGCCGTGTCCAGTCTTGTCCAGCATTTCCTTGAAATCGGAGAAGAAGTTCTTCTGGAAAGTCGGGTTCTCGACGTTGTGGGTGGAGTTGAGCATACCACCGAAAGCGTGCGCAATCTCTTCGGCTTGAGGGTCCAGCTTGACGGGTACACCGTCGTAGAGCATCCTGACGTTGGGTGGCAGAGGTTCGTACTCCGGAGGGAAGACAACACCATTGTGCTGGAGCGTGGTCCATTTGGTCGTGCCGTCTCCCTTGGTAGGGTCCTCCCACCAGCGGTACTCCTCCTCACCCTCCTCTCCCTCTTCTTGGTCTTCCTCTTTTGCTGCCGCCTTGCCCTTCTTGGCTGCGGCAGGGGCTGCCTTGGCCGCCTTCTTCACAGCAGGAGCCTTCTTTTTCAGAGGCGCATCTTCATCAGATTCCTCCTTCTTGACCTTCTTTGCGCCATTGGCTTGCTTCTTGGCCGCAGGCTTCTTAGCCTTGCTCAGAGGCTTGTCATCATCCTCGCTGTCACTCTCCTTCTTCACAGCTTTGCGCTTTGCCTCGGCAGTTTTGGAAGCCCTGCGCGCAGCAGGCGCCTCCTTTGCGGCCTTCTTCTGGATCTCTGCCTTTTCCTTTTGCAGCTTCTGGCCAAGAGGGATGTCGTCGTCGGAGTCTTCTCCAATTTGATGCGCGGTCGCCCTGATGGGACCAGATTTTTTGGCCAAGGGTACGTCATCTTCGTCGTCCGAATCGGCTGGGACCGCAGAGGTTCGTTGGCGCTTCACCTATTGACTAGTCAGCCTTCCGAAGGCAAAACTGTTAATGAGAAAGAATGGTCGCGTACCAGAGGGGCATCGTCGCTCTCAGATTCCGAGGCGTCCTTGTAGCTCTTGCCGTTCGTCATCGAAGCCTTTCGCTTTCCATTTGCTGATGCGCCATTGGTCGCGGGCTTGTCGATGTCCATGTTATCGTCGGCAGGGCCGAAGGCCATGCTGATGCCAGGTTTGACAGCATCGCTGCTGGCAGGTGCCTCGTTATCCATGGCTTTGTCGATAGCTTTGGGTATGGTCGCGCTCGACTTGGCTGTGCTGGTGTTAGTTGGGGTGGCGAGGTAGGATGTTAAAAGAGATTGAGGTCGATGAAGTAGATAAGTAATTTGCACGAGAAGAGAAGAGAAAGTAGTAAGTGAGGAAGGTGGATCCGATCTGTGAAGACGCGCAAGAAGGTCTAGGTGAGGCTGGGAAAAGGATTTTGACTAAGTCCCCGCTTGCGCGCGACTTAGTCAAAAAGCAAACTGACAACTGACTGAAGGGCTGCGTCACCGAGACAAATGAAATGAAAACACACACGTGACGCACCTTTGCCGAGCGGCTGGTCATCCTCTGAGCTGGACATGAGTGTGGAAGTGAAGGCGTACGGCCAAGGCACGCGTGGGTGATGGTGAGGCGGATGGGTGGAATAATAACAATGGCCGCCCAGTCGCGTATATGCAGGCAAACGTGCAGCAGGCAAGCGCGAAGGGCAGAAGCGCGTAAGACCTGAGATCACAAGCCCGAGTCGCGGGCGGATGAGAAATGAAATGAGAAATGAAATACTGGTGAATTGTGAGTGAGAGATTCTGTGGGTGGTGTCGCGTGGAATTGAAATGAAGGATTGGGGGTGAATTGGATGGCAAGATGGCAAGCAAGGAAATGTGAGACGTGAATAAGCTCAGAGGCAAACAGGCAGACAAGGCCCGGCCAGCCCAGGGAGAGAGGGAGAGACAATCGACTCCCAACTCCAAAGCTGAAAGCTGGCTAGCTGGCTGGTCGTGCCTGCCTGAAAAGTCAGGCACCATCGCGGCTTCACCCGAGTGCGGAGCTAAGGTTCTCCTGCGAACATCCAACGACTTCACCAAAGGTGCCCGGCTAGAAGGCATTGCGCATCGCTCATACTCCGCTCATCACTTCACATCTCTCGCCATGTTGTCCACAGCTGCTCGTCCCGCCTTCAGGGCTGGCGCTGTCGCCATGCGGTATGTCCGACCTCCCAGACACTGCGCGCCGCGCTCGACACATGACACCGCGCGCACCGCAGCCATTCCTTCAAACAACCACCCACTGACCTTCCACCTACAGCTCGGCGCCCGTCTCCGCCCCTCTCGTCGCTCAGTCCGCCAACTATGCCACTCTCCGTGAGATCGAGGGCCGTCTCAAGTCCATCCGCAACATCGAGAAGATCACCAAGACCATGAAGATTGTCGCCTCCACCAAGCTCACCCGCGCCCAGAAGGCCATGAACGAGTCCATCACCTACGGAAAGACCTCGCAGAAGACCTTCGAGGAGGCCGGTACCGTCCCTGCTGAGGGCGAGGGCAAGAAGTCCCTCCTCGTCATGTGCTCTTCCGACAAGGGTCTCTGTGGTGGTATCCACTCTGGTCTGTCGCGTTACGTCCGCAAGCAGCTCGCCACCGACGGCCTGCCCAGCGACATCGACATCGCTGTCATCGGCGAGAAGTGCAAGGCCCAGATGAGCAGGAGCAACCCCAAGAACATGGTTCTCAGCTTCTCAGGTGTCGGCAAGGCCGTCCCGACTTTCGCCGACGCGACCTCCATCGCCGACCAGCTCTGCCTTTTGAGCACCCAGTACGACAGCATCAAGATTCTGTACAACAAGTTCGTCAACGCCACCAGCTACGAGCCCACCATCATTGAGGCTTTCTCTGAGGAGGCCATCAAGGACTCTGGTATGTTCACTCGAATCCATGTATAACTCTATGCTGCCACAAAACTAACATCGCAAACCAGCCAACTTCTCCTCTTTCGAGATCGACGAGGCTGTCCTCCCCAGCCTCCGCGAGTACGCTCTTGCCAACTCCCTCTTCTGGGCTCTTGCCGAGGGCCACGCTTGCGAGCAGTCCGCCCGCCGCAACGCCATGGACAACGCCTCCAAGAACGCCGGCGAGATGATCACCAAGTTCCAGATTCTGTTCAACCGTACTCGCCAGGCCGTCATTACCGGTGAGCTCGTCGAGATTATCACTGGTGCCGCCGCCTCCGAGGAGTAGACGTAATCCACAAAAATGGAAGATGTCGGAGCATATGATGTGCAGTTGTATTGAGGAAGAGAGGAGCTGGAAATGTATGTATATAGCCGGGATTGAGAAGTGCTCCTGCAATCAATGCTACAGTAGTTTTCTTTTGTGATGATTATAACTCTTTGCTGGCCTTGAAAGTGTTGCGGTGTGTCCTGTGTTGATGAGCTACTTTCAAGCCATATGAGAGCGATTCGAGAAGCTTCCTGTGCTTGACAGCTACTACTCACGGATGTGAGCACCGGTGAGAATATTGTCTCGGTAAACGACTTTCTCTAGTATTGGTGAAGAAGTGCCTTAGTCTGCCGTTGGGCGAAGTCCGACTCTATCGCACTTTCCGTGCTGTTGACTGCTAATCAATCTCAATGGTATTTTGAGATGCCTTTTGATAGTCAAATTAATGATTCTGTTGACCAAAAATACATCTAGTTTATCTATATTCTTCAGATGACGTAGCGAGTATACGCGCTCGAATCCAGGTCGTGTCAAATGAGCACTCTAAGCGTGTCGCCCACTCTCCAGCCGCAAGAGTGGAGGTCATGTTAAATGCCACCTCACCTTGTAGCCCTCCATCGACCTTCCTTAATAGTCCATAGCTTTTCAAGTCAGCCGTATTCTTGCCCACCCGTACAAATAAGGTAGTCAGCTGTGAGTATCTACTTGCGAATAGTTGAAGTCACATCTTCATCTGGTCACTTGCAAGCAAGCCTACCTCCCACCATGACCGCCACATCACCCAACAACCCAGACCTCCTCGTCTGCGTAGCATGCGGCACAGAATTCGACCAGCCAGCAGACCAGCCTTTGGAGAACTGCGTGATTTGCGATGTACGTTCCATAGACTATTATTCCCTATCCCACCACTACAACCAAAACCCAACTCCTCCCAAGACATACACACCACCACCAGCTAACCAGGCGGGCCGGG
>Ga0265797_10007674_pt1 | contig 14626 bp, 8 predicted proteins | sample P2T30metagenome_FD_192433 | JGI IMG/M metagenome (GOLD analysis project Ga0265797, IMG submission 192433) | Plant litter microbial communities from East Loma Ridge, Irvine, California - P2 T30 | ecosystem: Environmental > Terrestrial > Plant litter > Unclassified | place: USA: California... | reverse complement strand
TGCTGGCCGACCTCGACGAGCGCGGCATCATCCGCATCGGTGCCGAGGTGCGCCCCGGCGACATCCTCGTCGGCAAGGTCACGCCCAAGGGCGAGACCGAGCTCAGCGCCGAAGAGCGCCTGCTGCGTGCGATCTTCAACGAGAAGAGCCGCGAGGTCCGCGACACGTCCCTGAAGGTGCCCCACGGCGAGCAGGGCACGGTCATCGGCGTCAAGGTGTTCGACTCGCAGGACGGCGACGACGAGCTCGGCTCGGGCGTCAACCAGCGCGTGGTCGTGTTCATCGCCCAGAAGCGCAAGATCACCGCGGGTGACAAGCTCGCCGGTCGTCACGGCAACAAGGGCGTCATCTCGACGATCCTCCCCGTCGAGGACATGCCCTTCCTCGCGGACGGCACCCCGGTCGACATCATCCTCAACCCGCTGGGCGTTCCCGGTCGGATGAACTTCGGCCAGGTGCTCGAGATCCACCTCGGGTGGATCGCGGCGCAGGGCTGGAACGTCGAGGGCGTCCAGGAGTGGGCGAAGAACCTGCCCGAAGAGGCGCTCAGCGCCGCTCCCGGCACGAAGGTCGCCACCCCGGTGTTCGACGGTGCCGCCGAGCGCGAGATCGAGGGTCTGCTCGACTCGACCCTGCCGACCCGCGACGGTGAGCGTCTGATCGGTTCGTCCGGCAAGGCGCGCCTGTTCGACGGTCGCTCGGGTGAGCCGTTCCCGAACCCGATCTCGGTCGGCTACATGTACATCCTGAAGCTGCACCACCTCGTCGACGACAAGATCCACGCGCGTTCGACGGGCCCGTACTCGATGATCACGCAGCAGCCGCTGGGTGGTAAGGCACAGTTCGGTGGCCAGCGCTTCGGTGAGATGGAGGTCTGGGCCCTCGAGGCCTACGGCGCCGCGTACGCGCTGCAAGAGCTCCTGACCATCAAGTCGGACGACATCCTCGGCCGCGTGAAGGTGTACGAAGCCATCGTCAAGGGCGAGAACATCCAGGAGCCCGGCATCCCCGAGAGCTTCAAGGTCCTCATCAAAGAGATGCAGTCGCTCTGCCTGAACGTCGAGGTCCTCTCGGCCGACGGCCAGACGGTCAGCCTGCGCGACACGGACGACGAGGTCTTCCGTGCCGCCGAAGAGCTCGGCATCAACATCTCCTCCCGCTTCGAATCGTCGAACGTCGACGAGATCTAAGCCCCCTTCCCACAACGACACGTCGATACATCTGACAAGGGATTAAATTTTGATCGAAGCAACAACTTTCGATGAGCTGCGGATCGGCCTCGCCACTGCCGAGAACATCCGCGCCTGGTCGCACGGTGAGGTCAAGAAGCCGGAGACCATCAACTACCGCACGCTGAAGCCCGAGAAGGACGGCCTCTTCGGAGAGCAGATCTTCGGGCCGTCGCGTGACTGGGAGTGCGCGTGCGGCAAGTACAAGCGCGTCCGCTTCAAGGGCATCGTCTGCGAGCGCTGCGGCGTCGAGGTCACGAAGTCGTCCGTGCGTCGTGAGCGCATGGGCCACATCGAGCTCGCCGCCCCCGTCACGCACATCTGGTACTTCAAGGGCGTCCCCTCGCGCTTGGGCTACCTGCTCGACATGGCCCCGAAAGACCTCGAGAAGGTCATCTACTTCGCGGCCTACATGGTCATCTCGATCGACGAAGAGGGCCGTCACGCCGACATGCCCGGGCTCGAGAACGAGCTCCGCCTCGAGATCAAGCAGCTCGAGTCGCAGCGCGACACGCGCATCGCCGACCGCCTGAAGAAGCTCGAGGACGACCTGGCCGTCCTCGAGGAAGAAGGCGCGAAGAGCGACCAGAAGCGTCGTGCGAAGGACGGCGCCGAGAAAGAGATGTCGCAGACGCGCAAGTCGTTCGACGAGGACATCAACCGCCTCGAGCGCGTGTGGGAGGACTTCCGCAACCTCAAGGTCGGCGACCTCAAGCCGGAAGACGCCGTCTTCCACGAGCTGCAGGACCGCTTCGGCATCTACTTCGAGGCCCACATGGGCGCCGAGGCGATCAAGAAGCGCCTCGAGGCCTTCGACCTCACCACCGAGGCCGAGAACCTCCACCTGCAGATCTCCGAGGGCAAGGGTCAGAAGAAGATCCGCGCCATCAAGCGCCTGCGCGTCGTCAGCTCGTTCCTGGCGACCGGCAACTCGCCGGCCGCCATGGTCCTCGACGTCGTCCCGGTCATCCCGCCCGAGCTGCGCCCGATGGTGCAGCTCGACGGTGGTCGCTTCGCGACCAGCGACCTGAACGACCTCTACCGTCGCGTGATCAACCGCAACAACCGCCTCCGTCGCCTGCTCGACCTCGGTGCTCCCGAGATCATCGTGAACAACGAGAAGCGCATGCTGCAAGAGGCCGTCGACGCCCTGTTCGACAACGGTCGTCGCGGTCGTCCCGTCACGGGTACCGGCAACCGCGCCCTGAAGTCCCTGAGCGACATGCTCAAGGGAAAGCAGGGTCGCTTCCGCCAGAACCTGCTCGGCAAGCGCGTCGACTACTCGGGTCGTTCGGTCATCATCGTCGGCCCGACGCTGAAGCTGCACCAGTGCGGTCTGCCCAAGCAGATGGCCCTCGAGCTGTTCAAGCCGTTCGTCATCAAGCGCCTGATCGACCTGAGCCACGCTCAGAACATCAAGTCGGCCAAGCGCATGGTCGAGCGTTCGCGCCCGCAGGTCTGGGACGTCCTCGAAGAGATCATCCGCGAGCGCCCCGTGCTGCTGAACCGTGCGCCCACGCTGCACCGTCTCGGCATCCAGGCGTTCGAGCCCCAGCTGGTCGAGGGCAAGGCCATCCAGCTGCACCCCCTCGTCTGCGCGGCGTTCAACGCCGACTTCGACGGTGACCAGATGGCCGTGCACCTGCCGCTGTCCGTCGAGGCCCAGGCCGAGGCGCGCATCCTGATGCTCGCCTCGAACAACATCCTGAAGCCGTCCGACGGCCGTCCGGTGACCCTGCCCGCACAGGACATGATCATCGGTCTGCACTACCTCACGACGGTCACCGAAGGTGCCGAGGGTGAAGGCCGTGCCTTCTCGTCGGTCGCCGAGGCGATCCTCGCGAAGGACCAGGGCTCGCTCGACCTCAACGCGATGGTCAAGATCCGCATGAACGGCGTGCACTTCGCCGAGGGCGAGGCTCCCGAGGGCTACGAGGTCGGACAGGACATCCTGCTCGAGACGACCCTCGGTCGTGCGCTCTTCAACGAGAACCTGCCGGCGGACTACCCGTTCGTCCAGCAGGTGACCGACAAGGGCATGCTCTCGACGATCGTCAACGACCTCGCCGAGCGCTACCCCAAGGTCGCCGTCGCCGCAGCCCTCGACAACATCAAGGACGCGGGCTTCTACTGGGCCTCGCGTTCGGGTGTCACGGTCGCGCTGTCCGACGTGCTCACGCCTCCGCGCAAGCCCGAGATCGTCGCGGGCTACGAGAAGCAGGCCGCGGCGGTGCAGTCCGAGTTCGACAAGGGCCTCATCTCCGACGCCGAGCGTCGTGCCGACCTGATCAAGATCTGGACGGAGGCCACGAACGAGGTCGCCGCCGAGATGCGGGCGAACTTCCCGATCGACAACACCATCAACCGCATGGTGACGTCGGGGGCCCGTGGTAACTGGCTGCAGGTGCGCAACATCGCCGGCATGCGAGGCCTGGTGAACAACCCGAAGGGTGACATCATCCCCCGCCCGATCATCTCCTCGTACCGCGAGGGTCTGTCGGTGGCCGAGTACTTCATCGCGACGCACGGTGCCCGCAAGGGTCTGGCCGACACGGCCCTCCGTACGGCCGACTCGGGGTACCTGACCCGTCGTCTGGTCGACGTGTCGCAGGACGTCATCATCCGTGAAGACGACTGCGGTACCTCGCGTGGCCTCGAGATGCCGATCGCCGCACCCGACGCCAACGGCGTCATGGTGCGCGACGCGACCGTCGAGAACACCGTGTTCGCACGGTCGCTCGCGGCAGCCGCGGTGGACGCCGGGGGCACGGTGCTGGCCGAGGCCGGCGCCGACGTCGGAGACGTCCTGATCGACGAGCTCGTGGCGGCCGGCGTCGAGACCATCAAGGTCCGCTCCGTCCTCACCTGTGAGGCCGCGGTCGGTGTCTGCGCCCAGTGCTACGGCCGCTCGCTGGCCACCGGCAACCTGGTCGACATCGGTGAGGCCGTCGGCATCATCGCGGCCCAGTCGATCGGTGAGCCCGGCACGCAGCTGACCATGCGTACCTTCCACACCGGTGGTTCGGCCTCGGCCGACGACATCACGCAGGGTCTGCCCCGCGTGACCGAGCTGTTCGAGGCGCGCACCCCCAAGGGTGCGTCCCCGATCGCCGACTCGGCCGGTCGCATCACCATCGAGGACACCGACAAGGCTCGCCGCGTCATCCTGCAGCCCGACAACGGCGACGAAGAAGTGATCTACCCCGTGCTCAAGCGTTCGACCCTCCTCGTCGAGGACGGTCAGCACGTCGAGCTCGGTGAGCAGATCATCGCCGGTGCGGTGGACCCGAAAGAGGTCCTGCGCGTCAAGGGCGTCCGTGCGGTGCAGCAGCACCTCGTGGGTGGCGTCCAGGACGTCTACCGCTCGCAGGGTGTGCCGATCCACGACAAGCACATCGAGGTCATCGTCCGTCAGATGCTCCGCAAGGTCACCGTCGTCGACCACGCCGACACCGACCTGCTGCCCGGTGAGCTCGTCGACCGGTCGAAGTACAACGAGATCAACCGTGCGGCACTGACCGAGGGCAAGCGGACCGCGTCCGCTCGCCAAGAGGTCATGGGCATCACGAAGGCCTCGCTGGCGACCGAGTCGTGGCTGTCGGCCGCGTCCTTCCAAGAGACGACCCGCGTCCTGACGCAGGCGGCCATGGAAGGCAAGAGCGACCCGCTGGTCGGTCTGAAAGAGAACGTCATCATCGGAAAGCTCATCCCCGCGGGCACCGGCCTGTCGCGTTACCGCGACGTGTCGGTCGAGGCGACGGAAGAGGCGAAGGCGGAGCGCTACCCCAACCGCGTCTTCACCGACGATGCGTCGTTCAACGAAGCCGACCTGAGCTTCGTGGACTTCGACTCGTTCTCGTCGGACGACTTCACCCCCGGCACCTACAACTGAGAACCCCGTCGGGAGGCGCGGTGAGGGTCTGACCCGCACCGCGCCTCCTGAAGGCCTCGCCTCGAAGGGCCCCGGCTCGCACATCGTGCGGACCGGGGCCCTTCGCCGTCACCTGACCGAGCGGTCACGTCGGCGGGTCGTTCCCCCGCCGGGCTGAGGCGACGGCGGGAGGAGACCCGGCAGGATGGACGGATGCCTGAGGACCAGCCCGAAGAGACCGCCACCGTGACCTCCGCCGTCGGCGGAACCGCCGGATCACCCGCCACCTCCGCCCCGGCCGTCGTCGCCCGGGGCGAGGCTGCCGAGGGCGTCAGCGTCGGCACGGCCGACCGTCCCGTCCACGAGCGGGTGGCGGCGCCCGACGTCGTGCTGCCACCAGAATCCGTCGCGGGTGTCACCTGGCGGCCGCTCGCGCTCGACGACCTCGTGCCCCTGCACGCGCTCTGTGCCCGCATCGGGGCCGTCGACCACCCCGACCGGGGCCATGCCCTCGAGGTCGTGCGTGACGACCTCACGTCGCCCGGCATCGACCTCGTGCGGGACAGCATCGTCGGGGTCGACGCCGACGGCCGCTTCGTCGCCTGGGGACTCAGCCACCTGGGCCCGACCCGGGTCAGCCTCGTGCGGGTGGGGGTCCCCGGCGGTGTCGACCCCGGCCGACGCGGCGAGGGTCTCGGTCGCCGTCTCCTCGACTGGCAACGGGCTCGGGGCGAGCAGCACCTGGCCGCCTGTGACGAGGTCCTGCCGGCCGGTCTCGTGACCGACGTCGAGGAGGACGCCCTCGCCACGCGGGCGGCGTTCCGTCGGGCGGGGTTCGACGAGTCGCGGTGGTGGACCGAGCTGCGGCGCGACCTGACGGAACCGATCGAGCGCGTCGCGCTCGACCCGGCCGTCCGCCTGGTCACGATGACCGACGAATGGGTCGAGGCGACGCGTCAGGCCCGCAACGACGCCTTCCGCGACCACTGGGGCAGCCAGCCGACGAGCGAGGACCGCTGGGGTCGGATGGTCGGTGCCGGCACGTTCCGCCAGGACCTCTCGCTGCTGGCGGTCGCCCGTCCCCTCGACGACCCCGAGGCCGCCGAGCAGGTCGTCGCGTTCGTGCTGAGCGACGTCGACCCCGAGGACTGGGCGGCCCTGGGGCGGCGGTGCGCCTACGTCGAGTACGTCGGCGTCCGGCGCTCCTGGCGCGGACGGCACCTCGCGCAGTCCTTGCTCGCGTCGACGCTCGAGGCACACGTCGCCGAGGGGCTGGAGGTGACCGTGCTCGACGTCGACTCCGTGAGCCCGACGGGCGCACTGGGGCTCTACGACCGGGCCGGGTTCGTCGCCGCGAGGCGCTCCGCCACGGTGGTCCGCGCCTACTGAGTCCGACCGGGGGGCGACCGGCGCACCCCTTCGAGGGGCACCCGCTCTGGGACGTGCCGGCGACGACGTCCCGGCCGTAGCGTGAGGCAAGCTCGGTCCCGACCCCGAGCGTCGACCGGCCTCGTCGTCCTACCCCCGAGGCCCTGTACTTCCGAGGAGGTACGCGTGGCTTCCATGACCGAGATCCTGATCTTGCACGGGCTGTTGCCGATCGAGCAGCTCGACGTGATCCCGCGCGGCCCGGCCGAGGAAGAGGCGTCGATCCGCGACCTCCTCTCGCGAGGCGTCGTCACCGAGATGCAGGTGGCGAGGGCCCGGGCCACGGCCGCCGACCTCGACTTCGTCGAGCTGATCGACTACCCCGTCGACCGTTCGGCCGTGACGATGGTGCCCGCGGCCGTGTGCCGACGCCACAAGGTCCTGCCGATCGGGGTGCGCGACGGTTCCTTGATCCTCGCCATGGAGGACCCGGGCGACGTCTTCGCCATCGACGACGTCCGTGCCGGCCTCCGCATGGGCGTCGACCCCGTCGTCGCCGAGAAGAACGACCTCCGCGCCGCCATCGACCGCTACCTCCGCGCCGACGACGAGCTGAACGACCTCACGTCGACCCTCGAGGAGGAGCGGGCGCACGAGACGGCGGCCGACATCACCGACGGTCCCGACGACGACGTGCCGATCGTCCGGTTCGTCAACCTGCTCGTCAGCCAGGCGATCACCGACCACGCCTCCGACATCCACATCGAGCCGTCCGAGACCGACGTGCGCATCCGCTACCGCATCGACGGGGTGCTGCACGAGATGCAGCCGGCACCGAAGGCGATCCAGAACGGCGTCATCTCGCGCCTGAAGATCATGAGCGAGATCGACATCGCCGAGCGCCGCAAGCCGCAGGACGGTCGCATGTCGGTGCGCCACGGCGGACGACAGATCGACCTGCGGGTGGCGACGCTGCCGACCGTCTGGGGCGAGAAGGTCGTGATGCGGATCCTCGACAACTCGAACACCTCGATGAGCCTGCGCGACCTCAACCTGCTCGAGCGCAACTTCGACGTCTACGCCGAGTCGTACTCGAAGCCCTACGGCATGATCCTCGTCACCGGCCCCACGGGCTCGGGCAAGTCGACGACGCTGTACACGACCCTGAACGCCGTCGCCCGTCCCGAGATCAACGTCATCACGGTCGAGGACCCGGTCGAGTACCGCATGAAGGGCATCAACCAGGTGCAGGTCAACCCCAAGGCGGGCCTGACCTTCGCGAGTGCGCTCCGCAGCATCCTGCGGTCCGACCCCGACGTCGTCCTGCTCGGTGAGATCCGCGACCACGAGACGGCGCAGATCGCGATCGAGGCGTCGTTGACCGGCCACCTCGTGCTGAGCACGTTGCACACGAACGACGCCCCGAGCGCGATCACCCGCCTCACCGAGATGGGCATCGAGCCCTTCCTCGTCGGCTCGGCCATCGACTGTGTCGTCGCCCAGCGTCTCGCGCGTCGGCTCTGCGATCGGTGCAAGACGCCCACGGCCTACTCGCCGCTGCAGCTGGCACACCTGAAGTTCCGCGTCGGGCCCGACGAGAACCCCACGGTGTACCAGCCGGTGGGCTGCCAGCAGTGCTCGAACACGGGCTACCGCGGTCGCATCGCGCTGCACGAGGTGATGAGCGTCTCGGAAGAGATCGAACGCCTCGCCGTCAGCCGCGCGTCCAGCGCCGAGATCGGCCGGGTCGCCCGCGAGCAGGGCATGTTGAGCCTGCGTCAGGACGGTTGGGAGAAGGCCAAGCTCGGCCTCACCAGCGTCGAAGAGATCCTGCGGGTCGTCGCGTGACGCCCGCCTCCGGCGGAGCCCGGACCGAGAACGAGGAGGCCCTCTCATGAGCGCTTCGATCTACGACCTCCCCGACGACGCAGCCGCCGAGGCCGCCCTCGCGGGGTGGACGCCGGGTCGTCCCGGCAACGAGATCCGGTCGGCCACCGCGACCGCCACCGGCTCCGCGACCGCGTCGTCGACGGCTCCTACCGACGCGTCGCCGTTCCCGTCCGCCCCCGCGTCGCCCGGTGGCGCCGCGACGGGCCCCGTCTACAGCCTCGACGGAGGCCAGGACCCGGTCATGGGCTGGACGCCCACGCGTGCCCCCTCGAGCCGTCGCGCCGCCCGGCTGGCCGAGGCCCTGGTCGACAAGGCCGCGCTCGCCGACCAGGAGGCCCTGCTCGTCCCCGACACGGGCCCCTCTCCGGTCCTGCCCCGGTCGGCCGCGGCCCCGTCGTCGGTCTCCGCGCCCTCCTCCGTGCTCACGTCGCCCGCGACCGCAGGGCCCACGGCAGCCTCCCCGGCACCGCTCAGCCCGCCGCCCGCCGGCCACGTGCTGCCGTCGACGCCGCGACCCGGCTGGGTCGACCCCCGCTTCGAGGAGCCGATCCGCGCCTCCCGGGCTCAGGCGACCCCCACGCAGGAGGCGCGGGCCGACTCCGCGACGGACCTCGCCGCCACCGCCCCCACCGTCGCGATGCCGGCGACGGCCGAGACGACGGCGACGAGCACGTCGGCCTCGCCGTTCGCCGCCGAGGGCGTCGTCTTCCCGACCGCCGCCGGCGCCCCGGCGGCCCCGTCCACGGTCGCCCCCTGGGACGCGCCCGCTCCGCAGCACGTAGCCGCCGACGCGCCGACCGCCGTCCTCGCGACGGCCGAGGACGCGGCCGACTTCCACGGCATCGAGCTGCACCGCCACCCGCGCGACCACGCGCACGCCGGGCTCGTCTCGGCGCTGATCCAGGTCGTGCTGCAGAACGCGTCCGACCTCCACGTCACCACCGACGCCATGCCGACGATCCGCGTCGACGGCGACCTCCGACCCGCCCTCGCCGGCGGCACCGTCTGGGACGCGGCCATCGTCCGCACGGCGCTGGAGAGCCTGCTCACGCCCGAGCAGCAGCAGCGCTTCGACGACGAGCTCGAGCTCGACTTCGCCTACTCGCTCTCGGACGAGTCGCGTTTCCGCGTGAACTTCTACCAGCAGCGCGGCTCGTTGGGGGCGGCCTTCCGGTTGATCCCCACCGAGATCAAGCAGCTCGGCGACCTGGGCGTGCCCGAGTCGGTGTCGACCTTCGCCAAGCTCCCGCGCGGTCTCGTGCTCGTCACGGGCCCCACGGGTTCGGGCAAGTCGACGACCCTCGCGGCGCTGATCGACCTCGTCAACCGCACGCGGGCCGACCACATCGTGACGGTCGAGGACCCGATCGAGTTCATGCACCAGCACAAGAAGTCGCTCGTGAACCAGCGAGAGGTCGGGCACGACACCCACAGCTTCGCGGCGGCGCTCAAGCACGTGCTGCGGCAGGACCCCGACGTCATCCTGATCGGCGAGCTCCGCGACCTCGAGACCATCTCGGTCGCGCTGACCGCCGCCGAGACCGGTCACCTCGTCTTCGCGACGCTGCACACGCAGAGCGCGGCGCAGACCATCGACCGCGTCATCGACGTGTTCCCGCCGTACCAGCAGGACCAGGTGCGCACGCAGCTCGCCTCGACGCTGCAGGGCGTCGTCTGTCAGACGCTGCTGCCCAAGGCCAGCGGCCGCGGCCGGGTCGTGGCGACCGAGATCATGATGATGACCCCCGCGATCGGCAACCTCGTGCGCGAGGGCAAGACGTACCAGATCGCCTCGTCGATGCAGGCGGGCCGTGACCTCGGCATGCACACGATGGACCAGAAGCTCGCCGACCTGGTGAACACCGGCGTCGTGACGCACAAGGCGGCGATGGAGAAGGTGCACGACCGTGAAGGGTTCGACCGCCTCGTGACGCGAGTGATCAACAAGTCCGAGAGCCAGGGCCTCGACAGCGGCATCGACTTCGGCGACTCGTTCTCTGGCGGGGCCGCCTGATGGCCGGGGCAGTCGCCTACGCCTACAAGGGGCGTGACGGGGCCGGCAAGGTCGTCAAGGGCAAGGTCGACGCGTCGAGCGAGGGCGCGGTCATCACCCGCCTCCGCACGATGGGCGTGCAGCCGATCTCGATCAGCGAGGCGGGTGCCGGCACCGGCCTGCAGCGCGAGGTGTCGATCCCCGGGCTCGGCGACCGTGCGGTCAAGATGAAGGACATCGCGGTCATGTCGCGCCAGATGGCGACCATGATCGGTTCGGGGCTGTCGCTGCTGCGCACCCTGACGATCCTCGCCGACCAGGTCGACAACAAGCGGCTGGCCAAGATCATGGCCGAGGTGCGCGACGACGTCGAGACCGGCGTCTCGTTCTCGGACGCGGTCGGCAAGCACGACAAGGACTTCCCGCCGCTGATGATCAACATGATCAAGGCGGGCGAGACCGGCGGGTTCCTCGACAAGGCGCTCGAGTCGACGGCCGAGAACTTCGAGAAGGAGGTGGCGCTGCGGTCGACGATCAAGTCGGCCATGACCTACCCCGTCGTCGTGCTCGTCATGTCGCTCGTCGCGGTCGTCATCATGCTGCTGTTCATCGTCCCGATCTTCCAGGACATGTTCACCAACCTCGGCGGCCAGCTGCCGTTGCCGACGATGATGCTCGTCTACGCGTCGCGGGCGATGCCGTACGTCGTGCCGGCCGGCATCGTCGTGGGCATCGCGTTCTCGATCTGGTGGCGGACGAACAAGAACTCGGTCAAGGTGCGGGCGTTCCTCGACCCGCTGAAGCTCAAGCTGCCCGTCTTCGGTGCGCTGTTCCGGAAGATCGCGATCGCGCGGTTCAGCCGCAACTTCTCGAACATGATCGGCGCCGGCGTGCCCATCCTCACGGCTCTGCGCATCGTGGGCGAGGTGTCGGGCAACTACGTGCTCGAGGAGGCGCTGGTCAAGGTGGCCGAGTCGGTGCGGCAGGGCGAGTCCATCGCCGGCCCGCTGACCGAGTCGGGCGTCTTCCCGTCGATGGTCACGCAGATGATCTCGGTCGGCGAGGACTCGGGTTCGCTGCAGACGATGCTCGAGAAGGTCGCGGACTTCTACGACCAAGAGGTGAAGTCGACGACCGAGTCGCTGACGGCCCTGATCGAGCCCCTCCTGATCGCCTTCCTCGGCGTCGTCGTCGGCGGCATGATCGTGGCGCTGTACCTGCCCATCTTCCAGATCACCTCGCTGATCAAGTAACGCACCAGGCACCCCCGCAGGAGGCGCGGGCCGGCTCACGAGGCCGGCTCGCGCCTCCTTCTCGTGCCGGGCGTCTCGCGACCGGGCGGTCTACCCCGCAAACGGGTGCTGACCTGCGCTTTCGGCCTTTCGGGGGATACCCGAACTGGGGCCGTGTCGCGGGTCAAAACCCCCCTTCCAAGGGATTCTGGGGCACTTTCCCAGGTGGCACCATCGATCCCGGCGGGAGCTCAGTGACCGCCTCACCCCCCTCACCGGGCATCACTCCCGCACCCGACCGAACAGGACCAGCGACATGTACTTCACCCTCATGGGCAAGCTCAGCGCCCGCCGCCAGAACCTCTCCGACGACAAGGACAAGGGCTTCACCCTGATCGAGCTCCTCGTCGTCGTCATCATCATCGGCATCCTCGCCGCGATCGCCATCCCGGTGTACCTCGGCGTGCAGAACAACGCCAAGGACTCGGCCGTGAAGAGCGACCTCTCGAACATCAAGACGGCCATCGTCGCGAGCTACACGAACGACAACACGGCGACGACAGCACCGGCTCTGACGTCCGCCAATCTCGGAAAGTACGGCTACACCGCGAGCGCCGACTACTCCGGCTCGGCAAGTGCCCCCGCATATGCCGCCAACTCGACCTCGAGCAACTTCTGCGTGAACGCCAAGGGTACGACGGGCAACACTTTCCGCATCTCGACGAACACCGGGGTGCAGGACGGCGCCTGCGGAGTAGCCACCACCTGGTGACCCTGACGTCCGCTGGTGCCCTCGCCCGGCGCCAGCGGACGTCCCCTACCTTCTCGTGTCGTTCCGACGACCACGAGCCGCCACGCCCTCGACCCGACCGGGAGGTGAACCACCATGTTCCAGCGACTCAGCGCCCGTCTCCGCCCCCTCGACCCCGAGGCCCGGGAGGCCGGTCTGTCGATCGTCGAGGTGGTCGTCGCCCTCCTGGTCTTCGCGATCATCACCGTCGGCTCCATCGTCGCCGTCGGCACCACGCTGACGATGTCGAGCGACAACCGCAGCCGTGAGGTCGCCACCAACCTCGCCGCCCAGGCCGTCGACGTCGCCCGCTCCGTGACCGACGTCGTGGCGGTGGCCTCGGGCACGACGACGACCGTCGTCAACGGCACCACGTTCACCGTGGCCCAGACCGCCGCCTGGATCACCACCACCGGCGTGGACGCGACCTGCACCCCGGCCGCGTCGTCGGGCAACGGTTCGCTGTTCTACAAGCGCCTCCAGGTCGCGGTCACCTGGTCGGGCATGCGCAAGACGACCTCTCCCGTGCGCAGCGACACGATCCTCGCCCCCAACAGCCGCCTGAACGACCAGGACACCGGCACGATCGTCATCGGCGTCAAGGACACCAAAGGCGGCCCGGTCTCGGGTGTCGTCGTCACGGTCGAGCCCGACGCCGGCTCGAACACGCCCGGCAAGGCGCTGACCTCGGCCTCGAAGCCGGGTGTGACGAACGCCGACGGATGCGCGGTCGCCATCAAGGTGCTGCCGGGCTCCTACAAGGTGACCGTCTCGCGCGCCGACGCCGCGCCCTATCGCGACTCCCGGCAGCAGCCCGCGCCGGTCAAGACGGGTACCTCCGTCGTCAAGGGCGACACCGCGGGTGTGTCGTTCACCTACGACCTCGGCGACGACTTCGAGCTCGGCTATGCCTCGAACTACGCCGGCGGCACCGTGCTGCTGCCGAACGACCTCAAGACCACCGTCCTCGGCGGGCCCGAAGCGTACGTGCTCAACGGCCCGGTGAGCGACGCCTACCTCTACCCCCTGACGACCGGCTACCAGCTGATCGCCGGCACCTACCTGCCCGCCGGCACGGACGGCGGCAGCTGCCTCTCGCCCGATCCGGCCTCGTGGCCGGCCAACGCCGCCGGCAAGACGGCCACACGCCAGCCCTTCGTCGCCGCGTCGGAGAAGACCGCGACCTACCCGCTGCCGATGGGCGTGACGACCGTGAAGCTCGCCGCGGGCAGCGACACCGTCATCCAGGCCAAGTCCACGACTGCCTTGAACGGCGACCCGGGCTGCGCCGCCACCCAGACCTACACCTTCACGGTCAAGAACAAGACTCCGGCGAACGAGGTCACGATCGCCCTGCCCTACGGCACGTGGTCGCTCTCATCCGGGAGGGACTCGTCCTCGTTGCGTGGACTCACCATCAGCGGGTTGATCGGCAGCGTCATCGGCGCCATCTTCGGTGGCAGCGGTGGCACGGCGAACGTCGTCACGCTCGACCCGAGGCCCGCCAAGTGACCGCGCTGCGGCGACTGCTCGCCCGGGCCCGCCGAGACGAGGGCGTCAGCCTGGCCGAGCTGCTGGTGGCCATCATGGTCTTCGGCATCGTCCTGGCCGTCGTCTCGACCACCTTCGTCTCGCTGACGAAGGCCACGGCCCAGGCCCGGTTCATCGACGTCAACACCCGCGTCGCCTCGAACGGGCTGAACGACCTCAGCCGGACCATCCGGGCCGCCCGGACGATCGCCCAGCCCGGGGGCACCGAGGCGTCGGCGTTCACGCTCGCGACGACCGAGAGCCTGACCCTCACGACGGCCGTCAACACCGCCGACTCCCTGACGACCGTGCCGCGTCGCGTGACCTACCGCCTCGAGGCCGACCGCACCCTCAGCTCGTCCACCGTCGTGGCCACGCCCCTCCAGACCGACTTCTGGCAGTTCACCTCGCCGGCGACCAAGCGCGCCCTCGGCGGCACCGTCGTCACGGCCGCGAGCAGCGGTTCGCCACTGTTCACCTACCTCGACTTCACGGGCAAGACGCTGACCCCCGACGCCTCGGGTGCGCTCACGGCGTCGCAGCTGCCCTCCATCGCCGCGGTGACCATCTCGCTGACCATCGACCGGACCAGCTCGATGTCGAGCCAGGCGGTCACCCTGCAGAACACCGTCTCGCTGTCCAACCTCGCCGGAGGGGCGACCACATGACCTCCTTGCGCACCCGTCTCGGGCTGGCCGGCCCGTCCCCCGAGAGCGGCATGGC
>Ga0265797_10007673_pt1 | contig 14629 bp, 14 predicted proteins | sample P2T30metagenome_FD_192433 | JGI IMG/M metagenome (GOLD analysis project Ga0265797, IMG submission 192433) | Plant litter microbial communities from East Loma Ridge, Irvine, California - P2 T30 | ecosystem: Environmental > Terrestrial > Plant litter > Unclassified | place: USA: California... | reverse complement strand
CGTGGAGAGTGGAGAGTGTCGGGAGTTGCGCGGCAGTGACGTGAAAGTGCAGGTTTCTTGGCGCGCATAAAAGTTGCGCTAAGGCAGTCGCGTTCTCAAGATGTAGAAGTTTGGGCGCAGACAACCCGGCACTTCACATATCCATCATTTACCACCGTTGAGCTTCTCATAAGGAGCCGGTTGTTTCGATTCGTCAACGGTCGGCTGTTCGGCGTATCTTACAGCTTAAGCCGAGCTCCATCGACAGCGCCCAAGCGCAACTTTCCTCTCGTCCACCGTAGACGCGCACGGCGTCTTTGCTTCCTACATTCGAACACATCACATCTCACACCACACCTCAGTCGAACCATGGAGAAGACATCCGCGCCGCGTATCAAGAACCTCGCGGCGGCGCCCGTACAAATCAGCGCAGAGCAGCTGCTACGAGAAGCCGTCGACCGTCAAGATGAGAAGCTCAAGGCGCCAACACAGCGTTTTGCTGATCTCGAGGAGCTGCACGAGTTCCAGGGCAGGAAGCGAAAGGAATTTGAGGACTATGTGCGGCGGAACCGGATCAACATGAACAACTGGATGCGCTATGCTTCCTGGGAATTGGAACAGAAAGAATTCAGACGTGCGCGCTCCATCTTCGAAAGAGCCCTTGATGTCGACTCGACAAGCGTGGCTCTTTGGTTGCGGTACATAGAGTCTGAGATGAAGCATCGGAACGTCCAGCATGCGCGTAACCTCCTTGATCGTGCCGTTACCATCCTTCCGCGAGTCGATAAGCTATGGTACAAATACGTAAGTACTCCAAATAGTTCTAAGCGTTCGTATATGGGGGACTAACAATGATGAATAGGTTTACATGGAGGAGACCCTTGGCAACATCGATGGTGCAAGGTCTGTTTTCGAACGATGGATGCAATGGGAGCCTGAGGAGGCAGCTTGGAGTTCATACATCAAGCTGGAAAAGAGACATGGCGAGTTCGAGAGATGCCGCGCCATATTCGAGCGCTTTACCGTTGTGCATCCTGAGCCAAAGAACTGGATTAAATGGGCCAAGTTTGAGGAAGAAAACGGTACAAGTGACCTTGTACGCGATGTCTACGGTACCGCTGTTACCACGCTCGGTGATGACTTTATGGACGAGAAGCTTTTCATGGCCTATGCCAAGTTTGAAGCAAGGCTCAAGGAATTGGAACGGGCCCGAGCCATTTACAAGTTTGCGCTGGACCGCATGCCACGATCGAAATCAGTCAATTTGCACAAGGCTTTCACTACATTTGAGAAGCAATATGGAGACCGGGACGGCATCGAGGACGTCATATTATCGAAGCGACGAGTTCACTACGAAGAGCAGGTCAAGGAGAACCCCAAAAACTACGATGCATGGATCGACTTTGCACGGCTGGAAGAGACATCTAGCAACCAGGACCGTGTACGTGACATTTACGAGCGAGCGATTGCACAGATACCACCAACACAGGAGAAGCGTCACTGGAGACGATACATCTATCTCTGGCTGTTCTACGCCGTCTACGAGGAGACTGTTTCACGCGACATTGAGCGAACACGCCAGATATACCAAGAGTGCATACGCTTGCTACCGCACAAGCGCTTCACCTTTGCAAAAGTATGGCTAATGTTTGCGCACTTTGAAGTCAGACAGGGCCAGCTCACCACAGCGCGCAAGCTCCTGGGTCAGAGCGTAGGCATGTGTCCGAAGGATAAACTCTTCAAAGGCTATATCGAGCTGGAAATGAAGCTCTTCGAGTTCAACAGGTGCCGGCAACTCTACACAAAGTACATTGAGTGGAACGGATCGAATTCTCAGACCTGGATCAAGTTTGCGGAATTAGAGCGCGGACTTGACGACCTTGATCGCGCACGAGCCATCTTCGAGCTTGCGGTAGAAGAGCCGCAGCTAGACATGCCTGAGCTGGTCTGGAAATCCTACATCGATTTTGAAGAAGGCGAGGGCGAGTATGGCCGCACACGCGCACTATACGAACGCCTGTTGCAGAAGACGGATCACGTCAAGGTATGGACTTCGTGGGCACAGTTTGAACTTAGCGTGCCCGACGAGACCACTGCCGAGGACGACGAGACGATCAGCGAGGCCGCCAAATCACGTGCTCGCGAAATCTTTACGCGTGCCCACACACGTCTCAAGGAACGCGACCTTAAAGAGGACCGCGTTGCTCTCCTCAGCGCCTGGAAGTCGTTTGAGGATGTTCATGGTAGCGCAGAAGACCGGGAGAAGCTTGAGAAACAGATGCCACGCAAGGTCAAGAAGAGGAGAAAGTTGGACGACGACAGCTTCGAGGAGTACGTGGACTACGTATTCCCTGCAGACGACGAGAGTGCGGCGAAACTCGCAAGACTCATGGCGAATGCGCAAAAGTGGAAGATGGCGCAGGCCGCTCAAGCTGCGGGCGGAGAGGATGCACATGGCGATGGGAATGGAAATGGCGAGTAGACTACTAGTACCAAGTGGGGGTGTATGCATGTGTGGACAATACAAAAGTGGTTGTGCGCATACAAAAACAGTACTAGAGGGTAATACCATGTCAATCGCATCTTCCCCACAGTCTTGCTATGCGAGCATTCGTGACTAAGCTAACAGGCAAGCCCAAGAACTAGTTGCAGGGCATTGGTTCACGGGCCGGCCGATGACCCCGCGTACCCAGCCCCGGACGACCTGTGTCAGTTGGACTTACCTCGGCATCTTGCCAAGAGCTCCGTAACTCGGGTACTACCTATTTAAGACGCGACGTCTACTTGAACCTTTCCACTTGGAAAGTCTCCTAACTTTAGACTTTCTCGCATTCTTGAAAGAAGGGAAATCACAATGGCGCCACTACCGACAATCAACAAGCAGGGATTAAGCAAGGAGCTCAATGAAGCCCCAGCCGAGTCCAAGGCATTCGAAGGCATGCAAGGAATCAAGACTATAGCGGGTGATTTGGGCGCTGAGTGAGTTTTTATGCATCACAAACCGCGTGCGTAGTCAAGTTTCAAGGCTGATCGTATATGCGCAGGAGAGTCAAAGGCAAAGTAATCATCATAACCGGTACACCATACACCCCTTTGACCCATACCTCCATCTTCCAACTGACCCGCCTTCCCCTTCAGGCGCAAACTCGGAAATCGGCATCGGTCGCGCAAGCGCCCACCAATTTGCCCGTAACGGCGCCCTCGCAATCTACCTCTGCGACTTCTCCTCCACCAACCTAGCCAAACACGCCCACGAACTCCGTACCCTCTACCCCAGCACTAAAATCCACACCTCCCAGTTCGACGCCGCCGACGAATCCTCTGTTGAGCGCATCTGCCAGGAAGCCCTCACCACCTACGCCCGCCTCGACGTATTCTTTGCAAACGCGGGCATTGCCCCCAGTAAAATCTTTTGGGAAATCACCGACCAAGAGTTCATGGACGTACTGCGCACAAACACGCTATCCGTCTTCCTTGCTGCAAAGCACGCGTCGCGAGCTATGCTGAAGACGTCTGAAAGCAAAAAATACCCAGGCGGCAGTATCATCGCTACGGCCAGCGTCGCGGGACTGCGTGCTAGTGCCGGTACCACGGACTACTCGGCGAGCAAAGCCGCCGTCATCAACGTTATGCAGACGTGTGCGTTCCAACTCGCGGGCACGGGCATACGCTGCAATGCCATATGCCCTGGCTTGATTGAGACGGGCATGACAAAGGTGACGTATGACGCGGCGAGGCAACGGGGTACAGAGCGCAAGATTGGACAGTTGAATCCGCTGAGAAGGGGTGGCCAGCCCGACGAGATTGCTCGAATGGTGCTGTTTTTGGCGAGCGATGAGGCGAGTTATGTTAATGCGCAGGCCATGGTTGTAGATGGTGGCTTGAGTGGAAGTTTGCCGTTTGTCATGGGCAAGTTGGCGTAATAGGTGTGCGTGTGGTGCAAGTTGGGACTTGGGAAGTGATTTGAATAAAAAGGTGTTGGGAAATGAAAAAGTATAACCGAATATATCAGATGATACATGTGGTATTTGAATGGCCTTTTGCTATTTCGCCAACTGCATTCTTCATCATCACTAGATATCCTCCTTATGCAAACAATACTTCTTACCGTCTCGATCAGGAATAACGTCAATAAAAAAGGATCAAAGGAGAACTGACAAGCGTCATCTTCTCCTGTTTGCTTCTCTCTCTCTCTCTCTCTCTGCACAGCACCAATCACCCTTACCCCTCCTGGAAGAGCAAAAAAAAGTAACACTACAGGTTGATGGTCACTACGAGGGTCGAACTCGCGACCTTGGCGTATCATACAAGATCTTGTATTAGCACCACGCTCTAACCAACTGAGCTAAGCGACCGGAATTATTTACTGTGTTGTAATTGGATGGAGGATTTTTGAAAAAGACAGATAATATTGTAGATATCATGAGAGGGGGTCAAGGTATTTTTCATGGTTAAAAGGATGGTGTGGTGGGCAAGGATAGAGACCGATAGAATTAGCGAGTCTAGTTTGAACGACTGGCTGCGTATTGCACGTCACGGAGATCAAGACGGGCAAGTATTGAACATGTGCCGTTTTTGGAATTCATCATCTCCGCCCTTTATTAATTTAACTTGGACGTACGTCCATCGTACAGAACCTGATACTTACAAAAGAAGACGAAGAAGAAAAAAAACACACGACTCAGATCCAACAGAATGGTATCGTCTGCAACTCTAGCGCAACAACAATCAAAGGCTCCCACCCCAAAACGCCATGTTTTCATTAAAAAAACATTATTATCAAATCCGCCACCAAACCGCCAAACCGCCGACTGCCACAATTATGGGGAAATAAGGGTAGGGCAAGGGCGGGCGACTCTTTTGAGTAGACCTACACACGCACGTATATATGCCATAATGTAAGACTGGAAACGTATGTTGTTGGATGGAAAAACCTGGGAAGAGATACTGGAAGAGAGGTATGTGCGCCTGTTGAGCGCCCAGTGGGTATGATACAAAGGTAGTGTAGTGTAGTGTATGAGAGGAGCACTAAAGTGCCCAGAGTGGGAGAGAGTATGTAAAGTTGAAGATACGAGCAAGCCCCTATCTTCCAAACATCTGTAGCAGCGACGAGACGGGAAGAGAATAGACGTGTGATATCAAGCGCTCGGACGCGCGTGATATGACGACCCAGCATGATCGACGGGCGTCGAAGAAACCGACGAAGGCTGCGTCCACGGCAGCAGCACAAGGTCAGCTTCCGAAGCCGAGTTCGTCCATTGCACGTCCATTCTTCTTTGCTTCTCCCGCCCCGTCTCTGCTAGTCACCTCTGCTGCCGTGCAAACGAGCTTTCCTGCGACGGCGAGAAACGCGAACCGTGGTGCTCGGGCGAGGAAAAGTGTGTAGGGGGTGTGCGACGAAGCGTCGGCGAGTTGCGCATGTTGTCCGAGGCGAGGGTCGCGGCTGCGCTTTGCGTGAGGGGAGTGGAGCTTCCGGCGACGGGTGTTCCTTTTGATGAGCCCCCGCTTCCCGATGTTAGGTGTGCGGTGCGGACCGTGGATGGTGTGGTGGGTGAGCGGGGCCCAAGTCCTTGTGGTGGTGGTGCTCGAGGGGTTGTGCTGGAGCCGCTTTCGTGGCTAGTACGTCTTGTGCGTGGTGTGGTGTGTGGGCTGCCAGCTTCTCCATGTCGCTGTGTTGCTGATCTCGGACTGTTCGCATGGGATTTGCTTTCTTTTTGCCGAGGCGACGATTTGCTGGCCGTGTTTGCTCGACTGCGCGTTGCGCCGGGTGGTTGTATATGTATAGTAATGTCCGAGATTGGGGGTCCCTCTGCTGCTCCCCGGTTGCCTTGTTGAGGACGTGGGCCAGCAGATGTAGTAGGCCGACCCGACTGAGCAGGAACGCCACCCCTTGCTTCTGGGGAGTCCTGTGCGACAGGCTCCGGGCTGGCCATGCCGCCGACACGTGGAGTGCCTTCCCAACTCTTACGCTTCATCATGCGACCGAGAATACCCACAAGCTCTGCGGCGTCTTCGAATTCTGTATCGTCCATGGCTTCTTGCGCGCGGTATACGTCCTTGATAGCACGTCGAGCAATGCGTCGTGATCCGTCGTGATCATGAAGACAGTCCCATAGGAACGCGCTGTGTTCGAGCGCAACAGAGAGCCTTAGCGGATGTGACCCGGGTAGATAGGAGGTGGCGTATTGCGTGGCCGTGGTGAAGTAGCCACTCGCTAATGGCACAAAGTTTAGAGGTGGTAGTATGAAAGATGAAGGTTGCGGAATGGGAATAGGGTTGAGGCCCGGTGGCGCGTTGATCGTTGGCCCAGGCGATGGGGTTCCGACGGGCCCACCTGATGGATACGGGTTTGTGACAAAGGATGTCTCGGATACAATAGAGTCGATGGGTTCACGGAGGGTAGGTTGTTTGCCTGCACGCTTCGATGGGGGTGACAGTCCTGGGGGATCTGTCTTACGACCATACCCGTTGCCGTTTCGTGGGGACAACGGCAAAGGCGGTGCACCAGGGTGCCGGGGATCAGTACTTGTCATGTTTGTTGTCGTTATTGGTGGCTGGTTGTGAAAGAGGCAGAAGATGTGATAGAAGCTTGCGCGCAACTTGACACTCAACACTCTACACTCTGGCCCATGCTGATTGTCTTGAGCATACGGAAGTATATATAGCTCTAGTATAGACAGGCCCTCACGAGACATCCAGAGTATGTGCTGGTAGGCTGCGAGTGACGGCGTGTCTCGGCTTGTGTCTAGCTTTCGAAGCTTTCTGGCGCGAATGAGTCTCCTGGCCAGGAGGACCGACAGACCCAAGATCTGATATAGTGCGCTGGACAGAAAGGGGTTCGTCTCTTCAGTCTGCTTGGCTATCCGACCAAGGAACTTCTGGTCAAAGTCCAGAGAAGCCATGTTTCAACGACCTTGTCTGTTGATTGTTGTCTGTTGTACGTCGTGAGTCGGAGGCCGAGCTAGCAAAAGGGATGGGAATGGATCGTGGAAGCTGATGAGACTATGACGGGAAACGGAGCTAGTAAAGATGGCAATGTGCTAGAGGGTGTGTTGAAGATGGTGAAGATGGACTGACGCACTGACTTGCCTTAACCGCCAACCCGGACCGATGCGCTGTATCTCCAAACGGGTAGACACAGTGCAGCCCGGCCCAGGCTGACCGATGACGGCGTGGGAAGAGACGGCCGAGGTGAGGAGATTTCGAAACCGAAGCAACAAAAGCTGGCCAATTGATGTGTTTCCACAGTCCAGAAGAGCGGATGCCCGTGCACGGCCGTTGTTCCAGTGAAGGTCGATTCTCGTGATGGCGCAATACGGAAAGCGTAGCTCGGAGATTTGTTGGGTTAGGCAATGGACGAGGATGACTGCATGCACATGATAGAATAACGCAGGCGTTTATACAAGACACAACAAGTGCGAGAACGATGGTGATGATGGTATAGACAGCTCGGGCGTGGGAAGAGGGGGGACACGAGTGTATATTGGAACAACGTCTGGGCAACGGTCAGCGACGCACTTGAATGCTAGACTGCCAGATTGCGTAGCAAGGCTCACATGGAGAGATATGTCTCGAAAGGGATAGGCCGAGAGGGTGTCGCTGTGTTGGAGCCAGGCTTTGCTCTTATTCGACCACCCGGGCCACGGCTGAGCCAATCGAAGGGCGCAGTGGATGAGGCAATGCAGCACCCTTTGCGCCAGGCTAGCAGACGTCAAGCCTCGATTGTGAAGTGCAGGGAGGCTGGGAGATGTGGATCTGAGGCCTCGGACAGCGCATCGCGACGTCTTCCAGCTCCGGGAGTGCAGCGCGCGAGGTTATGCGACCGTCTTAAAGGGCCGTGACGTTAGCAGGCGGTGTGGCAGCGGTCAGTGCAGCTGTTTGGGGACGCCGAGGACGTGGACTTGGCCGCGCACACGTTCCAGCAGCTCGAGCAGGCAAGCTTGGAGCTTCGCAGACGTGCACAGAGGACAGCCGGTGGTGCAGTGCGCTTCTTCCGCGCGATGATGCGACGACGGTCACGGGGCCTGGTGTTGAGGGGGAACGAGCGGCAGTGCGCACTGCGATTGCGCGCCGACGACAGTAACAGCAACAACGACAACGACAACGACAACAGCAGCAGCAGCAACGGTGACGGCAACAGAAGAGAGGAATCGCAGGGCGAACGCAAAGGCAACGGTTGCTAGTATTAACCCACCCAAACCATTCCGACCTTCTGGAGACGCAGGTGGACATGCAGCTCCTGCGTCAATATGCAGACAGGCGAGCCATGGTGGGCTACGTGTCAAGCGTCAGGCTCTCCGCTAAACTACACACGTCTGCTGCAGGTCCTTTTTCCCGTTAATGGTTCAGACGGAGACGGAGGCGCTGCCACCTGGCATCCAAGCTAGAACTTGTCATTTTCAATATTCTCCCAGTCGACGTCAATGCCTCCGCCTCGAGCCTCGCCAGCGTGCACTTGCAGGGCTGTGCCTCAGCTGCCGTCTCAGACGACCGACTCCCGCTGCCAACGCATCGTTCCACGGCTGGATGGGATGCAGTATGCCATCATCGCCCGTCCGCAACACAGACACTTCGAAGCCATTGTCCCAAGCCGCCGTCTCCTTCACTCCCAAGCGGTAAAGACGCCGCTCCAAACTCAACCACGAGCGGTCAGCACATGCTGCCATGTCCATGTACACTTTGCATCCTACCGCGTATACGAGCAGGGTACATGCTGACGAGACACTCTCCAAGTATGACATGTTCCTGACATGACGTTGCAAGTGCTGCGGGCGTGAGAGTATGGCCGAGCGGAGCAATTTGCAACCTCGCAGCCTTGAAGGCGAAGATGGAGCCGAATGCTCCATCATCCTGCCCACCTCTGGCTTCAAACACATCACCCGACCCGCAAAGGAACTGGTACTTTGCCGGGGGGGAAAAATCATCAGCTATCATCTCGTCATATGCAGGCCAAAGCAAGTCTTGCAGCAAGTTTGTATCCAGCGACTCCACCTGAATTAGCGGTGAGACCAAGCGCTGATTGGCTGGGAATTCCAGAAATTCATGGACAAATACCGTCGACACTTTGCAAACACTACCTTGTGCTGACGCAGCGTACTGTACGATGGAACTAGATGAGATCAAGGCACACCCGCTACACTATATCGCCGCTCAGCGACACGTACGCGTTGCGCCTAGAAGCCCAGTCTTTTTCCACCACCTCCTTCCGTCTTGGATACCGAGAGCAATTCGACACAGCCTTCGGCCGCAGTATTGCGCCATTGAGCTCTCAGTTGGTTACAAGCTACCTGCCGACGGCAAGACGGCATTGAGGAAAGCATGTACAATTCTAGAGAAGACGCCAACGTCCCTAGTTCTGCACATCAAACAATCTACAGTGACGGTACACACTGTGTCACCGGCTCGGCAGAGCAAATCTTGCCATCGCTAAACAATGCTTGACCGTCTTCCAACATATGCATATGCGCCGGGAGCACGCGTTCAAAGAACCCCGGAATTCCAAACAGTCGCTTTGTACCCACATATCCGGAGCCTGCCGTCGTCGCTTATACCACTATGCATTGACACAATCACAGGGCTGAGCAGCACCGGAAAAAAAAGCATGCGATACCTCAAAGTAACATGTACGACTGCTTTTCAACAGCAGGTGGTAAGTCTTGCATCCAGCTTCGACACCATCACAACCGAGTGAGATTTGTGTATTCCCGCCGAGTACAATACTAAACCTTGTCAAACGTAGCTGATGCACTTCCAAATGTCTAGTTGCTCATAGCTATCAAACTGCGTAACTTGAGCAAAGAGTGGCAATCATGCCTCCATATAAAGAGTTGCCGAGTGCGATGCAAAGGCCCAACACGACACCAATCTTATCCATCGCCTTCTGGGGGCTCTGAGCTAGACTTTCCTTCAACGACTTCTATGCTGTCATTCTTTTACCCGTACAATTTTCCTCAACTTGCACATAGTCCGATCCGGCATTGGTCTTAGGTAAGATATGGGGCAGCGAAGCCGATATCACTTCTCACATCAGACTTGACCTAACATTGAGGTAGATATCCTGGATTCATACTAGCACAATACTGGATATTCTTGTGACCATATCTCGCTGTCAAAACAAGCTTTCGGAAAACAAGCAGGCTGTCAAGCAACTCTCAGTCGTTACCGATAATCTTCTACCGTCGCCTTCGATGTGTTCCTACCACGCCTACTCTCACAAGTGCGGACATACCCGGATGGTGTTTCAGCAACTATGTCCCAAAGGTCAGATGATCCAGCAAAAGTGCGGAAAAGGCCATGATGGGACGATCCTAGCCACAGTCAAGATTGAAATATCCTGTGGTTCTTGCCTGGGAGAGGTGCGAAGATTTCCAAGATAATTCAAGTGCGAGTCCTAATTGAAACATAGTGAAATAGGCGAGCTGGATCGATGGGTGTTGTAGAAGTGAGATGGGATCACCACGATGATAGTGAGATGTGGATTGTATATGACGGGAAAGCCTTCAATGCACCCTTTTTTCCCCCACCATTCTGGATCTATAGAGGTTCATTATCGTCGCTTCTCTCAGACCAAGTGTCGCCTTGTACGTGTGTTAATTGTATCCTACTCAATGGTAACTTCTGAGCTTGGACTGGGAATTCTCTCCATTCCGTGGTACGGCTTCGGGAGCGAAACGGCCCGCTGCACATGTTCGTCAAGGATAAAGCTTGATATGGCGACATCAGATCTGCAATAGAAGAAGACTAGGGATCCCGTATCACATGTTCGCATTCGGTTTCCAAAGTTCGAGATCGTTCGGTCCTAGCTGGGGTGGGCTAGGGTTGCAGACCACAACTAGACCCATGCACCGCGGCATCCATCAGCATCTACCCCTATTGTGCGATGAATTAAATTGCGGCCTGTGATAGGGGCCTCATCGCGTGTCTGACTGTCTTCTTAATCCATCATAAGCGCAGTCGAGCGTATGGATGGAAGCCCGAACGCCACAAACGTCCGCTGCAACTGTAGCGAAGCCGGTTGGTCTTTTTTTCTTGCATATCTTATGATTGGCCGACTAGAACACCGAGAGCTAAAATGCCGCGTCAACTCAGTTAGAGGTGCCTATTCGACACCTCGCCTGGTTGCCGATGGCCGTATTCTATACGGTCATCATCCCGACGAGTATGCAATTTAATTGCGGCGCGTGAGCAGGGTCCGTAGGGTTACATACACACTTGCAGACCACAAGTCTCCTTTCTATCCTTCTCGTTCTTGTACTACGCCTTGAAACAAGTTGCAGGTTTGGGTAACCAGCATTTGTTTGTATCCATCCCGACTACCCACCCGTCTGGAAATGCTACGTAGTTCGGAGCGGCCCGCACACGGAACTTGTCGAACCTGGGTGCGACAGCGATTCAGGAGGTATGCAGACAAACGATACCCCCGTCAGCGCAAGCACAACACGTCGCGACGCCGAAGCTTCCCATTCATCTGCGACAGGTGATGGGAGGTTAGTGGATACAGAAAAGAGTCCCGAGCCCACAGTAGAGGCTAGTAAAAAGACACAAACGCACACCGTCGAGTCAAGAAAGAGCAACGACACGGCTTCACAGGACTATGCGACTAGAATAATAACAGAGGGAGAGAAGGCTGGTAGAAACGTCGCCGAGAAGGAGCATGCCGATGACAAAGACGAGGATGAATCAAAATATCTAACTGGCTGGAAGCTGGTCATGCTCTCAATAGGCCTCTGTCTTACCACTTTCGTCATCGCCCTCGACAACACAATCATCGCTACGGCCATTCCCAAAATCACCACCTATTTCAACAGTCTCGACGATGTAGGCTGGTACGGCTCGTCATACCTGCTCACTACTACATCCCTCCAACCGTCTTTTGGTAGGGTATATACGTACTTTGACGTCAAATACACATACCTGATTGCACTTGTCATCTTCGAGATTGGCTCGGTCATTTGCGCTGCGGCGACCAGCTCACCCATGTTCATCATCGGTCGTGCTGTTGCCGGAGCTGGCGCAGCAGCACTATACTCTGGCGGTATAACCATTATTGGGTTTTCAGTACCATTGCGGAAAAGAGCTATTTACATTGCTGCATTGTCGTCCATGTTTGGTATTGCGTCTGTCGTCGGACCCGTTCTCGGCGGTGCTTTCACAGATCGGCTTAGGTACATTCTCCCTATGTAAGCTCATGCAAGGCTAGATTGGACTGACTCTATACCTTCAGCTGGCGCTATTGCTTTTGGATCAATTTACCCTTTGGCGCCGTCTCGCTCATTGTCGTCTTCTTCTTCTTCACCAACCCTAAGCGCCAATACTCGCATCTTCCTGTCAAAGAGCGCCTCAAGAACATCGATATTGCTGGCGCCGTGTTTCTCATCTGCGCCATCGTATGCCTGCTTCTGACGCTGCAATGGGGCGGTTTCACGTACACATGGAGTAACTCTAAAGTGTGGGGCACGCTGCTAGGTTTCGGGCGCCTCATCATCGTCTTCATCATCATCCAGCTTCGCAGTGGCGAGCGAGCAACGATTCCCGTGCGAGTGTTTACTCAGCGCACAGTCCTGGTTAGCTGTGTCTACTCAACTCTGCTGTCAATGGCTTTGTATACGTTAGTCACCTTGCCCTATCCTTACTATCTTTGCAAACGAGCTGACACAACACAAGACACATCTTCTACCTCCCCTTCTACTTCCAGGCCATCAAGGGCACCACAGCCGAACAATCCGGTATCCGTACCATTGCCTATCTCGTCAGCATCACCTGCTCATCGATTGTAATCGGCGGCCTCATCACCGTCGTCGGCTGGTATGCTCCCTTCATGTGGTTTAGCAGCGGCATCTTCGCTATCGGCGCTGGAATGCTCTATACCCTCAAAGTCAGCTCTCCCTCCAGCCAATGGATCGGCTACCAAATCCTGTGCGGCATCGGCGCCGGAGCTGGCGTACAAATCCCCCTTGTTGCCGTACAGGTTGTTACAAACGAAAAAGATATGCCTACAGCCAACGCCTGCGTCATGTTCTTCAACTCCCTTGGCGGCGCACTCTCCATCTCCATTGCACAGAACATTTTCGTCAATACGCTGGCAAAGGAAATTCCAAAGTATGCGCCGGGCCTCGACGGCAGGATTGTAGCAAATGCTGGGGCGACGAATTTGAGGAAAGTGGTGTCTGCGGAGCTGCTGCCTGGCGTGTTGAAAGGTTATAATAATGCGATTGTAACGGCGTTTATACTCGCTATTGCGACGAGTACTATTTCTTTTTTTGTGAGTCTAGGTGTGGAGCAGAAGAGCGTCAAGGGGAAGAAGATTGTACCTGGTGGTGGAGCTTAGAATAGTACACTCGACATGATGAACTTGTACATGGAATATTTTTTTAAATCCATTTTTGCCCCTCTCAGTGGCTCAGGGGGGTGAATGAGGTTCCCAACTGAGTCCATTTTGGCTTGATCCTCATCCACTTTTTCTCGGTTTCTCATCTCGCTACTTCTCACACAAGCCGGCTAGACTTGTGCGATCTGCCCTACTCCTGCTTGGGGAGCCTTGTAACAAGATGGGCACGAAGCGCCTTCCTCTCTTCCAAACTAAGCGTCGCCAGCATATCCTCTGTGATACCACCCTCGTCCTCAACCCCCTTCCTCACCTTGACCTCTGCACAAATTCTCTCCATCAGCGCCATGGCAAAACCCAACAGTTTGTGTTCTCCTCCCACTCCAGCCTCCGCATCTCTCCACATCGCAGCACTCATATCCCCTCTCCTTCCTGTCTTCAACGGCAGCATACCCTTCTCCTGCAGAAACAACCCACGTCTCTCCTCCTGTCTCTTCTCCAAACTTGTGGCATCGTCGAATGCGGCTTCGGCTTGCTGCCAGAGCTCGTAGTCTTCTTGAGCTTGGGTCTTGGAGTAGAGCTGCTCGGCTTGGTAACGAAGACGCGAGAGTTGGGCTATCTTTGAGGCCTCGGTGCGGATCCAGGCTGTGCGGACGCTCTTTTGCGAATCGAGCCGGAAATGGGTGGCGGGATCTTGCGTGTAGTGGTTTTGTAAGCTGGAGATAGGGGGTGGGGGAATGGACAAGGAGGGACGGTGATGTTCGTGGGGTGAAGGACACGCGTATGTATTGAGCGGTACGTTCGGTACAAGTGTTGCGGGGGCGGAAGTTGGCCATGCTGGTGTTTTTGGTGCTGTTTCGAAGAAGACTGGAGGTAGTGTCTGCACGGGAGCGAAACTGTGTGCGAAAGCCAAGTGAGGCCGTGGCAGTCCTGCAGTGAACCTGGGTACGCGACCGGAAGACTGGCCTGGAAGCAGATACCGAGTCGGTAGTTGGAGCGCACGAGTACTCGCATCAGGTGTGTAATCTACAAAGGGATCGGTAGACTGACGAGCGTGTCCAGGAGCGTTGCTGGAGAAACCGGGAAACTGCTTCGACATACCTCCAGCAGAACCATCGCTCTTATCCAAACCAACTATTCTCTTCCTTTCCTCTTCACTTGTTTGATAGTGCTGGAATATAGAAGGACTCCTTTGCATCTCTTGGGCCCTAGGAACAAGTCTCTTCGGCACTGGCGACACCTGACTATCCATCTGCCCCACGCCTTGTAAACCTAATGGTAACGGTATACTTGCGATTCTGCGCTGATGCAACGTTGCCGTACCCT
>Ga0265797_10007672_pt1 | contig 14630 bp, 14 predicted proteins | sample P2T30metagenome_FD_192433 | JGI IMG/M metagenome (GOLD analysis project Ga0265797, IMG submission 192433) | Plant litter microbial communities from East Loma Ridge, Irvine, California - P2 T30 | ecosystem: Environmental > Terrestrial > Plant litter > Unclassified | place: USA: California... | reverse complement strand
TGCAATCCTCCAGCGATTGGACAGTCGGAGAGACATGGCGAGTCGTATTCGAAAGGAGCACGAGTCACATAAGGATTCTATCAGGAGGATGGAAGGCGAGTTCTCCAGCTCCGGAAAGGAGCTGCAGGGGGTACTTCAGACACTGGGCATCTTGTTATAATATGGGGTATCGAGAGGCCACTGTTCAGCCGAGATCCCTTCGGTTTCCAGTCAACATTCCACACAATGGAAACCGTCCATAGGTTGACAGATGTCATGAAAGTCATCGATCGCACGTTTGGATGATACCAAGTTGGATTGATGCACATCGAGACCATGGTCAGTCGTTTGTTCGGGTAACGAATGGGATCTATACTTGTGGTGCCCGGATCGACTTTGTGCGATTCGAAGCTGTGGACAATACAACGTTAGATCGCAACAATCTCCCACCATGGCTCCATCGGAGATAGTGATTCAACGGTAGAAGCTGACCAGGGTCTATCGGTACACCCGACCCAAGGCTAGCGCACACAGCTGGTCCACTATGCTCATGCTTACTATGCGCGTCGATTGCACAGGTGGTGAACCCGTTCAGTGGTCGTCTCCGAGAACACACTTCAATGGGGTTTCTTCACCCGATCTGCGCGATTTAGAGTCGACGTGGAGGCATGATCGCTATTTAGGCACAGTAGTACCACCATGTATCTCACGCTTCACTTTCGTCTTTCACTACTCACCTTGCGACTACACGACCAGTCCTGCAACATGTCAGCTCAAGAAGTACACCATGACGAAAGCGTCGCGGTACCGACGGTCGAGAAGCAAAATGACACAGAATTATCTTTAGAGTCTGCTCTCGACTACAAGACTTGGAAACCCGACAGAAAGGAAAAGATGGCGCTAGCTGTCCAAACACTCTGCGTCGTTCGTCCAGCTCGATGTCCGTTATACAAGGAGCCAGCTGACATTGTTGCACAGTTCATCGTCTCGATAGACATGACTATACTGACGCCTACCCTGCCGGTGGGTTCATTACGAAACCAAAGTGGCAATCTCAACGCTGACTACGTGACCAGACCGTCGCTCGGGCACTCAATGCCACTGCCGTTGAGTCCTTCTGGATAGCCGCGAGCTATCTACTAGCGAATGCCGTCTGCCAGCCGACCACGGCGGCATTGGCAGATGCTTTCGGCCGACAATCAATGCTTCTGGGATCGGTTGCTCTTTTCACCATAGGCAGCGTCATCTGCGCCACGGCTCCAAACGTGTCCGCCATGCTCATAGGACGGGCGGTCCAAGGTCTCGGTGGAGGCAGTATCATGAGCGTCAACCTGATCATCTTGTCGGATATCGTACCGCTCCGACAACGGCCCAAGTACCAAGGTATTATCCAGCTAGTGTTTGCATTTGGGACTAACATCGCACCCGTCATTGGGGGTGTACTCATAAAAGCAAGTTGGCGATGGTGAGTGCTCAACTGTGACCTCGTGCTGCCCTTACACAGAATGCTGACCCCAATGAAGGATCTTCTACATCAACCTCCCGTTCTGCGCGATCGGACTGGTCACTGTCCCCTTCCTGCTACGATATGAGCAGAAAGCCGGCGGGATACGTGACAAGCTGTCTTCTGTTGACTGGTTTGGTTCTTCGCTCATGGTCATCAGTTCTACGGCATTCCTCGTCGGAATGAGCTGGGGTGGCAACAAATACGAGTGGCGAAGTGCAGCTGTACTAGTTCCCATACTGGTCGGCCTGGCCGGACTGGTGCTCACCGTCCTATACGAACGTCATGTCGCCACGAATCCGTTCTTGCGGCTTTCTGTCTTCCAACACTGGTCGGGGATCGTGGTGTCGATCTGCACCATGTTACAAGGCTATCTTGTGAGTTGGCCATGTGAGTGGTATTTCGTCACACGAGGCGCAGCTGACACGATCTTCCAGTTATTCGCCATGACGTACTACCTGGTGGTGTACCTGATGGCCTGTAAGCTATACTCGCCCATTCTAGCGGGTACAGGCCTTCTCCCGTTTGCCGTGACAGTGGTACCAGTCAGCGGGATAACAGGCCCGTTGATCACCCGCCGAGGGCACTACAGATGGGCAATCTGGTTGGGCTGGTCGGTCAGCGTGTTGGGCTTGGGTCTACTCATCATCCTCGATGTCAGTACACACCCTGCAGCCTGGGTTGTGATCTTCATGTGCGCCGGAGCGGGACAGGGTCTGCTACTGATTGGGCATTCAGTCGCTATCCAGGCATCTTGCAGGTCCAAGGACGCCGCACACGCGGTAAGCATGTACTCGTTCGAGCGAAGTCTCGGGTTATGTCTGGGAGTGATCATTGGCACTACGGTGTTCCAGAACTTCCTTCGGATACGTCTCGAGCGTGATGGCCTTCCTGTCAGCATTGCCACAGAATTTGAGGGATTCATAACTGTCTTACGAGAGTTGGCGGACGAGGATTCTTCGAAGCTTGAGCTTCAGCAAGCTTACGCTTGGGCATTGAAGATGCTCTTTTCCACTTCGACTGGTATCGGATTCGTTGGACTGTTGCTCAGTCTCACGATCGGAGATTACCCTCTGAACACAGCTTTCCAACCCGAACACAGGCTACAAAAATGATGAGAAAGAACGAGAGGGCTGAGAAGGATGAAAAGATATTGATAGCATAGAGCGAGATGTGGCATATGGAAGTCATGCCAGGTGGAAGATGGATCAGGTTGTTTTTCCCCTTGCAAGGCTGGAGACGTTGGCAACCCAAGATAGACGATGGTTCGGTGCGCATGACTTGTACCAACTCGCAACGATAAACAACGTAGACAACTAGTACTTGAAACTCATTTCGATTGAGCAATCGCCAACCCATCAATGATTCCCCTTCAATGTCCTTGTCTCAAGTCCGAGGGTGCTAATATTTCTACAGATCCTTAGGTTAAAGCCGCACAGTAAATCGACTCGCGCGATCCCTATAGACTGTTGAGTCAACATTACGAACCCACAATCACCCACAATTACCAGACGTGAGGGAATAACCCAACATCGGCTCGGACGAATGGCGAAGGTGACGTGACTGACGTGGGTGTCGCTCGATCTAAACGGGTCCGGTCAAACGAAGTGCCTGGACGTAGTCGTTTCCACTCCAAACGCCTTCACCAGCTATCGTTGTGGATCATGATGGCGCGTGATCGAACAGATATACAAGTAACTAGATTAACCCTTGAATGTTGTGGGTCTCAGGTCGGCATCATCTCTGCCGAGAGCCTGACCAGTGATCTTTGGTCTCGTTCTGTATGTTGTATTGAGACTCCCAGCATGCCTCCGAAACGAGTTTCTGCGTGAATCAAGAGACATTGTTTCTTACTTATCACGACCTCTATTTGGAGACCTTTCGATCGACAGGTTGAGACTGCCGCGGTGATGGCAACTGACCTCGTTGAAGACGACGAAGGAGACCGCATTGATGAGTGCGAAGACGGCCGCTGCGATCCAAACGACGAGGAACCACCAAAGCTCTGGCGTTGCGTTCGATGCGACAGCACGTATTGCAAGTACGACCGATAACGTTACCCCATGACAACCTGATTACACCAGCTAATGACTTCAACTCAGCAATTGCTGGTCATTACAAGGTCCGCATCGGCCGAAGAAAAAAGGTTCCAACGGGCGTCCCCACGAAAAAGTCGATCTGGATATCGTCCGGCGGCTGGAGAGCATCCTGACTCCATCGATCAACCCGACCGATATTCAAAGACTGCACCAAGAGGATGCTCGGACCAAATGGTTCGGAGTGACTCGCGACGACACTGGGGAGATAGTCTTAGAGGACTACGGAAGGTACGCGTCGCTGGTATCGGATACCGCTCGGGTGGCGAGCATGGAGAACCGATATCCGCAGCTCGTGTCCTTCGTCGGGGTCACCAATGCCGGCAAGTCCACCATAGTCAAGATGCTCGTAAAACGCAGCGCTGCCAGTGGTGACAAGGGCTTCGATGCAGCGTTTCCATCGCCGGTTGTCGGTAATGTACTGGACGACACCCGGACGACATCCGGCAACGTCAATCTGTACATCGATCCAGCGAAGTATTCGGATCCTCTGCCGATCTTTTTCGCAGACTGTGAGGGCTTCGAGGGCGGTGAACAAGCTCCACTCGGGGCGCAGTACCACGAACGCTCTCAGCAAGGCAAGGGCATAACACCGGACACTTGGGTTAACACACGGTCAATCAAGTGGGCGGACAGGGAAGAGTATCGTAGGCGGGAGTACGCGGTGACGGTACTCTACCCACGAATCCTCTACAGCTTCTCGGACTGTGTAGTCTTCGTTCTGCGCAATCCGAAGACTTTCGGCTCGGCAGCTCTCACAAAGCTTCTGGACTGGGGTGCTGCTGCCCTCGAGAAGTCAATGAATCAGCCGGCCCTTCCACACTGCGTTGTGGCTCTGAACGACAGTCATCCCGGCCTGGACGAGAGGCAGTGGGATATCAGACACGCTACGCAGAGTCTTCTATCATCCGTTGGAGATGCCTTCGATGTGACTGAGGGGGTGCCACAGTTTCGCAATCTGGCCAACCACTGGCGAAGACTTGGGCGGGAAATCAACAACATCGAAGACCTCATCTTATGCTACTACGCCTCGTTCAAAGTCGTCCGCATCCCCGCTGGTCCGCAGTACACAATGATCAGCCAACAGATCGACAAGCTCCACGCGGCAATCCGTGCGGATTGCGAAGAGTCACACGAGACCAAGCGACGCGCTCGCTTACTCACCAATGCCGAAGAATTGAACCTCTATCTACAGAGCGGGTTTGACCATTTTGCCGCGCACATTGACATACCTTTCAACTTCATGCAGGTATCGCTCATGCGGAACCCCATCCCCAAAGACTTCGGAGGGCACATCCTACAGCTGTGCGAGACTCTCACTTCGAGGATTCCATCGCGAGAACCCGCGAGGGTGAAGGACATGTTTCAGCAGCTCAGTGTGATGCTCGCCTCTTGCGTCTTACTTGATTGTGCACGCTTCCGCAAAGGCCAGCTACACGAGCTGTTCATCAACTACACGCGATTCTTCGAACACGCCATGGCTGAATATATCCAGATGCACTGCCCTTGCTCGTTTGTCAGTGTGGATGGAACGCGACTTTGTAAGTCGGTGAAGGCTCGACATCGAGCCAAGGGCCACCAAGACGAACGTGGTATCATAGCTGCGGGAGACTACGTGTCCCCGTTCGACGACACCTTCGCGCGGGATTGGATGTTTCAGCTGGAAGTCGCCATCAACGGTCTGCACCACACCTTTTCCGAGGAACTGGATCGATTGGCTCGAGGACCAGAACAAAGTGAGTTCTCGGAGGAGAACGTCGCTTTCGCCGCACATGTTGATCGCCTCAACCGTTTCTACAGATCGATCGGATCGGCAACGTGGGTCCGCAGCCACTCGACTTGCTATTGCTGCTTGATGGACGTGCCTCAGCATGCGCTGCCTTGCGGACACGCTTTATGCGATAGATGCGCACGCGCTTGTGGCAACCTCAGACAATCGACTTTGCTGGTGCCTTGGTGTCCACTCCACCGTGATGCGACGCGGTGGGCACAACCAAAGATCATCAAGTACAGACCTCGAGAGGCAGGTGTGCGTGTACTAGCCCTAGATGGAGGTGGAATCCGTGGGGTGGTACAACTGGAGATCCTGAGGGCCATCGAGCAAGCGCTCGGCAAGCACCTTCCGGTGCAGGTATTCTTCGATCTCATGGTGGGCACAGGCACTGGTGGTCTCATCGCCGTGGCGCTCGCGGAACAAGGAAAGACCCTAGACCAGTGTCAAGACATGTTCAGCGCGGTATGCAAACATGCGTACAATGACAAGACCCCGGGTAAAGCTCTTGTGAAGCGTGTTGTCCGTGGGTTTGGTTCGCGTTCACGATACAGCTCATCTGCACTCCACGAAGACCTGAAGAAGGAGTTTTCTGACAAGAGTGACTTCTTTGGGGACCCGACTGAGTTCCGGCCGGATGCTAAAGTTGCAGTGATAGCTGCCAGTGCGATAAGACACAAGACGACACTGCTCAGCAACTACCGCAGAGCAGGCGACCGGCATCTTGGGCACGAGGATGTCTGCGATGGTGATCGCGATCCCGACTACGCGTACGACTACGAACGACCTAACGATCCCGCAGACGAGCTGAAAACCTGGCAAGCCGTGTACGCAACCATGGCCGATCCTCAGTACTTCGCGCCTCTGTCCTTTGGCAGACAGTATGGCGGTACGTCCGAGTTCCCGAACACTGCACCCGTCGCACTCACCGAAGCACAGAAAGTATGGCCGGATGTTGAGGAGCCAGACTTGTTACTATCTCTGGGTACAGGCCAGAATCGTACGGCTGTCCTCGCTGAGCTTCTCGCAAATCCGGCGAGAGAAAGGTCGACGGATGATAAGCCATGGTTTAGGGAAGGCCTGGAAAAAGTGCAGCGCATCACAAAGCGGTGGCTCCACAACGATAGCGACATCCTCGACACCGAGCGCGTGTGGCAGGACTTTGCCTCGGCGACGCCAAGCCAGAGCTCTGTTATGTCGAGAAGAAGACGCGTTCGTTTCAACGTCGACATCGGGGAGCCCCCAGCCCAGCACCGGGAAAGCCAGATCCAGAGATTGTCGACGCTCGTTCGGGACAAACTGCAAGAGGAGCACAGGCTCGCCGCGTTGACCAATGTCGCACACCGCCTCATCGCAACATCATTCTACTACCAAATAGGAGCCACCATGACAGATGTGCGAGGTGTGAGGTATACGATCGGGCACATCTCATGTCGCTTCGACAGTCACAGCGATTACATCAAACGCCTCGGAAAGCTCCTGGAAGATCGCTACAAACCTGAATTCGAACCATACTTCTCGACTGGGACTTCGTGCATCGAGTCACGGATGGCGATTCCGATGACACGAGCAAGACTGTCACGCATGATCCAGCATGGTGTGTTCGACTTGCCCGAGATCAAACTGCCTGTGGAAAGCAGATATGGGGCTACATCAATCAGGCTCCACTTATTGCAGCATGACAGGCTGGAGCCGCAAGGGTACCCCATCAGTGGTGCGTTCCATCAGACAGTGGAGGACTCGGGCCGGTCGAGCAGCCGGTGCACTTCTTACGAAGCTCCATGGTCGGAGAAGCCGACAGGTCGATCGCGGGAAAAAGACGAGTCGAGCCCGCCAGTGCGGCCGCAGATTTTCCAAAAACCTTTCCATCTATCGACGGCAGCGCTGCTGAAAAGTGTAAGGCTACCACATCAGCCGTTGAGTATCATGACACCGCACGTGCTAGATTCTGAAAAGCTTCCTGGTGGAAAGACAACCCATGTGGATGAGTCGCCTCCGCCATACGAGTTTGGAGCCCCCGGATGAGCCAGATCTTCATAACCGGATTACTACTATACACGTTCGTCAGAGCGCTACAGCAGTCACACTGGTATTCTGTTGCGCTATATGTAGTAGTGAACTTCGACATGATCCATGATTAGTCGCGAACACCGTATAGAGTTGCCGCTCACTTTGACTGCTCTGCCTCACCATGACATTATCCGGCTTCAAGTCGTGGTGAATAATGCCGGGTGATTGTATGGCACCCAACCCTGGAAGACTCTTCGCTAACAAGTAGGATATGTAGTTGTCGACCAGGTAATTGCGCTGGAAAAAGTCTCTCAGGATGTACTTCATCTACTCCTCGACTACGCAAACCTCGGAGAAGTTCTCAAACCTTTGCAAGGCGATGACTTCAAGTACTGAGACTATGTTTCCATGCTCGAGGTGCTGGAGGATCTTGACCTCTCATAATGTCCGGTGGCATATCGTCGGACGATCCAGGTTTCGCATGATCTTGACTGCAACGATCTGTCCAGAATGCGTCTGTCTGGCTTTGAATACATTTCCATAGGATATACTTCCAAGACGCTCGCTCACATCATAAACCTCCCGAAGTTAGAACGGAATCAGGTTCGATTGTGATCAATACATGGCTGACAGGAGAATTTCACGTACAGGATGCAACCAAGAGGCGTACTATATGATATACTGTATTGTGAGCATGGTCTTGTAGATAGAATGCACCGAAGCGACCTGTATCGTTGGGCAGGATGGTAACGGCCAGATTCCACCACACGGAGCGCTCGAGAACTTGCAGTGGTGTCCCAAGCTCTTTGGTTGTTCTCCTGCCTGCCCTAGTGTTTTCCGCCCGAGGCGCTTAGACATGATTCCACTTTTCCTTGTCCCATGACCTTCCCTATTCCCCTCTTCCGTGCCTCCCCACTCTCCCGTTTCCTCTATATATCTCTTGCTTTCTCTTCTCCCTGTTTTCTCCCTTCTCTACCATTCCACTTCCACCGCTGTTTCCCGAGGGTCTGCTGTTGCACGATTTACCGGCCGAGCAGTGATGTTCTCTCCAGAGTGGGAATTCAAGATCTATGGCTTTTTGTGGCCCTTATCAGCCTTGTTCTTGATTATCGCAGCGCTCGTTGTTCCCTCAACCAATGCTGGGCTGATTGATCAAGCAGAAAAAGAGGTCAGCGAATACCCATTTCTACGCTGCAACACTACTGATAATCTGCCAGGAAGCTCAGACGCTTTTTGTCGACAAAGGATGTGAAGCTCCGAAGTTGTGGGCAGCCAAATTCCCCCTTGGCTTAGACCTGCTAGTCCAGGCGTTTCTCAGCACAAGACGTAGACGCGTCTGCCAATTCTTCTGCGAAGTTTCCGAGCTTTCCGGCGCTACACACGAGCAGCGACTCCGTACGTGAAACTGTGTACTCTTAGCTGATGATATGATCGACTGATCCTCTCATGAAGTGGGTGCTCGAGGCTTCGGAACTTCGGACCCATCCAATATCGAGGCATTACTGTCCAAGCAATTCAGAGGTAAACGATAAAGCTCCTTGAGTTCTATCGAATCTGACTGATTTGGTAGACTTCGATATCGGTCTTCGAAACGTCCACTTCGCTCCCTTGCTCGGTGACGGTATCTTCACTCAAGCTGCTCCGGCATGGAAGCTCTCACGTGACACGATGAGACCGGGTCTTATGTCCAATCAACGGGCAAATTTCAACAAGATCAAGAGTAGCGTGGAGAAACTGTTAGAAAAGATACCCGCGGACGGGCTTGTTGATCTTCAGCCACTATTCTTCGATCTTACACTGGAAACTGCCATGTTTCTTCTCTTCAGAGACGCGGCGCCATCGCATGAATCTGTTAAGGGACAGACCCGGCAGACCCTCTTTGCTGACGCGTTTACCAGCGCACAGGAGTACCTCTCGTATAGAAGCCGTCTCGGGAATTTGTACTGGCTCGTGGATACATCCAGGTTTCGCAGAACATGCGACACGACAAGGGTATTCATTGAAGACGCGGTACAGAAGGCTTTGGATCGTGGAAGTACTCCAAAAGACGGAAGGAGTAGCACTACCTTCATCGATACCCTACTACAACAGACGAAGGACAAAGCAGTTCTGCGCGATCAATGTGTCAATGTCCTCCTCGCAGGCCGAGATACGACAGCATGCTGTCTCAGCTGGACGATGTGAGAACCGCAGCTTCCCCCTAGCGTTCGATAAACTGACACTCCAAGGCGTTTGTTAGCTCGTCATCCGCACGTTCTTTCGAGACTTCGGGCCGAGATTGCCCATGTTGCGGGCCTTGGCCTCAACGCGACGCAACCCTCACGAGAACAGCTGAAGAAGATGAAGTATTTGGAAGTCGTCATCAAAGAATCCATGCGTTTGTACCCTCCAGTGCCTGTCAACGCGCGCACCGCAGTTAGAGCGACAACCCTACCGGTTGGGGGCGGGTCAGATGGACGATCACCCATCTTGATACGAAAAGGAGAAGCGGTGTCGTACAGCCCATATGTCATGCACCGCCGGAAAGACATCTACGGACCGGACGCATCAGAGTACAAGCCCGAACGATGGGAAAACGGCGCGCTAAAGCATGTAGGCTATGGCTACCTACCTTTCAATGCAGGACCGAGAAACTGCTTGGGCCAAAGTTTCGCTCTTCTCGAAATGACTTACACAATCGCAAGGTTGATACAACGATTTCCTTTCATGGACGGGCCTTTCGATCAAAAAGTCTCAGATATCGGGAAAGAAAGACAAATCTTGACGCGGGTGCTGCTTTGCGAAGAAGGTTGTCGAGTAAGGCTTCAGGGCGCAGGTTCTGTGGAAGATATCCAAAGTAGCTAGGCAACGTTGCCTCCCGGTGAGGATATCTTAACAAGACACCAAGCTCGATATCTGAGAGGTTGTGGATGTTAGTAGGGAGCGATTTGGAGAGATTGTAGGAGTGAATAGGAGCGTTCATAGGCTTGTAATATCTACAATCTCGTCATCTGCCGCCGTAATACTAGTAAAGGCTGCTTGGCCGTCAGCTACATCGTTCTTGAACCAGCTCTTAAGGCATTGATCAGCCTCCATAATGTCACTCTTAAGGCTATAGCGATCATCTGTAATCATCCTTTTGCCAGAGCTGAATGCGCGCTCGCATTCACTGCTCATGCCAGGGATACTGAATAGATCGTAAGCCATGCTGGCAAGCGTCGGATAGAGGTGTTCACCTCTTTCGCGCCACCACCGGAGTGGCTCGTCGGCCATGGTGTTTGTGAGGATCTTGCCGTTTACGACGGTCTTCGTGATTGTATCTAGCGAGTCGCTCATAAAGCGTTCAAGCTCCGTCTTGCGCAACTGACGCTGTTGTTGGAGCGTGTGCTCCTTTGTAGATCTAGCGCCGCCGCCGCCGCCGCTACCGATAGTAGCCCTCCAATCTTCGTCCTCATCGTCGAGATCTGAGCTTACGAATAGAGTTGAAGGCTCCGGCGAGTCTGGCGGGCGTCGTTCAAGATAATCATCGTAAAGTGAGCGCGTCTATCGCTTCGCGTCCTTTATCGCTTGTTTACCCCCTGGCTTCTTCGGCCACTGCGTCTCAAAGTAGTGAAAGCGCATGCTCGGATTGAGGGCGACTGCTGCTGAGTAGAGCCGGCTCTCGTCGATCTTCGTGTAATACTGCTATAGCTTCTTGAAGCCGTGGTTTATGCAATGCCTGTAGTGATCGGTAAAGATCTCTTTATCCACATTGACATCGTCAGCTCGCCGTGCCAGCTTCAAAAATAGGAAGTCCATTGTAGGGATGACCTCCTAAAGGGCGCCGTGACTTCCTGTATAGGCGTTGCCTTATACACGCTTGGTCGCTCGGTCGAAGGGCTCTAGGAGCTCTGCGAAGTGTCGTAACTCCTCCTAATCTTAGAGCGTAAGGGAGTCGTGCTTGAGGTTGTATTCCTGCTCTTCGCTATCGGTAGGCTCCTATTGCCGGCAGTATCTTCTCATCTCGGTCTCAAGGCGAAGCGCTCGCTTGATTATAGCGTAAGTACTGTTCCACCGCACTCTAAGGTCCTTCACGAGTTGGAGTGAGAGGTCGCCGGCTTCTACCTTTTGTGATTGCTCGAAGGCCTTGCGGCGCTTGTCAGATCCGCTAATATAGGTGACAATGTTGTGAAGCTTGCCTATTGCACCTTGCTCTCGCCAGACCTTAAAGGCCTCGCGGTCGCCGCAGTCATCAAGCTCCTTCTGTAGTTGCGAGTCGCCGTAAAGGATTGCCTTGACTATAAGGTTGACGATGTGGCCGAAGCAGCGCAGTCGTGACTCCCTCACGTCGATCGAAGGGATGCTGCTTGCGAGGGCCTTGAGCGCCGAGTCGTTGTTTGTAGCATTATCCATCTGAAAGGCGCCGAGTCTACCTTCTATCTCGAAGAGCTTGATGACCGGCAATATAGTATCTGCAATCTCTTGACCATGGTGACCGTCGAGCGGCCGTAATGCTAGTAGGGCCGTCTTAAGCTTACGCTCTTCGTCAATCTAATGCCTAATAACTCCGACAAGAGATACGTGGTTTGGCGATGACCAAGCATCGAAGGATAGATTGACTCTGCTGCGCGCGCTAGCTAGTGACTTCTTAACATCTGTAATGCGCTCGTGATAAGTTGTCATCAACCACGCTCGAACGGTGTTCCTACTCGGTAGTAGGTGTCTGATGTAAGCGCCTCCGCCGAGTATAACCTTATGTAATCGCTCCGACGCCGCCTGCGAGAAGGTAATGTCATCGTGAGTTATCCAGTTCAAGAAGTCGGCACGCTAACGCTCTGCTGCGAGAGGGTGTACTTCTTCGAGATAGGAGTCCAATGATGAGGTCGGTGCTATTACTCCTGGCGGCATAATGTTGTGTGCGCTCTCAAGATGCCTACTACAACTGTATGTAGAGTCAGCTTTCAAAGGCTTCATTATCCCACGCTCGTAGCAGTGTTTACAGAGCTAGTATTTGTTCCATTTGGTTCCCTTGCGCTTCTCGAGCTCCCTACCATGAAGGTAGATCCATGAAATACGAGCATTAGCGACCGCCCTTTTACTGCGTAGACGATGCTTATATTCGCCGTCGAGAAGCGCTAGGTTCACTTTAAACTCTATACGCCGTGAGGCGAAGATCTCCTCACGTAATCGTCTTCTCTTAGCAACCGTAGGAGAGGTAGATCTAGGACGCTCGTCGAGCGAAGGCGCGTGTGTCGATTGCTCTGGTGAGGATGATTGTATTGAGGTGACATTACTGAGAAGGCTCTAGCTCGCCGGCGCTCTGGGGGTAGGTGGCCGTCGTCCGAACCTAAGCTTACTCTGCTGGAGCTTCTCGGTTAGCCGTCGCGCACGTTAGGATGACATAGTAGGGCTGTCATTCTCGGAGTCGATTGCACTATATGGTCGCTTGCTTTGGCGTCTTTGTTGGCTCATGGCGTGTGTTTTTTGGGTGTTTTTTCGTATATTGTAGCTTGGTGGGAATACACGAGACGCGTCGACGCGGTGTTGCGATTCCCGGATTTGGATTATCGCGGAGGTATTCCGCCCCAGACCTGGACCTCTCATTGGTCCAAAATCTCAGGGTAAGGGTTAGTGTAATATTTTCCATATATTCATCTAAGTCATCATCGAAGAAAAACACAATACAAACTCATCAACTATCTCAACAACTACAACTAATAGCTGAGGTAATCTGTAGTTGAGTTGAACAAATACAGGCCAACCAGCTAGTTGGTTGAGCATCTCATCAACCAGCTATTAACTCAACTACAAAAAGTCTAGCTGACTGTTGCCAGGCTTGGCTGCGGCTGTGGCTTGATACATGGTATTGCACCCACAACGGCCCTCTCACACCACCTTGCGCGCAGAAACTGCCGGACAACACGATGAACCGTGAGGTGTCATAGATTCAGTGTTTCCAAATTTACTTTGAGCGGCAGGGACATCAGGACAATGTGATTTGTATAGTAAAAATAAGTAACAAATACGTCGACGAATACTATCGACATCAGGAGCGGTACAGCCATTTACCTTGTGAACTGAGTTGTGTGGTCAAGATCCCTGTCAAGTCTAGAACAGTTTCACGCAGAAGCGCGGCGGATTTAGCGACCTGGTGTGGACGCAGTAGCGAGCTCTTGCGTACAAATACAAGCGCCACGTGAATATGAGTTCAGCCTGACGAGTCAAAGAAGCCGAGGTCAGTTTAGCTGCCCTTGGCGACGCACAGTACCATTGGCAATTTATCATTGGCACTGGCTCGACCTATTTGATGGGTTCGTCTGACAAGTCTGCAGACAGAGTGGAAGCATGCCTTTGCGCCGAAGATCGCAAGCTCGACGCGAGGCCATATGTGACTAATGCTGGAAAGACGTGAAGCAGGGCATCACGACAATTCACACATAGTGACTAGTTGCTAGATGTAGGCGAGTCGCGGACGACTGAATGTGTAGTCGACTACCAACGACTGTATGTGATGAGAGGCTATCGAGGGCTTAACCCTAACCTTGCAATTTGGAGGAAGGCGTGGAAGGGCGGGCTCGCGGTCGAATTCCTGATCTCAGGCTTGTACTGATTCTTGCCAGATCACATACTGCACTTCATCGCGTTACGACTGATGGAAAGCGAGGACTTTGGTTCTGCGCCGCGTCGATGCGTCGTGATTCGGATCCGGGGCTACAAGCCTCTTCGCCGGTATAATATCATTAGCCAGTGCTTGTAATTCTCCGCGGAATGACACGGGCTCTTGCGCTTTATCAAGAATGATCGATATGACACCCGCCTATTCATGATCGGGAAACGTCCCTGATCCTGAAGACGTGAGCATGGGGGAGTGGACGGATTTAGAGTTCAGGACCCTTCGCAAGCCCAATGAACGTCGGTCGCAACGCAATCCCACGCGCCCGGGTCCCGACGAGCTGGAGTGCGATGCATGTCTGGCCACGCTTAACAACACGTTTGCGACAGTCTACGATACGTCGCAGAATGACCCCACACAGCTCGTGCGTCGCAGAGTCAGACACACAGCTACCAAGATATGGACTCCGTGAGAGAACAGCTCACCATATGGCATCAGACCGCAAGAGTCACGAGGACGCAACCCGACACTATAGCCTACCGAAAAGACACAAGCGGACACTTACCTTCGCACGCGCACATTCGCCATCCTCACGAGGCCCTGCCCAGAAGAGAAGGAAAGAAGGGCAAGGACGAAGGCACACTCGAAAGCCCGAGGGCAAAGCATGGTCTGCGGAGGCTATACTCGAGGAAATCGATT
>Ga0265797_10007671_pt1 | contig 14631 bp, 14 predicted proteins | sample P2T30metagenome_FD_192433 | JGI IMG/M metagenome (GOLD analysis project Ga0265797, IMG submission 192433) | Plant litter microbial communities from East Loma Ridge, Irvine, California - P2 T30 | ecosystem: Environmental > Terrestrial > Plant litter > Unclassified | place: USA: California... | reverse complement strand
AGTATAACTTATATATATATAAGAAAGATATAGTAGTAGATTCTAAGTAGAATAGCTTACTATAATTTTTTACTATAGTTATATAGAGTACTATACTACTATAAATAGTTATAATTTTAGTAGAGGTTTAGTAAAAAGGTACTATATACTTAGAAGTACTATATACTTATAGAGTATATTACTTATTAGCTAATATAGAGTTTAGAACTCTAAAGGCTTTAGTAGCGTATTAGAGGCTTTAAAATTTATAATTCTTATAAGTAAGAAGAGTAAATTTAATTTTACTCCCTTAATTAGTTATTATTATATATTGCTGTTAGGGCAAATTGTACAGAAGGTAATTAGGATAGTCTTAGCAAAGACTGTCTAGGTTGATAGTCTGTCTAGGTCGATGATCTTTCACGTTATAGATTAACATTGCTAGGGCTGTTAAGCGCCTACGGATTGGGAGAAGATTCTATGCCTAAGCCACCGTCTGTTGTCGTTGTCACGTAGCCCTCGCATAGTGCGTCATCCACAGCAAGGTACGGTATAGAGAATCGGCCAGCAACAAATCCTCCAGTTCCTATAGCTTGCAGTCGTCTGTTCCATTTATTAATTGGGAGCCATGTCTCGACATTAATGGTATCGTTCTGGCCTTTGTGGGTGTATGTTACGGTCACGTTCCCAAAGTCGATATTGCGCGCGGCGATAGAGTTGCTGTTGGTGACCAAGTCATAAGCTACCGTGTAGTTTTGGATGAGGGTAGTGGTAAGATCCAAGACATTGGCACCAAAGACGACAGGGTACGGGATGGAGCTGGCGTTGCAGGCCAACAGTGTGGTGGTGAGCTTCCGCACCGTGTTGTAGAGTGGAATGAGAGACTGTGGTCGGGTGATGGACTGAAAGACTGGCGACATTGCTCAAATAAGGAGCAACAGGATACAACAGCTCTTACCAAGCTGCCCGCAGTATCTTCTCTTCAATTGCGCGCGAGTGTGCAAGCGGTGGGCGAATGCTACTGCTGTTTCCCGATGGGAAGACGATGCATGGTTGATCGCGTTCTCTGCGCATTCTACGATGGAGGCAATGCTGATTTGTTTTGCGAAGGTCCAGGATTGCGAGATGATGGTTTGAACTCCTCGATGCAAGTTCATGAACGTGACGAACCCGTCCAAGACCCCGCCCGCAACCGTGTCGGCATTTCCAGCGACATCGGCAAGGGCGTGCAGGCCAATGAGGTGGAGAATGACAACATAGACACGCCGTTCTCTACTGTAACTTCGATGTGAGCATCGTTGAAGGCGCGCAACGCCTCGAAAATGAAACGACTAAACAATTGCACATGGCGTTGGTTGAATCAAAGGTCTGAGCTCTGCATTAAGGACGATATCCGAGACAGGAAGCGCGGGTCCAAGGAAGTCGTGACGGATAGTGACGTTGTATTGCTGTGTTCCACCGTACTCGGTACACCTTGCGACATGGGTATTCCTGTGCACCCTGTTGTCTCGGAATTAGCAGCTGGTGATTGGCTGGATACTGTGCGTCGGGCTGAATCTGGTGGCCTTCGATACGTACAGGTACGATCATCGCACATGCAATTCTAGCACGTGGGCTGTCCTTTGTCGCACTAGAATCATTAGCATGCTTCGTGTTTGCAGTGCTACCTGGGTAGATGCAGGTCGCATACCTTGCTGTGCCGTCTTTTACACCCATGACAGCCCAGTCGCGACTTTCTGTGTGATCTCCGTACAACCTTGCGCGGAGGCATGGCGGACTTTGGTGTATGCAATTGTGATTGGCGAAAGGGCGATGAATAGAAATACGCAGAGGCAGGAACATGGATAGCGGCGAAGGAGTCTTCCAGACTTGGATACGGATACGCTGACTAACCGGTGCACTAGCTTAGCGTCGGGAGTACACTCGGGGAGATCTATCTTCGTTTTACTAGACTAGCTGCAATATGCGTTCAGCGCCATGCGACGTATTCTAAAAGTAAGGAGGCCCAAGCTGTGGCCTTGGACACTAGACCTAGATCTACCTTGAAACAAACTTTGTCCTTCAAGGTGAACAAGATACTCGCGAACAGCGCTCTACCCGTGGTCGATTCTGTACTTGGTCCTAGAGATATATCCTATACGTTTATCGAAGCAGCTAATTCTCACTAAGACGTGCACTATTTTGGGAAGGTTGTCAAAGTTCACCTTTCTGTCTTGAAGTCGTGACAGGAGGGACCTCAGAGCACGGACTAGATGCAGAAGCGTCCCCGCTAGTTTAAGCATTGTTCGAGCAGGCAATCTAGCCATGTTTGAGCGCAGCGTCTAAGCGCGGATTGGATACGCTGGATCCGGGTACGAAGGCCCACATCTGGATTCTGCAATCGTGCAATGAGATCTCGTCAACACCTCATCGAATGCACAGCTCAGCCGGGCTTCAGCAATCATAGTCTTTAGGATATCAACACGCTCACAGCTTTAGAACAGCCTTTTGCTTTGTTTCTTTACTAATTAGTACACTTAGTCGAAACCAAGTGTGCTGTGCGTATCGTATTTGTTTCACGGGATTAAATGCGACTGGGAATGTTTAATAGATTGAAACAACAGTGAAATGCACAAACATCGTGTTTGACCAGGGTCTGTTGACATGAACAATAGGCAAAGAAGTGTATAAAAGAACATCTTGGGGGAGCAACAACTTGGAGCAGCAAACCATCACATTCTCTCTTCAACAATCAATCTTACGATCAGTCTGATAACTTATATCAAAAGCTATTACCCAACAACTTATCCGCCTACCTTACATCAATATGAAGTTCACCAGCACTATCTCTTTCGCCCTCTGCGCCTTCCTCGCAACCGCCGCAGCGGTTCCTGCAGCCATGCCTCAAACCATTAGCAACGGGGCCCTTAAGGCCGACGCACCTCCCTGCTCAGGAAGCAATGCCGGCAACTGCAGGCCTGGTAACCAGGCGAACCCTCCCAGTCGTGGATGCAGCGCAATCACCCAATGCCGCGGAGCATAAAGATGCTAAATATTGGTAGCTGAGTAAGTAAGCCCTCCACTTCCCCCCCTCCCTATCTCTGGGCTCCAACTAGAGTCAGCCCTCACTCCAGGTTCGTGTTATTGACAGAATATCTAGGTCCCTGTAACGGGCTAGAGCCCAGATGCTATGGCGATCCTCGATAGAACCTCCGGAGCCTCCTCGGTCCTATCCAAGCTTCGGAAAGCTATGCGAACAACACGCCAAACGTATATAGATGTTATAACACTGTAGATAGCTTTCTTCGTTATTCAATATAATCCTGTTACTAGGCAATGACACACTTTACGCAGCCCCTTGCATTTTGTATTCGATCACCTCATCCTAAGAAGCAAGTGAAGGGGCGGTGCATAATTATGATTATACTCCACCAATTGTTGCAGATTTCGAGGTATTAGATATTGATTGCTCGGTTGGTGAGTGAGGCGAAGATATGACGTGGCGCGCTCTCGTGGACATCTCGGCGCCGTAGTCGTTCCCAGCATGTTGCTCGCGCCCATGAGTTGCAGTTTTGCTCGGTTAAGAAGAACTCGTCTTGCTCCAAGGCCAATTCAAAGAGCGAGGGAAATTGGTCGCCAGGTTGGAAGTCCAACGCTATCCCAGTCTTCAAACTGCGCACGTTGGGAGCATGTGTGGACGCCGCGAGAAGAAAGTGGCACAATGCGGAGAGTGTGTGCTGAACTGTTCTTGATGAAAGACAGTTTACTCACCGAGACTCCAGTGTGCTCGGGTATGGTTCGGAAAATCTCGGTGTCAAGAGTGTATAGTTGAGGAGAGGAATGTAGACTGCGGCTGAGAAGTTTGAATTTGGGGATTCGAAGTTTAAGATGCAAATGCGCCAAAGCATACATTTCATCAAGTAGGTCGAGCATGGCTGGGAGAGGTGTGCAGTTCATGTTCCACCTAAGGGCCTGGAGGATGACAATGCATCTCAGGTTATCCTCCAGCACGGGTGAAACATCGAATTCAAACCAGTCTCCATCCTTGGATGGACCTATCTTTAACTGCCCAACCTACTCTCCAGTCCCCTCGTTGTTATCATGTGGCCCCTCTATCACTTTTAATGACTGACTTTGTCCTACATTGGTGCGATGATGGATTGTAATGTTGCTGAAGAGCAAGTACTGAGACTCAATGCAGGATGTTTTCGGAACTAGGCAAAGAAAAGAAGTTTTCAGATCAGGTTGGTAAAGCTAAGAGAGATGATTAGAGGAAAAGAATGCCGTAAAGTAACTGATCGGTTACGTACAGCTTCTAGAACGATGCAAAGGATGGCCAACGGCATGTGGAGTAGGTAAGGCGGACACAAGAGTGGGTCGACCACGTATGCTATGCTTGTTTTTTTGTAGTCGATTTAGCCCGTTTACACATCTTCATCTCGTCCATTGCTTGTCCCTGTTGGCTGTCTTTACTACGAGCTACTTACTCTTCCTAGTCTTGGTGGATTCATGGCAGGCTGCATTCGAGGCCAAACATTCATGATAGGTCACATTGTCGACCGGTAGTGATTTTGGTAATGGCGGGTTAGCAGCATTGCGCTACCGTATATTCCGCCTGGATGTGTTCGTCGCGAGTGCACATGGATTGGAAACGGAACAATAGTATAACATGTTTTGATTCATCAAGATGGCCGACTTGATCGTGCCAATGCTAGCCAGGACAGTCCATGACGGAACGTGGCTGTCTTGTTGAGTATGGACGACTACACACTTGTGTCTTTGACATGGCGTCGCCGGCAAGCTCTACGCTAATCAAGGTGTAAGGACTCGAGTCATGCTTGCAGGTGGGGCAATCACATACCAAAGTTGAAGTTGCCGTTCTCGTTGCTGATGCGCTCGCCCAAGTTGAGGTCACGTTGCTGGCCGTTGCCGTCCTCGTCCATGAGGGTAGCACGGAGAACAGGAACGTCGCCGTCTCCCTCGAGCGCAAAATGGACGTCTTGGGCTGATTGGGAGAAGTTCTGACCATCCCAGGTGAAGTGTCCTACACGTGTCAGCGCTGAGACGTCGCACATGGAAAGGCAAAGAGCTGGCTACCGTTATCGTTGCCAACGCACTGGTTGAGGTCAATCTCAGCGTCGTTCCAATCGCCGTCGGCAGTCTGGAGGCGAGCCCTGAGCATGTGGCCGTCGTCGATGCGGATGTTCTCGGCGGTGTGGTAGAAGGTCATGTTGGTTGAGTGTGAAGGGGTGTAGAATGCAGATGGAGGGGTTGGATTGGATTGAATTGTATCGTATTGGAGTAAGAGCGGGTGCAAGCTGAGAGGTTTGCAAGGGAGGTGAGGTAGCTGGGAGGTTTATATTGGAGTGACCTAGGGCCGAGCTTCAGCGGCCCCGCACTAAGCATTGGTGTGGAAAGCGCAAGTGCGTTCTTTCCGATGCCCCAGGTGAGGACGAGGGGAGAAGCGTGTCACTAACATGTGCACGGATGCGTAGGCCCAACAACAACCGACGCGTTGGAAGGGAGCCGTTCACGATGCCAAGCCAGCAGCCGTGACATGCCAGAGATGCAGTACCTACAAGCCACGGGCTGAACGCAGCTCATGTCTACGCAGCCTCTGCTTGCTGCCTTGACCGTCGCTGTTTGTCCACCCAGGCCGCTATGCCGAGATCCGGCTTGGAAGGTCGCGATAGTTTACACAACGCGGCCCAGGGGAGGCGCACCACACTCGAGATGCGCCATCAGCCATGCACGAGCCCCAATTCGCGCCTCGTGGCTGTGTGTGAATGGCTCTGGGCAAGTGGCGTGACTTCAGCGTGCATTGTGGGTGGGGCTTGTGTGCGTCGATTCAGACTCGGCGCCATTGGCCGTGTCACTGTGGCTGTGGCTGTGGCTGTACAGGTCTTGCATTGGGGAGGCCGACCAAGTGATTGCGGGGCCAGCGGGGGAAATAGATGACGGTGGCATCGCGGCATTTACGTCAAGCAGAACTCGACGCCGGACACCCAGACTTGGTCCCCCAGACCAGACATGGCGCAGGCCGTCGATCAAGACACCGGACAGTAGCCGGAGCTGATGCAGGGTCGACGCTAGAGAATACACCAAGTAGGTAGGTAATCGGGCACGGGCCGCTTCTTCCTCGCCACTTCACTCTGCCTACCTGCTACAACTCCCCGTCTTGTCGTTCGGAATCATAGACTTCTGTAACGTCTAGCAAAGTGTGCTGACTGGACGAGTCTGGGACTGTGGCATGTAGTCTTTCAATCCAATTCACATTACTCTCTCCTGCATCCTTGATCATCATCAGAGCTATCATCTCGCCAGGCTTACAAAAAGGGTTGATAAACGAGCAAGTGCTCACTCAGAAGATGCATCGACCATGGGCCATTTACAGCACAAAACCACCCGTGGTCACAGCCTTCCAGCTTCGCACCGGATGCGTGTCCTCGAGCTCTACACACCACCAGAGAACATCCCGAGTCTTGTCAATCTGCCCACTCTCTTCATACGCCCTAGCTAGCGCATACCAGGCCTCGGAATAGTCCCAGCCAGCACCAAGCTTGGTCAGCGTCGACAGGAGACCGAATGCACGATCGCGGGCTGCAAGTCGGTTTAGCTCGGGCGGAGAAAGCTGATTCTCCACCGATGGCGTGTGCGAGGTTAGATTATGCATCTTGGGCGACGATACCCTCGCTTGCGCCGACGCAGCCGACTGTGGTAGACTTGGAGACAATCCATCCGTGATGCTGGTGGGCTCGAGAGGTATCGCCTCAGCATATATGTCCAGGAGGATGTTTGACAGCCCTACGATGGCCTCCGGGTGGTCGGGGAAGTGCTGAAGGGCGCGCTCAAACTCTGCACGGCCTTCATGAGCCGACGACTGGGCGACCAAAAGTTCTCCGCGCTGGAACACACATTAGCAAAACACACGTGACGTCACAAATACCCAAACTCACAGCAGCAAATACGTCCGCCCACAGCTCCTCTACGCTCTTGCCGCCTCCCCACCCTTCGTCTGCAAGCGCTTTAGCCGTGCCTGACTCGACACAAACCTCGGCCTCGAACGTCTCGACCAGTGTAAGAGCCTCAGCTACAGCCTCTCGGCCGTCTTGATACATGTGTGCCCTCGCGTACAGCCTAGAGATGAAGACCCATATGCTCACTAGCAGCGAAACCTTCTGCCTCCGCTCCTGCATCTTCGAAAAGTGAGGGTCTGGGGGTATGTCGTCTGCATTTGGGATGCGCGAGGGTAAGCGAGTATCCTGTTTGGGCGGCTGTTCGTCGTGACCTAGCGGCGGAGAGGAATGGTCCAAGTTGTGGGCTATTGGCCGCAAAGGTCTGTCGCCGCTCTCCACAGACTTCCTTGTAGACCGGGGAAGAGAGATTCCCCGGCCAGTCTTTGAATTCACAGTGCTGCTGCGTGTTCTTGTACCATTCGTCACGCTTTCTGGAAGTGGGGGAACTTCTGTGGCGGGAGCTCCCTGGAGACTGGCCGAGCGCTTGCGGAGTTTGCTCGAAGACCTCTTTACACCCGTCTGCCCGTCGTTCTGGTTGTGGTGATGGAAGAGCTTATGTCGGTGATGGCCATTTGCATCCGCTCCTTCGTCGTTTGTCACTTGAATTTCTGGCTGCGTAATCGCTGTTCCGGAGCTGATGACAGATTCATTGCGAGCTTTGTTGTCTTGTTGTGTCGTCCGGACTGAGCCCCGGCCACGAAATATGCTTCCTCGCGTAGTTCCCATGGCGCTTTTGGGGGGAGCCAGTGCCGCTGGCGCAGGCGTGGGTTTGATTGTCTCGGTCGCTGGGTCGCCGAACAATCTGCCATACAGGGCAAGAAGTTCATCACACCCGTCTACAGCAGCAATGACACCGTCGGTGATTTCGAGCAGGGCCAACTGCGTCATCTTAATCTGCAAGACGTTATTCTTCTCAAAACGCTCCATACGGTCAACAACACCCAGTCCGAGCGCCTCTTGGCTCGTAGCGGCATTTAGGTGTTCGCTACGGTAGCCGCCCGAGTCACTGCGACCAAAAAGGATGGCGGGGTTGCCAAACTGCTCGAAAGCAGCTTCGCAAGCCTTCTCCGCAGCGGCATAGTCGGACCGTGAGGTCAACAGCAAGGCGAGAAGGTGCCACACGGGAATAAGCTTACGCTCTCGTCCGTACTCGGTCATGACTCCACTAGAAATCACTCCGTCGGCACTGATTGTCGTTCCTCTGGTAGCTGGAGAGAGTGCGCGTTTTGCAATCTTGATAGCACCTGGGATATCCCGAGTTTCGGCAAGCACCAATGCCAAGGCGTAGAGAGCGTCTACGTTGCTCTCGTCGCCAAAGGTTGGCGAGAGCGACTTGCGCAAATATTGTATAGCTTTGGCCTGGATGGCTGCCCGTGTTTCGACGTCATACGTAAGTCGGGCCCAGTGGGCTTGGCTGATGCCAATGGCACAGTATACAGTGGCCAATGCTGTAGGCTCGACGACTGTCTTAGCAGAGACGGCCGAGACGGCATCGGAAGCTGATGCAAGATGCTCCATCTGTTCAACCCAGTGCTCAATCGTATGGCTAATCTCCAGTGCCTTCTCTGCTTCCTTTCGGGATCCCCAGCGACAGAGCATTCTGATGGCTTCAGCCGAAGTCCTCAACACGGTGCTGTCGTCGTCGATGCCTACTTGCACTTCTCCCGACTTCTCCGCTCGATCCTTGTTCCGTGTGATGATTTCGACGTAGGAGTCGTAAGCTTTGTATGCCAGCTCAGGCTCGGCCAGTGATGCGTGCACGACGAAGAGGTGGCGCAGTATCTGGGTGGAGTGGTAGGTTTTGGTAGCTGCTCGGTACAGGATCTGGGAGGGGAAGTTAGGTAGTGCAGGGTGGTGGTGTAGGGGGCATGCCATCAACTCACGTCGAGCACACTTCGTGCAACGCCCTCCTTGCCGCCTTCGCCGAGATCGTCGTCAGTCCACGTAGGGCCGCAGAGGAGGCGCCAGTTGACCATGACGGCGTCGACCCATGCCTCGACCTCGTGGTTGGTTTCGCTGGCCTTTGGAAAGTTGGTCTCCTTGACGAGCAGGCTCTCATAGACGGTCTCGACTCGCTTCAGCTCGGCTCGCTGGCGCAGGCGAGTGTCTGACTGGGCATTTGGCTTTGGGTTCTCTTGGACAATGGGCGTCGAGTCGGGCTCGTATGCGAGGTCGTAGCGGAGGATGGTGGATAGCGAGTCGTAGTATGCCTTCCATGCGAGCCGGCGGTGTCGCGGGGCGCTGGCGCTGGTGTTGGCTGTCTCGGACCCGGGGTTCTTGGATGTGGCATCCCAGAACTTGGCCCAGTAGCGGTAGGTACGCAGGGCTTCCGAGGCGTTGATGTTCTCGCCCGTTGTGGTCGATTGGTCCGACAGCTGGCAGAGACGCACAAGGGAATGTTCGCCCCACAGCTTGAACTGCATCGACTCGGTCGTCGGTGTCGTGGCCGTGGTCAGCCAGGGCACAATGGACGAGTAGGTCACAACAGCCTCGTCGACGGCGCCCGTCTTTTCAAGCGAAGAGCCTTGAGAAATGTCAATTCAAGCACACGGAGAGGGGGGGGATCATGTAGGACGGCACGTTTGCCTGTTGTCACTGTACATGGACATGGACATACCTTTGAGGTAGGTGCCCTTGACGAGACACACTCTCGACCAGCCGCTCAACACGCCCGCCTCGCCCGCCAGCTGGGTCGCAACTGCGCCAAAGTCGTGTGGGAGGCGGGCAGCCGCCAGCCCAGGCTCCTCGGACACGTAGTGCACCCAGCCCAGGCAGACGTTGGCCTGGAAGGCGTCCTGGGCCGGCGTCTCGCCCTCCTCCATGGCCGTGAGCAAGGGCGGGATAATGTGCGCCAGGGCGCCCGTCGATGTCGCCGATGACGCTGTCGATGGCCGCTGGCCACTATGGGCCGCCACCTGGGCCTCGGAACGCGCGGTGAGGGTGAGGCCTAGCACTCCTGTTAGCCCTCCAAACACCGCAAGAAAAACGTCTAGACACATGGGCTGGACGGGTGTCGCTGACATCGTCGGTGCGGCGCATGCTTCTCGACCTTCCTGCACAGCTCCGGCACATCTGCCCATCGTCCTGCGCATCTTGCCTCGTCCAATTGCTGTATGTAGCGCTTGGCCTTGTCGCTCTCGCCCGTGTTCTGTGTTGATGTGAGCTCCAGACGGCCAGAATGACGTTGCTCGAGCATGCCGGGCGCGCACACAGGAGCCGACTCGCGACCTACCACCATGTTGTTAAAGATATGCCTTTGGCACTACGCAAAGTTGCAAAACATGCAGAATCATGTTCAAGAAACAATAGCACACCCGACCCCGACAAACATTGGCCGTACACATGTCACTGACCGCCCGCAACAATCTGGGCCCACCACTCCCGTTGGCCCCTGCATCCCTGCATCCCTAGGTAGCGCTGCCCGGCCCGACGCCGCCTCCGAAACTTCTGCCCATGTCAACTTTTTTTTTGATACCGCCAGATGGACTGCACGTGAGTGCTTCTGTCGCGCCTTAGACGGGACTCGCATCCAAGCCTAGGGTTCCAGGAATACATGCAAAATAAAGACATGGCCCCAACTACGTCGGAACTGGCCACGCTGCGAGCTCTCAGCTTCCGCATCTCCTCAACCCCAACATCGCAACTTCCCCAGCACGTGCCGGCCATAGCATCATCCTTGGCAAACTGCAGAACTCTTCTCTCCTCACCCCAGGCTTCCGGCACCAAGGCGACGTCCTCGGAGGCGTCGGTGGCAATCCACAAATTCCGGACTTTGCTCTCAACGCTGCTGCAGGACCGCACTGCCCAGGGACGATGGTGTGCCATAGTCCTGATCAAGGCCACCGTCCAAATCGGAGGATGGGAAACATTGCAGAAGAGCCTACCATGGGTCCGCGGCCTTCTGGACTTTTTGAGCAAACCAGATCCTCCATTGTCGAAGAAACTGTGCATCATCACCCTGACGCGCATCTTCTTCCTGACCAGAGAATATCCAACCCTAGTCCGCGAAATCACCACCCCGTCTTTGCCAACCTTTATCCAGTCTGGCTTGCAGATGGCCAATGCCAAATCGACACCGGCAGCTCTGTTGCAAACCATCCTTGAATGCCTCAACGAGCTACTGCCCCGTCACCCCACCATCTTCCGCTCCTACCTCAAGCAGCTCCATCCACTTTTAGCACGCCTCATTGCGCCAACACCATCCAACATGATCAGCCAAGAACAGGACTCCGGACCTAGATATTCGGCATCTTCTGAGATTGTAGCTACGGCGCGCGAGCTCTACGTCCAACTGGCTTGCTGTGCCCCAAAGGGAGCATCGGGCGAGGAGTGGATGAAATCTCTGAAGAATATTGTGAACAATGCACACCAGACTGCTGACTGTGTGTTTCGTGCTGTATCAGAGGACTGGCAGTCTACTGCCCGCGAACCACCTCAAGCAAATGGTCACACGCTCGAGGACGAGGTACAGGATCTGGAGCCTAGCAACCATCTGCCTCCGTGGTCTGGCATCTTCGCTGGCGGCGAACGCCTCAACGGACTTCTCAATCTCATAAAAAAGTACCTCGAGACCCCTACGGCAGGCCCCGTGTACCTCAACATCGGTATGGTGATGGACTTGATTTCAAGAATGCTCTCCCTCACCGTCCCTGCTTCGTCAAGCAAGAGCATTCAGAACACTGTCAGGCTGAACATCCAAGTCAGTAGAGAAGAGCGCGAAAACCTTTGGTTACTACTACCGGACGTCCATATTGCCGCGATGGAGCTTCTTCTGGCACTAGCACACAGGTCTCAGGCGAGCACGTTGTCACTTGATCCAATCATCATTGATCAAATTGTCTGGGTTTTTGGAGCAGAGAAAGATGTGGCACAGGTCAGGACAGCGTGCTATGCAGTGGTCGCTGCCCTACTGAAAAGGTCAGGGATCGCGCTACACAAGTCGACGATCGATTCCCTTGTGTCTCTCATTCGCGCATGTTGTGATGACCTGCTCCCATCGGACACTGCTACGACTACGACGCAGCAGAACCCTACGCAATCCAAAACAAATGGAAACAGTCAGCCCCAGACAACTGCCAACGCGGATAGCTTCTTGAGTGCTTCAAAGGCTGTCGTTGACCCCACTGCTGGCTTCTCTGGGTTGAAGGAAGCTGCCTATGCCCTATTGCCCACATTACTTTCCAACATCCGCGCCCAATACCTGTCCGACTCGATGCGAGCTCGTCTAGATCGCACTGCTATCCTCACGCAGCACAAGAAAGCCATGCTAGCCAGTGTCCTCAATCCACCGCCAAGCAAGAAATTTGGCAAGGCCGCAGCCAGCATATTACCGCTCATGGCTCGATCCTACCCTGCCGAGATGGAGATTGAAGGTATGCTTAGACCGAGAATACCTGTTATACGTCTGGGAGGCCAAGAACTGGACATCGACAATACCAAAGTGGACATGGAGAATGAAGGAGAGGACGAGGGTGAGGAAGAAGGGAGTAGCATTGAGCAGGTGCATGAACACTTTGTAGGGCAAGAATTAGACGACTTGCTAGAAACCGCGGGTCAGGCAGAGACTACAGTGAAAGACTTGGCTACAACAGATGCTCCAGCAGCTAGCCTAGCCGTAGGCACACCATCGCGATCACTTCGCGAGGCAACCATGGCGCAACGCTCGACAATATTGGAGCCTACGGCGATTGCTGACGTAAAGCGGCCGATAGGTGATGAAGGTCCCCTTTCACCTTCCAAGCGTGCGAAAACAAGTGAGGCCGAACAACGCACGATGCACCCGATACTGCCCGTCTCAGCATCTGATGCTCCTTTCAATGATCGTCCTACAACCTCAGATAAATCAGCGACTTCAGACTTTGCGGTCACCAGCACCGCCTCCGCAGCTCCCGAACTCCCCATACCAGGTGACGGCGGTCCTGTGGACGATGACAGCGACGATGACAAGATATCCCTAGTGCTGGGTCAGGATACGGATGATGAGTCTGATTCATAATTGTTGCTGTAATAAGATTATTTTATTGTCCCCAAAGCTTGCTAGTCATTCGTGAAATGGTGAATGGCAAACGCAGGTGGTGCGCACAGACCCTAGTACTCACTCTCACCACCCCGACAATGGCTATGTCACTATCTCCTCTTTCACCTCCGCCTCAGAACTTTCTACCACCATTAGAAAAAACTACACCATTCTTCCTACCAATCTCGCCAGTCAGACCGTCAGCCATCTACAAACCTAAATCTATCCACCGCAATGTACGCGGCCCACAAACGGCCGGCTCCAGCCCTTCGACCTATATTCTCCTCCTCGCTCTCGTCATGCCACAAATCTTATTCCCGCAAAGGCGTCAAAAAGCCCCCCAAGTGGAAGCAACGTACACCAAAGCCATTGACAACCCCGCTTAAACTTAAACACTTGCTGCATCCCCATACCCGACCCGCATCGCTGAAGACCCCCTCCTACCCGTCAGACTCGTACTATGACAAGGATGATGGGGATTACGATGACGACATCATCATCGTAAACAGCGTAGAGCTTGGCCCCTCTATGCGAAGCATAGGCGTAGAACACTACCTAGAGCAAGTCGCCAAGCTTGACTCTGATGATTTCACTCCACCAAGTTCAGCCGACTATAGAAGAAGCAGGTCGGCAATACCGAGCTTGTCTGGTCATTCAGACTCGGATTCGGGAGAAGAAGAAGAAGAAGCAGGCCTTGAAAACAAGAAACCTCGTGGCTGGCCAGGGGGAGACGAGGGTATAGATTACTCAGACGTCCCCGCGCCAACGCCCTCAACCGCCGAGTACCAGCGCGAGATCTACAAAGCTACGACTACCAATCCAGCGGTTTTTCTAGCTATCATACGTATCGCGGAAAAGAACATGCCCTTTATCAACTTCGATTCTGCGCTTAGTCATCTTCCTAATCTACGACCCAAAGACGCGCTTCCGAAGCTCAGACAGGGCGTTATGCATACCCAACCAAAAGAGAGATACGGCGACCTAGATATGTGTGTTATATTCCTGCCGCATTTCTACCAGGACGGACGTCATGCCCTGGGATACTACACCCTCTCACCCGAGCCGGATAACTGGTCGTGGACGCCCAAGCAGGGTCATCTCTTTGTCAAACACGAATTCTTCACACCGTGTACTACGCAGGATCTCGAAATGTACGATTTGGTCAACTATGTGAAGGGGCTGGACGATACTACATCAAGCGGCGGACATGGCCTAAGTGTGGACTGCATGAACAGTGTTGGCGCGAGGGGAGGAACGTGGCTTGCTTGGGATGTAGTGGAGGACTGGGAGTATTGGGTTTCAGAGTATGGGGTTGTCAGGAGTGTTTGGGAGAGAGATTTAGCGTTGACGAGGGGCGTTGAGGAGACTGAAATGGTGGAGTTGGCGAGGATGACTACAAGGGGAAGGTAAGGGGTGGGGTGATGGCAAGCAGGCAGTGCAATCTGCATGCTGAACGTTCAAGTACCCCGGGTACACAATATTATGAGATTTTGTGAAGCCATGAGAATATACAAAGCCGCAAAGTTACACGGGGCCACTAGCGTGTGCGGGTAACCTTCACCTTCGAGACCATACTTTTGTCATACTGTACAGAACTCGTTTGTTGAAATTCAGTCCATTATGTCGAAAAGCGGCATCTCT
>Ga0265797_10007670_pt1 | contig 14632 bp, 11 predicted proteins | sample P2T30metagenome_FD_192433 | JGI IMG/M metagenome (GOLD analysis project Ga0265797, IMG submission 192433) | Plant litter microbial communities from East Loma Ridge, Irvine, California - P2 T30 | ecosystem: Environmental > Terrestrial > Plant litter > Unclassified | place: USA: California... | reverse complement strand
CCACCCCGCCACTTCGCTCGCCAACGTACGGCATACCCAAAGTCGTGGAAGACAGTCGTGACGACGATCCATTGGGCCAATCGGCCACATACGACTCGCTCCAGGCCTACCTTGACAAGTCAACCAAAGTCGCTGTGACTTCACTCAAGCTACCACCACCCAAGCGTCCGCGAACTAAAACATCCTCACATGCGTCGGCCGAACGCCGGGCAGACTCTCCTTCAAACAAACGAGCAGATTCACCTTCGACAAAAAGATCCACCTCTCCAACTCTGAGGCAGCCCAAGTCCAGCAAGATGCAGAGGCCAGGTATTCTCCGCTCATCAGCTTCCCTCGATATCGCCGAGGCGACCAAACTCAATCAGTACCATCAGAGAGGAGGAGGGCGCCACAAAGCCGGTGCCACAACCTTGTCGCGGACCTTAAGTCGGGAGTCTGCAAACTACAACAAACAGCAACCAAACCCCTTAGTTCGCCATCACTCTGGCAAGAGCCAAAGCCAGAAGACCCAGCACAGCTCCTCCAGCCGCGGGAGGCCCAGCCCTCCAAATCTCGACCCGCTACCAGGAACCCCTCGCTCCTGGGCCACGGCCAAGTCAGAGACCAACCCGTTCCAGACGGATGACAGTTACTTCTCGTCGATGCGCTCCAAGATGTCCAGTCGGCAGGGCTTCACTCCTACTTTGTCGCCAGCGGAGCCCGAACGTCCTTTCATGCGTCGTGCAGTTGAGATCCCTCAGATACCCGAGAACCAACAGCAACAGAAGCGACATCAAGAGATCTGGTCAAGCGCGAGCAGCGATGCGATGCAGAAGAGACAAAAACGCGGGAGCATCTTCGGAGCCTTAGGGTTGCAGGCCCCAGGCGCCAAACTCGCAGCAGGATTATCACCAACATCAGCAAGCACAACGTCGCTTCAAGAGAAAGTCGGCGATGCAGCGACCTCCCCAGGCGGCCAATGCAGCAGCGCAGGATCTGGGAACTGGTCGCCAGCTTGGCCAAAAGTCTCCACTGCCGCCGTGATGGATCCTGTCAGAGTGTCCTGGAGACGCATGTCCGAAGACATGACACTGCCACTGCCATTGACTCTACCACCATACTTTGCGCGGAACAGAAGACGACAGGCCGATGCGGACCCGCCGCAGACTTTGGAAGCCCTGTCACCTACGACTACAGGAACGAACGCCCGCGGCAGCAAGGATAGCGAGTTGTGGAGTGCAGCTTTGCAGAAGCGGCGGGCGAGTAACATTGAATTGGGCCCAGTGTCTCCATTCACTCCGCTACCGCCGTTGCGTGAGGACTACGATCGGACCAGACGTGTCTCGATTGAGATTCCAGGAACGCCAGGAGTCCACCATCGCCCGGATGACACTCCACATTCATCCCCGGCGACGGTCATATCGGAAACATCCAAGATCACCATGCTCCGTCGCCCTCTGCAGAGCATGCGCTCGTCGCCGTCTTACAAGTCGCTTTCCATGCGCAAGTCCTCACTCCGTCCCACAAGCACGGCAGCAACAGCAACAACGACTCCGAGCCCACCAACGTCACAGACAACGCCCTCACCACCACCACCCCGTAAACGCTCCAGCATCTCCCGCGACATCACAGCCGAGCCAGACAGCGCAGCTCCCAAGGAGCAAACGTTACTTGCAGCCATCACCCGCCCTCTCCAAAACAGACGTTCAGCCCTGACACCCATCGCCCGCCAAGCAACTCTCGCCAGCGTAGCAACCAACAAACCACTCCAGCGCACCCTCTCCCACTTCCGCAAACCGCAGCGCAGCAAATCCGTCCTCCTCGCAGACCGCAACAACATCAAAGAATAGGATCTGACCGTAACGGGCTTCAGCCAAACGCCCTTCGCCACCCGCTACCACGACACGAAACGCAACGAGCAGGCGATCATGCGCGCTCACATCAGCAAAGCGCGCGCGGACCAGGATTCCGACTACGAGGACGTCGACGCCGAGGCACTGCTGCGTTTAGATGTCCCGGACCATTTGCCCGGCAGTCCGTTGTGCCCGCTGCACCCGATGAATGCTGGGACTAGGCGGGGGATGAGTATTTGCCCTTTGCACGGTAGCCGCAAGACGATGTTGGATCAGGCGTCGAAGCGGAAGAGTAAGGTTGGAGGGCCGCGGGCTAGTGTGGTTTGGTCGAAGAGGGAGCCGGAGATTGTATTTGATAGTGGGGATGGGAGTGGGCAGTATTGAGGGTTACGGGTGGTGCGCGAAGGTTGGTTTTTTTGGCTTCCCCTTTTCTCTTTCTCTTTCTTTTCCTTTTTTCGATTTCCTTTCCCTTCCTTGTTCTTTCCTGAGACTTTGTACTGTTTTGAGCGTTGGTCCTCCTTCTCACCGGCCGGCCTCGATGGCCTGCACTTCCTACCAAAATCAATGGTGCCCTTTCCCCCTGTTTGTTTGCCTTTGTGACGTATCTTGATGATGAAAGTTGAGAGATACTCGGAACCCGTTTCACGATCGCAGAGGTGTGGCTTGCCTACTGCCCACATACCAGTACTAGAAATCGCGACTTCACTCCACGATTAATATCCAAAATCACCAACACGACCTACCTTGACACCTGCCTACTACCATGGTATCTGCCAAACATCTCCGTCGCAGCTGTGACCAAGTTGTCCAAGAAGGTATCGTTGTGACAGGCGGATCGGATCGGTCTTGGTATGAAGCCTGCTGCGGCTACCTTCACCCTACGGTGCTTCTCTTCCGTGGCCAGTGTGGGAACACGCGCTGCCACTCCAAAGGTGCCCACCTCTGCTTGGTGAGGTGGTGAGACTGCAGGGCGCTTGCGAATGTCCGCGGCGTAGGGAGGTAGGAAGTCTTGAAGTGAAGTATGCAGAAGAGCCGAGGGGGGAGAGCGCGATGTGATGTGATGCCAGAGCTCCGCATTGCTACTATTACTAAAAGGAAGTCCTGACGTGGTAGTGGGTTCTAGTCTTTTAGATGAGGTAGGCTCGGCATGGCGATCGAGATCGGACGGCTGGAGGTGGAGGTGTAGGTGCAGTCGGGCGAAGGAAGCAGACAGGTGCGGCCGTCGAAATGGGAGGAAGGTGCGATGTGCGATGTGCGATGAGGAAGTATTGTATGTATGCTCATGTCAGCAGGTCGGCCGCCAAAGATAATTTTGCAGGCAGTGTGTGTGCGGGTATTTGCGGATACCGTTTGGCTTGGGAGGTGAGAAGAGGAGAGATGGAAGGTGCCAGTTGGTGGGTGGAGGTTTGAGATGGTGATTTGACTAGGCCAGGGCGCGGTCTCGGAAAAAGCGCCGGCGTACCGTGGGAAGCTTGAGCGTAACCTTGGATGAGAGAGGCTGGCCTGTCCTGCTGATTGAGCGTGACACTGTCCGCCACCCACTCCAGATGACGGCTAATATGCTGATGATATTGATACGCCTTCGAGGTCGACAAATGCCGGTGTTACAGGTAGAGGACGCGGTGTAGAGGTCGTAGAACAGCACAGCAGCATGCCACGCTCTTCTCGCACCAAACGCGTTACACTTCAGCTAGTCGGCGTGCACGTCAGCTCGCAGGCGCTAAAGCAGCACTGGCGCTCGTGACTGGTCGGTGGGTGGACGATGGGCGGATTCCCCTGCCGGCCTGCTTGCCCCGCCCTTCGTCTTATCGCTCGCTCGCTGCTTGCTGCTCATGTCGCTGCTGCTTCTCTCGTCGTGCAGCTCTGATCTGCTTTCAAAGCCAACTCGCCCACGGGCAACTCGAGGGCGTGAGTGTGCCGGTGCTTCGCAGTGAGCCCGTCGCATTCACTGCCGCTGCCGAGGGCGTGTGTGAGCCGTCCGCCACGAGCCGACGTGCATTCCTCCCTTCGACCAGCAGAGTCAAATATGTGGCCAGACATGAAGGCGATATGGGTGCTGCTGCTAGGTTACCACGAGCACAGGAGTCGAGACGAGCTGCTGAAAGTCGAGCGGCTAGCGTGGGGCCCGTGCACTGCTGCCTGAGGCGCGGCGAAGTCGAAGTGCTGCTCTCTGCTGTGATGGACGCACGCAGAGCAGAGTCGTGGTCTGGTAGGCACTGGCTTGTCTCGCTCTCTTTCCCACTCCTCCCCCCCATTAATCGCCCTCACCACTCATACCACCGCTCATTTCCTCCTCCACCACACGCAACGACACCTCTTCGATTCTTATGCGCCTGTATTCCGACTGCCCGTGAGCCCGACTGACCACCAGACAACCCTGCCGTCCGACCTCCCTCCGCCCACCACCACCACCAGGCACGTCGACAAGCACCGCGCCCATACTCCTCTACCCGGTCCATGCCACACCACGACACTCGCACCGGCATCCCTCTGCGACCACGTAACGCGCCGTCTTCTGCACCCATTGGCGCCCGCCGCTCTGCTGCCGCTCTTCAGTCCTTCTTGACCGCCAAGCCGGCCTTCCTTTGTCCACGACGACGAGTCTGAAAGACGCCCACCCCATTGCGCACACCCGTACGGTGTCGACCGCTTCCGCCATCGGGCGCCACTCAGTAGCCTTCCCGTCATGCGACGCAGGCTCGGCGAAGATCCCGTCACCTAAACCAGTCACCACACTCAACGACTTCGATCGCAGACGTGATAGCATGACAGACCTCTTCCGCCCAACCGCTGCCTACGGTCAAGAAACTAAGCCATTCGCCGGTCGTATCACCAGCCCTCCAGAATACCCACAGTACCATGTCGCGCGCCAGAACACCGACGACCTCGAGGAGGAAGACGACGGCCAAATAAACTGCATCTGCGGCTTCAACGAGGACGACGGCAACACCGTCGCCTGCGACACATGTAACAAGTGGCAGCACATCATCTGTTACTACCCACAATATGGCGACAGCCTGCCAGATGACCTGGACCATTGGTGCGTCGACTGTCGACCCGACATACCCGTCAACGCGCAGGCCGCACACGCCCGACAACAGACCCGTTACGGACTACAGAATGGCAACAAGCGACAGGCGAGTAAAAGCCACAAGAAGAAAACTAAAGACAACGCAGGCGCCGTCCTCACAAACGGATGGCCACTGGACAAATCACGACACGACAGGAACAGCGCGAGCCCTCGCGATCAGCAACCACCCACGAAACGGCCAAAGACGAACCACCGTGCATCAAATTCTACAGCCGGCACGCTGCAAGCTGCCAACCCTCGTAAGCGCAATGGCACCGTAAACCACAGGCGGAGTGTCTCGCGCTCACCAGATGACACGTTCCCTCTGTACTCGGCAGAATTCATCCGGATATACCGTGAAGATTCATACAACATAACACACACAAACGTTCCCGACCTTCCGCTCTACAGCTCGATGCAGAAGTGGCTGACAAACCCTGACGAATGTGTCGAGGTCACTAACGGAGTGGAACCGCACAACGTGTTTCAACGCTGGGACGGGGACATCAGCATAATTGATGGCGTTCCATCCTTCGACATACGTGAGCGCAGCGATCCGACATACAAAGGGCCCGACGGACAGCCTGCCATGTGGAGATATGCGACCGTCACTGAGCCAATAGCCACACACGCCTGCATAGGCGAGCTACGCGGTCACTTGACATGGAAGGAGGAATACATTGAGGATCCAGCAACGCCCTGGTCAACTCTACGACACCCGGAACCTTTTGTTTTCCTTCATTCCCAGCTCCCCATATGCATCGACGCGCGGAACGAGGGCACGCCCATGCGATATATCAGGCGCAGCTGCTCTCCGAATGCTGAGCTCAAGATCATCATCACCGGCCTGGCTGAGTATCACTTTTGCTTTATTGCGGCCCGAGACATTGAAGTTGGCGAGGAGATTGCAATCGCCTGGGATGTCAGCAGCGGACTATCTGGACTCAATGGACGAAGTCGCGGCAACATGTCGGAAAAGGACATGTCGGGCATTTCATCTTGGGTTTCCACCATACTTGCCCACTGCGGTCCGTGTGCATGTAATCGCGGAGAACATTGCTTGATGGCCCGCTTCGACAGACGAGACCCGGATGTCGATCCCGAAACTGAGCCAGTCAAGCCAACAAAGGCTCCGGCCAGGAAGAAGAAGGCAGCTCCTCAGATCTCACCACTTAACACACATGCAGTGAACAGTCGGTCGGGCAGCGAGGTACGCAAGGCCGATGCAGACGACGAGCCTACCGATTCGCGCTCTACGTCAGGCTCCGCTGAAAGAGGGTCTGCTAGCAGAGACATCACTCCCAACACCCACTATTCTGCCAACGGTACTGCTGAGATGTCAGAGCGAGAGAGGCGGAAGCTTGCAAAGGTCGAAGAGCTCTTCTCCAAACAGGATGAGCAAGCTTCCAGTAAGAAAGATAAGAAGAAGCGTAGCAGCGCCGGCTCGGCCCTCAACACACCAGGTGCTGCGACCTCCAAGCAACTAGGCTTGCCTCCTACCAGCTCGTCCAGGTACGCGGACTCTGGAACCGCCAGACAATCTGGTCTTCCATCTGCGAAACCCTCGAGTGGCAAACGACCAAAACCAGTCACTACATCGAGTGGGACAAGCAAGACTTCTACCAAGAGGTCCAGAACGCCAAAACCAGTGTATACCGACTCGAGTGTACAATGCGACATGTCTGATGAAGAAGTGGCACAACGGCCAGCGCCTCGACGGGTTCGCAGACCGTTCGTGCCACTTCAGCAATTACTGCTCCAGCGATGTGCCCGAAACAATGTTCTCAACAGACAATACCATTTGTCTATCCGCTCGAAGTCAGATGAGAACGCGAGCAAAATGGACCTGGATGTCGATGCTTCGGAGAAGCCTGAGCTGGAATCATCCGAGCCAGCGCCTGAGCCTACCCAAGAGCTCGAAGCTGAACCCTCTTCGCCACTCAGCGACAAGGATGGCGATGTCGAGATGGATGACTCGCCTGTGGACGACTCAAGAGCGACTGTGATTGTCGCAGGACCAGCAAGTCCTACCAAGGAACTTGCTGCTCCTGGTAGTCCACACGATTCAAATCCTCCACCAGATCCGTCAGCAGACCAGCGTTCCTCGGAGGAACCAGAGTCAGATCAAGGACCGCCTCCCAACGAAGCACATGACGAGCCTCCTGCTGACGCCTCCAAATCGCCAGAGATGCGGGTGTCCATGCCTCCTCCACCGACCAATCCTTTCGCTGCGACATCACAGTCCTCGAACAGTGCGTCGACGGGCGCCATCGTGCAGTCTCCTGCATCTATAGCTCCAGGAGGCGCGGCCGGACCCGTATTCTCTCCATCAGTCACCGCCGCCGTCGCGTCTGGTCCCACTCGCAAAAAGCTGAGCTTGAGCGACTACACCAGACGCAAGAAAGAGCAGCCATCAGACAGCAAGCTCGATCGTGAGAGCTCCCCAGCTTCTGTAACGTCAGGTCCCACTTCCGCCGCCGGCGTTCCTTCTTTACAAGCGAGCGCCTCGGAAATCAAGGGTGCACAGGAGAGCGGCAGTGCGGTCGTCGACGATGATGTGAAGATGGACGACGCAGCACCGTCATCAAGCTCTTAGTCCCTTGATGGCGTCACACTGCGACCACTCTCGAACGGCAATCTCAATCTTTTGCAGCGATGGCGTTTCTCGGAGCACTGCTTTTTCTTGTCTTGCCTTCATTCGGTCTGATATCTGCAGTCTGGATTCCTTTGCAAAGTACAACGGGAGAGAAAGCAAACACTTTGTTGTCGATGGGCCCACGGAGGGAAACAAAAACCAGGCGTTTTTCCGGGAAATGGGGGAAGTTGGGGATATTCTGTCTGTCTGTTTTATCATATCTTTTTTCTTTCCTTCTTCCTTCCTCTTTTTTCTTCTCTTGTTCCTTATGTCGAGGGAGGGGGTGGAGGAAGAGCGCGTGGCCTCTCGAGACTCTTTTTGTATTCTCGATCGAGTCCCCTCCACCCTCCTCCCTCAAATGATGAGAAAGTGTACTAGGCGCTTCCGAATTGCCAAAAGGGCGCTTTTCGTGCAGGAAATGGGAAAGATGAAATCACTACTTTGCACTTTTTGTCATTCTTGTTTCCTCCTTCTTTCTCGCGAAGCACACAAACGTACACGAGATGTCCGTCTTTTTCCGCAGGCGGGTTCGAGCCAGCCTGCTTCTGCCTATCTGGCTAGGCGTACTACGATCACCACCACCACCACTACCACCACCACCACTAGTATAACACCCTCTTCGCAAATGGGAAACATGTAATTCTACCCCTTTTCAGAACTCTCGTGTGTCTTTTTCTCCGTCTCTGTTCAGTCTTCCGGTCCAGTCTCATCGATTCAGCTTGACCTGCCCATCCATCCGTACATACCCAAGGTCTGTCTGAATAGATGAAGTAGTCTATCTCACTGATACCATTATATTTACGATGTACTGAAGCTGCTGATACTGCCACTCGATCTGGTGAGATGGTTGACATCCATCCTCTAGATTTTTTTGTTGGTAAATGTCGACTGGCATGAGAGGTATGGTTTCGGATATGTGAAAGTCGTTCGTACCATCACAGAAGAGCCGCATAGTAACCACACCTCCCAAGATTCTTGCATATATCCTCTCTTGCCGACTTTTTTTGTTGCTCTCATCATTAATCCCCTTCTTCAGAGTTGATGTCTTCCCATGGCGCGACGTCAAAAGTTGACTGGGCTGGTGCCGATTGGTATAGAAAATCACGTTGTGGATGTTCTGATATTTGACGGATTGACTGGGATTTTGAGAACCTCGTGGACATGTTGGAACACAGGGAGGAAGACATGCGGTGGTGGGCAGTTAGGTAGGTGGGTAGGTAGGCACTTTGTATTGTCGTGCGTTTTTTCCATTCGAGTTCGCGTTTCCTTTAAGCTAGCTTAAACACAGGTAATGACTGGTACTGTAGCAAAAAAAGCAACGTGTAACCCAACGAACGTTCCCTTTGCATGCCCAAAAAGCGTGGCATAAGCAGTTGATTGCAATCGCGTCGTATACCCGCGCGGGCTCTTGCTTTTCTTTCCCTTTTCCTTGATCTTTTGGTCCAGTTTCCTCCTCACCGACCAGACTCTCACCGCCAACCTTGGCTGGAGCTTCGATGGTCTTCGTTGCTCATGCTCTCGAAAGTGAGATCCCAGTCGTCGATTTCTGCGAATTTCCGCCGCGCATCTTCCAGTTCCTTGCTGTGGGCGACTTCGCGCATTGATAGGCTTGTGTTGGCCTCGTCTTCTTCAACCTCGGATGAAGGCAGGTTCTCGTTCTCTTTATCTGAAATCGTGGCAGTAGCAGCAGAAGCACGGCCGTAGGTTCTCGTGGTTTTGGCGTTGCTTTTGCCTTTCCCTTTTGCGGTTGGCGCTGGAGGAGCTTTGGATTTGTTGCGTGTTGATGTTGATGCCTTTGTGGGAGGCTTTTGTTGTTTGGGATTCGATTTGGCTTTGGTCGACTTGGCTGCTGCTGCTGCTTTCTTGCCTTTTGCGGGTGCCGTGTTTCTGGTCCGTCTCATCCTACCACCTAGCTCGTCTTCGTCCTCGTCTAAGTTGTCGAAACCCGTGCCTTCCTCTTCTTCGTCTGATGAAATGTCGTACTCTGCCCGTCGGGGTCTTTGCGTTGCTCGCTGTGTACGTCTGGGAAGTAAAGCGCGTAGTGTTGCTGTTGACAATGCGACCGGTTTCTTTTGGACGCCTTTGCCTCGCGTCTTTGCCGGCTCAGGAGATGGTGGCGGCGAAACTTGCGTGAGTGGATCTGCATAGATGTCGGTGCTCTGGGTCTCTGGTATGGGTGAGCCGATTGGGCTACTGCTAGCTGGTTCGGCCATTGTGGCATTTGGTGTGTCCAGGTCGTCTTCTGGGTCTTCTGGGTCGTGCGCGTCATGTGCGTCTTCCTGGGCGTCGTCGTGCGTCGCATCTGCGCGCGCTTGTTCTTCCGTCGAAGGCACCGCGAAGTCGGCTTCCTCGACATTAGAGGCTTTGTGGGTGGAAGAGGGCTCCGTAGGTGGTGTCGATTCCGGCGAAGAGTTGAGGACCTGCACGTCTGACGTTACAGGATCAGGGGCCGGGCTCGCCTCGTGCTCTGACATTCCGTGTTCTGCAGACTGGTCTTCATCGTCGATCGAAGGCAAGGGCGCGTCCTCCACGTGCGATACTTCAGATTTCCTGTGCTTCTTCCTCAAGGCATCAAGCGCCGAGTGAGGGCTCTCCAGGTCGTCCGATTTGCGTTTGCTCTTCTTTACAGCGGGTGTAGGCGCCACGCTCTTCCTCGCAGATGCCGATTTGCGCGTCGAAGTAGACTTCCTAGTTTTACTTGTTTGTATGGGCGTGCCCTCTGCTTCTGGCGCAAAGTCGTCTTCGCCTTCGCTCGCGCTTCCAAGGTCGAAAACGCTGGTGTCCTCCACATCATCGTCCTGCGGCTGCACGGTCATGAGGGATTGCGCTACGCTTGACCTGCGCTGTCGCACCATCTCCAGCATGCTGCCCTGTCGCGGCCTCCGCTTGAAGTTCTTGAGCGCCAGCATACTGGTCTCGACGGCTGCTGGCGTGCCGGTGATGTTGGTCTTTTCGCGCAAGACCGGGCGCCTCGTCGCGTCTGTTCTCGCAGGTGTCGGTGCCGGCGCATTGCCGCCGCTTCGAAGTCGAGGCATGTTTTCGCGTCCAGTGAGTGTGGAGATATCAATGATGTGTAGTCGTCGCGTCGGATGTTGGTCGTGAGGCCGGTGATACAGTGTGCATGTAATGTAAAGTCGCGTCGTTCGTGAATGATGACGATTGGCTTTGGAACGGGAGACGCGAAGGCAGAAGCAGCCCACCAAAAAAGCTTGGCTCTCCTCGATCATGCGCGCCAATTAACGCTCAGAACTGCTTTCTTCTGCCAATGGATATTGTATCTGGCTACGACGTTGACAAGTTGTATTTCTTCACAGGATATTGTAACCATGATAATTGATATTAACTTTCATCTAGTCCGTAGAAACCAGCTATCCTACTTTTGAGTTTCCTCCAAATCCACTACAGTAAATCTAAGCCTTACCCTCAAGCATCTTCTCCACCATGTTGCGGCAGATCGGGTGATAGAAGTCCTTACTCTTCTCAAAAGTCTCTCTCGCCAGAGGAGCATCAACCTTCAAGAGCTCCTTGTACATCGGGCGAACGAACTTCATCCTACCAACCCGTCCAGCCAGCGCAGCAGCATCCTTGTAGAACTTCTCGGCCTTCGCCTTGAGGGCGATCACGTAGAATCTGCTAACAAGTTCCACGTTTTGAGAAGAGGCGTACGCGTACTCCTTGCCCATGGTCTCGACCTGAGATGGGCTCAAGGGAGACGGCAGGCCCTGAACTGCCTCGAGGAAGACGTAGCTCTGCTGCGAGGTGAATGATTCAATGTCCTTGGCGCTGGGCTTGAAGTCCGACTTGCCCTCGCTCAGGGATTGCCACTTGTTCGCAAGGGCGAGGCACTCGTCTGCCAGGCTGGTGTCGAAGTCGGGCTTGGGCGGAAAGCCGGGCTTGTAGAACCAGGTGTCCCAGTCAAGGTCGTTGAGCTTCTTGGACGCATCGGAGTCGGAGGCGAAGAAGTCAAGGAGGGTGGCTTTGAACTCGTATGAGTCGAGAGAGCGCTCCTTGAAGGTTGTGAAGTAGTGCGGAATGAACTTGTCCCACTTCTCGATGCCAACCAATTTCTCCAGGTGGTAAAGGAAGACGAAGCCCTTCTCGTATGCTAAACGTGATTTGTCAGCAACGATAACGATGGTTACAAGCCTGGGGGAAACTCACGGATGCTGGAGAAAGCATCATCGGGGTCCTTGCCCTTGAGGTCGGGGATCATCTTGGTGTACTCGTGGTCCTCGCCGAACTGTGCAATGCTGTCTGACAGAGCCTTCCAGCCGATGAGGGCGCTGAAGTCGCGGATCTTGTCGTCGTTGTGTACGGCAGCCTGGATTCTTCGTTCCAGGTACACGGTCCATCCCTCGTTGAGCCAGAAGTGCTCCCAGCTAGCGCAGCTGACAAGGTTACCCGACCATGAGTGGGCAAGCTCGTGAGCAACCACGTCGACGTTGGCTCTGTCGCCACTGATCAATGTAGGTGTCGCGAATGTGAAGACCGGGTTCTCCATACCTCTGGTGTCTGTGTTAGTATGGATTCTCTAACACAGCAAAATTGTCTGACTTACCCGTATGGGAACGAAGGAGGAAGGACAAGAACATTGTACATCGTCCAGGCGTAAGGGTAAACAATCTTCTCAGCAGTCTGAATGTAAGCCTCCGTATCGGCCTCAAACTCCCACTGACACGCAGTGAGCTCCTCAGGTCCAGTCCAAACAGTCGAGCGAGGTCCAATAGAGGCGGATGCCAAATCACCACTTGCCACGGCGAAGAGGTACGACGGCATCGGCACCTCCTGGTGGAAAGTGTACAGCAGGGTACCCGGCTGGCCACCCTTTCCAGCCTTGAAGTCTCTCGCACCAGTGGGCAGTCCAGATGCAACTACGGGCAGTGGCGAGCGAAGGTTGAAGGTGTAAGTCGACTTGACATCTGGGGTGTCTTGGCACGGCAGCAGAGATCTGGCATGGATGGCCTGGCATTGCGAGAACATGTACGGCTGCTTCTTGTTGCTGGTCTGGGCGGGCGTCATCCATTGGAGTGCGGTGCAGTCTTTGGTCGTGGAGACCTCAATGTTCACTGAGATCTCTGAGTTAGAGGCGACATGCTCTTCGGAGAGAGCGATTGTCAACGGCGAGCCGTACGGCTCAGTGCGTTTGGCGGCGAGCTCCCAGTCGACCTTCTTTCCAGCGATAGTAACGGCAGAGACATCAAGGTAGCTGGTGTCGAGAACAATCTTGCGTTCGTCGGCAAGTTTCTTCAGGGTCAAGGTGACACTGCCGTGGAGGCGCTTCTTCTCGAAGTCGATCTCATAGTTTGCAGTGGTGTGCTGTGTCTTCCAGGCGTTGTAGTTGGCCAGAGTGTTGGGATCACGCGGTTGGTGAATGCTAGCAGCTGCACGTTCGACGGCAGCGTCAGAGATCGGACGGATGACCATCTTCGTTGGTGAGTATGAAAGCTGGCTTGGAGTGTAAGACGAGAAACGTTCTCGGATCGTGTTCGTGGCTCTGCCTAGAAGACTACTGGCGGCCTTGCTGCTCATCCGGTAGTTTGAGGGTAAATGCGACTTGTCAAATGGTTATCGGCAGAAATGACTCCGCCTCTTACTGATGGTCGATTGCATTGGTAACGTTAACACTCATCCGAGCTCAGGTCTTCCTCTGGCTTCTCCGTCGGGAGCCTCGGTTGCAGAGAGCGTTTTCTCCTAGGGTTCGGGTTGGTGTTGGCTATGGATGTCGAGAGTCGCGTCTTCCACGAGTGAACAAGTACATTAAATGAACATGACAATACTTCTCTCATCAATAGAAACTGTGTGCTGGTCAGGCTGTATATATATAGACGTTCCTCGGTCGTGTACTCGCGAAATGGCTCTTCTCACTCCGATCTCGAAACACACCACCACCAACTCGGAAGTCACCAAGCACCAACACCAACACAACGACACAGTATTCAAAGCATGACTTGACAGTATGAAAGTTATGTGGTGGGAACATCACCGACAGACAGACTTCGAAGGTCATCTGGTGGGCGAAATTCTTCCGTGCTCCCATGTTGGGCAGAGGTAATGTCCGTATACCCGCGAAGATTGCCTCAACGTGACACCACTGAGAAACGTAGATGAAACTCGCACCTCTCACCAGTGCTGCAACATGGATAACACGCGAGCGCATAAGATGTTAGCACCACGGTAACACCACAGTACACGTCCTACACACAGGGTGAACGTTCCAGCAACACGGTTGCCCGAAAATATGTGTGAAGCGACTATATCCATTAGGTATCATTTGCGTAGGTTCAGCAATAGGTAGGTAGAATAACGTGTAATACGAACAGCGTCCCAAGAACCAAAAGCACCTGACCATCGTCTCATCCTGTCACACATTCAAACGGAGCAAGTGACTCAAACAAACCTTCACACGCCGCACATTATCCAGCCATCACCCACCAAATCAGCTTCAGCGGTACAACCAGAGGCCAGACCAGCATGCCCACCACTCCAGCCACGGCCACCAGCAACTTCCACAACGCAGAGACCGCGATCAAGACCCCGAGGATCTGCCCAACAAGAGCAAGAAGCGTCTTGACTGCATCAACCCTTTCCTCAAGGCCAGCTTCCGGAGATGTCAGAGTGACCAGGACGGCTGGTATCGGGATTTTAATACGAACGGTAGCGCCCAGACGGTCGTGTGCGGCACGCAATGCACTCAGAAAGTAGACAGCAAGGGCGGTGGCATGTTCGGTGGGGAATGAAGTCGGATCGCTCGGCGGAGTCTCGAACAGTGACTGCGCCTGTTTCGGAGAACCTGCGAGCTGCGGACAGCTTTCTGCTCCTGGAGAGCGATCACACCCGAGAGAGCAGACCCGGGTCGATTTCTTCGATGCTTGTCGGAGTTTGGGCATGGGAAGGCTTGCGAGTTCCGGACGTACGAGACGTAGTTTGGGAAGCTGGCTCAGATGTGTGATGGGCGGTGATTCCTGCAAAATACGGGTGTCGATGGTCGTGTAGTCACGAAGCGTCCGAACGGCCTTTGGTCTTCGTATATTGCTAGTTTTCCTCGCTGGTGTTTTTGGTGACAAGTATGGTGCAAAAGAAGCTGCTGCAAAGTGT
>Ga0265797_10007667_pt1 | contig 14637 bp, 12 predicted proteins | sample P2T30metagenome_FD_192433 | JGI IMG/M metagenome (GOLD analysis project Ga0265797, IMG submission 192433) | Plant litter microbial communities from East Loma Ridge, Irvine, California - P2 T30 | ecosystem: Environmental > Terrestrial > Plant litter > Unclassified | place: USA: California... | reverse complement strand
TGCCCGAAACCAGGGGGAGCCGTAAGCCGAAGTACACCCGAAGGCTCGCCGGCACCGCTTACCACGTCATCGATCGCTGCCTGGACACTCTCGAGCCCCGAGCCCAGATTCCTCAGGAATCGCTCTCCGGCTTCGGTCGGGGTCAGCTTGCGCGTGCTGCGTTGAAACAGGCGAACGCCAAGGTTCGCCTCAAGCTGGGCGACATTGCGGCTCACCGCCGCTGGCGTCAGGCTCAGATGACGCGCCGCGGCGGAGAAACTGCCAGCTTCAGCGCTGCGAGCGAACGACAGCAGGTTTCCCAAGGTTTCCATCAGCTTCGCCTTCAAGTATCCATTGAAAGTGATTCTACTGACTTGCTACTACTCGAAGAAGACCCAGAAGCGTCTCATAGGCACATCCACTCCACACACCGAGGCGTTAATCATGACCACCATCAACCGTCCACTCTCCGGAAAAATCGCACTGGTTACAGGCGGCTCACGCGGTATCGGCGCGGCAATCGCCAAGCGCCTTGCAGCAGACGGAGCGACCGTCGCCATCACCTACAACGCTTCGCCCGATCGTGCCGACGCGGTGGTCGATCAGATTCGTGCCCAGGGCGGTCAGGCACTATCACTGGCAGCGGATGCGGGGAACCCTGAAGCGGTACGTGCCGCCATCAAAGCGATCGCCGCGCGCTTCGGAACGGTTGATATCCTGGTCAATAACGCGGGCATCAGTGTGCTGGGTGCGCCGGAAGAGATTGCGTTCGAAGACTTTCAACGCATTCTCGCGGTAAACGTGACAGGTGTATTTGTCGCCACTCAGGAAGCGCTACGGCACATGGGGAAGGGTGGTCGCATCATCCATATCGGTAGCTCGATGGTGCAACACGCGGCATTCGCGACGGCGTCCGCTTATACCCTGACAAAGGGCGCAATCACGGGCTTCAGCCGTGGCCTTGTTCGGGATCTGGGGCCCCGCGGTATCACCGTGAACACCGTGCATCCTGGGCCCACGGATAGCGACATGAACCCGGCCGATGGCCCGGTGGCGGATTTTGTGCGCCCAAACATCGCCATGGGGCGCTACGGCGAAGGAAAGGACATTGCCAACGCTGTTGCCTACCTTGCCAGCCCTGAGGCCGGCTTTGTAAGCGGGGCGGAGCTTATGGTCGACGGCGGCTTTACAGCGTAAGGGGAGCAACCATGAACATCAGCATCATTGGAGCAGGCGCGATAGGTACGGCCATCGCACGGTTACTGGTAAATGCCGGGTTACCGGTTAGCGTTGCCAACAGCCGCGGCCCTGACAGCATGGCCTCCCTCGCTCAGGAGTTGGGCCCCCTCCTGCAACCGGTGACGGTGCAGGAAGCTGGCAAGGCCGACATTGTCTTCCTGGCGGTCAATTGGTCGAAGGTCTCAAATGCTGTTCGCGATCTGGGGCCTTGGAACAGCCGCATCGTGGTTGATACCACCAATCCGATAGAAGCACCGCTATTCAGGCCTGTGGACCTGGGCGCAAAGCCCTCCTCGGAGGTCATAGCAGGGCAGGTCCCCGGGGCACATGTGGTCAAGGCCTTCAACCACCTCGCGCCACCGCTGCTCGCGAACCCGGCCGCTGAGGGGGGAAAGCGTGTGCTGTTTTATTCAGGCGAACATGCCGCCAGTAAAAGACAGGTTGCCGAATTGATCACGCGATTGGGATTTCACGGCATTGATCTGGGTGACCCGCAGCAGGGCCAGCTTGCTCAGTTTCCGGGTGGACCGTTGCCAGGCCTGAATCTGGTGAAGCATGGCTGAGCATTCATACAAACAGGCTGCGCGCCCGTTCAAACATCTCGGCAACCCCATCGGCGACTGCTCGAATAGAGGATTCCTTCGATCGCGGCGGCGCAGGGCAGAAGGCTCAAGGTAATTGCGCCAGGAGCTTGTCCGGGGTCAGCGGAAGCGAGCGGATGCGTACCCCGGTGGCATGGAACACGGCGTTGGCAATCGCCGGGGCGACACCCACAATGCCGATTTCGCCAAGCCCTTTGATCCCCAAAGGATGGCCGCGCCGGTCGTCTTCCTCGACCATCAGCACATCGATTGTGGGCACGTCGGCATGGGTGGCGATCATCGCTTCGGCAAGGTCCGCATTCATCCACCGGCCCAGGCGCTCATCGAGCCGGGTGTGTTCGAACAGGGCCTGGCCCAGGCCCCAGACCATACCGCCCATCAATTGGCTACGCGCAAGCATGGGATTGACCACACGCCCGCCGGCGAAGGCGCCCACCAGCCGCTGCACCCGAACTACCCCGGTGACAGGGTCAACGGCCACCTTGGCGAATTGCGCCCCAAACGTGGCCCGCCCCAAGGCAGGCTTGCTGATCTGGCCGCCCGTGCTGGCCTGAGCGGCGAGCCCATCAAGCCCTTGCCGCCGCAGCAGTTCGGTGATGACCTGCGCGCGGCCATCGGCCGCGCACAACGCGCAGTTGGCCAAGCGCAAGTCCTGGGGCGCCAGGCCATGGAGCGGCGAGGCGATGTCTGCCACCGCGCGCTCGGCCAATTGCTGGCGCAGCTGCTCGGCGGCCGCTGTAATAGCCGCGCCCAGGCTCAGGGTGGTGGAAGAGCCTGCGGTCAGCGAGCTGTAGGGCAGCCGTGTATCTCCCCATTGCAGGTTAAGCCGCGCCAACGGCACGCCAAGCGCCTGGGCCGCGATCTGACTCAACGCGGTAAGGCCGCCCTGGCCCAATTCATGGGTAGATGACGACACCTGGGCGCTACCGTCGGCATTGAGCCTCACCCGGGCCGACGCGGCCATCTGTGCCACGTGATAGATAGCCGTTGCCATGCCCAGGCCGATGCACTGTCCATGTTCACGCATGCTGCCGACACGGGGGTCCCGCGCGTTCCAGCCAATCGCTTCGGCCGCCTGGCGATAGCATTCGCGCAAGGCTTTGCTGGACCAGGGGTGCCCCTTCTGCGGCTCGACCTCGGCGTAGTTACGCAACCGGACATCCAGTGGGTCCAAGCCGATTTCATGCGCCCATTCATCCATCGCGCTTTCGATCGCGAACTGGCTGACCCCCACGCCCGGCGCGCGCATCCAGCTTGGCGCATTGATATCCATCTCCACCGCGCGATGGCTGGTGCGCAGGTGCTCGCACGCGTAGAGCTTGGGTGTCATCTCGCCCACCGGCTCGATGAAATTGGACAGGGCCGAGTTTTGAATGAGCGCGTCCTGTATCAGCACCCGCAACCGGCCGTCCGCATCGCCGCCGAGCCGGATGCGCTGGCGAGTGCCGCCACGAAAGGGCATGAGTGAAAACGTTTGGCTCCGGGTCAATTCAAGGCATACCGGCCGCCCGACAAGCTTGGCTGCCATGGCCGCCAGCAAGGGATGCAAGTTGCCTTTTTTGCCACCGAAGGCGCCACCGACGAAAGGCACGATCAACCGGACCTTGTCATCCAGGCCCGGCTCGGCTTCCCCGCTGCTCATGACATCAGTGAAAGGCTTGTTCACTCCCAGGTCGAAGGCCTGAGCCAATGCGTAGGCATCACCATAGGAATACTGCGTGGCGGTATGCACCACCAGGCGCCCCTCACCGTCCCATTCGGCCACCACGGCGCCAGGCTCCAGGGCGTTGTGGTGCTGGGGCACTGTTTCATAGGTTTCATCCAGCTGCCTGGCCGCGCCCGTGAACGCCGCGTCAGGCGTGCCTCTCTCGGTGAGCCCAGGCAGGCCAGCGCCCACTTTCTCGGCGTTCTTGGCATGGGCTTCGCTGAGCGTCAGTAGCGGCTCGCGCTCAGCGGGGGAGTAACGCACCTTCACCCGGGAAGCGGCATAGCGCGCGATTTGGGCCGAGTCCGCCATCACTAACGCGATGGGCTGGCCGCTGTAGTGCAGGCGGTTGTCTTGCAACGGTAAAAAGCGCCCCAATTCACCGCCCGGCATCGTATGAATCGGCTTGAGCCGTGGCGCGTCCAGATGAGTGATCACGCGGTGCACGCCGGGTATGGCAAGGGCGTCTGCGGTGTCGATAGCCAACACCCGCCCGCCGGCCTGGGTGCTCTGCACCACGGCGGCATGCACAGGGTGACCGCCCGGTGGCTGGGCGGCAAGGTCCGCGGCGTAGCGGGCGCGGCCGGTGACTTTTGCGATGGCTTCCAGCCGCGACGGGGAATCCGGGCATGCACGGGTCATATCGATCTCCTCGGTTGGCCCAGGCTGTTAGTTACGGAGGATAAAGGCCGTCAAACGCCGAACGGAAACGTATCTTCGTCTTCATGCCGCGCGCTCCATCCAGGGACGGGCGTCAGAGCGCTGGTTGTTTCCAGCCACACTAGCGCGTCGAACTGCCTGCTGAGCTCGGCTTCGAAATAGTGACTGTAGCGTTCGGTGGCCGGCCGGTAGATGACGCCGATGGCCCGCTCCAGCAGTGGCGCGGACAGGGCCTGGCGCAATGCCTCACGCCCTTCGCCGCGCCAGTCGGTGAGCGAGGCACTGATACCGGCCTGCAGAAACTGATGCTCCCAACTGGCCTTCAAGGAGGGTCGTACCTTCATCACCGTCCCGTCACTGCCCCAATCATGGGCCGCCGCCACCTCGCCTCGGTCAGTGCTCATGCCGATGAGCACGGCATCCGGGCCATAGGTCTCACGGCACAGCTGCCCCAGGTTCAGCTCGCCGCGCTGCCCCATGGCCGTTGCCCTGGCATCACCGATATGTGAATTGTGAGCCCACACCACGGCCTTGGCACTTTCCCCCCGGTGGCTGAGCAACGCCTGCAATGTGTCGAACATGTGCTGGTCGCGCAAATTCCACGACGCGGCCGAACCTTGATACATGGCTCGGTAATACTGTTCCGCGGCGCGAACGACCCGAGCATTCTGCACCGCGTCGAAGAAGGCTTCGTCGTCAGCGGCAAAGGACGTCAAGCGCTCGTCCAATACGCTTCGCAACTGCGCAACTACCTTGTCCTCGCAAGGGGTCACGCCGTCCCGCTCAACGAAATGGCCATACAGCGCGGGGTCATCCTGCCAAGGCGTGAGGCAGCCATAACGCTGCCGTGCCTCTCGGGCCAGACGGGGATCGACCCGGTCCAGATGAAACAATACCTGCGTGATGGAATGCCTCAAGCTGTAGATATCCAGGCCGCGGAATTCAACCCTTGCCGGCGCGCGCAGGCCCTCGTTATGCGCTCGCAGCCAGTGGCTGAACGTTTCGACATCCGTGTTGCGCCACATCCAGGCAGGGAAGCGGCGAAACGCCTCGGCGTCGGTCGCTCTGGGCCGGCTACCTCTGACGAAGCGGTCGATCTGGCCAGCATCAGGCCAGTCGGCCTCCACCGCAACGATGCTAAAGCCATGCTGCTCGATCAGACGTTGGGTGATGGCCGCACGGGTTTTATAGAACTCGCTGGTACCGTGGCTCGCTTCTCCGATCAACACCGCCTTGGCATCACCGAAACGGTCGAACAGCTCACCGAACGCCACTGTATCGAGATCAGGCAACGGCTCGGCAAACTGTCGCAGCAGCGCCTGGGTAGCCTGGGGCCGAAACCCCTCCGAGTTTTGCTTTGCCACGCTCACAGATGTGCCTCCTCTGCAGCGGCCTCACGATGAGAAGGCCTGCGCTATCCGGCAGACGCCAGATACCGTGGGCCTGTTCCGCAGCCTGGACCAGTGGCGCCTTGGCCAGATCCGTTGGTCCAGCCGCGGGCACTTAGCGGCTTGCTCGGTTTCAACCCTGTAACTGTTACGACTGGAGAGAAGGTTATGCCACGCGGTGACAAGGACAAATATACCGACAAGCAGAAACGCAAGGCCGAGCACATCGAAGAGAGCTACGAGCGCAAGGGCATGTCTGAAGGCCAGGCCGAAGGGCGGGCCTGGGCCACGGTGAACAAGCAGTCCGGCGGCGGTGAGCGCAGCGGCGGCTCAGGCAGCAAAACGCCTTCGAGCGAGAAGAAAACGGCCCGCTCGGATTCGGCCAAACGCGCCGCTAAAACCCGCGAGGGGCATTCCCGCAACTCAGGTGCCTCGCTGGAAACCCAAAGCAAGGAAAGCCTGCTCAAGGAAGCGCGCAGCCGAGACATCAAAGGCCGCTCGACCATGAGCAAGGCACAATTGATCAAGGCACTGGGCGGGCATGGCTGAGCAGAGGCGGGCGCCGGCCCCGGCCAGCTGATCCACAGCGCGGGGCATGCGCCAAACCCAGGCAGGGTGGGCGATGACCGATAATGGCCTGCCTCGTCACGCGCCGCGCGCTCAGCTACAACGAGCGCCTGATTCGTACCGGCGTCGGCGACCTAGGCGGCGACAGTCAGCGCTGCTTCTTCCGGGTAATGCTCAGCGGGAAACACGAACATAGCGCTTAGGCCAATTGCTGAACGCGCCCCGCCTGCAAGCTAGCGGCAATCGGCAGCTTTGCGAAACCCCGCCGATTCCGCCTCAGCGGCAGTTTTGAAGGCCACCCGATTCTTGACCGCAACCTTTCCATAGCTGGGGCAGCCGCTGGGAAGGTGATACACATGGCTGTTCCTGTTCCCAATGATCATGCCGGTGGAGTCGGCGCTGGGCAGGCTTGGCGAAGGGGCCGGTTTGGTAGCCGTGCCAGGGATCGGAACAACCACACCGTCGCCAACCGGTTTGTAGCCTTGCGTCCAGGTCCGTTCGCCGGTCACGAAGGCATTTGAGTGCCCCATGAGGGCGGCAATGCGCTTGTTGCGTTCCAACTCCCAAAGCGTCACGGGAAACTGCGTGTTCCAGGCCATGAGCAACTGTTGTTGCTGCCTGGACATGTTCAGGTTGTAACGGTCGAACATGTAAAAGGTTGCCCGGGCGACCAACCCCTTGGCCTCATCACGTGGCTCGGCGAGGCGTTGAACAAAATCCACTTTGGTCTTGCACTGCCCGTACTCAGGCGCGACGCCTGAAGCCATCCCGTAATTGAAGTTGCTGCGGTCGCCGTTCACCTCGCCCACAGACGGGTAGAGGTTGAACAGGTCGGCCTCCATGGCACGGAATACCGGATCCTCAGCGATACAATGCTCTCTGCCACCGCCCTGCCAGCACTGTCGTTGGTGGCCGAACGTCCACGCGGGGACAATGTGCTCCCACTCGATCCGGTCTGCCCGGGTTTGCTGCTCTCGGGCCTGGAGGCCACACGACTCAGCATCGATGCGGCCCCCCGACTTACCGGTCCATGTCCATTTGCACCCACAATAGAGCTCGCCCATAGGGCTATTAGCCTGGTCGAAATAGACCTTTTGTTTCGCTAATACCTTGGCTTCGGCAAAGGTAGAGGGAGGCGAAGCAAGGGCCGGCAGGCTTGTGGACAGGAGCAGGGCAAAAATAGCGATCAGGTTTTTCATAGGCACGGCGGTGGCAAATCAAGCCGCGCATTGTACGGGCGTTAGCCATGGGCAATGAGGGTTTCTCTGATTTTATGTGGATTTCGGGCCTTAACCGTTTCCGTCCCGCTTCCACCGACGGCACGCGTCATTGACCGATGAGGGTGATCGGTATACTGTTTATCCATACAGTATGAAGGCAGAGGCGAATCCTCATGAGAAGAATATCGAAGCTATGGACGGGTGTCGGTACCGCAACGGCTGTATGCGTTGGCTCTGGCTTGGGTGGGCTGGGGCTGGTAGATGTTCAGACGATGCTCGCGATAGCGTTGGTACCGCAGGTGGCCTTCCTGGCCATAGGGGAATGGCCAGGCTTGGGCTGAGCACGGCAGTAATGTCTGTGCTACCCACTCAAGGGGTGGTCACATTGGGCGCCGCGTAACCTCTGGCTTCACCTGATTTGGGGGCGGCAGGTGTGCAAGGCTGCGCGCCAAGCGCTCGTGGGCCAAGGTCTGCGTAAATGGCTGCGCCACTCCTTGACGGCGTTCTCGTCACGCCAGAATGACAAGGACAAAATCTTCCTCGGCTCAGTAAGGCTTTGATAGCGCTCAACCGAGATGAAGCCATCGAGCTCTTCCAGCTGTGGTTTCAGCTCTGCTGCGAGATCCAGGTGGCGTTGGTAGTGCTCGTCCTGGGGCCATTCTTCAAAGATGACTGCGATCATTGCCTTCAATCCTCAAATACCTGAGCGGCCAACCCAGAGCACCCTGAGGTAGCGGATGTAACCGGGAAGCTTTCGACGGTGTATGACCAAACGCCATCACCGCCCTGCAACGTCCGGCGCTGCAAGCCAGCATGGCCCCGGTCCAGCGTTTCAAGGTTCGGCGGAGTTCGCCGGATAATGAAGGTTAAAAACCTACTGGCTCGTTGCCTGGCGCGCAATTCCTGGGGGCCAGCCGCCTCTATCCAAGGTCGCCTTGCGAAACGAGCACTGACCTTTGTAGTCAATCGCTCATACATCATCCCAGCCTTGCCGCAACGTAGGGCGCCTTGTCGAGGAGAACCCGTGCCTATGCCTACCGAGGCAGAAACAGCCAAACCATCGTCCATCAACGCGCCCGTTTTCTGGATATCAGCGGCGGCACTGCTTGTGCTGGTCCTCTACGCGAGTGTATTCCAGGAAAATGCCCAAGCTGTGTTTGCTGACATCCAAGGCTGGATCATTACCAACTTGAGCTGGTTTTACATCCTGGCCGTGGCGATCATCCTGGGAACCGTCGTGTTTCTCGGCGTGAGTCGTTACGGCGATATCAAGCTGGGACCTGATCACAGCACCCCTGACTACAGCAGCACCACCTGGTTCGCCATGCTGTTTTCGGCGGGCATGGGGATAGGTCTGATGTTCTTCGGCGTGGCCGAGCCGGTGATGCACTTCCTCAATCCACCCGTGGGAGACGGCAACACCGTGGAAGCCGCGCGTGAGGCGATGAAGATTACCTTCTTTCACTGGGGCCTCCACGCCTGGGCTATCTATGCCATCGTAGCGCTGATCCTTGCCTACTTTAGTTACCGGCACGGCCTTCCACTCACCTTGCGCTCGGCGCTGTACCCGCTGATCGGTGAGCGCATTCATGGCCCTATGGGCCACGCGGTGGATATCTTTGCGATCATCGGCACAGTCTTGGGTGTTGCCACGTCTCTAGGCTTTGGCGTTGCGCAGATCAATACAGGGCTCAACGCATTGTTCGGCGTCCCGATTTCCATTCCGGTGCAGATTCTGCTCATCATCGGTACTACCGCATTGGCCACCCTGTCGGTGGTCACTGGCTTGGATAAAGGTGTGCGTCGGCTCTCGGAGCTGAACCTGAGCCTTGCCGTGTTGCTGTTGCTCATGGTGATCGTCCTGGGCCCCACGGTCTTGATTCTCCAGACGTTCGTGCAGAACACCGGTGGCTATCTCACCGAGATCGTGAGCCGAACCCTCAACCTCTATGCGTATCAGCCTACCGACTGGATCGGTGGCTGGACGCTTTTCTATTGGGGCTGGTGGCTGGCCTGGTCGCCCTTTGTCGGCCTGTTCATCGCGCGAATTTCCCGCGGCCGCACCATCCGCGAATTTGTCATGGGTGTGCTGCTGGTCCCCACGGCTTTCACGCTGTTATGGATGACAGTCTTTGGCAATACCGCGATTCACATGATTCTCACCGATGGCATCACAGACCTGGCGACCGCTATCGACAAGGACACCTCGTTGGCATTGTTTGCCTTCCTCCAGCATTTCCCCTTTGCGAGCGTCATCTCCATGGTGGCAATCATCATGGTGGTCGTGTTCTTCGTTACTTCGGCCGACTCCGGCGCGATGGTGGTCGACATGCTGGCCTCGGGGGGGCAAGCTCATACTCCGATCAGACAGCGGGTTTTCTGGGCGGCCAGCATGGGCTTGGTGGCTATCGCATTACTGCTTGCAGGTGGTCTGAAATCCTTGCAAACCGCCACGATTGCGAGTGCTTTGCCGTTCACCATCGCCTTGTTGTTCAGCATGCGTGGCTTGCTCAAAGCCCTGAAGCTTGACGCCACGAAACGTGGGCTGCGTTACCAGGCTATCTCATCCGCCGCAGTACGCACGCCGGGCAGTTGGCAGCGCCGTTTGCGTACCTTGGCCATGTTCCCGCGCCGGGCGCATGTGGTTCGCTTTATCAGCGAGACCGCCAAGCCGGCCTGTCTCTCGGTCGCCGAAGAATGGCGGCGGCAAGGCTATGCCTGTGCCGTGGAGGATGGAGAGGATGGCAGTGTAAGGTTATCCGTAGGGCCCGCCGAGAAGCCGGAGTTCATCTATAAGGTGCGCCCGCGCGCCTACGCAATGCCCAGCTTCGTGATGGAAAGCGAGGATAGCGAGGAGCGCAAGTATTTCCGAGCCGAAGTGCACCTGCGCGAAGGAGGTCAGGACCACGACATTATGGGCTGGAGCAAGGAAGACGTGATCGGCGACATCCTCGATCAGTACGAGCGGCATATGCATTATTTGCACTTGGTGGGCTAGCCCACAGGCCAGGGGGCTGCGCCAGATGGGCGCGGCCCCTAAACCAGCACGGCGAACAGCGGCAGGAGGTGGTGCTTCCAGGCAAAGGCGCGCTAGAAGATCGCCATCATTCCGACCAGCAGCACGCACCCAGCAGTGCGTTATTCACGCAGTGCCTGCGGCTCCCACCGCTCATTGCATGGTTTGCGGTACCGTCTCGCGGGCGGCGGTTTCTTCGTCTACCGGTCGTGTATCGACTGATGTGGGAAGCGACGCCACGTACACTGTCCTGGAGGGGAAGGCGAACTCCACACCCATTTCGGCGAACGCTTCCATCATCTGCACGTTGATGGCCTGCTGAACATCCATATACACGTTGTAGCTGGGGTCCAGCACGATGTACACGGTTTCGAACTCCAAGGCGTTTTCGCCGAAGGCCAGGAAGTGAGAACGGTCAAAGCGCGCCAGCTTTTGACCGCGGATGATCCGCTCAACCTGCTGCGGTACCGCTTTGACTTGCTCTGGCGAGCAGTTGTAGGTGAGGCGAAACTTGAACACGATCCGACGCTCTTGCAACCGCTTGTAGTTCTGAATGGTGCTGCCGATCATCTCGGCGTTCGCCATCACGATCTGCTCGCCGCCCAAGCTACGGATACGGGTGGTCTTCAGCCCAACGTGTTCAACAGTACCTGCCAGCGAGCCCACCACGATGAAGTCGCCCACCTCGAAAGGTTTGTCCACGGCGATTGATAGCGACGCGAAAACGTCACCGAGTATGTTTTGCACCGCCAGCGCAATCGCGATACCACCAACGCCCAGGCTCGCCACGAAGGCGGTGATATTCACCCCAAGATTGGACAGCATGGCCAGCACGACCACGGCCCACAGCAACACCTTGGCGCCCCATAACGACAATGTGCCCAAGGCGCTACCGGTGTATACCTGCGATTGGCTATGCCGTTTGAAATAACGCAACACCGCCAGCGCGATGGCGCGGTTGGCCCATAAGCCGACCTGCAGCGCCACCACAACGAACCACAGGCTGCTGACCCGGGCGGACCAGCGCTCCGGGAGGTCGAGAATGCCGATGCCAATAAGCACCGCGCCAAGCAACAGCAGCGCATTGCTGGTGCTGGACAGCACTTCGATGGCGATATGGCTGATGTGCGCGCCCGGGCGGCTGGCACGGGCACGCAGGTTCTTGAGTACGAAGCCGATGCCGGCACGTGCAATGGTGAAACTGAGCGCGATGGCGCAGGCGGCCAGGCACCAATTGGCGAGTGTGATACCCAGGAATTCGGTTTGCGTAATACCGGTGAGAAAATCCAGATTCACTGTTTACTCCTCTGTTGAATGAAGCCGCTGCAGCGCAGCTACTACCGCGCACAACACCTCGTTGGCCGAGCCCGATACCCCCCTGGCCGCCGCGGGTGTTTGTCAGGTTTCGAGGCCTGTACTACAGGTTTGTGCAGTCTTTTTGCCTGCTGCGCCTCTCGTCCGGGGAGAGAAACCTGCTTTTCTTCCGTGCGGTCCACGTCCGGTAGCCCCTGAAAAGTGGGCAGTAGACCACCGTCGGTTTTGGAGAAAATCACCGTGAACAGCGACTTCAAAATGTGTATTTCCCAGTGCATGCAATGTGCCTTGGCTTGCGAGAATTGCGCGTCGGCCTGCCTGGAGGAGCAGGACGTCCAGATGATGGCTAATTGCATAAAACTGGACCGGGATTGCGCGGACCTGTGCAGGCTCGCCGCAACCTTGATGGCACGCGACAGCCAGCTGGTACCGGCCTTGTGCAGGTTGTGCGCGCAGGCGTGCCGTGCTTGCGCCGCCGAATGCCAGCAGCATTCGGCCGACCATTGCCAGCAATGCGCGGCGGCCTGTACGGCATGCGCCGAAGCGTGCGAGGCAATGGCCGCCTGACAGCCTTTTACCCTCAGGGCTAACCCCGCTGGGGGGCGGCAGACCTTCTTACGAACATCGCGGCGCCCCAGCTAAGGCCAAGCACGGCCGAACAGCCCGAGCCCACCAACACGGCGAGCTTGGCGATGCCCAACAGGTTGGCGTCGTTGAAAGCCAGGCCGGCGATGAATATGGACATCGTGAAGCCGATCCCGGCCAGCAGGCCGATCAGCACTACGCCGCGCCAAGTGACGCCATCCGGCAGCTCGCAAAGCTTGAGCTTGACCAGGGTCACGCAGGTGAGCACCACCCCCACGGGCTTGCCCACGATCAGTGCCAAGGTTACACCTGCAGCGACTGCCCAGGCCGTGGCGCCTTCAAGCGAAGTATCGTTGAAGGCCACGCCGGCATTGGCCAAGGCGAACAGTGGCATGATCATATAGGCGACCCAGGGGTGAAGTGCGGTTTGCACCCGCTGCACTGGGGGCAGGATTTCCCGGTGGGCCTTGCGGATCTGCATCAGAGGTTCCTGCACGGCTGCCGTCTCAGGTGATTCCTTGACGTGGTGCACCAGATCGCGGACGGCATTGAGCAGGGTTTCCACGGGGCGTTCCGGCGCGGGCCGTGAATAGACCGGTGTCATCAGGCCAAGGATCACGCCCGCCAAGGTGGGGTGAACGCCCAGCTTGGCCAGGCCGGCCCAGATCACAATGCCGGGCACGCTATACAACCAGGCGTTTGCAAAGCCCATGCGCTGCATGACCAGCACCAACGCGATGCCTAGCAAAGCAAGGGCCGCCCCGGAAGCATCAAGCGAGGTGGTATAGAACACTGCAATGATCAGCACCGCTGCAATGTCATCGATGATCGCCAGCGCCAACAGGAAAATCCGCACGCCAGAGGGGATAGACTTGCCCAGCAGGGCCAGTACCCCAACGGCGAACGCGATGTCGGTAGCGGTGGGTACGGCCCAGCCCGATAACGAAGGGTGGCCCAGGTTGGCCCCGCTGTAGATCAACGCAGGTACCATGACGCCGCCAAACGCGGCGGCTACCGGCAGTGTCGCCATGCGCAGGTTGGACAGCGAGCCGTCTTTGATTTCCGAGCGGATTTCCATCCCCACCACCAGGAAGAAAATGGTCATCAACCCATCGTTCACGATGAAGTGCAGTGATGCGCCCAGGCTGTAGTCACCGAGCGAGAGGCTGAGGCGGGAATGCCAGAAGGATTCGTAGGTTGCCCCTGCCGGGCTGTTGGCCCAGGCCAACGCGGCAATGGCGGCAATTACCAGTACGATGCCGCTGACTGCTTCGACGTGGCTGAAGCGTTCCAGGGCAGCCAAGGCCTGATGAGTCATTTGCTGGGCACGCGGCACCAGAGCGGACGCAGGGGAGTTTGGAGCAGGCATAAGCGATCCCTGCCAGCGGCCCGACTGGCAAAAACTTTAACCTGCACCTCGCGACGGCAAAGGCACACCCTGTAACAAATGCTAACGGCTACCCACTGGGGCTGGCAATCCTTGCATCATGGAAGCTGCCCGCCCCTGGGGTGTTGTGACCCCCTGGTACAAAGGGCTGAGTTAATCTTCGGATACAACTGCGCTGAAGCAGAGGGCCGTTATTTTCGACTTTTTTTCTCGACCGCAGCCGCAGACCGCTTGGCCGGTATACCAACGGGCGCGGGATGGCTCCGGAACACTTGCATCTGATTTGTCGATGCCTTGACGGGGCTCCACTGTAATTGGCAATTCGGGTACCCTGCGGTGTTGCGGATCCCCCTATCGTAATGGCAAATGGCTGTATGCCATTACTTTAGCTGCTTTACCCTTGCCCCCGTGCGCCTCAGTCCAGCACACACCGTTTAGCCTGGAAGATACCAATGGGTAGTACGCCGAAACCATTTACCCAAGACCACACACTCCAAGCCCCTGGTGACGAGGCATTCGAGGCTGGGGACGTCGTCGAGCTGATTGGCTCATCCGTGGACGTCACCCACCGCAAGAAGGCGAAAACGGCTGTTTTCCAGCCAAATATGACCTTGGAAGAAAGCGTCAGGTGCGCGGTGCAGGAGCGTGAAACAGCGCAGGAGCAGTTGCCGCAGCCGCAGAAGATGGAAGCGGTCAGTCAGCTCACTGGCGGCATTGCGCACGACTTCAATAACCTCCTCGGCTGGACCTGGCGGCGGGACAATACCTGCGCATGAGTGTCACAGATACCAGAATAGGGGCGCCCGCCTCGGTTATCGCTAAGGCTTTCTAGCCTTTCTACACGACAAACCGGCCGGAGAGGGGACAGGGCTGGGGCTTTCGATGGTCTATGGCATTACCTGACAGTCAGGGGGGCAGGTCTACCTCACTTCCACCCCAGGCTGCGGGACTACCGTAACCTTGTATCTGCCACGA
>Ga0265797_10007666_pt1 | contig 14637 bp, 16 predicted proteins | sample P2T30metagenome_FD_192433 | JGI IMG/M metagenome (GOLD analysis project Ga0265797, IMG submission 192433) | Plant litter microbial communities from East Loma Ridge, Irvine, California - P2 T30 | ecosystem: Environmental > Terrestrial > Plant litter > Unclassified | place: USA: California... | reverse complement strand
GTACGAAAAGTTTCTGTTTTGAGGTTATATCGGCTGCATTACTACTTGGCGTATGACCGCGTTTCATCTACTTTTTCCTACGAGAGGCGTTTGAAGATATGCCTATGGCGATACCTGTGTATACATTGGCTTCAAATAAGATACACCATTTCCTCATCACGTTTTCCGTTTCTGGGAATCATGTTTCGTGTCTTAGCTCATTGTGTCATAGTGCCTGATGGGCGATCGAACTATCGTACATATACTCCAAAACGAGAATTTAACAAAGGAAAAAGGAAGAAAAGGTACTATGGGTATCACAGTCGAAAAACCACCAGGGTTTACAAATCACCATTCCATAAAATCCATCACCAATCTCATCGCCTGTTCCCCCCAAATAAGTCGCCGATCTTTCCCATCGTGCTCAATAGACTGCCTCCGAGCGTCGGTCTTCTCTCCAGCTCCCTGTCTTTCGCATACCTCCTCTCATACTCCCTTTCCGTCTCAGGATCCAACTCCCCGTAATGCTGATCGTGATGTCTATGATGTTCATCCTCGTATTTATCTTCGCCATCCGCATACGCATGTGCATTATGTGCGTGCGTGCTATGATGAGAGTAGTGGCTTTGTTGCGAGGAGGTGCGTGCGTAGACGGGAGCGGCCTGGGGTGCATAGTTGACGGGAGGTGGGTAGGATGTAGAGGTCTGGGGGGCGGGATATTGGTACATCTGAGGGTTGGACTGACGAATGGCGATGGCAGGGGAGCTGGGTTGGAGATATGTCGGCCGCTGGCTGTTGTAGGAGGAAGAGGAGGAAGTGCGCCGGTGAGATGGTATGTGAGGTTGTGGCATTGATGTCATTGCGCCGCTGTTGTAAGGGGTGGTTGGCGAGGATGAGTATATGGGTTGTTGTTCGGGGATTGGTGAGAAGTAGTTTGTGGGTTGCTGGGGTAGTGGCACCCCAGGCGTGGTGGGGTAAGGCGGCTGTTGTTGTGGATATTGTGGATGTGGTGGATATCCTGATCTGGTGGAGTCGTAGGAAGACATGGTGATGTTTCGTGGGTAGTGGATTGGCAGATGGCGGGATTTTCCCATGCACGGGTTATGATATCTTTTATGTCTCCAATCGATTGATACTGGCTGTGGCCCTGCGCTGTATGCCCTTGGCCCTGTTTCAAGGTTTGGCGATCGGCAACGTTGGATGTCGTATGCGGCTGGCTGTGGTGCTCCTAATACAGGATTAGGTGTCGATAACGGATAGATTGTTGTTTCAGAACGATCACAGCTAGAACATGTGGTCCCAATAGTCTTAATATATTTAATATCCTAAAAGGTTGATCGGCTGCCTTGGCTTTTATACTCCATCGCGCGCCTCCATCGGTCCACTTCTCTCACCGAGCCTTATGTGCACATGCACGAACTAAGTCTTTCCGCGGTGAACTAATGCGATCCGGAGGGCCCTCCTCACCAATTAGTGCTCACCCAAGATCCATCCCGGCTGCCAAGGAATATCCGTCCTGTGCAATCGAAGGCGAAAACATGAGGGGCAACGTGGACTGCATGCTATGATGTCACGCTCTTAGCCGAAGCTTCACCGGCAGCCTGGGTTTAACGTCGGGGTGCCTGGCGTTAGCGATCTAAGATGGTGTGCAGTAATCCGATGTTGTTGGTGGAGAGACGAAAGGGTTGCCGATCGTTTTCTCGAAGCCGCGACGTGACATAAGCTTGGCACAACCGTGCGCCAGCGTGACGGCTAATGAAGCGCATCGTGACCTTGTGAAGCGACCCTGCGGAAAGCGCTTACATATCATCGTATCTTCAGTCACTCTGAAGAGGATATGATAACATTTACCAACAATTACGCCGCAGCGCTTTGCTCAGAGTCCGTCAGGGGTATCCACAAGGAGCTATCGCACGATCATAACGATGCAAATATGAACAAATGCGTGAAATGCATGTCTTGCACACGCTATTCTTTGTGCAAGCGTGGCATCTGACGCTGTAGTGACTTTGCAAAGCGCATGGCGCGTAGATTGCCTTTGCAGCATAAGTCTGTTCTTATGAGATATAGCTGAGCCACAAGCTTATCAACGGTGTATGTGGCTTCATTACAGTGCGATCCCAACTTCGAATGAATTGATTCGTCCATTGTTGCACTTCAGAGGCTGTGTTGCGGCGACATGTCTTTTTTCCTTCCTTATTAGCGTGCATCGCCACGAGCAACGACTCCGCTAACATGGAGCTAACGTCAGTTGGGCATCCGACAATGGCCGCCTTACCAACCACACGGCAGGTGTTCGCATTCCAGCGACTAAGTTCAATGGCCGATGAACGCCAAGGAGATTGTTCGTCATATGAGCCAAACTAGTTCTTGACATTACCCCACCACTGGCAGGGCTGAGCGGTAAACTCAGCCACTGTGACTTCTGGCGCAACCATTCTTTAGGGAGCAGGCAGTAATCTCTCCCCCTCTCCTTTCCAAATCACTTGCCTTGTCCGGGTCGCACATCGATCTTACCTACTCTCAGCGCTTACTCCTGCAACACCTTGCCGGAATCACAGCTGAAAATGTCCTACAACTACAATCAACCAGGCGGTTATCAGCAGCCGTATCCGGGCCGTAAGTCGTCAGGCCCTCACCTCACAGCCCGACGATCGTTGCATCCTTCATGGCTTGCGAGACTTGGCGCTGATTCCTGACCCTGTACTAATATCTTACAGAAGCCCCGCCGCCCCAAGGGTACGGTCAGCATCAACAATATCAACAACCTCCACAGCAAGGCTATCATCAACCGCCACCAATGCAAAATCAACAGTACGGTGGCTACCAGCCACAGCAAGGCTACGGCCAGCAACCACCGCAAGGTCAATATGGTGCGCCGCCACCGAACCAGTATGGCGGCCCGCCTCAAGGACAGTATGGAGCTCCCCCACCACAGCAAGGCTACGGCGCTCCTGGACAGTATCAACAGCCACCGCCAGGCCAGTATGGTCAACAACCACCTCCGGGACAATACGGACAACCACCACCTCCAGGACAGTACGGCCAGCAGCCACCTCCAGGACAATATCAACCTCCGCCTGGTCCACCACCAGGCCAGTATGGTGCGCCCCCGCCACAGGGTCACTTTGGAGCTCCACCACCTCAAGGACAGTACGGAGCACCACCTCCTCAAGGACAGTTCGGCGCGCCCGGCGGTTTTGGCGGGCCACCAACGCAGCCTTCTCTCGGTTATGGTCCCCAGCATGTAGCCAACATTGACGTCAGCAGAGACGTCGAAGCCGTTCGTAAAGCGATGAAGGGATTTGGAACAGACGAGAAAGCGCTTATCGCAACACTAGCGAAGAAGGATCCCATGCAAATCAACACTATCCGGACACAGTACGACCAGCGCCTGATGCGAAACATGGTCCAGGATCTAGAGAAAGAGACCAGCGGTTACTTCGCAAAGGGATTAGTTGAAATCGCACGAGGACCTCTAGTATCTGATTGCTACAACCTGATGGAGGCTATGAAAGGCATGGGCACGAAAGAAGTCATCCTAGACGACATTCTCATCGGAAGAAGTAACGCCGACATAAATGCCATCAAGCAGAAGTACCAGGAGTTATTCAAAAGGCCGCTCCAGAAAGATCTCCAAGGCGACCTCAGTGCCGGAACTGAGCAAATGTATGACATGATTGTTGCAGCCCGCCGCGCAGAAGATTCTTATCCTGTCAATCCGCAAGAAATCGAGCAAGCCGTCACCGATCTCCAAGCTGGCATGGGTGGATTTGCTAGCAAGAACGTTCCCCAAGTTTGCCAGATCCTCACCAGCAAGAATGACGCTCAGCTCAAGGCCATGGCGAACTCATACCAGCAGCGATTCCACAAGTCGCTCGACAGTGTGCTGAAGTCTGCGTTCTCTGGACACATGGAAGACGCACTGCGTCTGCTTGTGCACCGTGCTACCAACCGACCCGAAGCTGAAGCCGTCCGCCTGGAGGAGTCGATGGCTGGTTTGGGCACCAAGGACGAGATACTCGTACAACGTGTCGTTCGCTGCCACTGGGATCGAAATTTCATGAACGCTGTTAGCAACGCGTACAAGCAGGTTTACAAGAAGGACCTGGTCAAGCGGATAGAAGGGGAGACTCGAGGTGATTATGAGAAGCTTATGGTTGCTTGTGTGAAGCCTTGAAGTACAGTAGAGGAATGATGAGAGTTGGGTTGGATCGTATGATATCACTTTTTCCTTTCTTGGTTCTTCGGCCTGACGGTGGAAACCTCGGGCGTAGAGACGATAGTAATCTCAATACGTCACTATTGACTTCCATTCCTAAGCCCTAGATTCCCATTCCCCCTCAATTTAAGTTTCCGAGTTTCACGCTTCCACTGCATCCATTGACGCTCATGTTACTTCTTGTCCCCGCTTTCCTTCTGTTCGCCTCCATGTGTTCGTCTTCGCTCATCCGCCAAACGAGCTGCTTCATACATGCCCCACGTCCAACCACACATAGAGCATTTGCTCGCCCCGGCGACGAGCCACACTCCCACATTAATGCCGCATAGACAGGTGTATAGACCGGGATTTGCAGGCATTGTCGCTTTTGGATATCAGGTGTCGAAGAGAAGAAGATGATGGAACGAATTGATTCTAGTGATGGGCTGCAACACTTGACTATCAAGTATGTGGGTTTCAAGCTAATGTTAGTGTGGTCGTTGCTGTAACTGGGAGACCAAGGAAATGTTTTCAAGCGGCTTTGTTGTGGATGTGAGGAGATGGTCTGTCTACTCTCTGGTTTTACGTTGCCTAGTACGTGTTGGCCGTCGATGAAAGAACAAATCACGATTATCCATTCACGTTTACAGTCGGGATAAATAGTACATTGTGGTATAAGCTATGTGATTCACATATTGCCACGATGTTTGTATAGACTATCTCTGATACGGCGGTGGTTGGTCTGCTGCAAATCCGTTTGAACCGACGTCACGCATCATCAGCTCCAACTCAAAGCTCTCCTCCGAGCCGCTCGCCGGCGGAAGCTCTTCTGGTGGTCCAAGATGCCCACCAGGTCTTGTCATAGGCTCGATAGCCACATTGTCCACGTCAACCTCATGTTTGGATTCCTTACCCACACATTCGAGCAGGAGATCATATTTGACATCATAGTGGAGTGCTACACCGTACGTGCTGAACGTCGGGGGCACAATATTGTTGATCTCGAAACCTTCCAAGATGGTGTCCGAAGTGATTTCTATTCCAGGTTTACTGTATCGTTGGTTGAAGAGGTCGAACTTTTCGATGCTCTGCTTCCGTACCTCTCCTTCGGGTGCCGATGCTAGTGGGACGCGGAAATTGATGTGCGCTATTGCTTGCGCGCGAATCCCGCGGAGGTACACGGGTGCTGGTTGTGTATCGCCGTCACTCAATGTTGCTTGAAGCGAGAGCTTAAGCTTGCTAGAAGCACCGACACGGTACTTCGAGGGTGAACTGAGCACTAACAAAGAGGTTGAAGAAGCCTCTTCTTCTTTGCTTCCGCCACGCAAGCCTGTCTTCAGCCGTTCTAGCGGGGCACGTCGCTCCTTGTATGGTTCTGGGGTTGATGATCGCGACTTGCGCTCGAACCGTACTGGTTGTGCCGGCACAAGTGCAGTGACGGGCAGCAGACCCTGTTCCGGTACTGAGGGACTGAATCGTAGCTGGTGCACGACGACAGGATTGAGCGTGAACGAGGCATTTTCCGTGACGTACTCTGCTCGCAGGAAGTACTCGTTACAGATAGTACTCTCGTTCCACCAAAGCGACGGCGGAAGCGGATGACACCTATCGTACTCGAAAAGAACATCCTTTTTGAACGGCGCGTTGTTTTGAAGCTTCGCATCATTTTCGACTGCTTCCGGAAACCGAAACTCGAACGGGTACTCTATCCGTGAAGGTGGACAGGTCGCGCTGGGCGTTTGTCTCTGCGATAACGTTTGCTCGCGGCAAAACAGCTCCACCTCAGAAACATGTTGAATTGCAGGATTGCGTTCGCTAGAGATGCGACATGTTGTCTTGCCTATAAAGCTTATGGTGACGTATTTGATCTTGATACGTGCTTTGACGTGAACAACTCCCTTCACCAGGTCGTTGTTGGTATGGATGCTGCTACGACTCGACCTTGTGAATGCAATGGAGATAGGCCCATCTGGAGTATTTTGACGATCTGGATGATGGTGATCGCTATAGAATTGTGGTTGAGCGATGTAACTATAGAGGAGGCGAGGCTGTGGTGCTTGACTCGCTAGTGAGTTTGCCATAGGCTATGGAGTCAACTCGACAAGACGTTTGCTGGCAACCAAGATGCTAGCAATATGTATACGGATGATAGCTCTGAGGTTTCTGGCGCTTGGCAGATGCAGATGTCAGGTAGGGCGTGGGAACTTCCTCGAAATGACATTATTACCAAGCAGAGTGGTAAGATACCCCGCTTCTGCATTACTCAGGCCAAATAAGTGACGGAAGCCAATGCACCTCTTATCCACGATGTCTCGGACCACGTCCGCCGTCACTTGAGTGCTAAGAGCGAGGTTGACTAGTTGCGGCCTCATTATTTGTCTTTGCAGAGCCCGAACCTTCTCTCTACTTGAGCTGAAGAAGAGATATTTCCTATACCACCGGGCGGTTTCAACTCGTTAGAATTCCAATTTCGTAATGACTATATGAACAGCGACATTGTCGAAGTGATGCATTGGTAAGCATGGGTAGATAGCGAAGGGCGCTGTATGTAGTTTGTTCCGTGTTGGCCGGTTTCCCTAGACTTGATACGGATAGCTTCGTATTCTCGATGCCGAAGTCGCCTTGCTATCGCGAGTGATCAGAACGAAGATATCAGCAACGATAAAACTACAGCTGTGGACTCAAAAAGCTGACCGACATTCACCAAACTCGTTCTGCCGCAAATAAGTGGGAGGATGTACTTTGTGCAGGAAGGAGCGAAAGATACCTGCTGAATTGGCAGGACAAGCGCCATCAAACGGTCCTGCTCAAAGCGTATCACTTCTGCGCTCATAGCTACTCGTCTCCAATCTCTGACGTTCCAGGTCCACTCAAAAAACTCATATCTCGTCACTACAATTGGTGATTATCCAGCCAAGAGAGGCTATGGCAAGCCCACGTGATACGACCCCGCCTAGGCAGCCACCGAAGACTCAGCCTGAGGCAGACAATGTGCGATGCAAACCACCACTACAACGCCCTATGATGTGCGCAATATTGTCGGGCATTATGATCCTGCATCCTTTTTACCTTCCATGTGTAGCGAGGATCTCGTTGTAGAGCAGAGCCGCACAAAAGCTACAGGGGATTGGCAAGGGCGTGCAGGGCTTTATCTCAACCTCACTCATCCCCCGACCAAGGTCTGTAGCTGACATGAGTTCTACACCAAGGCGTACGGCGGACGTTCAGCGAAGGCAGACTTCTGCTTAGTGAAGAAAGGTATGACTGCGATCTTTGCGGCATTTTCCTTGATATTGTTGCCTATAGTGTGAGGCGTGTCGCGCACGCCGAGCGTCGACGACTCAGCAAGTGTGCCCTTCTTCGTCCTCCAAGCTGCGCAATCGAGAAACTCTGGAGCATACGAACAAGATTGAAAAAGAGTCGCCGTCATATGACGGTTGAGCTTAGACGTCAACTTAAAGTTTACAATTGTAAAGGCTTTTACGCCTTCTTACGCCACGGAGTCGCATATGGGGGCCACGAAAACCAACCCCGGCCCCAGTCAGGGGCGCTGACCGTTTTGCGAACCACCGAATACAGGGCAATGGTGGCAAGAGTACGAGGATGGTGTGCAGCCGGCCCAATAGTGCCTCGCCCGGCCGTTAGACGCCACAACCCACCGACTTCGCCCTGGACGCCATCATATGTCACTGTCAAAATTCGTGGGCCTTCGACCGGTCATGAAATTTATTTTCTTAGGCTCCCATGTCAAAACATGTCCAGCAGCATAGGCCATGATCGATATCCACTGGGTGCCGCTATGAGAAGCCGGAAGAAGATAATGAAGGTCTGTTATGGTATAAAGATGGTGCTTGAATACATTGACTAGTGATACAGGAAAAGCCAATTGAAACGTGGTATTCAAAGACGCTGTGCTGTCATATGCCACGTTTGAACGCATGAGGAGACTACCATTACACACGGAAACATACCATCTTCTACACTAGGAAGCTGGCGCACTCAAAGCGGGTGACCGAGCAGCGAAGAAAAAATACATTCCACAATAGAAAATGATACAAGTTCCGTAACAGATGAACAAATCAAAAGGAAGACCAGTCTACCGAAAACGCCAGCCTAAATTAACCCAAAGTATGCTGAGCACCATCTAACCGTTTCGGTGCGTTGTCACAATATCAATACCTATGGGTGTTAATAAGGGTCTCATGAGACTGAGTCGTGAGTGCTTACCACATGTTGTACATCTCAACATATTACCCAGCTTGCTCCAACGGCCCAGGGATGCTATTTACCAGTGTCGTAAACGTAGCAGCAACTACTTCTCCAGTGGTTGTAGCAGAACGCGCAACCTTGATCTGTCGTATAGCTGTTGTCACCGCCGCATTTGCAACACTGCCAGCGGTATACCGGCGGGCGCTCCGGTCGTTGACTATAAGGGGCACTATAGGGAGTGTTGCCAGCGGGAAAAGTGATGGATGCACCAGCAGAAGACGATTGTGTTGTGCGCCCAAGGAGATAGGTAGCGGTACCTGGTGCGTATCTGTTGTTCGCACGGGTGCTTATAGAGTAGGAAGTGCGTGGATCTGGGTGGGCATCAAGTGGGTGCAAGTTGGCGTGGTAGTCGTGCGAGTTGCACTGCGACGCATTGTTCTGGAGAATGTAACAGTTGGGACAATGCGGGTTGAGGGAGACGTTGTGCGGGCCATCACCGCAGCTCTTGCAGTAGTAATAATACGACATGGTCTTTGTTGGCAGTGGTAGTAGTCGTGGTAAGCAAGAGCTAAAAGCCGATGAAGGTCAAGGAAGAACAAAGTTGGAAGTGAGCTTGTTGTGCTTGCGAGAGTGCGAAGGTGTCTCGATAAAAGATCTGCTCGAAGAGGAGATCGACCAGAAGTGTTATACTCAAGGAAGTGGTCCCTTGTGTCCTCTGGCCTGGCGTCAACACCGCTCCGCCACAGGAGAGAGTCCTTTGCCCTAGGGCAAAATGTGTATTGTGACCGCTGATGCCATTGTAGCTTCACTTCCGCCTATGAGCCACACTCACTACCACGACGTCCCTCGTTCTAAGAGCCTTCAGTCACACGTAATAGCAGAGAGGGACGATGGCTGAGTGCTAAAAGCATTACGCGTTTTCCGGCAACATTCATGACGATGAGTATGCTGAGGGGGTTTGGTTGGATGACTGAGGATAGTATCAAAGCCTGAGGAAGTTCGGAGCTTGAGCGGCCAAAAGTCTCAATGGCACGTGAAACTGCTGAGCCACATCCCATAAAACGGCTGAATTTTCGGAGAATTGAAGTAGGCAAAAGAAGGCAAAAAAAAAACCTAAGGTCCTCAATCTAGCCTTGCAGGCCTTGTCGCCTGGTTTCATGAGCCAGACCGGCATCTTCTGGTTAGAGCGTCCTTTACCGCCAACCTGATCGGATGCAGGACACCGCCTCTTCAAAATGATCTTGTTAATCAATTGGCCCAATTTGATTATGAATGACGTAGAGTATGGTATGAGCTAATGTTTCGCCTTTCCTCAGTGGCAGGATTCCCGCCGCTGAACCGACCATGGGAAGAGCTTTCCTGATCAGTCTCCCCTTTTCTTAACAGAGGGTGTGCAGGCCGTCAAATCGTCGCGTACCTGCATTTGTATGCAAGATGATCTCATGCGACGCCGATCCTGGTATGCGGAGTATAAGTCGCATTTTTGCTCACCATGCAGTATTCCATTAGAGTGGTGGAGGCACACGTGATCTGGACATAAGATGCAAGACGATGCATGTAGACAAGGGAGCAGGAAGGCAAGAAGGACGGAAAGATGAAACAAGCAATGATGAAGAGGTATCTGTTGTATGATAAGTCGCAAATATGAAATCCAAATCTAGCCAGTTCCAAAAAGAACACGCCGTCCAAGGAGAGGCGGCCTGCGTCAGATAGTCCAAACGTGAGGACAACAAACGCACGCTCTTGTAGAGTGTTAGAGATGTCCACCAAATGCTAAAGTAGTAAAGTGATAACAAGATAGCGAGTGAAACAAAGAGCCTATGCAGGACATGTCGAAATCAGAACGAGAGACGCCAGTGATAACCAAATGAAAACTCGCCCATGAAAAAGAGAGCCACGAGTTGCTGAGAAGCTGAAGCGACAAGTAAAGTCCAATAAAATCGGGTTTTGTCTAACGGGTGTGGTGAAGCTCATCCGGAACGGCGGGAGCGGAGGGCGTGAGACAGCGACTATTTGTGAACCTCCACCACGCAGCCATCGCACCTCTGGTGAGAGCAATTAGTGCAAGAGGGCTGCCATACACCTATAGGTCCATCACCACACGCGGAGCAATACCAAATCATCGTACCGCCATCGGTAGGTGCTGGCATATGATCATGACCGTGCGAGGACGTCAAATGGCTTTGGTTGTAGTCATCGTTGCCGAAGAGTGTGCCAAGGGGAAGGGCAATGCCGTGAAAATGCAATATCGAAGCAGTTTGAGTGTTGTCCGTAACGTCTTCTTCCGAATGCATGGAGGCCGAAAGGTTGTTTGCCGTGGGAGTTTTGAGGCAGACAGGTAGGTCCCGGTCATAACCGAGTGTTGATAGAATGACCATATCGAATGCTTGTTTGGCCTTAGGAGTAGCAGATGGCAATAGAGGAAGGAAGTTTGTGCTTTGTGATAGTGAAGTAGAGAACTGAGTCTATGTTATGCTGTGATGAAGTGGAAATATTGGAGCCTTTAAACAATCACCTCTGAACTTCACCCTCCGTGATAGATGCACAGCCTTTTTCCTTTTCCAGTGCTGTGCACCGCACAGACAGTCCTCTGGTGAGACTCTTGAGGGGTGCTCGAGCCCGGATAGGGTGGCGGCCGTTGTGAGGCATACAGGTCCTAATGGGCGCAACGAAGCAAAGCCAGTGGTGAGGCGAGGAAGAACGAAGGACCTGCCAGGGTTTGAGAAATCAGCCACTCTGAATGGTGATATGTTATGAGAAATTGATGCTCGTGACGGTCATCGTGTAGCCATCACTATCCTAAGGTTCAAAGTTGTGTTCTGCAAACTCCATTGGCAGTTGACGTTGGCCTAGGGATATATGGGCAACAACAGCTGAGTGGAGCAGGTAGGTTCAAGCTACCAATCGTCCCGATTACCCTCCTGATTACAGGTAGCAGAATTGGTTGTGTTTTGGATAGGACCGTCCACAACAGTCCACATAACTCCCATCCAGTACCCGGGTTTATGGGCCTAGTGGCGCGAGTGGGCGTAGGGCTGCAGTACCCACCGTCGGTGTATCGCACCAAATGCCTGGTATGCCTCTCCAAGTAAGGCAGGGCTGATTTGTTGGAGCCGGCAAGTGGAGGCCTGGAACCACTGCTAGTTGAATCTCATCTTGAGCAGATGAACCATTGTGGATCCCACGAAACACCAGCCTGAACCATTGCCACTACTGCGCAACCGATCTGAGTAGGCCATCAACAGCTCGTTCCACCAGAAGCACGCGAACGCCATCTGTTCTATTCAGAGAGATGGCGTGGACGCCAAATGTATTGGTGGGGGTGTTCGATGAATGTACGTACAAATCACATGTGAAATTGACCAAAGGCGCTTGATTGGTGCCAGGATCGTGGATCAAGACATGGAGCATGACTGTGATATTTGATTCGGCATACGTGATCCTGCCTGAACGAACATCGCCGTGATCGGACTACATTGGGCTGCGTCGAGCTGTCGATACCCAAAGCATAGATAGGTCGGATAGAGTCATTGTGTGCCTCAGCTGTAAGCGCAGCCATTTTGGCCAGGCAAAATCCGCTTTTTCGCTCGATTCGGCAATCAAATCCCTGAGACCATGGCCTTATTCACTTGCGTAGAACTGGGCTTCACACGAACCGTGTGTTGCTTACGAGCCTTGGGGAGATCGAAGGATTCCCCCACAACACAGCCGTCACAAGTGTCGGTGCAGGCCATATCTGGTTGAGGGAGACGTTCGCCGGGATCCAGTGCCCGTGCTCTCAGACCAAGTATGCGACCTGTGCTCTATGGCCACTAATGGTGAGTGTGGCTGATAGCTAGCAGATATTCCCATGATGGCGCCTCGAAGGCTGCGAAGGCACATGATGTACCAGTGTCCATCGGAGGTCTTTCTCGAGCGCTAAGGAGGGCAGTGCCAAACAGTCTGCTAGGTCTACTAGTTGCGGCGACAGGGTCCTCACCGACGGTCGTGCACGTTCCTGTTGTAGCCTACGGCCACATCTTATGACAGGTGAAGTAAGGCGGTGTTGAATTCACAACGTGAATGCGGCTAAATACAACGGTCGTTTTCCAATTAGTAAACTTTTGGACAACGATGCGGACTCACTTACAGCAGCTAGGTCCCAGCGTTTGCCAATTGCGGCCTCAACCCCAAGGCTTTCTCCAAAATCTGCCTGACAAACATAAGGCTAGCCATATGGTCAGTAATGGCTGCTAGGGTTACATTGCTACCATCGGGGGGCTGCAAAAAAGTCGGATAGTCTGCTCATCATCTCATGCACGGCGCAGCGTATATAACCTAGACAAAATTGGAGCCGCATCAGTAAGAGCCGCATAGATACAAGCGCCGTGTTCTGTCTCCTGCCGTGTTCTAGTCCTGATATTTACGCATGATAGGATCATATCCCGCCGGAAACAGAAAACGGTCGTCTCTTCGGGGCCAAAAGGCGGCAGCCAGCGTGTCAAACAGCGAGGGAAGCGCGATTAAATGAGGCTCTACAAGGCTGTGTGATAGCCTCGTCAGGTCGGTCAGTGCCAATGGGTTAGCTCCTTCGGAATCTTGCGCCGGTGACACAAGTACACCGGTGGTCAGTGGTGAGATAGACGCTACAGGCCCAATGCAATCAGTCTTGATCCTGCTCTTGCCCAATGAACACCGAAGAAGCAGACATGTAGATGCGAATGTCAGGGAAGGCTGAGAAACGTTGTGCGGGGTGTTATCATGGGTCATGCAAGTCGATGCACGTTGGCTACTAGTGAGTAAGCAGCCTTTGCTTGGCTTGTTGTTGCTGAGAAAAGCAAAACTTATCACTCAAAGCTGATAGTTTTCCGGTCGCCAGATGGGAAAAGCATTGTGGTATCGTGAAGAACTCAATTCGGTTTGTGACGAGAGACGTTCGTGGTGTTGCGCCGATCTGTTGCTTTGTATGACGTCGGCAACTGCCGGGGTCCAGCCGATTGGGCGAAAGACACGCTACGCGTCGCTGTCGTTCATCGAAGAGGTCATTGAGATGGAGCTACACCAGACACGAAATTGCAGGCGGTGGTTGTGATAACATGTTGCTCTGTCTGCCAATTTGTAGATGATGATGACGTTCCTTGTATGCTAACCGGTTGTGAGTAAATTAGCGCCCCAACCACGTGCAATCCTGGCTGCGCGGCGTCACGGTTGCTGCTGTGCAACACCCGGGAAACGTCAGGCCTTCTCGAGGGCTTCGTCGACCACGCGTGCGACCACCGCCATAAGACTACGACCATATTACTCTATCCCTCTTCTTTTAGTCGCGCACGAGTCCGCTACGATCCCACGCGATGGCGCCCCCAGCAGTCATCGGCTCGCAGAAGCCTGGCGCGACCGATACCACAGCCATGGAACAGAAGATCGGCCAGGCCACCTCTGTTGTCCTACCCCTTCTAGAACTTGGCGCGCTGGGCTATGAGACATATGTTGTTGTCTATTTGATATGCGTCCAGTATCTCATAGATCCCTCGGAAGACATCCAGCGAGATTTCGATATCCGGCCCCGGCGCTCCACGGGAATCGCACTCATCGTCGTATACGCCATCCTCCTTCTGTTCCTCATAATAGCATGGGCGCGCCTACTACAATTGATCTGGTCAAAACCGGATCTTATACCCCTCGGCGACCCGTCGCTAGAGAAGACGGATGCGAACACGAAGGGCTTTGGGTTCGATCAATACGACGCGTACATCTGCGATTATCAGGGACTGCCGTTGTGGTGTGAGAAATGTCACAACTGGAAGCCGGACAGGGCACATCACTGCAAGGAACTGGGACGATGTGTGAAGAAAATGGATCATTATTGTCCTTGGGCGGGTGGAATCATAGCAGAAACTACGCACAAGTTCTTTATGCAGTTCGTGGCGTATGCTTCGCTGTACACAACATTCACTTGGATCGTGGTAGCTATCTTCTTTGCAGAGAGGAATTCTAAGGTACGTGGAGAGGCAGGATGGTGTATGTATAGCAGGCTAACATATGACAGATGGGGTCACGGCCAGGAACCTGGATCGGCGCCCTTGCGACGGCGGTTTTGTTTAGCATCTTTACTTTCACAATGACCTGTATGACAGGCTGGAATCTGATGATAAACTTCACCTCGGTCGAAGGCATCCAACGCGGTGGCATCCACAACATTGCCTTTCTCATGTCTCGTTCCTCCACAAATCCCGATACATCTCATTCCTCAGCGAGCCCCAACACCACAA
>Ga0265797_10007665_pt1 | contig 14638 bp, 11 predicted proteins | sample P2T30metagenome_FD_192433 | JGI IMG/M metagenome (GOLD analysis project Ga0265797, IMG submission 192433) | Plant litter microbial communities from East Loma Ridge, Irvine, California - P2 T30 | ecosystem: Environmental > Terrestrial > Plant litter > Unclassified | place: USA: California... | reverse complement strand
GGCAAGGTGACATGCGGAAAGCGGATTACCCTGAGACGCTAAAGCCACCTCCAGGTATCACCAATTTGGCGTGCATATCGCTTCAAGGATAATAGTAGGAAATCTGGTCAGGATCATGGTCCGTGCCAATGTACCTACACATGGCGGCGCATGCGTGCCCTTGCCGGCGGGCCTGTCTAACGGCCAAGCGCGAAGGTTACAGAGGAAAGTATAAGTCTGTCGAACCGCCTGGTCTAAGAGGTAGTGTAACAACGATACCAGCCTCGAGTTCTCAACGCTAGCAAAGACTAAGGGACGTCACTTCTATTTTGATATCATCGATCACTTCATCGCTCCTCCTTCATTCGGACTTCATCGCTCCTCCTACATTCGATCGCAGTACATATACCAGCATCGCTCCTCCTACATTCGGTCGCAGTACATATACCAGCCTCGCATATCGCATTACCAACGGCACTTGCTCATCCTTGAGTATCATCATAACCACTTATCATGCTCTTCTCTACCATCACTACGGCACTGCTCTTTGCCGCATCTGCCACTGCAGCTGCCCTACCAAGACCTGCCAAACCGCAATACGCTCCCGCCCGTAACCTCAACAAGCTCGCCAAATTCTTTCCCCAGAGCGCTCTTCAAGGCCCAGGCGACTTGGATCTCAAGTACGTTGTGCTCGGCATCGGCACACAAAACTACACTTGCGGCTCTGATGAGAGCGCGGCTCCTGGTACTACTGGCGCATTCGGTAAGAACCCACTCAACTTGACAGGGAAGGAGCTAACAACCACCAAGCCACCCTATACGATATCGGTACGAAGCTCAACGACGACGGATATGCCAAGTGGAAGATCCCCTCTATCTCCCCTCTCGCACTCTCACTGAGCGAATGGGGTCCCGGGCTAGTCGAGATGAGCCTCCGGCTTCAGGGCTACGAACACATCACCGGTCACCACTTCTTCGCCGACGTAGAAGGAGCGAACACACCAACATTCGCCTTCGACAAACTGAGCACGCCATTCCCCATGACCCAAGTTGCCAAGATCAGCAACGTCAGTGCACCATCGTACGCCTGCCCAGGCAAGAACGGTCTACCTGCCGTTGACTGGCTATACCTACAGCACAAGACTGGCATCACTCAGGGAGGAATCAACACCGTCTACCGTGTCGAGACTGCCGGTGGTAACAAGCCTGCCACATGCAAAGGCATGCCAGCCACATGGGAAGTCAAGTACGCTGCGCAATGTAAGTATACCCGAAACATTCACGCAGCTAGAATAGTCCACTAACACCTCACAGACTGGGTCTATGGTCCCAAGTAATAAGCGCCGAGCTTGCGACGCTCGTTTCGAGTCAGTTACGAACACTACCATTTTCTCATGCCTTCTACGATCTTTCCATAATTAGGTTAGTCGCGCGCGGCTATTTTCGTCCCGCAAGATCTACGGCAGGGCATGGATTTTCTTTTCTTGTAACCTTTCATTTCATCTCTTACATCTACGATACCCTTTGGTTTTCATGGTTCACACGACTGTGTGAGACTTCGTTGTTACTGCGGGGCATCGGCATGGCTATGGGCGTTTACGGTTTTTCGCATCTGGTGGCTATAGTGCACAAGGATCGGGTGTGTCCTTTCGTTAATTTTAAAAGCTGATTGCTTGCATTGCGATCGCGAATACTAGAACAGTGGTTCTTCTCTTTATGATGTGCTTCACTATACGATACATCACTTATGCGACATCAATGACAGTATCGCGAAGGGCCTATAATGCTCGCATCTCACCATCTCCTCTTGAAAAGTGCCATGACTGCGCCCAGCGAAAGCTGACAGCAGCAAAGTGAAGCCCAATCCGAGAGATATCGCCATCCCATCGTCACACAGCCGACACGGCACATTCACAGCCGCACTCCACCAACACGGTCTGCTGACATCGACCAAGTGCCGCGCTATATACCAGACCCACTGACCACGTTGCGGCACAACTCGCAGCATGCGGCACAGTAAGGCGCGCAAGGCTGCTTGCGCTACGATCCCCACCCCATCTGACGTGCGATGCTGCCTACCTCTCGTTTACCTACAACACTATCAATACCCACAACCAACTTCCCCCAAGCCCCCAATATCTCTCACGCGCCTTCTTCGTACCAAAACCAAGAAAGCCTCACCCCAATACGTGACGTGAACCACTCGCCCAGCCCTACAGCCCCTTCCGTCAGCCATTATTACGAGAACTACGTTCGGGTATCTGATTGGATACAGACCATACGACACAATGGTTCGTACTACTTTGGTGGCTGTGGCAGCGGGTATTTGGCTTGGCAAAGCGGGTGTGGATGGTGTGGCACAAATCTGGTTTGACGGCGGCTACCTAGGGTCGTCCGGAGTTTTACTACTTGAGCGCAGGACGCACATGTAGGTTTAGCGTAGACACTATTGGTATCTTGGTACTGGGAAAAAGGAATCGAAGAAAGTGGGTACGGGAATTTGGCTTCCGTGCCAATGATGTGGCGTACCTGCATCTGGTACAGTGCTAATGTATTTTTTGTTTGGATCTTCATTATGTAGCTCGGATTCATTGCACCAATGTTCACCTCTGGTCTGCTTTCTCTGTGTGTTGGACAGTCACCTCTCTTGTGCGCATGATGCCCTTCAGATCCTCTTTTTCGTCGAGGATGTTGTCCTCGCTTCCAACTCGCTCCTCGGTGACGCTGTAGACAGCATTCTTCTTGCTTCGCCCTAGAACGTGAACTCGTCAAACAGATCGCCTCATACACTGGTTCTGGTCGGTCCTTCCAAGTTCTCGTTCCCTTTCAGGGTGCCATTCGTTGTCAAAAACATCCCTCCACGCTTGGAGAGTTTTGCTACACTACCAAGCGTCTGATCACATTTGATGCTTGAAGGGCTGTGCCAAATTCAGTTGATCATGACATGTTGACAATCTTGGAAAGACTGGTGACACTGATCTGTCGTGTGTGATGAGCCGAACTGATAGTAAAATTTTGGTATTTGATCGATTTCGAACCAGCAAAGATCTCCGCCACATCCATAGCCATCCAGTCAAAAGGTATACATCGACCGTCAGTCATTGTGCTGCCAATTTCAACTGCGTTGTTGCTTTCATTTATTGTAGAAGACATATGAGACAGTATGTACAAACACTAATCCCCAGTATATAGTACAATCGTTTTTTTTTCTCGTGGCTTCCAGCGCGGGCACGTCTCTCTGATGAGTGGCCTGGGGCGCCCCTCAGCCTGCGCGGACCCGATCCAAGGGCTCAGACCCTGGAATCGGTTCCCTCATTGTTGATAGTCACTTCTGTTGTGCATTTAATCTGCTTCGAATCGTGAGGATGTCCTCCAAGAATGTAGTCCTCACTTCCTGCGCGCTCCTCGCTGACAGCATAAATCTCATTCTTCCCGCCTTGCGCCGATCCTGCAGTCGCCCTCCACATCTCATATGCCTCGGTATCAGCCCTTTTATCCGTTCGTGTACCGCTCAGCGTGGTCAAGATCGATTTGCGAGGTCTGGAAGGTGGTGCGCTGCCGATGGTCCTGGCCTTGTCGCCGTCGTGGAATTGATTGTATTGGTTGCTGTTCGTGGACTTGCTGATTTTTCGCAAAAGTGGCTTTAGCGTGGGTATTGAGGCGGCGATAATTCCAACATTGAGCTGAACACTGAAAGAAGAGGTCGTTAGCACTAGCTACATGCGAGCGCAATTTATCGGGATCAGTATACTTACAAGCCCCAGAATCGTACATTGTTGTTGCTGTGCGTTATGTTAGTCAAACTTCCAGTCAAACTTGGAGAGTTGGGGCATCACGCACAAATGCGAGTCCTTGTCTTTGACGATGGTGAGTTGATATACCGTCTTGACAATACCCATGACCACCGCGCTGATAGACAGTGAGTAATGGAATGCGGGCACTGAGTATGTGATGAACTCACACATAGCCCAAGCTGAGTACAGCTATCAAGCTGATTCTCATCCGTGAAGACATCTGGAGATTCCATACAATTGGTATGGGCAATGTGGCGAAGCAAACATCAGTGAAGATGTTGAAGGCTACCAATGTATTAGCCAATGCATCTCCGATCATCGCAGTTGCAGCCTTACCCGAGTTTGCTATCCCAAAGTGCATAACATACTTCAACGGATAGCAAGTGTTCGCGTACTTGGGATCCCAGAAGCCAGAGAAATGCTTGCAGCGTACGAAGAAGGTTAACCAGGCGAGAATGGTATAAAAGATGACAAAGCCTAACAGCATGTTGTTAGAACGATACACCATGACAGAGTCGTGCAGCAGAAAAGAGACTTACCAATCAATGCCCACAGTGTGCGCGAGTACCATCTGTGATTGCTCAAACGGAGTAAGAAGAAAGCAATGGAGATCTTTAACAATCCGAGCGCGCCCATAGCAGAAACGACGCTTTGCCAAAAGGCGATTTGGTCCCATATTCGTCTATCATCCTGCGAAAGGGTTGCGGTATGTCGGCCAAGACCGTAGGGCCCTTGCAAGAAGAAGCAGATCCAACCAACCAAAGCCCCAAGCTATTGAAGTGAGCGTTGCAGATCAGTGATTGCGAGCAGAGGACAGGTACTCACGACAGCTAGGACGATCACATAGTCGTCTCGTCCGGGCGTTTTAAGCAGGCCTATGCGTGCATAAAGACGAAGACCGACGCTGATCAGGGCGAGGATATGGAATACACCAGTAAGGGCGAGGAAACGAGTAAGGTTACTTTGTGCTGCCCACTGAGGATCTAAATCCGCCTGCGATGATGGTGCAGTCATGACTGCATAGAAAGAATATGAGAGGCCGTCAAAACATCCGACTGGAGAACGACGAGATGCAGCCTCGAGGGTAAGGCTGTGTTTAAAGCGGTTCAAGTAGGTATGCAACTTGACCACCAACCACAGGCACAAATTAACACCAGGTCTTCCCGCGTCGCCGCTCGTAGCGAGGTAGATCCAAGGTTGGCGTCTATAGGATAAAACGGCTTTCTATGGAACATCTAGGGGTGACTACGCCGCGGCTTCGCATGAAATCACCATATGATACCCAGGTGACTGGTTCCAGCTTCCTGAACCATGAGTTCGGGGAGCAGATGCCGTGTATTTGCACCAATTCGCCTTCAGGATTTCGGAGCATACCCTCTTCACGCAGTTGGTTTCTTAATGAGAGCCCAGCCGTACGGGTTAGAAAACGAGTGCTCCTTCGGCGATGGCCAACTTCCGTTCGCCACCTCGCGTGCGTTGTATGTACGTTTTGCGACGGAACAGCCATGTCACATTGGTGATGTGATTGGCGGAGGCACACTCGCGGTAGCCTGATCCCAGTTGGAGTGTCCTCGGAACCGGCAACAGGCAGGTTAAATCTCCTACATCCTAGCGACGCCACGATCCTTCACAGCCCATATGTGGTACCATATCCGAGAAGATATTATCAGAGGTCCTAGTACGATAGTAGAGCTGTTGACATGTAAGGGGTTCGCGTTTTCCCGTAGAAGGATTCATGGAAGACTCGAGTCGCCTTCGTCCGGAATTTTGCCGAAGAAGACGAATGCCACGGTTCCTCCGCATGTCGACTTTTGCGCTCCCTATCGAGATGCCCCGCGTCAACATTTGAAGACAACGGAGGCGGCAGGGCGAAACAGATGGTATTGCAGAGTGAGGCTTCGGATCCTCGGGAGAATGGCAATGTCGCTAGTGTGCCGTCCCACACGGGACGCGGCGTTCGAGGCGTTCGAGCCGCGACGCACGATCCAGCTGGCGCTCACGACTGCGGCGTAGCTATCTCACCACCAGGGCACCTGCAGCATCTAGCCTCTGTGGGACGACCCAACATGTCGCCGCGATCCTTTTCGATAGAGTGGCCCGCTCGCATGGGATTCGGGAATTTCGGAATCTCAGCGCCAACACATGGAAAGATCACCCCCCAAACCCTTCATCCGTATGTATACAGCAATCACAAACCTGCGTCGGTACATGAGATCTTCCGACCACGTGTACCACGTGTGAGCAATCGATATCGTGCTCGTAGCTCATGAAGCCCACCAGCATGTTACCCGTGCGTCGATCCTGCGAGTACTCGCTTAGCGATGGTGGGCCTCTCTCGTTCAGCAATGTCCTTCGCATTGAGAATCACTTTCCCGCAGGGCAAGTAGAGAGAATCCGACAGGATCACTAGGTGGCTTCTACACCTCGATCAGGCTTACATGATCAAGACCAACCCAGCGAGCTCACAGGTACATGCCACTTCGAAGACCAAGGGATGGTGTCTTGCAGATTGCATCTGCAAACCCTTCGTACCTCGCAGATCACACCCACCGGCTCATGCCACTCGGGAATACCACAATTGGCCTTTGCGCCGCACAGCACACCGGGTTTATGCTAAGGCAGCCAAAATCCTCAGCTACATCTAGAATGTCGCCCGTCAGCGACCATGACTAGCAGTCCTCACCTCATCCGCAGGCTCCAGTCGAGATAGCTTGTGGTCGCCTCTTCGGCTGTAAGTGTCCGACCCCAGTCTCTGCATGCGTCTGTAGAGCTTGGAGGTGCTCCTCGGTGGCGCGGTATCGGCAGTCGAGCATATTAAAAGCCATATCCCCCACCATACATGAACTTTCTCATCGCTCAGCCAAGCAACGGAAGTCGCTCTCAATTACCTTTCTCGTTCACTTAACGTCACACTCAAGATGCGTCTATCCAGCCTTCCAACTGCCCTTCTGGCATTCGCCGGTGCTGCCCAATCTCTAGCAGTGGAAAAGAGGGACTTGCTTTCGGATCTTCAGAACCAGGCTCTTGAAAACCTCAAGGCTGCGGAGAAGAATGATACCCTCGAGAAAAGAGGTAGCTGCTCTATTTTCAATGCGTCTGTTCGCAAGGATTGGTAAGAACCTCGAGCATCTCTTTGTCTAATAAGACTAACACACGCGCAAGGGCTATCATGAGTGCGAAAGAGCGAAAAGCATACATCAGTGCCGTACAGTGCATGTTCGATGCTCCATCTCAATCCGATCCCACCCTGGTACCCGGTGCAAAGACCCGCTACGACGACTTTGTCGCACAACATATCAACCAAACGTTAACGATCCACGGAACCGGTAACTTCTTGAGTTGGCACAGGTACTTTGTACATGGCTACGAGAAGGCGCTGCGAGAGGAATGCGGATACAAAGGCTACCAGCCCTACTGGAACTGGTTCGCTCACACGGATGACCTGACCAAGCACCCTGTATTTGATGGTTCAGCGACAAGCATGGGCGGCGATGGAGAGTATGTGAAGCACAATGGAAGTGCAGGCGGCAAAGGCACGATTGCGCTGCCTTCTGGCGCAGGAGGTGGCTGCATAAAGGATGGCCCATTCAAGAAGTAAGTTCAGGATCTCAGTCCAATAGTATACCACGTCCCTAACAGGTTCAGCTTGCAAATCAACCTTGGTCCCGTCTCTCCAGCAATGGCCGGTGAGGTACCCGTCAAATCGCCACTCGAATGGAACCCACGTTGTGCAAAGAGAGATCTCACCTCCTACGCATCCTCCACATGGATGACCTTTGAGAACCTCTACAACGTCACTCTCGGTACAGCCTCCAAGAACGTTGGACGCTTCCAAGACGAACTCCAGGGACGTTTCCCTGATGGCTTCCTCGGCATGCACGGCGCAGGTCACTTCGCAATTGGCGGCGACGGCGGCGATGTCTTCAGCAGCCCTAACGACCCTGCATTCTTCCTACACCACGCAATGGTCGACCGCCTATGGTGGCTTTGGCAGGCGCTGCATCTCGACCAGGCCAAGTCTGTTGCTGGCACGATCACCATCTTCAACCAGCCACCTAGCCGTGACGCTAGGCTCGACGACCCTATTCAGATGAACTACCTCAATCTGGAGCCTACAACTATCGAGGATATGATGAGCACGCTGGACGGAGAGCCGCTGTGCTACATCTACTTGTAGAGCATCACTATTGTGGTGTATGTCTAATGAATAATTCTACAAATGCCAAAATATGCGAAATGTCCTGATATTGGTGATGCTCAACAATCATGACCTGAATATACTGCGTGTATGGATGCTCAGAAATTAATAGAGCCGTGAGTTGACTCGTACCTGTACCCACACTCCGCAGCCCGCTGATTGGTCCGATCACCACAAGCCATCCCCATCCGCTATCGCCATGCTACTAACACCTCCAATAAAATAAAACAACCTACCATTACCTCTACAAATGCCCTCAAAACTATGCCCAAACAGCCCATCCCCATAATCGGCGCGGGCATAGCCGGCCTAACCCTAAGCCGCACCCTTCTCCACCGCGGCATCCCCAGCATAGTCTTCGACAAAGCGCCCCCAAACCGGCGAGGCTTCAACTACGCCATCACCCTGCACTCCACCGCCTACAAACCCTTGTTGGAAATCCTGAACCTCTCCGACACAGCGTTCAAAGCCCACGTCGCCATCGACGCCGAAGACGGCGGCGAGGGCAAACATGGCGAGAACATAGACATACCCAGTCACGGCGGCTTATATGACACCTCCACCTCTTTCCGCGCCAACCGCGCGAAGTTCGAAAGTTTGCTAAGTCAAGAACTGGACATCCGGTTAGGCTATTCCCTCCAAGAAGTCAGAAGCACGCCCACAGGGCCAAGATTGCGCTTTGCCAATGGCGAGATGTGGGAGGGCGGGGAACTCGTTGTAGGCGCTGATGGTGTGCATTCCAGTCTACGAAAACTGCTGCTGCCGGAGAAGTCAAGAGTGGATGTTTTGCCTTATGCTGTGTACTACGGGAAGAGGTGTATCATGCGGAAGGACTTTAACAGTATCTTTGGGGGTAGGGCGGAGGGAAACCAGGGGAGGAATGTTTGGCAGACGACCAAGGGGGATGTGGTGCTTACTGTTAATGTGGATAAGAAGGAGGATAAGAAGGTGTGGGTTAGTTGGATCTACTCGCGGAAGGCGCGTGGGGAGAAGGATCCGCTGTTCAATCCTGCTAGGTCAACGAATGCGGCTGAGAAGATACCTTTGGAGTTTTTCAAGGAAGTCCGCGCTCAGAAGATCTTTGGTTATCCTTTCTCGGCCATGTTGGATGTGCAGACTATGCGCAGCGATAGGATATTGCATTGGCTGATGCGGACGACGTCTACGCCGTTGCCTGAATTGCATGACTTGCTCGCGAAGAGTGGTGTGTGTCTGTTGGGTGATGCAGCACATGCGGAGCCTATTTTGGGAGGTAATGGGGCAAATGCCTCAATCATCGACGGCTTGAGTCTTGCGGATGCCATTGCGAGCGGTAAAGACGATGGTATATCGAATTGGTACAACGACCGCTATCCGAAGTGGGTGCAAGGAGCTGAACAGAGTCAAGCAAACCTTGCGAGAATGCATGGGTCACTACGGCCAGGTGTGAACCTTTAAGTTGATCATAATTTGTAGCTAGAGAAATCTGGGCAGCCAAAGCCACCACGTACTCAATTTGCTACCAGAAGCATGCTGACACGCATTTTTTCACCGTTCGTTCATACCATAGTCGCCTGTGTCGAGATAGCTGAGACTGTTTACCAGCCACCACCACCAGTCGCGCCGCCACCATCACCCCAAGAAGCATCTCCACCAGCGGCAGCAGCAGTGTCGCCGCCAGAGGCATCGTTGCCCCAGCCACCACCACCATCACCACCGTCCTCGGCAACCGGCTGCGGGCAGCGCTTGATGGTGTGACCCATCTCTTGGCAGTTGTTACACTTGACCTTGGACCAGTCCTTGGGCTCAGGGCAGTCGCGAGAGAAGTGACCGGTCTTCTCGCAGTTGCGGCAGAGGGCTTTGTCAGGGTTCTTGGGCTGATCACAGTCCTTGGCCATATGCTCGGTGGAGTCACAGTTTCGGCAGGCCCGGGCGGCAACGTTGGGACACTGTGGTCGTTAGCAAGGACTAGAGACGGGTTGTTAGACAAGTGTACTTACATCCTTGGAGAAGTGACCGGTCTCGTTGCACTTGCGGCACTCGACACCTTCAGCAGAACGAGGTTCGGGACACTCCTTGGAGTTATGACCCTCCTGCTTGCAGTTCTTGCAGGCGTATGGGTTGATGCGCTCCTTGGGACAGTCGCGTGCGCGATGGCCGTTCTCCTTGCAGTAGACACACTGAATCTCGGGAGCAGTGTTCTCACGCTCAGCTTGCTCTTGCTTGCAGTGCTTGCGTACGTGACCAAGCTCACCACAGTTGCCGCACATCGGGACACCACAATCCTGGACGTAGCCACATGATGCAAGACGCTCCATGTTCTCGGCGGGATCTTTGGGCCAGCCTGTGGCCATCTTGGCGCGACGGGGCTTGGCAGAGAACTGGATAGAGAGGACGAACTTGCAATCAGGGTTACCGATGAGGTCGATGATGGTCATGTTGGGGGCGATTTCCTGCTCCTTAGCGATGAGGAAGACTGCAAGTCCATCGTCGCGAAGAGCTTCCTCAACGCCCCGAAGACTGAAGTCATCCATGGTAGCGCGAGCGTACGCCTTCAAGCAGACACGGAAGACATCGAGGTCCTTGGCTTTGGCCGCGTCGATGAGGGCGATCCAGGCAGCCTCAGCATCCATCTCGGGGACGCCAGACCAGTTGACAATGCGACGGGATTTGCAGTCGACAGCACGGTGACCTTGTTGATCGCAAAGCTTGCAGGTGCCCTCGAAGGGGCGCTCAACACGCTCGTTGGTACAATCCGCCTTGTTGTGACCGACTTGGCCGCAGTTGAAGCACTCGCCAGTGAGGCCGCCTCCGCCGCCCTCAGGCTTATCAGGGCAATCGCGAGCGAAGTGACCGGCCTGCTTGCAGCTATAGAATATGTCAGTATCATCACTGTATCCAGGCTGCATGGTCGGATCGTGTTTTGCTTACATTCGGCAGCCGTCATCGCCAGCATCACCTCCACCACCGCCGGCGTCACCACCACCCCAAGAATCTCCAGCACCAGCGTCGGCGCCAGAATGACCACCAGGGGCAGGGTCCCATGAAGAGTCACCGCCTGTTGTCATGTTAGTACATGCTGGGGGAAGTCGCGGTGTCACAAACCTGCAGTCGCACCAGTGTCGTCCCAGCTCATAGCTGCGGTTGTCGGCGAAGCAAAGGTTGACGTCGAATTGAGCAGATGAATACGATTGTGAGCGGAGATAGAGAGAACTTGAAAGAGGGGAGATGGAGTGTCGGGGTTGAAAAATTGGTGTTGTGGGCGCAACTGCTCTGTTGATATAGGCGGCAGGCCCGTGCTGAGACTCAGCGATGACGACACAGGTGAAGGTGAAGCAGAAAGGGAAGATGAGTATCGGCAAGAGGAAAAATATGTGTACCGCACACAGGAAGTCTCACTACATGCCAATGCAGTAAGAGAAGGTGAAGTGGGTACTTGGGTATGAAGAGAAGGTAACGTGACGAAGGCCGCTTTGGGACGACAGTGAGAGAATCGCCTACCGAAAAGAGTAGGAGCAACGATGAGATCATGAACACGAGCATAGATGATAAGGCAAAGACATTGAAAGGCATTTGGCTCATGAAATACGTAAACACTCATCCTACACGCCAAGGTCGCGTGCTTTCCCAGAAGCTGGTATCATGTCATGAACCTCACAACGAAGAGGCCGAATGCCTTCACGGCAACATGCTCAACCCAACCCAGTACCTGAACTCCAAGTAATGACGTCAAACTTAGAACAATGACCGATCATACACCGCGGAACTAAGATATTGTTAGTATATGTTGGATAACGGTAACTGAATGTCTCATAGGTGTCACTTACCATTCGCACAACCAAGAACCACATAGCTCCAATGAATCTGAAAGCAGCCAAACCGGCAACACTGTACAGTACTACCGCCAAATAGATGGTGGCAGCGTCGTTTTGCTTCTTCTGAGCCTCGTCGGGACTACTGACGGTGAGCTCCAGGCCACCCGACTGCAGAACCAAGGCTGATAGACCCAAGTTGCAGAACATCCAGAAGAGCACGACACCGGATCGGAAACCCTTGTAGTAGTCTTCTTGCTTCTCGCTGGCTGACGGCACCTTCTTCTCTTCCTTCCACTTTGCGCTGAAGACGCGGAGTTCAGTCTCGTATTGGGTGTTGAGATCGGCATCGTCCGTTGGTGCCTGAATATCCGCTTTACCATCAGCCTTGGTGGTGACTGAAGGAAGCTTCTCCGGCTTGTCGTCTCCTTTGGTACCCCAGGTGATGTCGTGAGTATTGCAGAAGGCGTAGACGTTGAGAATGTTGATGTAGGTGGGTGTCATAAGCAGGTACTGGAAGAAAGAGGTGAACATGTGCCATGGGTCCAAGAAGATAATGGAGACCACTAGCCACATGACGTACGTCGACAGCAGTGATATGATCAATGTAGCAAAGATCTTATCCTTGAAAAGATCTGCCGCGTTGAAGCCGCCGTTGGTTTCGATCTGTCCTTGTACAGAGCGAACGGTGATGAAGATGGACGCGAACATGAGGTATGCCATGATGATGCACCAAAAGTAGACCATGGACATGTACCACTTATTGGAACCTTGAGGCCGATTACCGAGTGATAATATGAAACATGTTATCAGAACAGCAATGTAGAGCCACTCGAAGACGATAAAGAGAACTTTACCCGCGGTACCGAGTTCGTTTTGTAAAGAGGCAGTGAGGATGCGGAAGACCAGGAAGAAGTTACCGAGAGCGAACCAGGCGAAGATCATGCTGATAGTTTGGTAGACAAACTCAACAAGGAACATGGTTTTGCGCAAGAAAGAGTGATCGCTGCGGAAGATGTCGAAAGAGTGGGCCAGGGCGTAGACAGCAGCGAAGAAGGATCCGTTCAACCAACGACGACGTTGACTGATGAACTCGGCCATGGTGGTCGGTACATCCGTCTCTCCGGTAGCAGACTTGACGTACTGCAGGATCCAATGGCAGTTCCTCTTGGAGACCAACTCGAAACACAGGATACGGTCCTCAGCCAGGTACATGTTGGCTGTGAAGATACCAGCGTTGGCGCCGTGCATCTTCTCACCGGCAAAGTACTTCTCCAGTGGTCCTTGTCCAGTCTTGTCGTTCTGAAGGGCAACGTAACGGTACGCCGAGAAAGCACCGGGAAGCACAGAAATGAAACCAAACGCTGATTCAAGAGGCTTGTCCAGAATGTTGCTCATTTTGTACTCAAAGTTCTGCGTCGCTACCAATGGGTTCAAGAGCTTTTTGCCATGCTATTCAAGAGTCAGTACTAGGACAGTAAGTACCAATAATTTGGGTAGAAACTTACAACCAACATGGCTTTGATTTCACCACAAGCACCTGCGCACATTGGCTCAAGATCGAATGCCTTCCATAGCTGGTACACAGAGTCTTTGCCAGGCTTTGTACCAGCATCGATAAGCACACAGACATTGGGATCTAGCACAGCTCCAAAGGCCTGGAAGAACCATCTATGCGAATTGATCTTCTTCTGGTTCTTCTCCTTGAGACAGAAGAGCATCTGTACTGGAGTGTTGCCCTTCTTGACACCGACGACACCCTTCTTGATGTCGAGCGTCATCTGCGTGGTGTACTCGTAGATATGGGCAGTCACATCCTTGCCGTTGACTTGCTGCTTGGCGATGCCGTCCTGGTAGACACCGAGCGCTGCTAGCACGGCGCGGGTCCGCGGGTTGATCTTGGCACGACCATCGCTGACGACGCAGACTACGATCTTCTTCCACGCGTCCTTGCCCCACGTCTTGCTGTTGGTTCGCGAGTTCATGTACTCAATGTTCTTGATGACACCAATCATTGTCCGCGCAAACAGTTCGTCTTCCTCGTTGTACATGGTGATAACAATGAACAGCTCGGTATGCCTTGGCTTTGCAAAAAGCTTCTGGCGCAAAGTGAAGCGCTCCGCGTCGAAGTCTGCAGGGTCGCATGTGGCGGCCGAGTAGCGCATATGGGTGAATTCGTCACGCTCCGGGGGCTGTGCATGCGGAACCTGGTTCAGTAACCGCGGTGGAATGGGGCAATCGAGCACCAAGTTGCCCTTGAACAATTGGACCTCCTTGACGGTCTTCCATCGCTTTATTGGGGCGGGGCTGGGTGTGGGCGCAGGCTCATCGTGAAACGGGTTCTCTGGGTCCATGTCCTCTGGATCATGAGGATCTGGGCCATATGAATTGGCGCCGTGTATCATGGGTCTGTTCATATCCTCATCTTGCCAGTAGTGTGTTGGCTGTGTTCCGTAGCCCGCGCCTGGGCTCTCGTCGTGGTGTGGAGTTGGGTCGTAAGGCTGGTTGTAGTAGGCATCGTGATGCGCTTGAGGATCGAGAGAGTAATCCGAGTCATGTCGTTGCGGTCGTGGATCGTAATCGTCGTGGTAGTTGCCTGCTGCGTAGGGGATGTTTTCTACTGAGTACTGTTCAAGTGTTAGCCTGCTGATCTCGCTGCTTGACCCATATTGGTTCTCGCGGTGCAATACATACACTTGGTTGTAATGGCAAGCGGTCGCCAGAAGCTGCTGCTGGATTGGGTCCCATGGGGATCTCGAGGATGCCCGAAGGCTGTGGTGAAGCATAGCGGTCTTCTAGTTGATAGCCACGGAGAGGCTGGCCTGGCGAAGGAGTCCGCCCGTTGTTTCTTCGTGGGTCCATCTCGTACGGGTCGT
>Ga0265797_10007664_pt1 | contig 14640 bp, 13 predicted proteins | sample P2T30metagenome_FD_192433 | JGI IMG/M metagenome (GOLD analysis project Ga0265797, IMG submission 192433) | Plant litter microbial communities from East Loma Ridge, Irvine, California - P2 T30 | ecosystem: Environmental > Terrestrial > Plant litter > Unclassified | place: USA: California... | reverse complement strand
GCGCGTGAAGTCTCTCCTACAAAACCGTCCCCTGATGATCGCCATGGCCGTATCGGTGGTAGCGCACGCAGCGCTGCTGGCGGTGCGTTTCGCGGCGCCGGAAGCCTTCCGCCAGCGCCCGGCCGATCCCGGCCTGGAAGTGGTGCTGGTCAATGCCAAGCACGCCAAGGCGCCGGTCAAGGCCGACGCACTGGCCCAGGCCAACCTCGATGGCGGCGGCACGGTCGAATCCGGCCGCGCCAAGTCGCCGCTGCCCGACTTGCGCAAGGTCGAGGATGGCGACAGCATCAAGGCGCTGCAGCGCCGCATCGCCGATCTCGAACAGCAGCAACAGAATGTCTTGACGCGCGCGCGCGGCAGCAGCACGTTCAGTGCGCCGCCGGTGACCGAGAAGGAGCGGCCCGATCCGAGCCGCAACGGCGAGGATAATCTCGACAGCACGCGCGCCATCGCGCGCAGCGTGGCCGAAATCTCGCAGCGCATCGAAGAAGAAAACCGCCGCCCCAAGCGCACCCAGATCACACCGAGCACGCAGCAGGTCGGCTACGCGCTGTACTACAAGGCGATGCAGAAACGCATCGAGGAAACCGGCACACTGAACTTCCCGCAGCAGGGCGGCCGCAAGCTGTATGGTGAACTGATCGTGTACATCCCCGTGTTCCAGGACGGCACGCTATACCTGAAGGATGGCGGCCCGAAGGTCGAGCGCAGCTCGGGCAACCCCGCGCTCGACCAGGCAGCGCTGGCGATCGTGCGCCGCTCGGCGCCGTTCGGCGCCTTCCCCGCGAATATGCGCAGCCAGGGCAAGGACGACCTGTGGGAAGTGTTTACGCGCTTCCGCTTCACCCGCGACAATCAGGTGCAGGCCACCCTTGGCGAAGGCGCGCCATGAGCGGGCGCTATTGCGTCATCGGCAATCCGATCGCCCATAGCAAATCGCCGCAGATCCACGCCAGCTATGCGGCGCAGACCGGCCAGGATATCGACTATGAGCGCTGTCTGGCGCCGCTCGATGGCTTCGAGGCCACTGTGCGCGGCCTGATCGCGCAAGGCTACCGCGGCGCCAATGTCACCGTGCCGTTCAAGCTCGACGCGGCGCGGCTGGCGACCCGGCTGGCGCCGCGCGCGCAGGCCGCCGGCGCCGTCAACACCCTGATCTTCGCCGATGGCGAGATCGTCGGCGACAACACCGACGGCCCCGGCCTGGTGGCCGATATCGTGCGCAATGCCGGCGTGCCGTTGGTAGATAAACGGATACTGCTGCTAGGCGCCGGCGGCGCCGCGCGCGGCGCGCTGCTGCCGCTGCTGGAACAAGGCCCACGTGAAATCGTCATCGCCAACCGCACCCTGGCCACCGCCGAACGACTGGTCGCCGATTTCGCGGCCCATGCCGGGCGCCTGGCGGTGAGCAGCTTCGATGGCGTGCAAGGCAGTTTCGATGTCGTCATCAACGCGACGTCAGCCAGCCTGGGCGCCGACCTGCCGCCGGTGCCGGCTTCGGTGTTCGGCCCCGGCACGCTGGCGCTGGACATGATGTACGCCAGCGAGCCGACCGTGTTCATGGCGTTCGCCAGCCGCCACGGCGCCGCCGTGCGCGACGGCCTGGGCATGCTGGTGGAGCAGGCCGCCGAGGCTTTCTTCCTGTGGCGCGGCGTGCGTCCCGCCACCGCCGGCGTGCTGGTCGCGATGCGTCAAGCGCAAGCATAAGATGGGTAAGCAGGCAGCCAAACCGCGCAAGGGCGCGCCGGCGCGGCGCGGCTGGATCAAGTGGATCTTCCTGGGACCGCTGCTGTTGGTGCTGCTGGTCCAGCTGTATTTCTTTGCCATGGTGTGCTGGTATTCCCAGTTCAATCCGGGCTCGACCAGCTTCATGCGCGAGCAGCTGTCGCAGCTGCGCGAAAAGAAGCCGGACGCCACGCTCAAGCACCAGTGGGTGCCGTATGCGCAGATCAGCCGCAACCTCAAGCGCGCGGTGGTAGCGTCGGAAGACGCCAACTTCAGCGCGCACGGCGGCGTGGACTGGGAGGCGATCGAGCGCGCTTATGAACGCAATAACCGGCGCAGCAAGGTCGTCGGCGGCGGCTCGACGATTACCCAGCAACTGGCCAAGAACCTGTTCCTGTCGGGCTCGCGCAGCTATCTGCGCAAGGGGCAGGAGGTGATCATCACCTTCATGCTCGAAACCGTGATGGACAAGGAACGCATCCTGGAGCTGTACCTGAACGTGGTCGAATTCGGGCGCGGCGTGTTCGGCGCCGAAGCGGCCGCGCGCTATTACTACAAGACCTCGGCCGCCAACCTGAGTGCGGCCCAGGCCGCCCGGCTGGCAGTGATGCTGCCCAATCCGCGCTACTACGACAAGCACCGCTCGACCAACTACCTGCAGCGGCGCACCAATGCCATCCTGCGCCAGATGCGCTTCGCCGACGTGCCTTGAGCTGAGCAAGAGCGTCGGACGTCGCGCGCACTGGACGGGACTTGCCCGGGACCTATACCGCGGCGACACCGCCATCGACGAACAATTCATGCCCAGCGACAAAGCTGCTCTCGCTGGACGCCAGGAAGAGCACTGCGCGTGCTACCTCGTCCGGTTCCGCCAGCCGTCCAAGCGGGACGCTTTCATTCAGCGCCTGTTCGACTTCCGGTTGCGCGTCGAGGTAGCTCCGTATCAGGCGTGTTTCGGTACCGCCGGGCGAAACCACGTTGACGCGAATACCCCGCTCCTTGAGGTCATTCGTCCAGCTTCGGGCGAATGAGCGTACCGCTGCCTTGCTGGCGTTATACAGCGACTGGCCTGGCAGGCCTTTACTACCGGCGATGGAGCCGTTCAGGACCACGGTACTTCCCGCCGCCATCAGCGGTAACGCTTTCTGCACCGTGAACACCATGCCTTTCACATTGACGTTGAAGATTGCGTCGATATGGGTATCGTCGATCGCATCGAGCGGAACGGTCTCGTACATGCCCGCATTGGCGAACACGACATCGACTTTCTGGTGGTCGCGTCCGATCCGTTCGTAAAGCCGGGCGACGTCGGCAGCCTTGGTAACGTCGCCTTGCACGCCCACCGCCCCGTGGCCGATCTCTTTGACGGCCTCGGCGAGCAGTTCCTGGCGGCGCCCTGTGATGTACACGTGCGCACCTTCAATGGCGAACAGTTTCGCCGTCGCGAGGCCGATGCCGTCACTGCCCCCTGTAATCACCACGACCTTGTTGTCAAAACGCTTCGTCATTTGCCGATACCCTTTTCAATAAGTGGAGGATTGCTCCACTTATAATATGGAGGTATCCTCCACTTGACAAGTGAAAGAGGAAAAAAGTGAGTGATGAACCTGCCCTCCGGGCTGACGCGCAAAAAAACCGTGAGCTGATCCTTGCTGCCGCCGAGGCGCTGTTCCTCGAAAAAGGCGCCGATGTGCCATTGGAAGAAGTGGCCAAGCGCGCAGGCGTCGGTATCGGTACGCTGTATCGTCGCTTTCCCACGCGTGAGGCATTGTTGGCTGCGACCAGCAATGAGCGTTTCCTGTCGCTGGCGCAGACCAGCCTTGCGCGCGACCCGGATCTCGCTCCAGGCGACGCGGTACGCGCCTATCTGGAAGAGCTTGCCAAGAACATGAGCATCTATCGGAGCCTGGCTGCGTCGATCGGGACGGTCATCCAATGCGGGACGCCTGGATGCAATGCGATCACCACGGAAGGGCATCGGCTGCTTCAGCGTGGACAGGAAGCAGGCGCCATCCGCCGCGATGTCACTTACGACGATTTCATCTACGTGGTCACGGCCATCTCCATCGCCCTCGAACATGACCGTTCATCGACATCGCGGATTGGGCACTTCGTCGACTTGTTCCTGAACGGCATCAGCGTCAAAGCGTCGGATTAGCCAGCGATCCTTCTTGGCCTGTCCCCGATACGCCAGGCGCCCCAGGTCCCGTTCCAGGCGAAATTCCTGGTCCGGGGTTGGCCCCTTGCGGGGCGAACGGTTACACTTGCGCTACTTTCCGACCCGGCCGAGAAATAGCAAGCAATATTGCAAGTGAGACCCAGCGCATGATCAATGTATTCGTCCTACAGAACGGCCGCCTGAACCAGGCAACGATCGCTTCGCGTCAGGATCTGGACGAGGTCGCGCCGGTGTGGGTCGACCTGACCGATCCGGACGAGGCAGAGCGTACCTGGGTCAAGACCAAGTACGGGGTCACGCTGCCGGGCGAGGACGAAGTCCAGGATATCGAGGCCTCGGCGCGCTATTACGAGGCGGAAAACGGCGACCTGCACCTGCGCACCGACTTCTTGCTCGAGGAAGAAGACGGACCGTCGCGGGTGGTGACGGTGGCCTTCATCCTGTCTGGCAAAATCCTGTTCTCGGTGCACAACGACGACTTGCCGGTGTTTCGCCTGGTGCGCATGCGCGCGCGTTCGCGGCCCGGCTCGATCGAAGACTATATGGACGTGCTGCTCGACCTGTACGCGACCGACGCCGAGTATTCGGCCGACGCACTCGAAGGCATCTACGAAAGCCTCGAAGAAGTCTCGACCCGCGTGCTGCAGAAGGAATTTACCGACCAGGACGCGGCCGCGGCGCTGAACGCCATCGCGCACGAGGAAGACTTGAACGGCCGCATCCGCCGCAACATGATGGACACGCGGCGCGCGGTCAGCTTTTTGATGCGCGGGCGCCTGCTCAACGCGGACCAGTTCGAGGAAGCGCGTCAGATCCTGCGCGATATCGAATCGCTCGACGGCCACACATCGTTCCTGTTCGATAAAGTGAACTTCCTGATGGACGCCACGGTCGGCTTCATCAACATTAACCAGAACAAGATCATCAAGATGTTCTCGGTGGCCTCGGTCGCCTTCCTGCCGCCGACCCTGATCGCCAGCGTCTACGGCATGAACTTCAAGATACTGCCCGAGTTGAACTGGCAATTCGGCTACCCGTTCGCCATCGCGCTGATGGTGGCGTGCGGCGTGGCGCCGTTGTGGTACTTCCGTCATCGGGGTTGGCTGAAATAAGACACGCCGGCAGGTATTTCAATTATTGCCTAGCAACAATTCGAGATTCAGGACAGGGCGCCTCCTATAATCGGCGCCATGTCCGATACCTACACCACCATCTCCGGCGCCAGCGCACGGGTTGCCGGCCCCACGCTGATCGGTAGTTCGCACGCCAATGGCGCTACCGGCGTCGCCGTGACCGATACCCGCATCGTCCTGACCTTCAGCGAAGCGATCGCGGTCGACCGCTACGCCGTCGTCGTTACCGACCAGAACGGCTATATGCTGCGCCAGGAAATCGGCGCCAACGGTATGCACGCTGCCGGCAACCAGCTGTTCATCAAGCCGGAGGGCTTTTTCACGTCCGGCAGCTATACGATCGAATTGCCGGCCGGATCAGTGACGAATATGTCGGGCAATGCGTATGCGGGCCCGGACCGGATCAGCTTCAGCACCGCGCAGGCGGTGGCGAGCGGCAGCGCCGGCAACGATCTCCTGATCGGCGGGCAGGGCAAGCGCGTGGACGGCGGCGCCGGCATCGACACCGCGCAGTATGGCGGCTACTGGGGCGAATACACGATCAAGCATGTGGAGAGCGGCTTTACGGTGCAGCGCTCGAATGGCGGCGTGACCGATACCCTGGCCGGCGTCGAGCGCCTGCTGTTCCAGGAGCGCGCAGTCGCGCTCGATATCGACGGCAACGGTGGCCAGGCCTACCGCCTGTACCGGGCGGCGTTCGACCGCGAGCCGGACCAGGGCGGCGTCGGTTTCTGGATCACCCAGCTCGATCGCGGCCTCGCCTTGCAGGATGCGGCCAAGGGATTCCTGGCCAGCGCCGAATTCAAGGATCTATATGGCGGCGCGCCGAGCGACGAGCTGCTGGTGGGCCAGCTGTACCGCAACATCCTGCACCGCGAGCCGGAGCAGGGCGGCTTCGATTTCTGGGTCGCGCGACTCGAGGAAGGAATGAGCCGCGAGCACTTACTGGTCTCGTTCAGCGAGTCAAACGAGAACGTGGACGCCGTGGCCGACCTGATCGCCCACGGCTTTTCCTACCAGCCTTACTAAGAACCTACCGGGATAGGTTCTCAGTTCAGCCGAGACGCTTGAACACGCGCCGCGCGGCCTCGATGGTGGCGTCGATCACGGTGTCGTCGTGCTGGATCGACACGAAGCCGGCCTCGAACATGGCCGGTGCGAAGTACACGCCTTCGTCGAGCATGCCGTGGAAGAAGCGGTTGAAGCGCTCCTTGTCGCCCGCCATCATCTCGCTGTAGCCGCCTGGCACGTCCTTCGAGAAGTACATGCCGAACATGCCGCCCACCGAATCGCCGCAGAAGTCGATACCGGCTTCCTGGGCAGCTGCCGTCAGGCCGGTCACCAGCCGGTCCGCGGTGGCGCTCAAGCGTTCATAAAAGCCTTCTTCCTGGATCAGCTTGAGCGTGGTCATGCCGGCGGCGACCGCCACCGGATTGCCCGACAGCGTGCCGGCCTGGTACACCGGGCCGATCGGCGCCATCTTCTGCATCAGCTCCGCACGGCCGCCGAAAGCCGCCACCGGCATGCCGCCGCCGATCACCTTGCCCAGCGCGGTCAGGTCCGGGGTGATGCCGTACATGCCCTGCGCGCCTTGCAGGCCGACGCGGAAGCCGCACATTACTTCGTCGAAGATCAGCACCGCGCCATATTCCGTGCACAGCGCGCGCATGCGCTCCAGGAATTCCGGCGTGGCGCGGATCAGATTCATATTGCCGGCCACCGGCTCCACGATCACGCAGGCGATGGTGTCGCCCATCGACGCGAACGCGTCTTCCAGCTGCGCGACGTTGTTGTAGTCGAGCACCAGGGTGTGCTTGACGAAGTCTTCCGGCACGCCGGCCGAGGTCGGGTTGCCGAAGGTCAGCAGGCCGCTGCCGGCCTTGACCAGCAGGGAGTCGGCATGGCCGTGGTAGCAGCCTTCGAACTTGACGATCTTGTCGCGCCCGGTGGCGCCGCGTGCCAGGCGCAGCGCGCTCATGGTCGCCTCGGTGCCGGACGAGACCAGGCGCACCTGCTCGATCGAGGGCAGCAGGCGGCAGATTTCTTCGGCGATCTCGATCTCGCCTTCGGTCGGGGCGCCGAACGACAGGCCGTTTTCGGCCGCCTTCTGCACCGCCTTGACGACTTCGGGACGGGCGTGGCCGAGGATGGCGGGGCCCCACGAGCCGATGTAGTCGATATAGCGCTTGCCGTCGGCATCCCAGAAATAGGGACCCTGCGCGCGCTCGATGAAGCGCGGCGTGCCGCCGACCGAGCGGAAGGCGCGCACCGGCGAATTCACGCCGCCGGGCGTCGATTGCTGGGCGCGGGCGAACAGGGTGTCGTTGCGCGAAGTGTTGGCTGATTCAGTCGTCATGGTCGATGCGTGGTAAGGAAAGAAAGCCGTCCGCGCGGCACCAGGGCTAAGTACTCACCCGTAAATAAATGTGTTTTTGGCTTCCATAACCGGCGCGTTGCTGCGTTGGCTCCTGCTTGCAGTGCTCGCACTGCGGCGCACTCGCCGCCTTGCACCGCATCGGCCAGCCGTACCTCCGGTTCTGTTCGCCAAAATTCACATTTATTTCCGGGTGAGTACTTAAGGACGGAAGAATTTATTCGGGATGAACTTGCCCATGCCGAAGCGCTGGGCCTGCTCGAGCGCGCCGGTGGTGTATTCCTGGGCCACGGCCAGCGCCGTCGGCGCATCCATGCCGCGCGCCATCAGGGCGGTGAAGGCGGCCGAATAGGTGTTGCCGGCGCCGATGAACGGCCCCGGCAGGTGCTGCCATTCGACCCGCGCGACTTCGCCGCTATCGTCGTACAGGCGGTTGGAGCAGGCGCCGAGTTCGTCGCGGCTACCGGTCACCAGCACATAGTGCAGGCCGCTGGAAATGAGTTCGGCCACATCTTCGTCGAGGCTGCCGGGCCCGGCGTCGGCATCGCGCCACAGCTCTGCCATGCGGCCCAGTTCGGGCTGCGACAACAGCAGGACCGTGGCTTGCGGCGCCAGGATCGAACGCAGCGCGGACAGCATTTCCTCGTCGCCCATGCCGGCGTCGGGCAGGGCCGACAGGAAAGGATCGAGGATCAGCGGCGCGTCGGGATAGTCGGACACGATCTCGGCGATCGCCGCCAGGTGCAGGGCCGATCCGACTGCGCCGACCTTGAAGGCCGCGATCGGCATGTCTTCCAATAGATGGCGCGCCTGCTCGGCCATCCAGTCGCTGTCGAGCTCATACATATGCTCGACCCGCGCGCTGTCAGCCACCAGCAGGCCGGCGATGGCCGACAGCCCATGGCAGCCGAGGGCGGCATAGGCGGCGCAATCGGCCTGCACGCCCAGTGCGCCGACTGGGTCGCAAACGCCAAAACTCAGGATCAGGGGTAACGGTTGGTTTTGCACGACGGGTAGATTAAGATGCCGGATTCCGATTCCACATTTTACTAGATACAAGGATCAACACTGTGAGTACCGAATCCACCGCGCCTTTCCAGACCTGGATGTGCCTGATTTGTGGCTGGGTCTATGACGAAGCCGCCGGTGCACCCGACGATGGCATCGCCCCCGGCACCCGCTGGGCCGACGTCCCGATGAACTGGACTTGTCCTGAGTGCGGCGCGCGCAAGGACGATTTCGAAATGACGGCAATCTGAGTTTCCCGCCTGCCGGGCACGCACCGTGCCGGCGCAAAAAACGCCATTTTACCTACGGAAAATGGCGTTTTTGATCACTCTGTGATCACCGTGTTAATTGCTTTCCGTCTACGCGCGAAAGCCTTTCAACATAGCAGTTGACTATCTGCAACACTTTGCGCACAAGAAAGATTCGCTATGCTATCGTGACACTTCAAGCCGAAGTGAAACGAAAATGACGACATCGCCGCCTTCCTTGGCACTGACAATCATGGTGATCGACGACAGCAGCACGATCCGCCGTTCCGCAGAAATCTTCCTGACCCAAGCCGGGTACAAGGTAGTGCTCGCAGACGATGGGTTCGATGCGCTGGCCAAGATCAATGACCATCATCCTGCGCTGATTTTCTGCGACATCCTGATGCCGCGCCTCGATGGTTACCAGACCTGTGCCCTGATTAAAAAAAGCGCGCGTTTTCGCGCGACGCCAGTGCTGATGCTGTCGTCCAAGGATGGCCTGTTCGACCGTGCGCGTGGTGCGATGGTCGGCGCCAGCGCCTATCTCACCAAGCCTTTTACCAAAGACAGCCTGTTGACGGCCGTGCGCGAGCACGCCGTCCAGGAATGACAATACTGACCGAGCCGGAGCCCTACGTGGCCATTAAAAAGATTCTTATCGTCGACGATTCGCCAACCGAACGTCTCTACCTGACCGACATCCTGGTGAAGAACGGCTTCACCGTCACCACCGCCGTGAATGGCGACGAAGCCATCGAGCGCATCCGCGCCGATCGCCCGGAGCTGATCCTGATGGACGTCGTCATGCCGGGTACCAACGGCTTCCAGGTAACGCGCGCCATTGCCCGCGACCCGGAAATGGCCGACCTGCCAGTGATTATTTGCAGCAGCAAGAACCAGGAAACCGACCGCATCTGGGGCATCCGCCAGGGCGCCAAGGATTACCTGGTCAAGCCGGTCGATCCGGAGCGCCTGCTGGCCAGCATCGCGGCCCTGGCCGCCGGCGGCGCGAGCGCATGACAACCGGCGGCGCGGGTGCACCCGGCCGCGCGGCCGGCCGTGACTCGGCGGCGCGCCGTAGCCGCCTGCGCATCTACCAGGAGCAGTTGCTGGAGAAAATGCAGGCCGCCAGGACCGGCGCCGGCGCCAGCGCCGGCCAGCTCGGCCTGGCCATCGGCGGCGGACGCTACCTGGTCGACCTGCTCGAGGTCGGCGAGATCGTCGCTCCCGTGCCCCTGACTGCCATTCCCATGACCGAGCCCTGGTACCTGGGCCTGGCCAATGTGCGCGGCAGTCTGCTGGGGGTGATCGACCTGGCGCGCTACCTGGAAGACGGACAGGGCGGCGCCAATCATGCGCCAGCCGGCGCCGCGCCGCGCCTGGTGGTGTTCGGCGCCGCGCTGGGCTTCAATTGCGCGCTGCTGGTGTCTCAAGTTTACGGCCTGCGCCAGGCCGCCACGATGGAGCGCGATGGCGACAGCCTGCGCGACGCCGAGGGAAATGCATGGACGCCGCTGTCGCTAGCGGCACTGGTGCGGGAAGAGCGCTTCCTGCACATCGCACGCTAAGTACTTAGACAGCTAAAGCTGGACAACTAAAACCACACAGCAGGAACAGGGAGCAGTAATGGGATTGGCTACGAAACTGACCACGAACTTCTTCGCGAAAGGCGAAGCCTCTGCCGAGGCGGCGCCGCTAGACGAGGCCCAGCTCGACTCCCACGCCGAAGCGGGTGGATCGGCATCGAAGGCGGCGCGCCGCCTGGCGGGCTTCCGCTCGCGCAGCGCCAGCGAGGCGCTGGCAGATGGCGACGCTGAGCTGAACTCGTCGCCGTTCAGCGGCCAGTTCCAGCCGAACCGCCTGCGCCTGCTGCTCGGCGCTTTCGTCGGCGGCGTGGTGCTGACCCTGCTGGCCGTGTGGCAGAACTCGGCCTACGATGCGCGCCTGGCCGGCCAGAGCCAGGTGGCGGGCGACGCGGTGATGCACTCGCAGCGTTTCGCCAAGGCTGCGCCAATCGCGCTGCGCGGCGATGCTCCTGCCTTCGACCAGCTCGAAGAATCGCGTACCCTGCTGGGCAAGGAGCTGGACCTGCTGGCGCGCGGCGGCGAGTCGCCGACCGGCCGCATCCCGGCCGCGACCGGCGAGCGCGCACAGGAACTGCAACAGGCGATCGTGCTGTGGAATGCCTCGTCCAAGGCCGGCGCCACCATCATCTCGAACAAGCGCAACCTGCTGGCCTTCGGCCTGAGCCTGCGCCAGTATGAAGAAGTCGGTCCGGAACTGAGCGCGATCGCCGAAAAGCTGCAGCGCGAAGAATCCAGCGATGCGCGCCGTGAAGTGGCGGCGCTGAGCATGATGTCGCTGGCCCAGCGCCTGCAGGCCGGCGCCCAGACCTTCACCACGCCGGGTTCGGCCCAGAATGCGGTGACCTATATCGTGGGCGACATCGAGGCCCTCAGCGGCATCATCGACGGCCTGCTCGAGGGCGGTGGCAAGCTGGGCCTGGCCCCGCTGACCGATCTCGAAATGCGCATGCGCCTGACGCGCACCCGCGACAGCTTCCGCGACTACGTCAATACCGTCTCGCCGCTGCTGGGCTACCTGACCAACTACGCCGCCGCCCGCGCCGCCGAGCGCGTGATCACGCGCGACAGCGAGCAGCTGCGCGTCATGCTGGCCAAGCTGCACGCCGAATACCAGAGCGAGCAGTCCACCACCAGCGGCTGGTTCTGGCTGGCGGTGGTCGCTGCGGCCTTCACCCTGGTGGCGGCAGTGGCCATCTCGTACGCCATGCTGCAGGATGCGGCCCAGCGTGCCCGCGGCGCCGAACAGCGCCAGGTCGAAGCCGAAGCGATGCGCCAGCTGGCGCAGTCCAAGGAAGAAGAAGCCAAGGCCACCAATGAACAGAACCAGGCCGCGATTCTGCGCCTGATGAATGAACTGCAAGAGGTCGCGGACGGTGACTTGACGGTGCAGGCGACGGTGTCGGAAGACATCACCGGCGCGATCGCCGACTCGGTCAACTATACGGTCGAGGAATTGCGCGAGCTGGTGGTGCGGGTCATCAAGACCTCGGAACTGGTGGCGCGCGCCTCGGGCAGCGCACAGGATGTGTCGAACGAGCTGCTCGGCGCGGCCGAGGAGCAGTCGCGTGAAATTCAGGATGCGTCGACCACGACCTTGCGCCTGGCCGGCTTGATTACCGAGGTGTCGCAGTCGGCCCTCGAATCGGCCAGCGTGGCGCGCCAGTCGGTGGAAGCGGCCGAGCAGGGCGCAACCGCGGTGCAGAATGCGATCGAAGGCATGCAGGAGATCCGCGAGCAGATCCAGGAAACCTCGAAGCGCATCAAGCGCCTGGGCGAATCCTCGCAAGAGATTGGCGAGATCACCGAGCTGATTTCGGACATTACCGAACAGACCAACGTGCTGGCGCTGAACGCGGCGATCCAGGCCGCATCGGCCGGCGAAGCCGGTCGCGGCTTCTCGGTGGTGGCGGAAGAGGTGCAGCGCCTGGCGGAACGCTCGGGCGACGCGGCCAAGCAGATCGGCGCGCTGGTGCGTACCATTCAGACCGACACCCACGACGCGGTGGCGGCAATGGAAAAATCCACCCAGGGTGTGGTCGAGGGGGCGCGTCTGTCGGACGCCGCCGGCGCCGCGCTGTCGGACATTTCGCGCGTCTCGAACCGCCTCGGTGAGCTGATTCACGGCATGTCGATCGCGACCGAACGCCAGGCAACCAAGGCGTCCGGCGTGGCCGACAAGATGCAGCAGATCCTGGCAGTGACCGAACACGCCCAGCAGGGTACCCGCCAAACGGCGCAATCGATTCACGAACTGACTACCTTGGCGCAGGAACTCAAGAATTCGGTGTCGCGCTTCCGCGTGGTATCCTGATCGGCCAATGACGACCTCGAACCGCCCCAGTAGTTTCGATACCGGCCCGCTGTCCTGGGTCATCGGCGAGATCCGCGACGCCCTGGCGCGCGCATCCACCGCGCTGCGCGATGCCGGGGGCCGCGCACCCGAGGCGCAGCCGACACTTCTATTGCACGCCAAGACCCACCTGCACCAGGCGCACGGCGCCCTGCAGATGGTCGATGTCGAAGGCGTCGGTGTGTACACCGGCGCCGCCGAGGCCGTGCTCGACGCCTTCAAGGATGGCCGCCTGCCGTGCACGCCGGAGAGCGTGCAGGTGGTGCTGGACGCCTTCGGCGCGCTCGGCGAATACCTGGACGAGCTCCTGTCCGGCGCGCCACAGCAGCCGGCGCGCCTGTTCCCGTATTACCGCGACATGGTCGAGCGCCAGGGAGACCAGAAGGTCCACCCGGCCGACCTGCTGCCGCTCGATCTGTCGATCCTGCCCCCCTTGCCCGCACCGGCAAGCGCTGGCAAGGCCACGATCCCGGCCTGCCGCAGCCGCTTCGAGAAGGCGCTGCTGCCTTACCTGAAAGCCGATGACGACGCCGGGCGCCAGATCCACGCGGCCGACCTGGTCGCGGCGATTGCGCCGATCGCCGGGGCGCAGAGTGCGCCGCGCGCGCGCCTGTTCTGGCAGGCGATGCACGCCTTTGCGACCGTGGTGGCCGAGGGCCAGGTCGAGAGCGATCTGTATATCAAACAGCTGTTTGGGCAAATCAATCTGCAGCTGCGCCGCCTGGCCAAGGGCGAGCAGGATGGCCCGGAAGCGATGCTGCGCGACGCGCTGTTCTTCGTGGCCGCGGCGCGTGCGCCCGGCGTTGAAGCGCGCGCGCTGCGCCAGGCCCTGGGCCTGGACGGCGCGGTGCCGCCCGATTACGCCGAACGCCGCTACGGCAAGCTCGATCCGCAAGCGCTGCAAGAGGCGCGCGCCGCACTGGCGCGCACCAAGTCGGACTGGGATCGCCTCGCCGGCGACGGCCAGCCGGATGCCGAGGTCGAGAGCGACTTCAACGACGCGCTGGCGCAACTGGCCGGCGCCAGCGATAAACTGGGCGCGCCTGCGCTGGCCCAGCTGCTGCGTGAACTGGGCCGCGCCGCCAGCGACTCGGTGCAGTCGGGCCGCGGCGACCAGTTCGGGCTCGAGATGGCCGCCGCCATGCTGTTCGTCGAGAACAGCCTGGACCAGCTGCGCCAATTGCCCGAGGATTTCTCGGAAAACGCCGAAGCCGTCGGCGCGCGCCTGCTGGCGCTGGCCGCCGGCGAAACGCCGCCGGACGCCCCGCACTGGCAGGGCGAACTTGCGCGCCAGATCCAGCAGGGCCAGACCGTGGCCGTGCTGGCCAGCGAAATCAAGGCGGGCCTGCGCCAGATCGAGAAGCTGCTCGACGAATACTACGACGACCCGTCCAAGCGCCAGGTGCTGGAACAGGCCGGCCCGTCCCTGCACCAGCTGCAGGGCGCGTTCGCCATCCTCGACCAGGACCAGGCCGTCGTGACCGTGCGCCACGTCGAAGAGGCGGTGCGCCTGCTCGCCGCGAGCGAAGCGGACGTCACCAACCAGCACGCTACGCTGCATAACATCGCCCAGAACATCGGTGCGCTCGGATTCTTCGCCGACCTGCTGGCGCAGGACAGCGAGGCGGCGCGTGGCCGCTTCACCTTCGACCCGGAAAAACGCCTGCTGCGCGAGCTGCCGTTCGAGTTCGTGGAAACGCCGGCGCCTGCGCCGACGCCGGAGCCTGAGCTGGCTGTCGCCGAAGCTGAAACCGAAACCGAAACCGAAGACACCCCGGCGTCCGTACCGGCGAGCGCGCCTGCACTAGTGCCGGCACCGCCAGAGGACGATGGCGTCGACGCCGAACTGCTCGAGATCTTCATCGGCGAAGCCCAGGAAGTGCTGGGCTTCGTGGTCGAGAACCTGCAGCGCGCGGCCGACGAGCCGGGCAACCAGGAGACGATGACCCTGCTGCGCCGCAGCTTCCATACGCTCAAGGGCAGCAGCCGCATGGTGGGCCTGGAAGTCTTCGGCGCCACCGCCGCCGCGATCGAGCG
>Ga0265797_10007663_pt1 | contig 14642 bp, 18 predicted proteins | sample P2T30metagenome_FD_192433 | JGI IMG/M metagenome (GOLD analysis project Ga0265797, IMG submission 192433) | Plant litter microbial communities from East Loma Ridge, Irvine, California - P2 T30 | ecosystem: Environmental > Terrestrial > Plant litter > Unclassified | place: USA: California... | reverse complement strand
AAGAAAGCACTTATCCAAGCTCATCAACAAAACGTCGCGCCTCCAGGCACGATTCATACATTCCCCTGAAACCCAATATTTCGCGTCGTGCCATTCTTCTGTTACTTCAACCACCTCTTAACACCTCTCAAAATGGTCTACGAAGCTACATCGACCGCACCGGTCAATATCGCAGTCATAAAGTAAGCTTCTACTCATCTGACTATCTCCCGAGTAAAGCTGATGTCAGGTACTGGGGTAAACGTGATACCAAACTCATCTTACCCACCAATTCGTCCCTCTCTGTCACACTCGACCAAGACCACTTGAGGTCAACTACTACCTCTCGAGCTGATGAGTCATTCGAGAAAGGGGACAAATTGTGGTTGAACGGGAAAGATGATCCTATCAAGGAGGGTGGAAGGTTGTGGGTTTGTATCAAGGAATTGAGGGCCTGGAGAAAGGAGATGGAGGAAAAGGATCCCGCTTTGCCCAAGGTATGCTATCTCTGGGAGGTATTGGAGAATCGCTAATGAAAAGCTTTCCTCATTCCCCCTACGGATCGCATCATACAACAATTTCCCCACTGCTGCTGGACTCGCTTCTTCCGCCTCGGGTCTTGCTGCCCTCGTTGCATCCTTAGCCGCACTTTTCGAACTGCCCCAATCCCCTTCTGAGCTCTCCCGAATCGCCCGTCAAGGATCCGGATCAGCTTGTCGATCGTTGTTTGGTGGATATGTTGCTTGGAGAGAGGGAACAGCTGCCGATGGTTCCGACTCGCTCGCTGAAGAAGTTGCTCCTCAAAGCCACTGGCCTGAGATGCACGCTCTTATTTGTGTTGCGTCCGATGCGAAGAAGGGAACAAGTTCGACATCCGGTATGCAAAGGACCGTAGAGACGTCTCCCTTACTTCAGCATCGACTTACATTGGTGCCCCAACGAATGGACGATATCTCGAAAGCAATCCAGGCAAAAGATTTCGAATCATTCGCCAAGATCACCATGATGGATTCCAACAATTTCCACGCATGTTGTCTTGATACCTCCCCACCCATTTTCTACTTGAACGATGTCTCTCGAGCTATCATTGCCGTTGTTGAGGAGATCAACCGAGCAAGTACGGAAGCTGGACATGGATTGATTGCTGGATATACGTTCGATGCTGGACCAAATGCCGTTATTTACGCTTTGGAGAAATGGATGCCTACCATCATTTCGATCGTCAACAAGCACTTCCCACAGGAATCCGAGTTCAGCGATCCTTTCGGTACTTCCATCTCGGATGCGCCTGAATTGAAGGGATTCGATGCTGGTGTGATCAAGGTCGGAGGATGGGAGAAGGGAGCTGTCAAGTCGTTGATCCATACCAAGGTTGGAGATGGACCAAGGCGGTTGGGCAAGGACGATTCTCTATTGAACGAGCAGGGCGTACCAAAGACCCTGGCATAGATATGATAGGTATACATGCACAATAATACACTTTGATCACTGATCATCTATATACAGCTAGTGGTTATGGCCGGAACTAAAGACTGGTTGAGCTACCCTTGATCTCTCAATCTTGGCCCTCAGGGCATGCTCAGTCCATCGTGGAGGGGAGTAGGAGTAATTCTTGACAGTCTGGGCAGTGGAATTGTATGTTTGGTGGGTACTCTGGGAAGCGGATAGGCCGGGAGCCATACTACTAGCACTGTATGTTAGCTGGTGTCAAGAAGAGGGAGGAGTTCACTGACCCTTGTCTACAGAGACCAGTGAGTCGGTTTACGGTAAAGTTGGTTGCGTAGGTGATCATCTCGGATGAATATTTGTTTGACTGTCTGGCAGTTTAAGTGGTAGTGTCCTTCGTTTGTTATTTGTCTGTCTTGCAGTTGTTGATACTCTAGCCAGAAAGTACAGGTATATATAGCTTTATCTACATCTCCACTTGCCTGACCACTCCCTTGCTCCACCTGAAAGGATAACCCAGCTTCACGTTAGATACAGACAAACCTTTCCGTCCCACCATTTACCTATACTCCTGCGTGAGGAGGTAAGGGTTGATGTCATCAGAATTTGTTTGAGATTTGGCAACCTTTCAGAGTGACCCATTGATGTGTTCGGATCATGACGATTATGCGCGAGTCCCTTGACAGATCAGTACATATTGTCTCCCGGTAAAAGGGTTCGTGACGATCAAACATGGGTTCCTTTGGTGATCAGTAAGAATGGTTCCCGTCCCCCCTTGCATTGGCGGAATAGTGACGATCATCTGCTCAGCCGGTCAAAGGTAGGCGTAACCATCCATGACCTAGCATTCTGGACGGGGGAAGGTCGCAATAAACGTTCTCAAGCCCTTGATAGCTTGTGCCTAGCTTGCTGCAAGTCTCAGTACACCGCTAAGTAGTGAATTGACAGGATTGTATATATGCAAGGTGATAAGACGCCAAAGGTCACGAGATAGATTGAGCAGTAAGCATGAGTAACAGCTTGTACTGAGATCGTATCTGAATCACGCATGCTGATGATCGTATTATACTTATGACACTCAAAAGATCGTGTTTAAAACTCATTGACTTTTCGCGGATCAGCGCAACGGGATTAGCGTGAAATGAATATGAATTACCGATTTCCCACGGTTCACTAGACACTTCACGTGACTTGATTTCTGAACGCCTGCACCAGAAGAGCATCATCACCTAATATAGTATTCAACTCGGGCAGCTCGCTCGAAGCATGGGAAGATAGCAGGATGTCGACAATGACTACGATACAGCCTGCATCGGGAAGGCCTAGCACTTCGGTAAGCTTCCTTTGCCTTAGGTTCCGTCATAAGCTGATATCAGCCTCTCGTCAAGCTCGAGAAGAATTACTGGGTATTCTAGGTCGACCATGGTATGACGTTGCTGACAAAAACAGAGATATCTCACAAGCAGATGGGTATCATTCCTTTGGCGAGCTTCTCTATGGTCGATACCGGTCACATTCCTTATATCGACGCTCTTCCTAGGTGCGTTTAGCTGCTCATTGTGTGATGAATTAGCTAATGAAGCAGATAGAAGTTACATCATATACTCGACATTACTTGCATGTCCACTCTTCGTCTTTGTCTACCCACTCCTAGCGGTCCGACGCTCCTTCATCACCAGTACGTGTACAGCGTATCATGCCTCACCGGAGCTAATAATCAGACCCTACCAGGGAGACACCTGCTACCGGCTCACTCAGTCTGATCCGAACCTCGCTTCAAGCTCGAAAGAATGTACAGCTTGCTGGAGCCTATGTGTTGATTTCAGTAGCATACACCGGTTTCTACTGCTACTTCTCCAGGCCTGATCACGACCTCGGCCTTTTCGCTCCTACTCAGTGCGTTCTGAATTTGAGTAGAGCTGATGATAGACGACATCCGTGGCATCTGAATGAACGGGTTGTTTTCCTTCTCCTAGGAAGCTCGCTATTTGGTATTTGGGAGGCGTGCTCGGACATTGCGTTCGACAGGCTAAAGCCCGTATGGCCAGCCAAGAAAGTAAGTCGTATACGTCGGAGCTGGACTGATGATAGGCACCTTTTGGACGAGTGGTAGCGACGACCCTTTCTACTCAGCTAGAGAAAGTCCTCGATACCTCTATCATCACGCAGGTGGTCACGACTCTATGGGCCACTGCTACATACGCCGTCGCATATTATGCCTTGCATAAATGGGTATGGAAACAGATCCTGTGGCTCACCTTTGGCTCGTTGGGGTCCTTCGCCATCAACTTTACCCGCAGCTCGCGAAGCAATCTCTCAATTGGACTGCTGTTGCACCTCCTCAATATCGAGTCGTTCGTGATTCTGATTACGAAAGTCCCAATAGCGGTGATGATGCCTTATGTCGTGCAGGTGAATCGATCAATCTTGTTTCAATGAGACTCAGCTGACGAGTAGCCAATCGACTTCGACACTCTGACGCGGAAGAGTGGGATGTCGGCTGAACGATGTCTGCTACTTGCACTCGAGAGCAAAGACACCTACTACCTGGTAAGCCCCATAGATTCATAGACGAGCGCAGGAATGGTGCTTACAAGTAGAACTTCACGTTGATGGAGCTCCTTCGCATAGTTCACGTTCCAGAGAAACGCAAAAATATCTTTGCCGACACCGCAACAAATTCGCAACCCGATCTGACAACTGCGATATGGCGAGAGTTGCTCATCCACCTCGGCCGGATCAATCAGTCCATTACGACTCGAGGCGGAACCAGATCCCGTTCTCGCCCAGTCGCCTCCGCTGCCAGACCAACCACTTCCGATACCCGCGCAATCCCACTGCAATCAGGAGCAATCTTCCGACCCGCCATCAAGCAGGGATCAGGTATACAATCAATGTTCAAGAATGTCCTGGACGGACCTATTCAACCCGTCCCGCCACAGATTGCAAACAAGGCAAAGCAGATTGAGGGTATTGTAGAGAAGCAAACGGAGAAGGCAGCTCAGGGAGCATTGGAGTGGGTAGAGAGAAAACCTGTTTCTGGGCCTGTGTTGAAGAACTCGGCGACTTGGTTGGATAATCGGGTATGGAGTCAGCTTGGACGGGAGTGGGCCCGGCGGAATATCGTGCTGTGTCTAGGCGATATGGTACTGGCCCAGCGTATCATTGAGAGTAAGTCGACTGTTCGAGACTTGAAGTGCAAATCTGACGACCAGTCTTCGTGGTTTTATCGGTAGCTTCGTTGGAAGAAGATACATACGGCCATGTCCAGCATGTCCTCCCAGCAACATTAGAGGCAATAATCCGATTCCGAAGCTCGATAGTAGCACTAGAATCGGAGCTACTAGCGCAAGCTGGATCTCTAGGGAAACCGAGCCAAGTCGCAGGCGACCAAGTCAAGGAGATTCTGAGTGCATATATCGGAGGTGAGCCAACCCAATCTAGAAACTTAGATGTTGCTGACAAGTAGTATGTGAAATGGGCATCAGGAGAATAAGCGATGGCTACGGCTCGAGCATGTCCGCTTTCCGTTTCCCGCCTTCTATAGCTTCTGCACTAGGGGAGATTTGCAAGGAGTAGATTGATAGATAGCATGAAATAGATTGCCGTTGCCCCACTTTGCACCTTGACTTTGCCTCCACCGACGCGTCCGTTTCAAATTCAACTTTGACCTTTCGAACTGTCGTTCATCAATCATCCACCATACACTCACGACACGACTATCTGGAGCAGACGGATAGTCCATAGCATGGCAGGCCTCGAGATACAGGAATTATAGCAAGGCTGTGTCCGGAAGATAGGCAGCACAGACGTCAACATCAATCTGCTGTTTCGACTACCGACATTACCAGATTATCTGCCCACCATGTCCGGCCTGGCTATCTCGGATTACCGTCTTGGCGACCTCATCGGCAGAGGAGCTTCTGGATCAGTCTACAGAGGCATCAACTTCAAGACAGGAGAAACGGTCGCTATCAAATCCATTTCGCTTTCCGCCCTCTCGCCCTCTTCGCTTCCGGACATTATGTCCGAGATCGACCTTCTGAAAAACCTGAATCACCCGAATATAGTCAAATACAAGGGTTTCGAGCAAGACGAGAATTCTCTACATATCATTCTCGAATACTGCGAAAATGGATCACTTCAAACGATTCTCAAGAAATTCGGAAAATTCCCCGAATCACTTGTTGCGGTGTACATTACCCAAGTCCTCGAAGGTCTTATATACCTACACGAACAGGGTGTGATTCATCGTGATATAAAAGGAGCGAATATCTTGACGGACAAGAAAGGGTCTGTGAAACTTGCGGATTTTGGAGTTGCTGCCGGACCCACAGCATTAGATGATGATGGGAGGAACGATAATGAGGTTGTTGGATCGCCTTATTGGATGGCACCGGAGGTCATTGAGCAGAACGGGAGTAGCACCGCTAGTGATATCTGGAGTGTGGGTTGTGTCGTTGTGGAACTATTGGAGGGACAACCACCTCATGGGGATCTGGCGCCAATGCAGGCAATGTGGAGGATTGTCCAGGACGAATCAATGAGGGTACCAGAGGGTGCTAGTCCTGTGCGTGTCTCCCACAACTATTTTTCTTCGTGCTGACTTGATAGATTGTGAAAGACTTCCTATATCACTGTTTCCAGAAAGACCCAAATATCAGAGTCTCAGCCAAGAAATTACTCAAGCACCCGTGGATCCTAGCAACCCGAAACGAACCTGAAGAATCGGAACGTACTCCATCTCCACCTATCATCGCTCCACCCGAACCATCAGGTAAAGCGGCAACTCTTGCTCTTCCCCATTCGCAACCACAGGTCGACAACAGGTCACCGAGCAAGTTCCCCGCTAGTAATAGCGGTGGAAGCGACACTGTTCGAGCCAAGAAGAAACCCTCAACAGTATACGATGAAGCAGTTTCAAGGGTCAGAGAATGGAACGAGGCTTTGAATGGTATGTCATTATCCGCATTGCCTCGCATGAGCTTATATACAGCCTCACCAAGTAAAATCAGTACTATCCAGCGAAAACCCGATGATCGCAAAGCGCCGGAATCTCAACGACCGAGACCAGCAAAAAGCAGAACAGGTGCAAAACAGCTCATGGGCCTATTTACAAACCCTGGAATGCCCACGCGGTCTTCAGCCGATGCTTTATCAGCAGAGCCATCCAGTTCAGCTGGTCCATCACCTATTCGACCTATACTCACTAGCAACTTCCAAGTCCAGGATGCTCTGAGTAGGATTAGGGAGGAAGATAGTCGAGGGGGAGTATGGGATGCGGACTTCGCTTCGGACATCACAATGGCTCAGATCCAGAGTGAGTCATTCTACTTTGCGTGGCTGTCCTGATGATAGGTCAAAAGGAAGACGCGCAGGGCAATGAAGTCAGCCAGAACACACTTCGAGCAACGCGAAATATGCCGCACAACTTCCCCGTTACACCAGCCAAAGCTGGTAGCTCATCGCGAAATACGAGCTTGATGGATGATTATTCGGATATGGCGTTCGACGAAGACGAGCCAGAGTTGAAAGCAAAGATGGCTGGTCTCAAGGTTGGTTCCCCTTTCCGCGATTGAGCCGTGGACTGACGAATCAGCTGAAGAACCGATCACAGAGAGGCATTCTGCACCCGAACGACATTAGTAAGATGAAAGTCTCCGCTCCTCCCCTTCCCAAGAAGGTGACCGATCCCCCGACTCGACCTACACCTGTCTCAACTCATTCTTCACCTACTCTGCATACGACCGTTGACTCGCCTTTCTCTCCCCTACCTTACGGTCGATCAGCCCCGGGTACAAGAGCCAATTCGGTCCGAAGTAGAACGGAGACGTCTGACAGTTTACCGGAACTTCAGAAATACACCGAAGATGCAGAGGAAGACTATTCGGATATACTCGACAAGCCAACCAATATCGGTACGTACCCTCAGTGTGATTGAGCTGACAAGAGGCGGAAAGCTGTCAAAGGGATTACAACTCACTAGACGATCCTACACCCCATCTTTCGATGACGAAGATGCCACTGAGATGGACCCCTTCGCCGAGATCGACGATAGTTTCGATTTCGAAGATTTCGAGACCAAACTCTTGAGAGACAAAAAGGCAACTCAATGTGCACATATCGATAAACTCGTTGATCTTCTGGTCCCATCAGCCCCAAGCGCGGCATTACAAACGACTTGTGATGAATTACTGGTTTTGTTTGAAGATGCGTCTGAAGAGCTGGGTTTAGAAAGTCACTTCGTTTCCAGGCATGGTCTACTTGCCGTATTGGAGATGCTGGAAGTGACTAGACGGGATACGACCGCTGCTGGCCTCTTGAAGATTGTCAATACTGTATGTTCAAACTTCTATGAGTCGACTAGGCTGATGGCAGATCGTTATGCGTGATCTCGACGCGCTTGAGTCTTTCTGCCTGGTCGGCGGGATCCAGGTCATCATTGTAAGCTGAATCATAAGAGGTTAATATTCACAGCTGATGTGCAGCCGTATACATCGAAAAGACATTCTCCAGAGACTCGCTTGGAGGCAGCGCTATTTATCCAACAGCTCACCCAATCGCCTCTGACCATGCAGATGTTCATCTCGTGCGTCCCGCTCTTATTTCAGATCTTGACTGATTTTTAGATGTCGAGGTCTGCGCATCTTGGTAGAGCTCCTGGACGAGGATTATTCTGTCAATCGTACTCTTATCCTCTCCTCCCTTGAGGGTGTTGGAGCAGTCTTTGACCTTCAAGTGAGCAGTTTGACCCGCGGCACGACACAGCTAATAGTAGTCCCCGACTCCCCGTAATGACTTTTGCAGGATGTTTGTCAGAGAGGGGATCCTCGATCCGTTATCCTCTTCGATCATCTCAATCCTGCGAGATGATACTTTAGGGATTGCCCATGAGTCCACCACAAGGGCTATCAATGTCCTGCTGCTCTTCTCTCAGGTCTCACAAGCGGACTCGAGAGTCCGAGAGGCCTTTGCCTCCAGGACCGTGGTCATGCGTACGTCCCCGTCTTCTATCTTCGACCTTTCTAACGAACAGGGCTACTGAAAGCGTGCGAGAAACTGGAAGATCTACGAGGCGAGCTGGAAAGTAGCTTGCTACCCCTTCAAGAGAAGCTGCTCGCTACGGCCCTCAAGTCGATCAAACACCTCGCTGCTTCTCCGCAGTTGATCGAGGTTTTACAAAACTCGAATGCTATGGAATGTCTAGTATCACTCCTGGGCAAGACAATGAAGGAAGACAGCAAAGTAGTAAGCGATCCCTCCGGAGTAGGAGTCTGGCTAACAACCAGGAAACAAGTTCCCATATCTTCCAAACTATTTGGTCAATGACCAAACTCTCCAAAGCCCGTCAGGAAGAAGCAGCATCCGCTGGAATCATTCCCCTCCTCAAGAAAGTCATCAAGGGTACATCGAGGCTTGATCAATTTGCCTTGCCCATCTTCTGCGAACTGGCAAACGCGGGGAAGGTTTCTAGAAGATTATTATGGAAGAATGATGGACTACAACGTATGTCTTCTCTGCTTGCGACCGCTCTGTGCTGATGAAAGTGTACTTGAAATTACTCGGGGATCCATATTGGCGTGGTCAGGCTCTCGATGCTATTCTCGTTTGGTGCGTCTCGAGACAATAAGAAGAGTCAAGGCTGATAAAAGGATGCAAGATGAAACTGCTCGAGTGGAAGATGCTCTCCTTGACCGCAATGCTACGGCAGCGATAATGAATTGCTTTGTTCAGTCTTCCGGCTCTCACCTAGAAAAAGTCATCGACAGGTACGCAATCGTATACCAACAGTGCTGATGAATAGTCTCTTAAAAATACTTCGACTATCGGCATCACTGGTCACGGCAATCTCCCAACCACCCCTCCTCGAGCATCTCTGTACTTCTCTCTCACGCCCGCTCAAAGCAGTGATCAAGCTGAATGTCCTTCGACTCACCAAAATCTTATTCGAAAACCATTCGAATGTTTCTGATCTCGCCCGATTTGGGATCCGCGAAGTGGTCGAGAAACTAGCTAGGCAGGATGAAGCTGTCCTGGTAAGAGAGCTGGCAAAGGAGATCCTACCCGCTTTACCTCACTTGCCAAGAGACAAAGAAACCGAGAGGTATTCTTCCACTAGTTCCAGACCCGAGCCGGTATTCCAGAGGTCAATATCGCGACGTCATCGAGATCCACTAGGTTCATCAACCAATAGACCATCCATCCCCGCCACACAGGGTTCATCAAGGACTCCAATCCCCTCAACCACTTCTGGTCGATCAATGCCCCCTCCACCGGTCCCATCATCAAGTGATCCAAGGGGTCGGATTCCAGAGTTGTTTCGTCGAATCTCGCCGACTCCGAAACTGATTGTTAAATCTCCCAGACCAGATAGAGAACGACAAAAGACGGATCCGGGGTTGACTTCCATCTCGATGGTCATGGAAACTAGTTTGTCCTCTAATTCTAGTAAGGGTGGATCAGCTAGAGAGGTATTGAGACCTTCTTTGGAGCGGAGTGAGAGTTCGGAGATCAAGAAACACAAAAGGACTGTTTCGAGGGCTGTCAAGTGAGTCTGTTTAATACAACTCAACAAGAGTGGCGCTGATGGCAGGGATGTGACCTGGCAAGCGGATGAGAATGGGATTTTGAGAACAGTGAGGAAAGCGTCCAAGTGAATCAATTGCATATACATATAGTCACGTACTGTAATAATCATTTGTACCCTGTGCATTGTACATCGCATCTCATCCACCGCAAACCAATCAAAGATGACTGATTCCAACAGCGATGCAATTCATTCAATTTCTATACACACAAAACATGGAACGCAGCGCTTGCGCCATTATAGATAATCTACCTATTTTGCTCTTGCTAATTTACAACGGTTTCCTTTTTGATTTCGTAAAGTTTCTTCCCTAGAATCGTCCAGTCATAATCGCCCTCTTGGCATCGCTCATTGACCCGCCCGCCTTCCTCCCATGTCCATAATTCAGACTTTGTTCCCTACTTAGACCAAACGAAGATCCATTAGTCCGATGGTGACTTGGAATAATCGGGACCTGTTTTGACTGTGCCTTCACATTCTCACGTCCGGCTGATAGTAATTCAAGTAGTCCGGGTAAAAGACTGTTTTGCCTACACAGCAAGACCAATTCTTTCCCAGTCCTGATTTCCACTAGACCGCTCTCTCGTTCTGATCCAGCTTTGGTCGGGGGTACGAGAGGTCCCAAAGCTTTCTCATCCTTCCCAGCAGTGTGCTCATAAGTTGTCGACACAGATCCCTGCCTCACTCGATTTTGGTTGGAAGAAGTATCGTCGGGAGGTATAACCGCGTCCCTCAAGACTTGGAGGGAGACTTTCTCAGCGATTTGTCGTAGTTGCTTCTCGGTAGGAGTTGTTGATTTCGACTTGCAGATGGCTATTTGTCTTTTGAGAACTTGACCCCATTTGCTCTTCAGCTCGTCGCTGGGTACCGAGAAACAGTATTTGCGTTTCTGGTTCGTTGAGGAGAAGAATGCGACGTGGAATGTATGTCGCATGAATGCTCGTTTAACCGTGAAAGTCCGGCTATTACCGACACCTGCGTATCGAGCACTGTTCATCAGCTTCATCACTAACAGTCCCGGGGGACATACGCATTAGATCCAATCCGATCAAATAAGACAGTCTTGGTACCCAAACTTGTACCCTTGACACTAAATGACTCTTCGGACGATGCCGAGAAATCGAGAATTGGGGGATCGAATATCAACCCCTCGCCTTGCAATCGGATCTTGAATGACGGATCGGGCGATGAAATCGAGACGTATATCCTCTCGGACCAGACATCGTACGTTAACCTAGTAATAGGTCTAGAGGGGGAAACGACCGCTTCTCTGAGCAAGCCCCTCTCATGAGTGGCAAGAGCATGTAAGAGAGAGTTGGTCCTGATAGAAGAATAGATGTCTGCCAGGAGTCGTTCCGAGATAAACCGATCCTGATCTCGAGACCGGAAAGCGGATATGAACACGTCCTGCGTAATGGCATGATTTGGCAGAGCGAAGCCGAAAGTGCCGTACAACGCATCATTGAGCTGAACTATAGCAAGGACAAGAGCAGCGATGAGCTGCGGGTCGCAAGTGATGTCTTCTTCGTTGGCGGCGTGATATCGGTAGGCAAAGGCCAAGAGGAGGTTTTCGCTGGCGTTCGGATCCGAGGGCATGCGGAGGGAGAGCAAGAACATCCTTAGAGCGACATCGATACGGATAGCAGCGAAATTGAACCGGTCAACATATGCCCTGACGAGATTATCGTTCCCACAAAGCAGGTTACCGAGTTGCGTCTTGTCCAATTCAGGTGTCTGGAATAGTACAGAAGCAAGCGTCCCCGCGTCAACTTTGGGTCCGCATCTGTCGGCAAGTGATCGGCACGCCCTAATGGGATCAGCTGCGAAGTGATCGATAAATTGATCGACGAAAGCGTTGCGCTCTGGCTCGGGTGTTGAATCGGGTTCAAAGCCCGAAATGTTCAGCTGATCGAGTGGTACGACCGACTTGACGACATATTGCATATCGAGTGTTGCCTGATTCCCATGAGTGATCAACGGTTTTGCAACGACCAAGATATCGTTAAATAGGAAAAGATATCGATCCTTGGCAGTCTGCTGATCAGCTTCTGGACCCGAGCAGGGATTTCTCAGCTTACATGGGTATTGACAACCTGCAGAACCTGGGCCGACAAAAGCAACTTCCTTGGGGGATCATCCAAGATCTCAGGTCGAGCCGGATCATCAATCCCCAGCGCCAACATTGTTTCCATGCGATGCAGGACATCTACCGATTTCTCGGTGTGGTCTGGATCCTCCAAGATAGGTGTCGTACTATGATCAAGACGATTTACGGGCGTGGCGAAGCGAGTCAACCTGGACCCTTCCTCACTTCCTTCGGGTACGACCGAGACGGCAGGCGATGCTCGACCAGTCCTACTTCCTGTTCTTCGCATAGCAACGGGTGCAGGTAGAGGTAGCGGAGCGAATGGGTCGGAACGCATAGATGGAGAGAATTGCGTGTCTGGTATAGGCGACGATTCGGGCACGGAGGACTTTCGTGAAGTTGAACCTGACGATCGGGGGGTGGAAAACGTTTTGGCGAGCCATCCTTGCTTCTTCGTACTTTCTGCTGAGTCTCTTCTTGGGCTATCGCCATTGACAGGCAGAGGTAGAGCATAAATGGGCTCTAGCATCTGGGTTCGCTGCTGCGTCGGTACGACAGAGTCAGAAGCTTGTTGGATCAACCTTGGTGCGACGGGTGGTTCGAGTTGACGACTCTTGTCTTCCAGAGCGGCTATACCAGGGAAAGGTGACATTTTCGAACTGACAATCCTAGGATCGTCAGGATCGGCACGCCGAGGCATCCATTCTCGATTCGGACCCTCGTGCTGTAGTAGTGCACTGTTCGAGATCGAATCGCTGCGAGCAAGAGATGGCGACAAAGAGCTCATTGAAGGTTGGTGGCTCATTTGAGCTGTCGAATTGACCCGAGGTGATGTGGACGAGGTAGTGGATCCCCGACGACTAAATGTCGCCTTGACTTGATTGAACACCTCCCCAACGACATTAGGACTGTTTGAATCGCCGGAACTTCGAGATTGACTTCGTTTGCGCATGGCCGTCTTGACTGAACGTCCGAATTTGGCAGAGAAGCTTCCAGACTTCTTGTGATATCGAGCGTCCGAGGGGACTTCGAGATCGGCAGTTCCACCGACTTCAGTCCATGACATCCCAGATTCGCGCATCGCCTGGTGAGAGAGGGTAGATGATTCCGTCTCGGAGACCACGGCCGAAGATAGGGTCGATCTGGCGGGGTATTCTCTTGCTCGTGGACTTGTTTGGTCGAGAGTAGTCGGTGTCTCGCCGCCCTGCTTAGGCGAGGTCCAATCGAGAGATCGTTGAGGTGTGCCCCAGTCGCTTGAACCTTGATCTCCTACTTCGGTCGGCCAGCTGCCCTGTTGTCTATTGTCACTTGGACCACCCTGACTACCATGACCCATGACAAACATCATTGAGTTCAAGCCATCTCGACTCGTATCGCTTCCAGGTGATTTGTCGCCGTGGACTGTACCGTCTGTCGAGGTTGAATCCTGGGCAACATGTCTTGAGGGCGTGGCGAAAGCGGGCCTAGGTGGTGCGAGATCGTGTACGTCCTGATCGACAATTGGAGATGGATGATAGTACCTCTCCAAGTCATCCCTCTCTAGTTGTTCAACATCGCTGCCCTGAGGAGCGGGGAGTGTCTCGGGCTCGGTATCGGAGACTACACCAACAGCATTCCGGGCCGTCCTACTTGAAAGAGACCGTCGGAGGTGGGACTCGTACTCGAACAGTTCACCGTTTGACTGCATTGTCTCTCGCGAGATCGGTCTTTCGGGGACGCCCAGATTATGAGTACCGGCATAAGTGACACCTTCACTATGACTGAATTGCTCGACGACTGGCTCTCCTGGTGAATGCCTCTGTACGATCGGTACTGCGTGGTCCGAGTCTGGTTCCGATCCAGGATCTTCCACTTGTTCAGCAAGAGCCCTTCGCTCCTCCCACATTTGCCTGACTTCCGCTTCCTCTTTCTCCCTAGCGGCTCGCCTTTCCGCAAGCCTCTCGACCATTCGCCTACCAACAGCACTCCTCCTCTCTTCGCCCATATTGGTACTCGATACCGTGAAACTTCTTTGTAGTCGCGGTCGAGTCGGCTCAGGAGCAGGTGATGGTTCAGCGGCAGGATGAGCGGAGGCAATGGGAGGCGAGTTGAAGACTCGCGCACCAACGGTACCAGCTCGATGAAGTCGACCCGCTGGATTTGGCTTGATGGTAAGATCGTCCTGAGCCATCGGAGGAGGTATGGGGGAGGTCTCTCGACCTCCTGTCAGTTTGTCCATTGCCCTTGCCCGAGCCATTTGTGAATTTGACCGAGAGAGGGTCCGGAGATCACCGAGTGTGGGAAGTGGACTTGGTGTGTTTCGGGACGAGTGTTGACGGGAACCAAATGGCGAAGGCGGATACCCGGCAGGCGATAGTGATGGCAAATAAGACTGCGCGAGCTGGATCGCGGACCAATCTGATGGCGAAGCGGCCGAGGCTGGAGAGAGACCGCCACTAGTCTGAAGAAAAGGTGGAGTTGGAAGATGAAAGTCCGAGCTTTGTGATGCGGACCTCTGCATCATTCGAGAATGATCAAAGTCGGGATCAGTTGGAGATGACGATA
>Ga0265797_10007662_pt1 | contig 14642 bp, 18 predicted proteins | sample P2T30metagenome_FD_192433 | JGI IMG/M metagenome (GOLD analysis project Ga0265797, IMG submission 192433) | Plant litter microbial communities from East Loma Ridge, Irvine, California - P2 T30 | ecosystem: Environmental > Terrestrial > Plant litter > Unclassified | place: USA: California... | reverse complement strand
AGCTTAATTGCTGCTAGCTCTACACTACCTCGCCTCTGGGGTGGGCCGCAAGGCAAGTAGAGTCATTTACAGAGGCTAGGACTCAACCGGGTTACTTGGTTGCTTCCGAAATTTAAGGTAACTCGCTGGTACACAGGGTGCACATCCCCGTTGTGCCGGTTAAATTAAATGATAGTGCTAAGTATGTAGAACTGTCTGTAGAGTGCTTGCGGACGAGGGTTCGATTCCCTCCGCCTCCACCATAATTCCGATAAACCTCTGATTCGTCAGGGGTTTTTCCTTTTCTGCCCTTCCGGTTGTGGCTTGTCACCCCAAGTCAGCACCCCAAGTAGGACAGAAATGCCGATCAAACTACCGTCACATCTGCACCGTGCCCGGTCGGGCGTGCTGCACTTTCGTATCGCGGTCCCGCCCGACCTACGCCTCTACTTCACGACCAAAGAAATTTACCGTAGCCTTCGGACCGCCAGCGTGCGGGACGCGGAACATCATGCCCAACGCCTGACAAGTGCGTTCAAAGAAATTTTCTACAGTATCAGACAGCGAATTATGTCCGACGACAGCTCCTCCCCGAAACCTCCTCCATTTGACTCCGAAAAAATTGTTGAATTTACACGACAAGCAAGGCGCGTGTTCAGATTACAAAATAAGATCAACGAACAAGACGAAGAGATTCTGCGGATACAGCAGATCGGGCTGAAAGAGCGCCGACAGCACGAGCGCGAGCTAGATCTGGTCATCGAGAGCAGCCGCACTACAGCATCGGCGTTTGTTGCCTCGACTCTAGCAACAGTTGCTGGCGCTAGTTGTCAAATTAGCGCTGCTGTGCCAGAGCCAAAGAAGTACTCGCCTCTGTTCTCCGAACTGGTAGAGGACTACAAGCGCAACCGGCTCGCGGCCAATAAGTGGACGCCCACAACTCAGAAAGAGAACCTTGCGGCCTACAGGCTGTTCATAGACATCATCGGCGACCTTCCAATCGGCGACATAGACGAGGACCGGGCGCTGACATATGTTGAGACGCTCAAAAGGCTGCCCGCGAACATGAACAAGATGCCTGCGTATAGGGACAAATCCATCAGCGAAATCCTCAGTCTTAACCCGCCGCCTATGGCAACCCGAACGATTAACAAAAATCTTGAACGGATCAGCAGTCTGTTCAAATTCGCCACGTCGAAGCCACAGTATAAGTTGCAGTACAACCCGTTCAGTGGCCGTAGCTTGGACGACAGTGACGGCCAGCAGCGCGAACCGTTCACAGTCGAGGAGCTGGCGCGGATCTTCGGTGCTCATGAGCATGCCCGCCGCCGGTACAGGGCTGCCCATAACTATTGGCTCCCACTAATGGGACTGATGACGGGCGCGCGCCTAAATGAGCTTTGCCAGCTTCACTTATCCGACTTCCAAGTCGTTGACGGCATCCACTGCATCAACATCCAGGACGAGGAAGAAGGACAGCGGCTAAAGAACAAGAGCGCCAAGCGTCTTGTCCCGATTCACAACAAACTGATTGAAGTTGGTCTCATACGTTACGTCGAGCGACTCCGTGCACAGGGCCAGCAACGGTTGTTCCCGGCGCTAAAATTTCGCGAAAAAGGCGGCTACGGCGCGACAGCGTCAACTTGGTTCGGGAAGTTCAAAGAACGGTGCGGCATTATGGAGAAGCATACAAAGGTTTTCCACTCGTTCCGACACACGTTCATCTCGGCGCTACTGAACGACGACGTGCCAGAGACGGCCATCGCACCTATAGTCGGTCACGAGGGAAAGCTCGTCACGTCTAAGGTTTATTGGAATACGAAAGACCCTGTAAAGCGTAAGCCTACGGTTGAGAAATTTCAGCCACACCCCGATGTTTGGGCGCTCGTTCCGAAGCTCGAAGATATAACTATTACGGGCGACTGATCTAGTTCTGGCGCCAGGCCGGGCACCTGATCGGATCACATAGTCACGGGGCATCTTCTGAGTCAATTTGTGCTATATTGATAATTCACAATATACAACCATTAATCGTCGAGGAGACCATGCCCCCTAACACTCGCGCACTAATTGCAGCAGCTGCGGTCCGGCTTGTTGCAGGCGGCGGTACCGTCGGTGCGGTCTATGATTATTCGCGGTCACGGCACGTTCAAGTCTCGGGTTCAGCAAATAATGGAAATGTGTCTCTGTACGACTATGACATCGGCTGTCATTTCTCAGGCTCCGATACATCTTTGTACGACTATGGACGGGGATGCCATGTCTCGTTGCAAATCGACGGCAAGAACATTAGCGGTTACGACTTTGGCGCTGGGCATCATTTCAGCGGAACGGTAGACGGAAACTCGGTTTCTATCTACGATTACGGAGAGTCTTCACATTTCAATTACTCTGCCTGAATGACATGAAAAAACTTCCTCCACTTGTAGATGGTGTTGACGGGCAGTTCCTAAAAGTACGGGCACTCGATGATGTCGATTATGATTTTCTCGGTTATATGCTCTGTTGCCATCTTGTCATTGAGCACCATCTGGATGAGTTTCTCGCAACGTTAGGAACCCGACTTCAATGGGACAAAGCACGTCTAACCTTCTCTCACAAAATTTCGCTATTTCCTGTTGAAATCTTTCCATATGGTGTTGAACTTATACAAGCCGTCAAGCACCTCAACAGCATGCGCAATAAAGTGGCGCATAACATCAGGGCACGGGCGACAGACATGTCTTTTGAACCCCTCAAGAGTTACTTGGGCACGGTTCATGAAGGACGTGAAAAAGTCCCTGATGACCCACATGCCATTTTAGAAGTATTCACGTCGACAGTTTGCGCATTTCTTATCGGCTGGATCGCAAGTGACGCATATCGCACGAGCTGGCGGCAAGAACGTCAGGCCCAGCAAAGCATTCAGTCCGATGACCGCGCATTTGATAGGTCTGCTGGTTAATTCTTATGAAGTCCGCCGTAGTTTTTCCCAAACGCTGTTTTAGGTAGTAGCGGCGGTTGGGGGAGACCGGCGGCTTAATATCCTACTTTTTTCGTCTTGTAACACGCGCTGACCGGCCTCAAGCCGACGATGTTGAGGACGTCTTCGGTTGACCTCATATCGACTCGCCAAGACACTGTACGTCACACCGACAACATTCGCGGCTTTAATGGCCTGGCGATGCACAAACCGGCGTTTGTGGCTACTTGCACCGCTCACCAGGATCATCAGGAGCAACCGCCCGCCGACGGGACGCGGCGCCCGGCTCGACACCGCCCACGAACTCCGCAAACTACGTCACCAAGCCTAGCTGGCGCTCGGCACCGGAACATGCGTAGCGCAGTCTGGCATCGGCCCTCCGGCGATTTTTTCGCTCAGCCGTAGATCTGCCAACCCCAAGCTCAAACGAGAACGACAGGCCCTTTTGCGAGCAAGGGCGCTGTGTCAAGCTGCGGCGTCCGAATCACGTTAAATACACCACGTGTATCGCCCTTCCAAATTCTACTTGTTGTTAGCACAACATATGTCTTACACTGAGTTTCGACGACGTACCAGAACTGGGCAAAGCAGCCCATCACCTACTAACTGAAGTAGTAATGAGTAACCCCTAATGACCATAAACAACGCATTATTCGAGCATATACTGAATCGTCTCAAAAAATTCGGAGTAGAAGGACACATAGAGGGGAAGCTCCTGCATATTGGATATAAGAATACCAGCCATTACTTCGATGCCGATCAAGACCTAGCGGCGGATTTCGCCAAATACAAAAAGATCGTTGGAGCCTATTTTGACAATGCTGATTGCACCTTTGAATATGGGAACGAGTTAGACGTACCACTAGCGGTCTTAAATGGCGGGCCATTCCGCGATGATGAATTCGTCTTCTCATCTGCAGGACATGAGCATCAGGTCTGTGTGCGCCGCGCCAATTTTCAATATGCCCTAGCATTCTTTGACTCGGATGCGTACGACGCCTATTTTCATAGTTTTGTAACGCAAAGAATTTCTCGAGCTGTGGGTTGGGCGAGGTCCTTGAGAACATTCTTTCGTTTTCCCATAACGGCCACATATTCACCGCTTTTGGCACTCGGCTCGACTGAGCTTAAAGAGAAGGGACTTGTACGGATTCGTGCTTGTCTTCTTAAAATGGCTATTGAGCAACATCTTTGCTTAGAGGTGTCTAGCACATATGCGCGGCCGAGCGTCACGGGCGATACCCCAAAAATTTCGGACGGTCTCATACCTAATGTTACATATGATCGCAATTTAGGGAATTTTTACATGGTAGGGCGCTCTAGCCCGTTCCCAAGCCAAAGCTACCTGGCCTACTATCACATCCTTGAATATTTCTTCCTTCGTGTTTCCGAGTCGATATTACATGATCGTTTAAAAGCGCTTTTAAATGCACCTAGTTTCCAAAGCAGCTCAGACGGTGTTGATAAAGCTATTGCTATGGTCTCCAAGCATCAAAACAAAAATGATGAAGTCGAGATGTTGAGAAATGTTCTAGATAAATTTGTATCAGAAGTCGACTTCATTGCTTTTGTTAGAGATTTAGAAACTAAGGGATTGAATGGCGAATACACAAAAAAACATACCGTTTTTGGGGAATTGTTTGATATTAGCCTGAGAGAAGGCCATGCCATCTCCAACGCTGCCAAGCTATTAAAACATATTCGCAACGCGATCGTTCATTCTAGTGATCGTTATAGCCGGGATGATTGCCACATTCCCCTTACCGAATCGGAAGCTGTGATTCGACGGTACGTCCCTATCGTCAAGTATTTTGCCGAGCAGGTGTTGTATGGCACAGCGTCGCCAATAGGCTTGTGAGACTGCACGCGGACACAAGGCTAGCTTCTAGCTCGATTCCAATTCTTACGATAGATCGGATAATGTTGAGCCTAAAACGCTAACGCTCGTGATGTTGAAGAAAAACTTGCCTTTAGCGCCTAAGTCCCGGTCTTACTGTTGCATCTATCACAATGACCGAACGCTTAGGGCCGCGTCCAGTGTGTCGTTGGTCGGCAGTGAGCCGCCCCAAACCAGTCCCTACCCTACGATGTTGAGGATGCTAGCGCGGCTGATCCCGTATTCCCGCGCCAGGGCGCTGACGGTCACACCGTCACTGTGCGCGGACTTGATCGCTTGGCGCTGCTCATCGTTCGTTTTCGGCCGACGCCCGAGAACCTTGCCCTGTGCCCGCGCGCGCGCCAGGCCCGATTGCGTACGCTCCACCAGCAAATCGCGCTCCATCTCAGCGACGGCGGCTAGCATGGTCAACATCATCTTGCCAGCGGCGCTGGTCAAGTCGAGTTTGCCCAGCTGAAGCACGACGACCTCGATGCTGCGCTCAGTCAACATCTTGATCGTGGCGCCAACGTCCTGAGCATCGCGGCCGAGGCGGTCCAACTTCGTCACCACCAGAGTCTCGCCATCACGGATGCGCTCAAGCATCTTGGCGAACTGCGGGCGCTGCATCGCAGACATCTTGCCCGAGACCCCTTCGTCCTCGAACCAGAAATCGACCTTGTAACCAGCGGCCTCGATCTCGCGGCGCTGGTTCTCAACAGTCTGTTCTTTCGTGCTGACACGGGTGTATGCGATGGTTGCCATTTTTTCTCTTGAGGTTCTAATGTGTTAGAAAACGGTATCAGAATATCGCTAAACGTTAGAAAATACAACCCCTATTTTTCTAACATTCCATGTGCTCCTTGGCTGATGCTGTTGGTAAACGGTCGTTTTCTAACATACGCTGTTGTATTTGTGATGAAACTTATAGTTCGCATGTGTAAATCATGGCATGCTGTTGCTTTCACTTTCTACGGAGTAAGAAATGTCCTCGATCACGCAACGAACCATGACTGTGACGACCGGCCGGCGGGCAGCGATCAAGCTGGACCAGCCGACCTGGCAGGCGGTCGAATGGCTGGCGCGCGAGCGCGGCCAGACCTGGCAAGAGTGGTGCAAACAAGTCTTGGTCGAAGTCACCGGCGACGAGAACATGACCGCCGCCGTGCGTGAGGCTGCAATGGCGGGCCTGCTCGGCGCCACGATCTTTCCTGACCTCCAGGCCCGCGCCGAACAGCTGGCGCTGCAAGAGGCCAACGTCCTGATGCGCAACGCCGCTCCTATCGACGACAAGCTGCTCACCTCGACCTTAAAGCGCGGGAAAGTCCAGGGAGGCTCGGACTTCGGCGGCTTCGAGGTTCTGTTCGGCTTCGACGAACACGGCACCGACTGCATCTGGATCAAGAATCGCATGCGTGACGGTCTGCACTTCGCCATCCAGGCACCCTGAACCGACCGAAAGGAACCCGATCATGAAAATCAAAGTCGTTTCCGCACCGGAAGTGGCCTACCTGCTGCGGCAAAAACTCGGCCCCATCAGAGCATGGGAATTCACTCTGGCCGACATGCGGCGCGGTCGAGTCGAGAGCGTCCACGGCGCGACACTGCTGCCGATCTGCATGGGCAAGCACGAGGGCGCCTGGCGCCCGATGTACTCGGTTCCCGATGTCGTGGCCTTCATCAAGGCGGTACGCGCGGCCAACCCCGGCACCGAACGCAACACGCCGCTCCAGATCAAGACTGCGATCACGGACCCGATCGATACGCGCCCTTGGTACAAGCGCAAGCTGCTGGTAGCAATATCGACCTTCGGGTCGATGTTGGGCTGCAGCGCACACACACCGGGCTATTTGGCTGTCTGAGCAATGGCACCTGCATTACGTTCCTTGCGGTCGGCGTACCGCACAGTAGCTGTGATCGACTGGTTGACGCTCCAGATTGAAGTCGCGCGCCCTACCCAGTTCCAGTGGCTCCAGGATCTCATGGAGGACCACTTTGGCGACGGCACCCAGGAGTACATTAAGGCAGTCCACCCTGGCGATGGCAACACGGCGACCAGGTTCCTGATCCGGCTGAACGACGCCCATTGCCGGGACGTCGACACGATCCGCGCGGCCCTGGCGGCGCTTGGTCGACGTCACACCCTGGTCGGCCCGGTGCTCATCAAGGAACTGGAAGTGTCGCTCGACTTCTACCCGAACGACGACCAGGCGCGCGCGGACCTTTTACCGCTAGTTGCACGTTTGCAAATGTCTTTGGCGGCGTATGGCAAGGCTCACCGGTTAGTGGGGCGCCGTCGAGCTGGCGCACGCGCACACGCGGACTTCCTGGACAGCACCCGCACGCCTGACCCGCAACGGACCTTCTGCGTCAACAACAACGAGCGCGACCCGGTGGCTTGGCGCGTCTATCACAAGATCACCGACCAGAAGCTTGATCTGCCACGCGACCAGCACCGCGCGCGCGTCGAATTCACGCTACGGGGCGCCGGGCTGCACGAGTACGGCATCAACACTCTGGACGACCTGGTCGAATGCGGCTTTGTCGGCTTCGGGGAACTGCTTCACTTCCGCCAGTTCCGCCCGATGTCTGAGCTGATAATCGGGATGAAACCAGAACTGGCCCAGATGCTCCAGCACGCTACCCGACGTGATCGCAACATGATCGCGCTCTACCTTTTCGGTCGGCACCGCTATTACCGGGACAGCCGCACCGGCAAACCTCGCAACGGCGGCCGTCCGAAGCTGCGGGACCACTCAGCCCACACCAGCGCCGACGCCGAACTTAACCGCCTGGTTCACGACCGGCTGCACGACCTCACCCAGAGCTTCCACACAAAATTTTCAGCAAAAAGCTAGGCTGCAGCCTTGTTTTTCATAGAGCGGGCGACGGAAAAACCTATTAACTATACATACCAACATACCGTACTCAGGCTGGTGAGGTAGGGCTGCATCAAGCCCGCGCCCTACCTCCCGTACCAGACACTTACCAAGCCGGACCTCCTCCGTACTGCCTGATTTTTATGCAGAGAACATGCGGGCTAAACGCTGGCGATTTCAGCCGCGTTGCCCGCACTTGCTTGACGGCATCAGACCTTGAATCGTATTATCAATTTTCCGTTCAGCAACCAAAGTAACCACTCGAAAAACAACCGGAGCATGCGACGCGTCACGCTGACAGCTATGCGATCTCATGGAGATTATGACCATCACGCGACCACTGACAGCGGCTTCGCCATCACCCGCCACGGCCACGTTGAAGGGGTAGTCACTGCCATATCAACACATCACAACGCGGGCAACTGCTACATCCCCTTGTCCCCTTGCCCGGTAGGTCACAAGCGACTAACGCCGGCACCGGTGGGCCGACGTAAAAAAGTGAATATCTTAGGTTTTTTCGACTAAGGCGATGGGGTAGCGTTCATCAACTTTGGGCCACGGAACGCCAAACCTTATAGGTTGAACAGCCTCTTCACTCGACACAACAAACGATATTTCCCCGACGTCAGCGAAAGAAAAAAAATGTATACAAAATCCGCCTACCTCGCCCTCGGGGCGCTGCTCACTTCCCTCGCTGGCTGCGCGGTCACGCCCACGGAGCTGCGCAGCACGTCGCCAGATCATCGGGCATCGTTCAGCATGCAGCAGAACTACCAAGCGGCGTATCGCGCGATCCTGGAACGCCAGCGAGCTTGCGAGCAGGCGGGCCTGGTCACGGCGTCTGTCGTGGTCCAGGGCGACCTGTTCACGGACATTCAGTCAGCCACGATCACCACGGCGCTGCACGGCGGTCTCGGGGTCATGACCATGACGGTCATCGACCTGAAAGCGACTGGCGAGGCGTCCACGGACGTGGTCATTGCGACGGCCCAGCCTGCTGCCCGGTATGCGGCCGGTATCCAGCGGTGGCTCGCCGGCAGCCGTGAATGCAACGTCTAAGGAGTAATCTGATACGTCACCGGAGCGGTCGATTGCAGCATGCTAGAATCCCAACTTAGCACCCCAAGTGGGGTGCGTTTTTAGCGCCACGCCGGGACGGACACTCAACAGAATCAAAGAGTTATCGGAACGATGGTGGAGGTTGGAGACTCCCTCCGCCTCCACCAGTATTCAAAAACAAAGCCCCGCTGGCTTGCGCCAGCGGGGCTTTGTTTTTGAATACTGCCGTTCCGGCGAAGGGAATCGGATCCTCTCCGGCACGGACGAGGGGCGGAGCCGGGGTTTCGCGCCGCACTGCGGCGCGCCGGCGCAGCGGCCTTGCGCCTGCAGGCGCAAGGGCTCTCCGATTCGTCCATTCAGGCAATCGCGTAGCGATTGTGCCTTGCTTTGATCAGCAAGCCCAGAAGCCACCAAGTGAGCCCACAAAGCTTCACCTTGATCTGTCACCTCTCCACCGTTGACTACTGCTAAACCGCAATAAACCACCTCTGCGACCATGCCCCGTCCACACAGCGAGGCCGCAATGATCCAAAAACGATACCACATCAGGTCAGGAGCAAAAACCACAGCAGGCGGCACCGTTAAAGCATCAGTCAAATGGTACAAGCTAAACGGCGTTCCTCTAGCATGCGAGGGCGATCCAGTGGACTGCCCGGCTTGCGGCACCGAAGGCGTCATTCAATGCGTGATGCCGCGGCTACACGATCACCTCAACGGCAAGCAGTTCGCGCTGAGCGAAGACCTGTGCGTCTGCAACTGCAGCCTGCCGCCCAAGCTTATCGCCGAGCAGACAGTAAAGTACCAGGCGCTTCCTCTGACGCCAGAAGAAACGGCGCGACAAACCGGCTCGGCAGCAGCGTACTCGGCAACGCAACTTATCTATGACGAGCAACCGCGGCTGGTAGCACCACCGATCGAAGGCGTGCCCTATTTTGTCGAAACCCGGGACGGGCGTACCTATTCCGGCCGCGCCGTTCCCGGTGGGCTGCTGCCACGCATCGAGACCAACAGCGAAGACGAATACACGATCCTGTGGGGCGATGAAGCCTTGGCCAAGTCTGCGGAGCATCAGCATGCCGGGTAAGGCGCTGACTCAGCAAGCCCGGGTGCGAACGAACACCACGAAGGACTCGGTCTGCAGCATCAATGTGGAAGCCGTTACGTTCGCGAAGCTCTGGACGGCATACCCGGGCGGCCCCCCTTATGTCGATCCGAAGACAGGCAAGCTGCCACCGGGTTTCGACAACCAGTGCGCGATCAAGGTGTCGATGGCGATCCACGGCGCCGGCATCGAGATGAAATCTTTTCGCGGTTCGGCCAGGCGGGTGAACGGCCTTCCGGTCGCATACGTAGCAGCGCAGCTGGCCGACTGGCTCAAGCTGCAGCCGTTTTGTGGACTGCCCAAATCGTCCGACAACGTGACCGGACCGGACTGGCAGGACAAGGTCCAAGGTCGGACGGGAATCGTCTACTTCGCGAACTATTGGGCCAGCGATGCAAAGGAAACCAGGGTGAAGAAGCCCAGCGGGGATCACATCGACCTGTGGAATGACTCAAGACTGACCGCGACGGGCATGAGCTTCTTTTCTACCCTCGGCCGGCGCATTGGGCTCGCCTCGATTGGTGCCGGCACGTCCTGGGGATATTCGGATCTGAGCCGGTCCACGGAGATACTATTCTGGGAGGTGAAATGATCCAAAGCGCCAAGCGCCTCAGCCTCGTGCTGTTGTTCGCCGTGTTCGGCTTCGTCAGCCTTGTCGTGGCCGACAATGTGAGCCCGCTGCTGTGTAGACACCTGTTTGTCTGCGTCCACGCAAGCGCCTGCCCGATCGACGTCTGCGAGGGTGATGCACGCCTGAACGCGATGCGCCTGGCCGTTTGGGTCGGTCCAGCCATCGTATTCGGGACCAGCGCATTCATGTTTGGCGGACGGCACCGCTCTCTGGCCGCTTGGCTAGTTCTTCTCACTGCCTTGATGATTGCGCACGCCGTGGTGATGACAGCTGCAAGATAAGGTGCGAACGAACTGCACCTCATCAACGTCAGGATATCTCCGCGATTGTCCCCTGCCGCCATTGATCACCAGCGCCACGATGGCAAGTGAATATTAGAGAGTATTTATACCAACCCACCAGAGTATGATTCCTGTGCGCAATTGCATTCGCAATTGCCTAACCACAGGATCAACATGGGCACACTAAGCATCTGGCACTGGCTAATCGTTGTTTTCATTTTAGCGTCGTACATCGTACCGGTCTGGCGCATCCTGACTAAAGCGGGTAATTCCGGCGCCTGGAGTTTCCTCAGCTTTATTCCACTGCTGAATGTCATTATGCTGTGGGTATTCGCATTCAGCCGCTGGCCAAACGAAAAAGCATGAGGGCGTTTATTCTCGGGCTGGCAATCGGTCTTGCCAGCATCACGGCGCAAGCGCAACGCGCACCAGATACTGCTCCACTTTCACAACAGCAGCTCGCAAAGACAAGCGACGTCGCCTGGCCGGTCACGCAACGCAGCACCACGCCAAACGAAACTGGCTTGCTCTCGCATCGTCACTACAAAACCAGGGATGGGCAGGAAGTGCATTCACCCGCCAAGTCAGTCCAGGACCAGATTCCCGCCGGCGCCAGCGCAAAATGCCGGGATGGCAGTTACTCGTTCAGCCAGCACCGGCGCGGCACGTGTTCGCATCATGGCGGCGTCAACGCATGGCTATGAACCGCTCGACGCGCCCATCTGCAATTCCCGCTCAAAAGCATCATTGACGTCACAGTATTTCTGCCGGCTGTTCGCCCTGCTCTTCTCTTCAAAGTAGAGCGGCGGCTCGCCCGGTACGCCGTCGTCATTCCGCTGCAGGTCGTAATAAATGAATTGGACGACGCCGGGCGTAACAAAAGAGTCGCCCATATTCCGATGGGCGACGATCAGGCGCGCAGGTTGCCGTCCCTGCGCTCTCAACAAGCGGAAGTCGTCCAGATTGCAGTCCGCCCCGCCGCCGACCGTAATCTCGTAACGCTCTCTGTGTTTTCCCTTCTCCATACCGAAGATCGGTACCAGGTTCAATTCCGGCTTCTCCACGGTCGTACCGCGGAAATAAAAGGACACGACATCGAAACTGTGGCCATTGTAGTTTTCGCGCCGGGCTCGGATGCCCATCAGATTCTGGTTGCCGAGCGAAAGCGTGGCAATGCCGTTATCGACGCGTACGATAGGGGACGGCGCCTTGGCCGCCTCGACAGGTGCCGGGAACACGCCAAGCAGCATGCATCCAAGGATCGCGCTAGCGACAGGAATTTTCATTTTAGTATTGAAAAATACGGTCCAGCAAAGATGAACCTTGCTTATGAAAGTCTCAATCCTTTTGCGCTAAATGGATAAGCCGCTTTTCTATTGAGCCGGCCTAAGCTATCGTTACGCCAGCCCTGCCAAGATCCCAAGGCCATGCGACCTCTCTACTCCCTCCTCTTCGGCACCGTGATGGCGCTCGCGGCCGCATCCCAGGCCAGCCCAGGCACGGCCCCGACCCTGGCCAGCGCCGCCCAGTCCCAGATCGGCATCACCCTCCACTACGACCCCAGCTACCAGCGCCTCGCCTACCCCAACGGCGACGTCCCGCTGGAGCGCGGCGTCTGCACCGACGTCGTCATCCGCGCTTACCGCCAGCTCGGCATCGACCTGCAGAAACTGGTCCACGAAGACATGCGCGCCAACTGGAACGCTTACCCGCATCCCGCAAAGTGGGGCCTGAAACGCCCGGACACCAATATCGACCACCGCCGGGTACCCAACCTGGCTACCTTCTTCCGCCGCCATGGCATGGAGATCGCGCCAAGCCGGGACCCGGCGCAGTTCCGTCCCGGCGACCTGGTCGTGTGGGCGCTGCCTGATGGCGGCCTGCCCCACATCGGCATCGTGGCCGACCGCATATCGGCAGCCGGCACGCCGCTCATGATCCATAACATCGGCTCGGGTGCCAAAATGGAAGACGTCCTGTTCGCCTTCAAAGTCACCGGCCATTTCCGCTACCCCAAGTAAGCGGAACCGTGCTCAGCCGTCATACCCCGCCGTGTTAGCATTAAGTTAATGCAGCGCACCTGCGCACGAACAGAATCGGGAGAAAACGGTGTTAACGATAAACGGCAAGGAACTGACTTTTTCGAAATCCTTTTTGATGGAACGCGGCGAGGAAGCCGTATTCACCGGCCCCGAGTTTTCAGGCGAAACCCTGCGCCTCAGTACCTTCCAGTACATTCCCGGCATGAGCAGCGAATCCGACGTCAAGGCCAAACTGGAAAACGGTGAAGTCCACCTGCGCATGCCGTTCCTGGAAAAAGGCTCCTTCGCCACCGGTCTGCAACTCGAATTGAATAATAAATCGAGCGTCAGCATCCGCATCGGCGGCCAGAGCCTGGGCGGGAAGTTTCTTGTTCATCTGGACATTTATCTCAGCCGCCCGGCAAATTACGCCCCGCGCTGACGCCAACTTGCAAATAAGCGCAAACCTCGCCGGCTGAGGCGCATCAAGCGAGTCCCGGCAATTTCATGCACCGTAGAGCCTCCTCCTCTTCCGGGCATGGCCATGCGACGCATTGATGCCGATGCACTGAGCACCACAACAAGCGGCCTGCGCGGCAAGCGTTTGCTCGCCGCCGGTGCCGGCCTGTTCGCAGCGGGGATGATCGCCGGCGCCGCGCTGGCACCGCGGGTGCTGGCGCCGGCACCGGTGGCGGTGTCGCGCGGCGATACGCTGGCCGGCTTTGCGCCGGACGCGATCCTGGCGCTCACCTGGGCCACACGCAACAGCATGACGACCCTGCAGCGCTCGAGCCGCAGCGCCCGTTTTCACGTGCAGTCGACCTTCGCCGAGGAGCGCCCGGCGCAGCGCTGCACCGCGCCTGCCGACCTGGGCGGCCACCTGGCGCGGTTCGTGGAACTGAAAGCCAGGCGCGGCCTGTCGCATGAGCAGCGCGCGCGCGAGTTCCCCGTCGAGCTGGGCGTTCTGGATATTCGGGACAATGTCACCGGAGAACCAGCGGTATCGGCAACGATGTTTGCGAACCCCGAGCGCTCGGCGCTCGCCATCACGCTGGCAGGCTATGCCGGCGAGCTCGTTCTCCCGATCGCGGAACTCCGATGGATCGAGCAGGCCTTCGACAGCGTCGGCATCAACGACGCATCAGAAGCCGCCGACAAGCCGGCCAGCCTCGGCCAGGCGCTGACTACGCCATAAACCAAACTAAACACCGCATATTCTGCGGTGAATAGCCACCGTATTCGCCGCAAGCCTCAAGAGGTCGGTCCCGGATCGTTACCCGGCGGCAGCAACAGCTCTTTCAGCAGGGCATCATTAAACGCCGGCAAGTCGCCCGGATTGCGGCTGGTGACCAGGCGCGCGTCGATCACGACTTCGTCGTCGGTCCATTCGGCCCCCGCATTGACCAGGTCGCGCTTCAGGCTCGGCCAGCTGGTCAGGTGCTTGGCGGTGGCGAGGCCGGCGTCGATCAGGGTCCAGGGGCCGTGGCAGATCGCGGCCACCAGCTTTTCCTCGACCGGAAAACCGCGGATGAAGGCGATCGCTTCCTTGCTCATGCGCAGGTTGTCGGGATTGGCGACGCCGCCCGGCAGCACCAGGCCGTCGAAATCGGTCGGGTTGGCATCGGCAACATTCAGCTCGACCGTGAATTTGTCGGCCGGCTGCAGCTGGTTGAAGCCCTGCACTTCTGCGCCGGCCGGCTTGGGCGATACCAGCACGACGGTCGCGCCGTTTTCTTCGAGGAAGGAACGCGGGCTGGTGTACTCGATCTGTTCCACGCCATCGGTCATCAGCATCGCGACGCGGATGCCTTCCAGCGGTTTGCCGGCAGCTTGTTCCAACATAAGACCTCCA
>Ga0265797_10007661_pt1 | contig 14642 bp, 11 predicted proteins | sample P2T30metagenome_FD_192433 | JGI IMG/M metagenome (GOLD analysis project Ga0265797, IMG submission 192433) | Plant litter microbial communities from East Loma Ridge, Irvine, California - P2 T30 | ecosystem: Environmental > Terrestrial > Plant litter > Unclassified | place: USA: California... | reverse complement strand
TCAATCGGGGCGGGCAGGGCGTGCGGTCACAAGCTGCGCGCATCTGCCCGTCTTGGTATTGACTGCCTGCGTTACCACCACCCGACGTCATGGAATACAGTCCTCCGCCGCTGTTCAAACAAGGCGCCCCCGCGCGCGTCAAAGTGACGGTCTTCGCGCTGATCGCGCTGGTATTGCTGTTCGTCGACGCCCGCATGGGTCTTCTTTCCGGCGTGCGCCAGGTGGCCGCCACCGTCCTGTATCCGCTGCAGATGACAGCCATGCTGCCGCGCGAGGCGCTGGCCAATATGGGCGATTATTTTTCTTCGCTGTCGACCCTGCAGAAAGAAGTGCAGGCGCTCAAGAACCAGCAGCTGGCGCAGGCGCGCCTGCTGCAGCAGGCCCAGTTCGAAAACGCCGAGAATGCCCACCTGCGGCGCCTGATGGCCGGCAAGGAGCAGATGCCGGTGCAGTCGCAGATGGCCGAGATCCTGTACGACGCGCGCGACCCGTCGACCCGCCGTATCGTGATCAACCGCGGTTCGCGCGACGACGTCACTCTCGGCCTGCCGGTGATCGACCATGCCGGCGTGGTCGGCCAGGTCACCCGCGTGTTTCCGTTCACTTCCGAAGTCACGCTGCTGACCGACAAGGACCAGGCCATTCCGGTCCAGGTGCTGCGTAGTGGACTGCGCAGCATCGTCAATGGACGCGGCCATTCGGGCCTGCTCGACCTGCGCTTCGTGGCGCAGGACGCCGACATCCAGATCGGCGACATCCTGGTGACCTCGGGCCTGGACGGCATGTACCCGGCCGGCCTGGCGGTGGCGCGCGTCACCCAGGTGGAAAAGGCGGCCGGTTCGTTTGGCCGCGTGGTCGGCCAGCCGCTGGCCGGCATCGACCGCAACCGCCAGGTGCTGGTCATCATGTCGGGCAACCCGCTGCCGCCACGTCCGGCGCCCGAGGCGCCGCATAGCGGCAGCCGCCGCAATATGCCGAAGATGGACGCGGTGCCGCCGCCGCCGCTGCAGGCCACGCCGCTGCCGGCCGCCGGCGCGCCCGCTCCAGCGCCTGCCGCAGCGCCAAGCGCAGCGTCGCCGATCCCGCCCGCCGTTCAGGCCACAACCCAGCCCACAACCCGGGCGCCCGCCACGCAGGCGCCTGCAACGCAGCCCGCGGCGCAGCCGGTCCGTCCCGCAACGCAACCAGCCACCACGGCGCCGGCCCCCCAGCCGGCCGCCGCAACGGAGTAAGCCGCCATGCCCGGTAGCCGTCCGCACTACATCCTGCTGCCCGTCAGCCCGCTGTTCATCACGTTCAGCCTGGTATGCGCCTTCATGCTCAACCTGATGCCCTGGGGCCGCTGGGTCGGCGCGCCCGACTTCGTCGCGCTGGTGCTGGTGTTCTGGGGCATCCACCAGCCGCGCAAGGTCGGCATCGGCGTCGCCTTCTGCATGGGCCTGTTGATGGACGTGCACGACGCCAGTCTGCTGGGCGAGAACGCGCTGTCGTATACGCTGCTGTCCTACCTGGCGATCATGATCCACCGCCGCGTGCTGTGGTTCCCGGTGCTGACCCAGGCCATGCACGTGTTCCCGCTGCTGCTGCTGGCGCAGGCGATCCAGCTGGTGGTGCACTTCGTGGTCTCGGGGCGCTTCCCGGGCCTGCTGCAATTTGTCGAAAGCGTGGTGGCGGTGGCCCTGTGGCCGGTGATCACCTGGCTGCTGCTGGCGCCGCAGCGCCGCGCCGTCGACCGCGACCACACCCGCCCGATCTGACCAGGTTTTTTCCAGAATGACCGAATTCAAGGACAGCGACCGCGAGATCCACCAGTTCCGCGCGCGCCTCACGGCGCTGGTGATCCTGGTCTTCATCTGCTTTGGCCTGCTGGTCGCGCGCGTGGTCTGGCTGCAAGTGCTGCACCACGACCAGTACGCGGCCCAGGCCGAGGACAACCGCATCGCGCTGGTGCCGATCGTGCCCAACCGCGGCCTGATCGTCGACCGCAACGGCGTGGTCCTGGCGCGTAATTATTCCGCCTATACGCTCGAGATCACGCCGTCCAAGCTGCAGGCCGACATGGAATCGGTGATCGACGAGCTGGCCAAGCTGGTCGAGATCGACGCGCGCGACCGGCGCCGCTTCAAGCGCCTGCGCGAAGAGTCGCGCAGCTTCGCCAGCGTGCCGCTGCGCACCCGCCTGACCGACGACGAGGTGGCGCGCTTTACCGCCCAGCGCTTCCGCTTCCCCGGCGTCGAGGTGCAGGCGCGCCTGTTCCGCCAGTACCCGATGGGCGAGGTGGCCTCGCACGTGATCGGCTATATCGGCCGCATCAACGCCAAGGAGGCAGCGGCGATCGAAGAGGGCGACGACGCCGCCAACTACAACGGCACCGACCATATGGGCAAGGAAGGCGTCGAGAAGCGCTACGAGCGCCAGCTGCATGGCGTCACCGGCTACGAGCAGGTCGAGCGCTCGGCTGGCGGGCGCGCGATCCGCACCCTGCGCCGCACGCCGCCGACCCCCGGCAGCAATTTGATCCTGTCGATCGACATCGAGCTGCAGAAGATCGCCGAGGAAGCCTTCGGCAACTACCGCGGCGCGCTGGTCGCGATCGAGCCGTCCACCGGCGACGTGCTGGCCTATGTCTCGCGGCCCGGGTTCGACCCCAACCTGTTCGTCGACGGTATCGATACCCAGAGCTGGAATGAACTCAATACTTCGCTCGACAAGCCGCTGATGAACCGTCCGCTGTCGGGTACCTATCCGCCCGGCTCGACCTTCAAGCCCTTCATGTCGCTGGCGGCCCTCGAGATGGGCTTCCGCCGGCCGCAGGACGCGATCCGCGATCCCGGCTTCTTCATGCTCGGCGGTCACCGCTTCAACGACGACGTGCCGGGCGGCCACGGCACCGTCAATATGTACCACTCGATCGCGCACTCCTGCGACACCTATTACTACCAGCTCGGCAACGAGATGGGGATCGATAACATCTCCAGGTTCATGCGTGAATTCGGTTTCGGGGAGCCGACCGGGATCGACCTCGATCACGAAAAGACCGGCGTGCGGCCATCGAAGGAGTGGAAGGCCGAGCGCTTCAAGCGCAACCGCGCGGCCCAGAAGTGGGTGGGCGGCGACACCATTTCGATCTCGATCGGGCAGGGCTTCAACAACTACACCATGCTGCAGCTGGCGCATGCGACCGCGATCCTGGCCAATGACGGCGTGGTGATGAAGCCGCACCTGGTCAAGATGGTCGAGGATGGCGCGACCCGCGAACGCACCCTGACCGTGCCCAAGGAGACCCGGCGCCTGGAGATGAAGCAGGCGCACATCGATTTCATCAAGGATGCGATGGCGGGCGTGATGCGCGAAGGCACCGGCAAGCGCGCCTTTGCCAGCGCCACCTACAGCGCGGGCGGCAAGACCGGCACCGCGCAGGTGATCGGCCTGCGTGGCAAGAAGTACGACGCCAATGCGATCGACGAGCGCCACCGCGACAATGCGCTGTTTACCGCCTTCGCGCCGGCCGAGCAGCCGCGCATCGCCATCGCGATGGTGGTCGAGAATGCCGGCTTCGGCGGCGTGGTGGCGGCGCCGATCGCGCGCAAGGTGCTCGACTACGCCATCCTCGGCAAGCGTCCGGCGCCGCCGCCGGAAACCAAGAACGGCGCCGCGCCGGCCGCTGTCAAGAAGCCGGCCCCAACGCCCGTACCGGCCCCGGTGGTCGCCAGCGCCGCCGTCACCACCCGAACCGAATAAGCCATGGCCCATATTCCCGAACGACGCTCGCTGCGCCGCCGCCTGCGCCCGTATTTCACGGTGTTCGACCTGCCGCTGACCCTGATCCTCGGGGTGCTGGTCACGATCAGCATGGTCACCATGATGTCGGCGGGCGCCAGCTTCCCGGACCGCGTCGAGCACCAGATCCGCAACTTCCTGCTGTCGTTTGCCGTCATGTGGATCGCCGCGAATATCGCGCCGCAGACCCTGATGCGCCTGGCGGTGCCGATCTACACCATCGGCATCGCGCTGCTGGTCGCGGTCGCGATGTTTGGCCTGATCAAGAAGGGGGCGCGGCGCTGGCTGCACATCGGTGTGATCGATATCCAGCCGTCCGAGATCATGAAGATCGGGCTGCCGCTGATGCTGGCCTGGTATTTCCAGACCCGGGCCCAGGTGGCCGAGTGGAAGCACTATCTCGTGGCGGCGGTGATCCTGATGATCCCGGTGTTTTTCATCATGAAGCAGCCCGACCTGGGCACCTCGCTGCTGGTCGCGTCCTCGGGCCTGTACGTGATCTTCCTGGCCGGGCTGTCGTGGAAGGCGATCATTGCGCTGGCAGTGGCCGGCCTGGCCAGCTTGCCGATTGGCTGGTCGCTGATGCACGACTACCAGCGCGAGCGGGTGATGACGCTGATCGACCCGACCTCGGACCCCCTGGGCAAGGGATTCCACATCATCCAGTCGATCATCGCGATCGGCTCCGGCGGCATGACCGGCAAGGGCTATATGCAGGGCACCCAGGGCTATCTCGAATTCGTCCCGGAACGCACCACCGACTTCGTGTTCTCGGTGTATTCGGAAGAATTCGGCCTGATTGGCAACCTGTTCCTGCTATTCGTGTATCTGCTGCTGATCGGACGCGGCCTGATGATCGCGGCGAATGCGCCGAACGCCTTTGGACGCTTGCTCGCCGGCTCGATCTCGATGATTTTCTTTACCTATGCCTTCGTGAATATGGGCATGGTTGCTGGGATATTGCCCGTCGTGGGGGTGCCGTTACCCTTCATGAGTTACGGCGGAACGGCATTCATTACGCTCGGCCTTGGCGCCGGCATATTGATGAGTATTCAAAGGCATCGTAAACTAGTACAAACCTAACTTTCATGGAGGGCGGCCAATGGGCGTTCGAAAAAACATCCCGGCGGTCGTTGCGGTTGCCATTCTAGTATCGGCCTGTAGCAGTACTGGAGAGCACAAGAAGCTTAATCCCTTTCCCTGGCCGCACAAGCCGACTGCCAAGCACGGCAAGGCGCCGCAACTGCCCGCCGCCAATTCGGGGCGCGGCGGCTATTACAAGGACGATGGCCCGGGCGACAATATCCCCGACGGCCTGCTCGACACGCCGGACGCCGTGGTCAAGTCCGAGCCCTATAACAAGTGGACCAGCCGGCCCTACACGGTGCTCGGCAAGACCTATACCCCGCTCGATAACGACGAGCGCTACAGCGCGCGCGGCATCAGCACCTGGTATGGCGTCAAGTTCCATGGGCAGCGCACCGCGTCGGGCGAGCTCTACGACATGTACAAGATGACGGCCGCGCATCCGACGCTGCCGATTCCATCCTATGTGCGCGTGACTAGCCTCGATACCGGCAACTCGGTCGTGGTGCGCATCAACGACCGCGGCCCGTTCCACTCGACCCGCATCATCGACGTCTCCTACACCGCGGCACTCAAGCTGGGCTTGCTGGGCAAGGGCAGCCACCAGGTCGAGGTTGAGCGCCTGTTCCCGGGCGACCCGATCGTCCCGCCGGGCCAGATCGCGGCGGCGCGCCGCGAAGCGGTCTCGATCGCGCAATCGGCGCCGCCCGAGATCGAGGCGCTGATGCTGGAAGACCGGGTGCAGTCCGACAGCGCGGCGCTGGTCGCCCAGGACGCGCCGCGCGCCGCGCCACAACCGACGCCGGGCGGGCGCTACTTCATCCAGCTCGGGTCCTATGGCCGGGCCGGCACCGCCGAAGCGATGAGCGAGAAAGTGACCAATGCCGGTGTCGAACTGGGCGCACTCGAAGTGGTGAAGGTCGGTGCGATGAACCGCCTGTACGGCGGTCCCTACGGCAGCCGCGCCGAAGCCCTCGAGGCCATGCGCGCGCTGCCTTCCAGCCTCGGTTTCAAGCCGATCGTCGTTACACGCTGACGGCCTTGCTGCGACGGCGCGCCAGGCCCAGGCCGGCCAGGCCGGCAGCCACCAGCAGCACGCCTGACGGCTCCGGCACTTCGGCCGGCTCGTCGATCTTGGTGTAGTCGAGCGAGACATTCGAATTGGTCAGCAGCAGGTTGCCACCGATGTTCAGGTTGAAGGTCAGTTCGCCGGTCGCCAGCAGCTGGTCGATGATCGACTGGTCGGTGATATTGCCGCTGATGGTGAATTCGCCGGTATAGTCCTTGACCACGATATCGGTCCTGGTGGTGATCTTTGAATCAAAGTATTTGCAGTAACTGAAGAGGCAGTAAGCTTGGTCGTGGACGCGGTTGAAGGTCGAGCCGCCGTTGAGCGCTGTCGTCTCAAGGGTCGTCGATCCGCTACCCAGCACGAGGTTACCGATCGACAGCTGGGCGGATTCCTGCTCGCTCGAGCGGGTGATTTGCTGCGTGATATCGACGTAGCGGGCGAAGGTCAGGCTGTGCGAGTCGTAGCTGTGAAAGCCGTAGCCGGTTGCATGGTAGCTGGTCTGGACCGGCGCCGAATCCTTGAGTTTGCCGCCGGCGTCGATGAAAGTGAACGAGAACGACAAACCATTGACCGTGTAGTCCACCGGGAGCGACGCCTTGCCGCTGAAGGCGGTGCTGTAGCTGTTGTTGGCCAGCTTGTCGGCGCCGAAGGAACCGTCGAGGGAAATGGTGGTGGCGGAGGCGGACGTCGAGAGTGCGCAGATCGAGGTCAGCAGTACGGCGGCAAACTTTGTTTTCATGGAAATCCCTATAATTTTAATTAGAACAACTGTATTTGATAATAAGCAATACTTATGCCAATAGCACAAGTGCTTGTTATTAATAGAAATTTCTTCTTTGCAATGTGGCTGTTGTAAAGAAATTCGACACGATGCATGCCGATCGCATGGTCAATTCGTGAAAAACGCGCGTTTCCACCACACTCGCGCCATGCGGATGTCCTACTTTCTTGCAAGAACGAAATTACGCCGCTACTCTTCAGTACTTACAGAAATCCATGCCCATGCGTGTCGCCTCCATTGTCTTCGCCAGCTTGCTGGCATGTTCGACCGTCCTCGCCGCTGCCCCGGCGCCTTCTGCAAAATCCACGCGCGCCCAACCCGGCAAGGCCGGCTGGCAACGCGCTGCGCCTTTGCCGGGCTGGGCCTAGCCACTGGCCGAGATCCCGTCTACCAGCCGCCTCGACGCCGTGGTGCTGCGCCTGGATGAGACTCAGGCGCTGGCCGGCGACCAGAGCGCCTTCCTGGTCAATCGCGCGATCCAGGTCAACGACCGCAGCGCGCTGCTGGCAATCGGGCAGGTGAGCCTGAGCTACCATGCCGACTACCAGACCCTGAGCCTGCACCGGGTCGCCATCCTGCGCGACGGCAATGTGCTCGACCGCACCGCGAGCGTGGATGCGCGCGTGCTCCAGAGCGAAGCGGCGCTCGGGCGGGGCGTGTATGGCGGGGCCAGTACCGTCCAGCTGTTGCTGGAAGACGTGCGGGTCGGCGACACCTTGTGGCTGACCTATAGCGTGGCGGGCGCCAACCCGGTGTTCGGCAAACAGTGGTTCGACGAATTCGCCTGGGACCGCCCGTCGCCGATCGAGCTGCGCCGTCTGACCGTGCTCTATCCAAAGGGCCGCAAGCCGGCCTGGCGCCAGCTGGGCGACTACCGCAGCGACAAGATCGTGCCGCGTAACGCGAGCAGCGGGGCGCTCGAGATGCTGGTGTTCGAGGGCCGGGGCATCGATGAAATCGAGGCCGAGCCTTCGATCGCGCGTGATTACCTGGCGGCCCGGACGCTGCAGTTTTCCGAGTTCCCCGACTGGGCTTCGGTGGCGCGCTGGGCCAGCGGCTTGTTTCCTCCGCCGTCTGCCAGCCCCGCGCTCAAGGTGCTGGCCGAGCAGTTTCGCGGCCAAGCCACGCCGGCCGCGCGCGCTGCGGCTGCCCTGCACTGGGTACAGGACGAGATCCGCTACTTCAGTGTCGCCATCGGCGAGAACTCGCACAAGCCGCAGGCGCCCGCGACCGTGCTGCAGCGCCGCTATGGCGATTGCAAGGACAAGAGCTACCTCTTGATCGCGCTGCTGGGCGAGCTGGGGATCAAGGCGCGGCCGGTGCTGCTGTCGGCCAGCGCGCCGCAGATGCCAGCCAGGGCCGATCCCTCGCCGGGCTGGTTCGACCACGTCATCGTCGAACTGCAGGCCGACGGCAAGCGCTATTACGTCGATCCGACCGCGAGCGGCCAGCAGGTCCCGCTCAACAAGCTGTCGACGCCGTTCCCCGGCGCCGCCGGCCTGCCGGTCGACCCGTCGGCCACGGCGCTGATCGTGCTGCCCGAGCGGCAGCAGGATGTGCCCGAATACGAGGTCGTCGAAACCATCACGGTCGCCGACTACGAGGGCGATGCGGCGCTGGCCATGCGCGAGATCTTCCGTGGCGGGATGGCCGAAGGCGCGCGCCCGGCCTTCGCGGCGCTTTCGCCGGTGGAGCTCAAGCGCGCCGCGCTCAAGGACTACGAAAAGCGCTATCCCGGAGTGGTACTGCTCGAGGCGCCCGTGGTCGCCGACGACAAGCAGGCCAACCAGCTCGAGCTGCGAGCGCGCTTCAGATTGCCCAAGGCGGTCAAGGCGGTCGACGACAACTTTGCGATCGATTACCGCGTGCGGCCGCTGGAAGGCGTGATGGCGCTGCCGGACAAGCTGGCGCGCCAGTTCCCGCTCGAGATGCCGGCTGCGCGCTTCCATGGCCGCTATCGCCTGAACATCGTGTGGCCGGACGATGTGCGCGCCCGCCAGATGCCGTGGGCGCGCTATCTCGACAACCGCTTCTTCCAGGCCCAGGAAAGCTATGTCTTCCGTGGCAACCAGGTCACCCACATGGTCGACTACCGCACCAGGATGGAGACCGTCCCGGCGGCCGATGTGCCCGAACTGCATGCGCAGGGCAAGCAGCTCGATGAGCTGGGGTATGGCCGCTACAGCCTGCGCGAGACCGACAAGATCGGCCCGCAGGCGCGCGGCTACAGCGCGCGCGATGTCGACCTGGTGCGTATGGCGGCGGTGGCCGGCGAGCTGGCGCAGATGATGGAAAAGCTGGACGACAGCAAGATCGGCCGCGAGGACGCCTGCCTGCTGGTGCAGGCCGCGCGTGACACGCGGGGACTGCTGGAGCTGGCCAGCCTGAAGGTACTGGCGCGCGCTCAGCGCATCATCAAGGACGATGCACGCGACCTGGCGGCACGCGCCTGCCGCGCGCGCCTGAGCTTCCAGGCCGGCGACTATGCGGCCAGTGCCCGCTTGTACCGGGAGCTTGATGGCGGCGCCAACGGCAAGGATGCCATGGGCCTGCGCGACCTGGCCTGGGCGTTGCTGGAGCAGGGCGAGCTTGAGCAAGCCTCGGCAGCCATGCAGCGCTACCTGGAGGTGCAGGCCAGGCTCGACCCATCCACCGGCGCCGAACTCGATATCATCGACCATGTCGCCCTCTTGCAGCGCAGCCGGCGCCCGCTGCCGCCTGGCGCCATGCAGCGCGCCGCCAGCGCCCTCGATGCGCCGTGGCCGCGGCCCTTGTTGGCGATGCAGGCCGGGCTGCTTGGCCACGAGGCGCTGCTGGGCCAGGTCGAGGCAGTGCCCGAGCATGCCCGCGCCTATGCGTTGACCGAAGCGTTGTTCTACATCGGGCAGCAGCAGCTTGCGGCAAATGACAAGGCTGGCGCGCTGGCGGCGTTCCGGCGGCTCGAGGAGACCGGCATCCGCAGCTCGCCCCTGTATTTCCAGGGCATGGCCAGCCTTCGCAAGTTGACTGGCGTGCAGGCTGCTGCGCAGGATAAACCCGACCTGCGCCAATTGACCGAGAGCGCCAATGGCGGCGATGCGCAGGCCCAGCTCGCGCTGGGATGGGCTTACGAGACGGGCCGCGGCGTCGCTGTCGACCTGGCCACTGCGGCGCAGTGGTACCGCAAGTCTGCCGACAACGGCGACGAGCGAGCGTATTTCGCGTTGTCCGAGTTGTACCGGCTGGGCCAGGGCGTGCCGCAGGACGAGGACAAGGCGGTGAAGCTGCTGCGCACCAGCGCCGAACTGGGTAATGCGCACGCGATGGCGATGGTCGGCCGGCGCTATCTGGATGGCAAAGGCTATCCGAAAGACCCTGCTTACGCCGTCCTCTGGTTCCAGCGTGCGGCAGCGCGTGGCGCGACCGCCGCCGGCTACGCCCTGGGCCGGGTGTTGTACGAGGGCCGCGGGGTGGAGCGCAACCTGGCTTCGGCGGCGGCGCTGTACCGCGCCGCGGCCGAGCAGGGCAACGCCGACGCCCAGCTCGACCTGGGCTACATGTACGAGAACGGCGAAGGGGTGGCCAAGGACATGAAGCAGGCCGTGGCGTGGTATCGCAAGGCCGCCGACCAGGGCAATGCGATCGCCCAGCACAACCTGGGCCTGCGCTACGAGTTCGGCGACGGCGTCGCGCAAGACGAGAAGAGCGCCATGTCCTGGTTTCGCAAGTCGGCGCAGCAGGGCTACATGATGGCGATGACCAAGTACGGCTACCTGCTCGAAATGGCCAAGACCGTCCCGCACGATCCCGTACAGGCGCATGGCTGGTACCTCAAGTCAGCGCAGCTGGGCGACGCCATCGCACAATACAACCTCGGCCAGCAATACACGTACGGACGGGGCGTAAAGGCGGATCCCCTCAATGCCTACCAGTGGTACCTGAAGGCGGCGCAGAACGGCGACCTTGATGCGATGACCGAAGTGGCCTCGACCCTGGAGGACGGCGAGATCATGCCCAGGGACCTGGAACAGGCAGTGCGCTGGATGACAGCCGCGGCCGACGGAGGCGAGGCCCTCGGCATGCTGCGGCTCGGGATCATGTATGCCAGGGGCAGCGGCGTGGCGCGTGATTACGAGCGCGCCGCCACCCTGTTCGAGAAGGCGGGTGCGGCCGGCCAGGCTGCGGCCTATTACCAGCTTGGCGTGCTCCACGAAGATGGTCTTGGCCGGGCCACCGACGCCGCCAGCGCGCGGGCCCTGTATGCGCAGGCGCCACAGGTCGAGCAAGCCAATATCCGGCTTGCCGTCTTGCGCGCCACTGGCCAGGGCGGCTCGCGCGACACCGTGTATGCCAGGGATTTGCTGGATCGCTGGGCAAAGGCGGGCGATACCGCAGCGCTGGAACAGCTGGCGCGCGCTTTCGACGATGGCGAGGACGCTGCATTCGCGCAGCAGGTCCGCGCGCGCCTGCAGCAGATGGCGAAAAGCAGCTAGCGGCAGTCGCCCAGCTCCGCGCCCGAATAATTGTCGACGATGCCGGCGAGCTGCGTGCGCAACGCCGGCTCGATCGCACGGTACTGGAACGCCGGGCGCGTGCCCTGCGGACCGCGCGGCAGCACGCGCACGCCGCGCACGCCCTGACGCTGCAGCTGGTCGACCAGCTTCTGGGCCGCGCCATCGGTCTTGAACACGCCCAGCGAGATCGCGTAGCGCAGCGGATTATCGCCCTGCATGATGAAGAAGTTCTCGACGCCGCGTTCCTTCAATTCGGCGACGCGGCGCTGGGCGCCTTCGCGGCCGCCGTTCGGCGGCAGGTAGACCAGGCGGCTGGTCACTTCCTGGAACGGGACTTCGATGCGCGACTGGCGCGCGGCCAGGTCGAGGCTGGCGATGCGCGTCTCGAAACGGCGCGCGTCGGCCGTGCTGAACGGGCCGGCCTGGACGCAGGCGATCAGGTCGGGTGTGGCGGCGACCGGCGCTGCAGGTGCTGCCGGTTCTGCCGGTGCAGGCGCGGGCGCCGGTGCGAGCAGCGCGGCATCGGCCACGTCGACCACTCCCTTGGCCTGGACCGCCGTCAATTGGGTCATGCGCTCCGGCGCCAACTGGTTCTTCAAACGCGCCGGTTCGCGCTCGGCGCCGCCAGGCTGGCCCAGGTAGCCCTGGCCATAGGCGAGCAGCAGCGCGTTCGCGGCGAGCAGGACCCAGAATACGAATTTCAGCACCGCGGTTCCTCCATGGTCGGGGCGGCCGCAGCATGCAGGCCCACCAGCACGATATTATCGACCACTTGGTGCGATATCTTGAGGGCCGGCGCGATATAAGGCGCGGCGCCACCCGAGACGATGCAGGCCGCAGCCCGGTGGCCGGCCACCGCGCGCTCGATCGCGCCGGCCTGGGCCGACAATACCCCGGCCAGGATCGCGTCATTCGTATTGTCGCCGAACAGGCGCGCCATCGCGCCGGGCGCGATCTGCGGCAGTTGCGCGGTATTGCTGGCCAGGCTGGACGCCATCAGGGCCAGGCCGGGCAGAATCATGCCGCCGACGAACCGCCCATCGGCGCTGACCGCATCGACCGTGGTCGCGGTGCCGCAGGTGGCGACGATCAGGTCCTGGCCTGGCCTGAGTGCGCGCGCGCCGATGGCGGCGGCGAAGCGGTCGCAACCCAGCTTGCCCGGTTCGCGGTAGCCGTTGGAGATACCGGCGCGCTGTTCGGTCGACGCAAACCATTCCACATCGATCCCGGCCGGCAGCACGGCCTCGATACGCGCGCGCAGGTCTGGGCCGGCGACATTCGCCACCAGCGCGCGCGCGGCGCCGCTGGCCGCCCAGCGTTCGGCCAGGCCGTCGAGATCCGCGTGCAGCACGGCGCCATGTTCCAGCCATGCGCCGGCGGGCGCGTTGGCGAAGGCCAGCGCCCACTTGACGCGGGAATTGCCGGCGTCGACCAGCAGGATCATGTCTTCACCCGCAGCGACACATCCCCCGCCATGACGGTGATGCGACCGTCGACCGTGTCGAGCAGCAGGCGGCCCGTATCGTCGACGCCGGCCGCGCGGCCCTCGTGCAGCACGGCGCCGTTGTCCAGCAGGACGACGGTCTCGCCCTGCCAGGCGTGGCGCAGGTTCCAGCGCGAGGCAAACGCCGCGAAGCCATGGGCGGCGAATTCGTCCAGGGCGCCAGCCAGGCCATCGAGCAGGCTGGCGAGCAGCGTGTCGCGCTCCATGCGCGCCAGCCACGGCACGCCGGCCGCGCTGCGGCCCAGCTGCGCTTCCATCTCGTCCGGCATCAGGAGGTTCAGGCCAATGCCGATCACGGTCCAGGTGCCGCCGGGCGCCGACTGGGTCTCGATCAGGATGCCGGCCAGCTTGTCGCCATCCTTGAGCAGGTCGTTCGGCCACTTCAGCTGGACTTGCTGGCCCAGGTGGCCAAGCGTCTCGGCCAGCGCCACGCCGACCGCCAGCGGCAGGCCGACCAGCGCCTGCGGGCCGCCGTCGAAACGCCAGGCCAGCGAGAACGTCAGCGACCCTTCGGGCGAGGACAGCCAGCTGCGCCCGGCGCGTCCGCGCCCCGCAGTCTGGTGTCCGGCCACCAGCAGCAGCGGCGCGGATAGTTGCACCACGCGCGCCAGCAGGTCGGCATTGGTCGACCCGGTCTCCTGCACAACCTCCACATCGACCTCGACCTGCGCGCGCGACAGCGCCATGATGGCATCGGCGTTCATGCTTCCCCCTGGCGCTGTTTGGTCGGCGCGCGCGCGAACAAGCGGTCGAACACGACGTTCGGCAGCAGGCGCAGCAACTTGGCGACACAGCCCATCTGCCAAGGCAATACGCGGTAGCTGTCGCCGCGCGCGATGGTGGCGAAGGCCTGCGCCGCGAAGCGCTCGGCCGGCATCAGGAAGGGCATGGGAAAACGGTTCTTGCTGGTCATGGGCGTATCGATGTAGCCGGGGGCGATCGTCACCACCCGGATGGGCGAGGCGCGCAGCTCGAGCCGCAGCGCCTCGCAGTAGCTGTGCACCGCAGCCTTGCTGGCGCAGTAGGCGCCGGCGCCGCGCATGCCGCGAATGCCCGCCACGCTGCCGATGCCGACCAGGCGGCACGGGCCGGCCTGGGCGCGCATCGGCGCAATGAAGGGAGCGAAGGTGGCGACCGTGGCGTTCACATTGGTCGCGAACACGACATCGAACACGTCGAGGTCGGCGGGGCGGTCGGTGAGGGTGCCGTGCGAGATCCCGGCGCTGGCGATGACGATGTCGGCGCCGCCGTTGGCGGCGATGAAATCCCGCGCGGCTGCCGCCAAGGCGGCGCGGTCGAGCACATCGACCGCATACACCTGATGGCGTTCGGCGCCGGGCAGCGACGCCGCGAGCAGTTCAAGCCGGTCGCGGCGCCGCGCCAGCAGGCCCAGTGTGGCGCCGCGCGCCGCATACTCGCGCGCCAGCGCGGCGCCGATGCCGCTCGAGGCGCCGGTAATGAAGACGCGCTGCGGCGCCGGCATCATCGCAGTAGCTTAGCGCTGGTTGCGCACGATGGCGACGTCGATGCCACTGTCGAGCAGCTTGGCGCGCGCCTTGTTGACCGCTTCGACCTGGCTATATGGGCCGACGCGCACGCGGTGCAGCACGCCGCTATCGGTGCTGCGGTCGGTGATCGCGGCTTCGAAGCCGAGCAGGGCCAGCTTGGCGCGGGTGTTTTCGGCGTCCGACATTTCGCGGAAGGCGCCCGCCTGCAGGTAATAGATATAACCGTCGGTCACGGCGGCCGCGCCCGGGATCGGCGCGGCAGTGTTGACCGGCGCGGCCGGGACAGGCATCGGTGCGGGACGCGGTTCCTGCATGCCGGCGATGGCTGCGCCGAGCGGATCGGCGTCGGCCGGCGCGGCAGCCGGTGTGGCGGGACGCGGCGCGACGTTCGGCTGGGCCGGCGCCTGCGGCACTGGCG
>Ga0265797_10007660_pt1 | contig 14643 bp, 12 predicted proteins | sample P2T30metagenome_FD_192433 | JGI IMG/M metagenome (GOLD analysis project Ga0265797, IMG submission 192433) | Plant litter microbial communities from East Loma Ridge, Irvine, California - P2 T30 | ecosystem: Environmental > Terrestrial > Plant litter > Unclassified | place: USA: California... | reverse complement strand
CCGAGCCGTGTGAGTGCCTGGCGCTCCCTACCGTGCTGCCCCATGTGGCCAATGCGGTTAGCGAATGGGATCGGCCGGATTACGACCACGCCGCCTGGTTTTTCGGCACCGCAAGCCTGCCGCGCTGGGTTGGCTATTCACTCGGTTATCAGGCAGTTTCCCGGTTCCTTCAAGCACACCCGGCACAGCGGGCGTCTACGTTGGCCGCCACACCGGCACGGGCTATTTTCACCTACCTACGGGCGCTAGGCTGACGCGGTTCTCCCTCATTCTTCGGATGTAAATGCGAATGCTTCCTGTTACATTTGCGTACTTTCTGACACATTTCGTCAGAGTCGGGGGTGATAACCCCGCAACGCAAGGAAGGGGAGGCTGGGATGGCACGCGCAAATCAATCGTTTCAAAAGACAGCGGTGGCGGCACTGGTAGCCACCGCCGGCTGGTCGGGAATGGCAGCGGCGGAGGAATCGCCGCCCGCCGCGCGGCCCGGCGCCGCGGTGCAGCTGCAGAACATTCAGGTGTCGGCCCAGGCGCCAGAGGATGATTCACAACCCCAGGCGTACCGCGCCAGAAGCAGCACAGCCGGGACCAAGACGAGCACGCCGTTGGCGGAAACGCCCCGGTCCGTCTCGGTGGTCACCCACCAGCGCATGCGCGACCAAGGGGCGCAGACCCTCACGGATGTGCTCGGTTACGTGCCGGGCATCTTCGCGCCGCCCTTTGCCGTGGGCGACGGCCTGGCTGGGGACCTGTTTTCTATCCGCGGTTACAACGCCACCGATTACGGCTATGGCCTGCTCAAGGATGGGTTGCGCCTGCAAGGCAACCGCTACGACACCACCACCGAGCCTTACGGGCTGGAGCGCACGGAAGTGTTCCGCGGGCCCAGTTCGATCCTTTATGGTGAAAACGCCCCGGGCGGCCTGGTAAACCTGGTGAGCAAAAAACCCACCGAGAACGCACAGGGCGAAGCCCGGCTCACCTACGGCAGCAACAACCGCCGGCAATTGGCCGTGGATGTGAGCGGGCCGCTGAGCGAGGGCGACAGCGTGCTCGGGCGCATCGTGATGCTGGGGCGAAACGCCGACACTCAAGTGGACACGGTGCCCGATGACCGCCTCTATCTGGCGCCTTCGATGACGTTCAATTTCGACCAGGACACCGCCCTTACACTGCTTTCAAGTTACCAGCGTGACCGCACCAAACTGCTGTTGGGTTACCCGGCGGCGGGCACGCTGCTGAACAACCCCAACGGCAAGGTCGGCAAGGATCAATTCAACGGCAACCCGAACTGGGACGACTTCGAACGGGAAACCTGGACCCTGGGGTATGAGTTCAGCCATCAGCTGAACGACACCTGGCAGTTCCGGCAGAATTCACGCTACCTGCAATCACGGGTCAACCGGCACGAGACCTGGCCGAACAACCTGGGCAATGGGGGCTTTGGCGCCACCCTGAGCAGCACGGCGTACGACCGTGATAACAAGTCGCTGACGTATTCGGTGGACAACCAGTTTGAGGGGCATTTCAACACCGGGGCGCTGGAGCACACCGTGCTGCTGGGCGCCAGTTTCGACCGCACCTCGTACAACCAGGATTGGGACGCCGGGTTGGGCGGCACCTATAACGTGTTCAATCCCGTGTTCTCGCAGGTTCAACCCAACACCAGCCAGTACGTACAGAACTCTCAGCTCGACCAGCATATGTATGGCGCCTACGGCCAACTGCAGAGCACGTACGACCGCTGGATATTCCTGCTGGGCGGCCGGCAGGACTGGGTGCACAGCGAATACCGCAACCGTGCCAGCGCCGCTCGGCCTGGCAGCGCGGCCGTGGCCAATACCGACCTGGACGGTTGGGACCATCGCTTGAGCTGGCAAACCGGGGTGATGTACCGGTTCGAAAACGGGTGGTCACCGTACCTGAGCTACTCCACGGCCTTTACGCCCGTGCAGCAATCGTCCCAGCCGGGCGGCGGTTTGTTCGACCCGATCCTCAGCGAGCAATACGAAATCGGCCTTAAGTACGAGCCGGTGGGCTGGCACACCACCTTCAGCGCGGCGGTGTTCGACCTCACCAAAACCGACGACGTGGTGTCGGGCTCGAACGGCTTCAGCCGTCAGGTGGGCAAGAGCCAGTCCCAGGGCGTAGAGCTTGAGGTGAACAGCGACGTGACCCGCAACCTCAGCCTGACCGCGGCCTACACCTATACCGATGCCCGGGTGAAAAAGGACAGCCCCGGCTCGTTGGTGGAGGATCACCAGCTCACCGGCATCCCGCGCAACCAGGCCTCCACTTGGGCCACGTATCGCTTCCTCGAAGGCCCGCTGCGCGGCCTGCGGCTGGGCGGCGGTGTGCGCTACTTTGATAACACCTTCGCGTACACGTCCCCGGCGTTGTACGGGAAACTCAAAACCGGCGATGTCACCCTGGTGGACGCCTTGGTGGGTTACGACATCGACGAGCATTGGTCCGTGGACGTGAACGCCAGGAACCTGTTCGACAAGGAATACGTGAGCGGGTGCAACAACGCCGGCCGCTGTTACTGGGGTGAAGAGCGCACCGTGCTCGGCACCGTGGCGCTGCGTTGGTAAATGGGGGCTTGCCGCTACTGGTGCGAATACAACACAAGGGCCTTGGCAAAGCCGTTGGCGCGATAAATCGTCGCGCCTTCCCCTGAGTCTCCGTCGCTGGCCACGATGTACAGCTCGTTGCTGCCGGGCTTGATCGCCAGGCTTGTAGAGCGCAGGTTGTGCCCGCGCTCACGGCCGGGGATGAGGATCTGCCCGATCGGTTGCCCGTTCGGGTTGAGCACCAAAACCCGGCCCTGGCTGTACATGGCAACGTAAAGATTGCCGTCGGCGTCGGCCCGCATCGAATCCGGTGACGGGCCATTGAAGCGGTACACCACCGCCTCGCCAAAGGGTGCCAGGGTTTGCGCATCCTTGAGCTCGATGCGATGCAGCAGGCCGGTCGCGAATTCCGTGACCCACAGGGTTTTCTCGTCGGGAGAAAGGGCGATGCCGTTGGCAATGGCCAGGTTCGGCAGAATGGGCACGATGGCGCTACCGTCAGGCGGCACGTAATAAACCCCGCCGGTGGGTTGGGTGGAGGTGCCCTTGAAGTCCGTGAAATAGAAGCCGCCCGCTTTGTTGAACACCAGGTCGTCAACCACATAGCCCTTTTGCGCCCCGATCAACGCCTGGGCACCCGAGCCGTCGGGCTGGTACACGGTGAGGTTGCCGGGGCCATGAAAGTCCCCGAGCCCTGCCACGTACAGGCGGCCGTCCCTGTGGATCGCCAGCCCCGCGGCGCCCAGGGTATTTTTGGGTACCAGTACGCTCACCTGCTTTTGCGGGCCCACCTTGTGCACTTGCCCTTGGAACACGTCCACGAACAGCAGATTCCCCTCCCGGTCGAACGCTGGGGATTCCACCTGCAGCGGTGTGTCGGACACCTTCAACCAAGGCTCGGCGGTGATGGTCGGCAGGTGGCGCTCGGCCGCGGGGATGGCATTCAGCTGTTGCTTGCCCTCGGCGTAGCTAAGGGACGGAATGGCCTGGGCGGCGTACAGCTGCGGCGCCATCAGCGCCCCGCTCAACAGGCCCAGAATCAGACGGTGGCTCGATCGCATGCAGTTGCCCTTATGTTGTTGTTATGGAAGGGATGTTCAACCCGCCAACAGCGCCGCCAGCGCCGGTACCGTCAGCACTGCCGTGTAATAGCCCATGAACTGCACGCCGATGTTGAACCCCACGAAACGCGACAGCAGCCCGCCAAGCAGGCCGACGGTAACGATGACCAGCAGCCCCAGCGCGCCGCCTTCCCAGATGCCGATTACCAGGATCAGCCCCACGAAGGTGGAAATCACCGCTTCATGGCTGATCTTGCGCGATACGAACGAGGCGGCCCGGTGGGCGTAGTTCATGGTGAAGGGGTAGGCGACCAGCACCGCGATGATCACCGCCGCCATGCCGTAACCGAGAAATTCCCAGGTGCTGAGCAGGTTGTGCAGGTTGTTCACCTGGCCGCTGGCGGCATCCACGGTAAAGCGCGGTGGCGCGTTGAACAGTGGCGCGGCGGGCCCCGCAGCCACGGGGCTGAGGGGCAAGCCGAAGGCAATCAGCGGGATCAGCGCCTCGGCGATGTAGGTGGCCTCGGTGACACCGTTACGGGCGGCGATCACCGTGGTCAGGCGGTGATAGACGTGCTTGACCCGGGCGCCGACCACCTCGCCCATGATGACCGTCATGGCCACCGGGCTGAACACGAAGGTGGCACTGGAGATCACCGCCGTAGCGCCAGTCCACAGGGCCTGCTTGCGGTCCAGCACGCGCAAGGGGTTGGGAAAGTAACCGCCCCAGCCTTTTACGTCTGGCGAGAGGGAAAAGGTGCGCGCCTGGGTACGGCTCATGGCCTGGCGTTCATTGGGGGCCAGCAGCGAGAACAAAGCGGCGATCAGCGGGCCGATGGCGATGCCCAGGAAGTAGCTCACGCTGAGCTTCACCCCGTATTGCGCCGTCACCGCCTGCAGCCCGACGATCACCAGCACGAAGGGGATCAGCGCCAGTACCGCGGCCAGCCGGCCTTTGGAGAACCATGCGATGGCCACGGCGGCGGCGAGAAACACCCAGGGCGCGGCGCGCTTGATGGGGTCGCCGAAGGGCCCGAGCATGACGGCGAACAGCACGGCCAGGGGCACGGCGATCAGCGCGGCGATCACCGCGCCGGAGATCATCTTGCGCAAGGCAATGTGCGGCACGCCCAGGTTGCGCAACAGGTTCGCTTCGCGCATCAGCGGCGTGGCCATGGTGTCGCCCGGTATACCCAACAGCGCGGTGGGCACCGCGTGGGTCATGTGCTTGGCCACCGCGCCGGCCAGGAAGAAGGTGAGCACGCCGGGCGCCGGTACGCCCAGCAGTACCACCAGCAAAGTGAGGGGGGCCAGGGTAGTGGTTTCGTCACTGCCGGAGATCAGGCCGATCCCGGCGAAAATCATCGCGCCCAGCACACCCATCCCCAGTGCTATCAGCAGTTGGTCAAGAACCAGGCCAGTCATGGGCGGCCTCCTTTTACAGCGAGCGCGGCGGGGGGCACTGCCAGGGTATTCGCATGCGGTGCCTCGGCCCGCACCGAAGACGCAGCACGCTCCTCGGCCGCGAACAGTTCATACAGGTCCATTTCCTTGAGCTCGGTCACCGTGGAAGCGGGAAGGTCGGCAAGCGTGCCGAGGTCCCCGAACTCTTCTTTCAACTCCTGCAGCAGCAGGGCGCGCTGGGCCGGATCAGCCTGATGCTCCACCACGATGCGCTTGGGCTTGAACAGGCACGCACTGATCGCGCCCGCGCCCAGGCAACCCAGAATGCCTACCAGCATGGCGTAGGCGCGGGCCATTTGCGCCGAGGCCACCCAGCCTAGCAGAACGTGCTGGGCAATGAAAAACGCGCTGAGGCTGACCACCGCCCCGATGAGAATCGAATACCCCAGGTGACGGCTGTCTACCGTGTCACCCCACACCTCGTAGAGTTGCTGCTTCACAGGTTTCTCCCAGTGCCCTTCGGGCTTTTATTGTTATGAACAGGGTAAGGCAGGCGGTTCAACCAGGCACGGCCCGTTGGCGCCTGGCGCGTATCGCCCGGGCTACCCGCGAGGCGGTTTCCCGGCCCAGCGCGGCATCGATGAAGGCGCCTGCGTCTACGACTGCCTCCAGGTTCACGCCATGTTGCAAGCCGAGGCCATCGAGCAGGTAGAGCAGGTCCTCGGTGGCCACGTTGCCCGTGGCGCCCGGCGAGTACGGGCAGCCACCCAGCCCCGATACGGCGCTGTCGAACACCCGCACGCCCAGCTCCAGCGCGGTCTGGATATTGGCGATGGCCATGCCATAGGTGTCGTGGAAGTGCCCGGCGAGGGCAGTGACAGGAACATCTTCGGCGCAGGCCTGGATCAGCGCACGGGTGCTGGCAGGGGTGCCTGCGCCGATGGTGTCGCCCAGGCTGACTTCATAACAACCCATGCGGTAAAGTGCCGTGCTCACCGCCGCCACCTTGCCTGGCGCCACGGCCCCGGTGAAGGGGCAGCCCATTGCGCAGGAGACATAGCCGCGCACGCGAATCCCGCTGGCCTTGGCCCGGGCCAGCACAGGCTCGAAGCGCGCCAGGCTTTCTGCGATAGAGCAGTTGATGTTCTTGCGGGAAAAGGCCTCGGAAGCGGCGGCGAACACGGCCACTTCCGCGCAGCCCGAGGCCAGTGCTGCCTCCAGGCCCTGTTCATTGGGTACCAATGCTGTCCAGGTCACGCCCGGGCGTTGGGGTAAGTCCTTGAACACCTCATCGGTACCGGCCATTTGCGGCACCCAGCGGGGCGACACGAACGCACCGGCTTCCAACGTGGTAAGGCCGGCATCGGCAAGCCGGGTGAGCAGCGCCACACGAACGGCCACGGGCAGCGAGCGTGCCTCGTTCTGCAACCCGTCGCGGGCACCTACCTCCACGATCCGCACGGTGTTGTCGCTGGCCCGGCTCACGGTTGCGCCCGCTTGTGCTCCAGCAGCGCCGCGGCACGGTCGGCGCGAACATCGTGAGTAGCCACCATCTGCTTGACCAACCATTCCACTTCTTCGCCACGGGCCCCGGCGGACAACGCCACATTGCGCGCGTGCAGCGTCATGTGCCCCCGCTGGATGCCTTCGGTGGCCAGGGCGCGAAGGGCGCCGAGGTTCTGCGCCAGCCCCACCGCCACGGCGATTTCGGCCAGCTCCTGAGCGGTTTTTACCCCCAGGATGCGCAACGACAGCTGCGCCAGCGGGTGGGTCTTGGTCGCGCCGCCCACCAGGCCCACCGGCATCGGCATTTCCAGGGTGCCCACCAGATGGCCTTGGGCATCCTTTTCCCAAGTGGTCAACGAGCCGTAATGGCCATCACGGCAGGCGTAGGCATGGGCGCCGGCTTCCACCGCGCGCCAGTCGTTGCCGGTGGCGACGATCACCGGGTCGATGCCGTTCATGATCCCCTTGTTGTGGGTTGCGGCCCGGTAAGGGTCCACCGCGGCGAAGTTGTAGGCGTCAAGGATGCCCTCGATCACGTCGTCGCCCTTGAACGCGGCGGTGGTCAAGGTTTCCGGAGAAAGGCGCACCTGGGCCCGGGCCAGGCGAAGGTCCGCCAGGTTGGAGAGGATGCGCAGCCGCACCTTGCCGCCGGTGATGTCCTCGATCAGCGGCGCCACGGCCTCGGCCATGGTATTCACCGTATTGGCGCCCATGGCGTCGCGTACGTCCACGATCAGGTGCGCCACCAGCAGCGGCCCACGTGGGGTGCTGGGGAAGGTGTGTACTTCCAGGTCGCGGCAGCCACCGCCCAGTTGGTTGAGCAACTGGTCCTTGCGATTGGCCAGCTCGATGATCTCCTGTTTACGCGCCAGCAGGCTCAAACGGGCGTCGTGGGGAGCCGCCACGCCCACCACCTGCACTTGGGCGCGCATCAGCGGCAGCGTGCTGGAGGTCTTGAAGCCACCGGCGTCCCGTGCCAACTTGGCCATGAAGGACGCGGCGGCGATCACCGAAGGCTCCTCCACTACCAGGGGCACCAGCACGTCCCGCCCATTGATCGTGAAGTTACTGGCGATCCCGTAAGGCAGCTCGAAAGTGCCCACCACGTTCTCGATCATGCCGTCGGCAATGGCCAGGGGTAGCGCCCCCGCCTCGCTGAGCAAGGCTACGTCGATGTCTGAGAGCGAAAGCCGTTCGCGCAGCTGGCCGAGGCGGTCGGCCGGGGTCATGGCGCGGAAGTCAGAGAGGCGTGAGTCGAGGCTCATGGGGAAGGTCCTGTACGGTTCTTATGGTCATTTGCCTTTACCCTAGCCTCGCGCGGCGGGGCAAAGAAGGTACAGTTTGGACAAACAGTACCCACGCTGTACCCTCACCTTAGGTGAAGGGAGGGTACGGCCGTGGTTCATCAGACATTGGCGCAACAGCTGGCGGCCACGTTTGCCGAGCAGATCGGCAATGGCACCTATCAGGCGGGGGATCGCTTACCGTCCTTGCGTGAATGCATGCGCCTGCGTGGGCACTCGAAGAACACCGTGATCACGGCCTACGAACAGCTGGCCTCCCAAGGCTTGGTGGAAGCGCGGCACGGCCAGGGATTTTTCGTCAAGCCGGGGGCGGGGCCTGGCCAGGACTTGGAAGAGCCCGCGCCCTACGCCCGCGCCATGGATACCATCTGGCTGATGCGTCAGCAGTTCGTACGCGAGCCTGGCCAGGCCCCATTGGGCGAAGGCTTCCCACCCACCGACTGGTTGATGGACATGCGCCTGGACCGCTTCACCCGGCAGATCATGCGCACGGGCGTGACCACATTGTTTCGGTACGGTAATCGCCTCGGCAACCCGGCGCTGCGCCAACACCTGGTGCGCAAGCTGGGCGGCTATGCGATCGCCGCCACGCCCAGGCAGATCGTTACCACCCATGGCGCCAACCACGCGCTGGACCTGATCATCCGCCGATTCCTGGCGCCGGGGGATCACGTGCTGGTGGAAGATCCGGGCTATTACCCTCTGTTCGGCAAGCTCAAGCTGCAAGGGGCCAACATGCTGGCCGTGCCGCGCCTGCCAGACGGGCCGGACATCGACGCTCTGCGCCGGCACTTGCGCGGCCACAGGCCCAAGCTGTTTTTCCTGCAGTCGGCCGGGCACAATCCCACCGGCTCGGACATTTCCCCCAGCAAGGCTCATCAGCTGGTTCAGCTGGCCGAACAGCATGACTTCTACCTGGTGGACGATGACGCCCTCGCGGATTTCAAGCCTGCCACGGCAATCAGGGTGTCAGCGCTTGATCAACTCAAGCGCTCGCTGTATGTGGGCAGCTTTTCAAAATCCGTGTCCGCCGCGTTGCGCGTGGGGTTCATTGCCGCAAGCAAGGAGCTGATCGATGAACTGGGCGACCTGAAGATGCTGCTGCACACCAGTTCGTCCGAATTCTGCGAGCGCACGGTCGACGTGATTCTCGGCGAAGGGCATTTCCTGCGTCACACCCTTCGATTGCAGGACAGGGCGCGGGACGCCACGGCGCGAGGCCTGGAAACCTTGGGTGAGCTGGGTGTGGAGGTGTTCTGCGCGCCGCGGGAAAGCCTTTACCTCTGGGCGCGGTTCCCTGGGGTGACCGATGCGAAGGACCTTACCCGGCTACTGCACGCCAAGGGCTGCATGGTCGCCCCGGGGCATATTTTTTCCCCGGACCAGCACCGCATCGTGCCCTGGACCCGCCTGAACGTGGCCTACATCGACAGCTTGCGGGGCTGACCGCGGCGCGATGGCTCAGCCGACCCTGCCCCGGCATTCGCCGAAACCGATAGAGGGCACGCCATGGGCATGGCAGCGTGCCCGCAGGATCACTTCGTCGCCATCGAGCAGGAAGCGGCGTTCTTCACCATTGGCCAGCTTCAACGGCCGAGTGCCGCCCTCGGTGATTTCCAGCAGGCTGCCATACTGCCCGGGTTCCGGCCCGGACAACGTGCCGGTACCCAACAAATCCCCCGGCCGCAAACCGCAGCCATTGGCGCTGTGGTGGGTGATCATCTGCGCGAGGGTCCAGTACATATGTTGAGTGTTGCTCAGGCCGACGCGCTGGGCGCGCGCGCCCACGGCACGCATGGCGGGGGTGAGTAGCAGCACTTCCAGTTCGATGTCCAGCGCGCCCCATTGCTGGTCCTGCTCATCCAGAAGATAGGCCAAGGGTTGCGGGTCGCCGTCCGGGCGAGGGGGCTGGGCACAGCGGAACGGCTTCAAGGCTTCGGCGGTGACCACCCAGGGCGAAAGGGTGGTGGCGAAGCTCTTGGACAGGAATGGCCCCAGCGGCTGGTATTCCCAGGCCTGGATGTCCCGCGCCGACCAGTCGTTGAGCAGGCACAGGCCGGCGATATGCCCCGGCGCATCGGCAATGCCGATCGGCTCGCCCTGGGCGTTTCCCGGGCCGATCCACACGCCCATCTCCAGTTCGTAATCCAGCCGCTGGCAAGGGCCGAACACGGGCTGGCTGGCCCCGGCGGGGAGCGTTTGCCCATTGGGCCGCTTCACGTGGGTGCCGCTGACGTTCAAGGTCGAAGCCCGGCCGTGATAAGCCACGGGTACGTATTTGTAATTGGGCAACAGCGGATTGTCGGGGCGAAACAGCTTGCCTATATTTGTGGCGTGGTGGATGCCCACGTAGAAGTCCGTGTAGTCGCCTACCTGGGCCGGCAGGTGCATCTGGCAATCGGCCTGGGGGTACAGCGCTGATTCCAGGCGGGCCTGTTGGTGGCTGTGTTCGCTCAGCAGATTGAGCAGGGCCGCGCGCAGGGCCTGACGCGGGCCGCTGCCAAGGGCAAAGAAGGCATTAAGTGTGCTGGCGCTGGCGATATCCGCCGCGGTGCGCGCGTCGCCGTCGAAGGCCCCGGCCGCCACGGCGGCGCCAAGGTCCAGCACCCGATCGCCAATCGCAACACCGCCGCGTGGGGCCTCGCCACCGTAGCTGAAAATGCCCAGCGGCAAGTTGTGCAGGGGAAAGTCCGGGTGGCCGTTGGCGCTGGCTATCCAGCTGTGCGTGTTCATGCTTGCCCCTGGTTGAAATGGCCGGCCAGGCCGTTCCAGCAGTCGTCGTAATTACCCTGCAAGTGCTCGCTGGCCAGCGCGGCCTGGCTCACGCGTAGCACCTTTGAGGTCTCGAACATGAACGCCATGGTGTGCTCGACCTTTTGCGGCTGCAACTGGGCAGCCATCGCCTTGCGCGCGGTGGCCTCATCAGGGCCATGGGCGCTCATGCAGCTGTGAAGGGAAGCGCCGCCGGGCTCGAACCCTTCGGCCTTGGCATCGTAGGCGCCAGCGATCAATCCCATGAATTCGTTCATTACATTGCGATGAAACCAGGGTGGGCGGAAGGTGTGTTCGGCTACCAACCAGCGCGGCGGGAAAATCACGAAATCCACGTTCGCCACGCCTTCCACGGCGCTGGGCGAGGTGAGCACGGTGAAAATGGAAGGGTCCGGGTGATCGAAACTGATTGAGCCCAAGGTGTTGAACCGGCGCAGATCGTACTTCAAAGGCACGTTGTTGCCGTGCCACGCGACCACGTCGAATGGGGAGTGATCGAGCGTGGTAAAAAACAGCTCGCCGAGGAATTTCTGCACCACTGTGCAGGGGCCGGCATCTTCTTCGAACCTTGCCATCGGCGCGAGAAAGTCCCGCGGGTTGGCCAAGCCATTGCTGCCGATAGGGCCAAGGTCGGGCAAGCGCAGCGGGCGCCCATGGTTCTCGCAGATGTAACCCCGCGCCAGTGAATCCAGCAGCTCGACGCGGAACTTCAATCCCCTGGGCAGTACGGCGATCTCCTGCGGTTCCACCTCCAGCACGCCCAGTTCGGTCACGATACGCAAGCCGCCTTCCTGGGGCACCAGCAGCCACTCTCCGTCAGCGTTGTAAAACGCCCGTTGCATCGACGCATTGGCACGGTAGAGGTGCACGCTGACGCCCTCGGCCTGCTCGGCGCCGTGGGTGGCGGCCACGGTTAGCAGCCCGTCGATGAGGTCAGTGGGCGCGGAGGGGAGGGTGAGGGGGTTCCAGCGCAAGCGATTGGGCGTTACCGGGCCGGGCTCCCTGCCAAGGATCTGCCGTTCAAGGCGCTCGAAGCGGGGGTGGCTGGCCGAGGGCCTGATGCGATAGAGCCAGGTACGCCGCGCCTCGCTGCGTGGCACAGTGAAGGCTGTGCCGGAAAACTGTTCGGCGTACAGCCCGTATTCAGGCCGTTGCGGGGAGTTCTGCCCTTGCGGTAACGCCCCCTCCAGGGCTTCGCTGGAAAATTCGTTACCAAAGCCGCTGAGGTAGGTGGGAAGGGTGGGCGCGGCAGCCTGGCGCATGGCGACCTCTTCTTGTTTTGTGTAATTGGATTACGATCACCGTAATTTGAGTTCGCCAACCGGTCAAGTTATAAAGCCGCATCCCCACCACAGGCACTTTCGCATATGGGCAGTGACACTACCGAGCCGGGGGCTGGCGCCTGCGCCACTCCCAGGCAGCAAAAGGTGCAGGCCGCCGAAGTGGGCACCGGCATTTTGAAGGGGCTGGCCGAGCTGGCGCCCAGCACGTCGTTGTCCCGGCTGGCGGAACACGTAGGTATGCCCGCCGCCAAGGTGCATCGCTACCTTCAGGCGCTGATCGCCAGCGGGTTCGCCGAGCAGGATGCGGCCACCAATCACTACGGCCTCGGCCGCGAGGCACTGTTGCTCGGCCTGGCGGCGCTGGGCCGGCTGGATGTGCTCAAGGTTGCCAGCCCCTGCCTGCGACAGCTGCGCGACGTGCTCAATGAAACCTGTTTCCTCGCGGTATGGGGCAACAAGGGGCCCACGGTGGTGCATGTGGAGCAATCCATCGGCGCGGTAACGCTGGTTACGCGCGTCGGCTCGGTGCTTCCTTTGCTCACCTCATCCACCGGTATGGTATTTCACAGCTACCTTCCAGGCGCCGAAACCGCGGGCTTGCTCGACGAGGAAAGCGCGGGGCGGGAGCAGGGCTTTCTCGAAGGCGTGAGTGAGCGCGTCGCCCATATCCGTTCCAGCGGCCTGAACCAGGTTCACGGCTTGCTGATGCCTGGCGTGAATGCCGTTTCCGCCCCGGTGTTTGCCACCGGCGAGGTGTTGGCCGGGGTGATCACAGTGGTGGGGGCCGCATCGGTGTTCACGCCAGCCAGCCAGGCCACCGCCGCTCATTTGTTGCGCCAGGCCGCGGATTCGATCAGCCACCGCATGGCCGGCACGCGGCCCGCCTGACCCGAGAGCTGTGCAAGCAGAGGCAATTGACAGGCCCTTCGATTGCGCCCAGATTACGTAATGCGTAATAAGCTTACGAATAAAAAGGATCGCACCAGATGAGGGTTCTTGGGCTGCAATTGCTCCTCGGCGATTTTCTCGCCCGTAGCGTGCGGGGGATTTCCTGCGCGCCGCCGGCCAGGTAGTGGCACCAGCGCGCGTCTGCTCCCTACCTACGAACCGGAAACTGCCATGACTGATCTTTACGATAACCCCATGGGCCTGATGGGCTTTGAATTCATCGAATTTGCCTCACCCACGCCCGGTGTTCTGGAACCGGTATTCGAAATGATGGGCTTCACCAAGGTGGCCCATCACCGTTCCAAGCAGGTCACGCTTTACCGCCAAGGCGGCATCAATCTGGTGCTCAACAACGAGCCTGGCAGCCTGGCCGCTTACTTCGCAGCCGAACATGGCCCTTCGGTCTGCGGCATGGCCTTCAGGGTGAGGAATTCCCACCAGGCCTACAAGCGTGCCCTGGAGCTGGGCGCGCAGCCGGTAGAGATCCCCACCGGGCCGATGGAGCTGCGCCTGCCCGCCATCAAGGGCATCGGCGGCGCGCCGCTTTACCTTATCGACCGCTTCGGTGATGGCACGTCCATCTACGACATCGATTTCGAATTCCTCGACGGCGTGGACCGCCACCCCATGGGCGCGGGCCTCAAGCTGATCGACCACCTCACCCATAACGTCTACCGTGGCCGCATGGCCTACTGGGCGAACTTCTACGAGACGTTATTCAACTTCCGCGAGCTGCGCTATTTCGACATCAAAGGCGAATACACCGGCCTTACTTCCAAGGCCATGACCGCCCCGGACGGCATGATCCGCATTCCCTTGAACGAAGAGTCTTCAAAGGGCGCGGGGCAGATCGAAGAGTTCCTGATGCAGTTCAACGGAGAGGGCATTCAACACGTGGCCTTCATCACCGACGACCTGATCCAGACGTGGGACAAGCTCAAGGCGCTGGGCATGCGCTTCATGACAGCGCCGCCGGCGACCTATTACGAAATGCTCCAGGGCCGGCTACCCGGCCACGGCGAATCGGAGGAGGCCTTGCAGGCCCGGGGCATCTTGCTCGACGGTACTTGCGAAGGTGGCAACCGGCGCCTGTTATTGCAGATCTTCTCGGAAACGTTGATGGGGCCGGTGTTCTTCGAGTTCATCCAGCGCAAAGGCGACGACGGGTTTGGCGAGGGCAATTTCAAGGCCCTGTTCGAATCCATCGAGCGCGACCAGGTGCGGCGCGGGGTGTTGTCCACGTCCTGAATAGCCGGCAAGCGACAGCCGAGCCTGTAGCCCCTCCATACCTGACGTCGCTCGACGCCAGGTGTGGCCATGGCCTGTCATTTACCTTGCCTCAATCGATCCGCAGCGCCACATGCCCCTTGTTATTGCCGTAGCAATTCCAGGCGTCATTGGCATAGGCGTAAAAGTACCCCGACCGCTTCGGGGTATATGTGCAGCCACCCCCGATCAGAAAGCTTTCCGGTTTTATCAGGTACCCCTTCTGGTCCACTCCGTCGCCATTGGCGATCGCGCCAACCAAGGCAAACCATTCGTATTGCTCGTGGCGTTTGGTGAACTTGAAGCTGGCGTCGGGGTTGTGGAACAACGTGCCGTACCAGCCTTCGACCTCCCAGGGCGCTGCCCAGCAGTTGCATGACTTCCCCGGCCTGGAAGCGGACATCGGCGGTGCCGCCGGGGCCACAGCTGATCGAGCCGTCCAGCCATTCCCCAGAGGCGGTAAAGGTGTACGCTCGCCCGGCCTCCAGCCACACGCCGGTTTCGTTCCAGGGCAGCCGAGCGGCGA
>Ga0265797_10007659_pt1 | contig 14644 bp, 16 predicted proteins | sample P2T30metagenome_FD_192433 | JGI IMG/M metagenome (GOLD analysis project Ga0265797, IMG submission 192433) | Plant litter microbial communities from East Loma Ridge, Irvine, California - P2 T30 | ecosystem: Environmental > Terrestrial > Plant litter > Unclassified | place: USA: California... | reverse complement strand
TGCACTGCTATCAGTGTGGCGGATCTCGTGATTGGGAGTGTGGTTTCCGCTGTGGCTGTTTGTGGGAGCTATTATCTTGCTGCGTGCCACTGCCGCTCGCCTGGGCAATTTTCGGAGAGTGATGAGGAAGGTGATGATGACGGGGAGGATGCTGCGTGCGGTTCGCAGGCTTGCAAGGTATGACTGGTGTCCCAATTTAGATGGCCGTGGATGTCACTCTGATGAAGACGCGATGATGACTAGTTTTGATAGCAGTGTTTCACAAACTCCCTTTGCTATTCATTCTTCGACTCCGTACACTCCTCTCTCAAGCCAACTTTGACAGCCATATCCTACTGCCCGCTGTACACCGCTCGGCCGCAGGCACCGTTAGAGACTACGTATTCCTGGCTACCTGTAATTATTCCAACCACCTGGTTAGCAGGGCTACAAGTGTTGGCTGTGTTGAGCGCAAAACAATAGTTGGAAGTCGGAGAGAAGTATGATACTCCGCAGGTTTCCGATAGCAGACAGCTGACACAGCAGTCTTGAGCAGTCGCTGTGCTGGTAAACCCAGTGTTGGAGTACGCTTCAGCCGCGTAAGCGCCGGCGATACCAACTCCATTGATGCTCGACACCAAATTGTCGCTGCCGCATCCCGGGTAGTAAGTTGCCATTGGCGCGAAGGTCACGGAAGTAGATGTCAAAGTTGAGGTTGTTGTCGACATCGCAGTGGCAGTCTCAGTTATCGTTGTTGATGTGTAAACTGTAAGGGTAGTCGAAGCATCGATTGGCACGGAAGTGGTCGTTGTAGGCTCAACTGTAGTCGATGTCTGTTCGATGAGTCAGTAACAATACAGCGAGTTTTTCTGTGTACTATAATGGCTGTAACTCACAACTGTGATCGTGCCTGGGGTCGCAGTGACTGTCTTGGTGGTCTTCGCGGTTGACACGACCGTGGATGTGCTGATGACCTGTACGAAGCGGTAGCAGCTGACCGCAACTGGGTACTGCTTAGCAAGGCCTTTCGGTTTCAGTACGAGAGGAGAAGCTCTGCGCTCGAGCTCCGATTCGTCATCGTCCACGGCTTGGGTAATACGTTTGGCCGCAGAACGCTTTTTCATCGTGCCAGCATTGTATCCTTGCGCGGCAAGCTGAGATGCAAGTGGAGTAAACCCAGCCGAGGCTCCAATGGGCAGAGTCTCCGTCGAGGTTACGACAACATTTGAAGTGGCAAACTCAGTTGAGATGAGAGTCGTTGTAGTAGAATCCGTCTCTGTGTTGGTAATGGTAGCCGTAAATGTATCCGTTTCCTGTTCACGTTAGCTTTGCTCCGAGAATCAATGCCGCATATTGTGATGTTATACCTGGGTCAGTATTTCGGTGGCGGTGCTTGTCGAAGTGGATACTGTAATCACTGTCGTACTCGCTGGGACGATCGTTTTCGTTGATGTCGTGACGACCGTGACCTTAGGCTTGAATGTCAACGTGTAGGACTTAGTTGACGTCGGGACCTTGTTTGTCGACTTTGAAGATTGTTTTGTGAAGCACCCAGTTTTAGAGAAAGTCGAGACAGTACCCTCAACAAAAGCAGGTGCAACGGCGGCAAAGACCGCGGCGATCCAGGTTGGTTTCATGGCGAAGATTTGATGGTGGTCTTGGAGATGAGTTCGATGTTGTTGGTGGAATGTCATGTTCGATGCTGAGGCCCAGAGCTTGCTTTATAGTATGTTACCATGCTTTGACGAGCCTTGAAAGACATCACTCGATAGTCTAGACTCACGCAGCACTTTGAGCATATGCAAGTGACGTCCGATTCAGCAAGCCAAAGACCCAAGGCTTACAAGGTCCTAGCTGTTCTCAGGCGAGGCGGCTCAGGCAGCCACAATCATGTGTAGCGCGCTATTGCGGTGTTGCCACCTCGAGTCAGGCACATTCGGCCTCGACTTGGCGAACGAGATCTGCCACGCTAAGAAAGACGAGGCTCCACGGAGCTGTACTGGCTTGACTGGCGAGACTGGTGGTTAGCTGAGACTAAGGCTGCAGGGCAAATATGGCTGCCCCGTTATCTCAGCCGTCAAGGCTGGCCTGTGATCGATCATTATTCTGCACATATAGAACAAATGACAGACAAATGCGTTCCAGGGTTCTCGGCCGTGCTGCTGCTCATCGCCTCCTGGACTGTACCTTGCGGCTGCATAGGAGAACATATCACGAACAAGTTGAGCAGCACCGTGACGGAAAACACTCCGGGCTTGATCGACCCGCGCGCGGCCCATGACCTTGGGCACTGTGGCGCGAGCCGGAACGCCACTTGTAGATCCAAAGTAGATCACAGAATATTGTCGAGGCAATTCAGATCCTCGCTATTCCGCTGAGACTACTGATTATTGGGTTGCAACGTGCATAGTGTTCACCGGCCGCCTCTTCCATGTCAAGCTGACATTCCGATGCTGATTGGCTCCATTCTACTGTACCAGCATCTGGACAGCACCACATCGGGTAAGACTGCTACACAGAGTATGTTTTCGACAGTAGTGGTCTGCATCACAAACCCCTCTTGTGGCGGTACGGCAACAGCGACAGAACGATAATCATACAGCACAACAGTACTCGAACTTCAACCCGCAGCATCATCACGTGGCGGATCCCAAGCCTTTCAAGGTTGTGCTAGCTACCACTAGCCGAGTGGACCATGCCGTTGGACTCTCCCAGGCTATTCCTGCAGATGTTGTGAAGCGTGGTAGTGAACAGTCTGCCACATTCCAGGCATGCAGCCATGCTGGCTTGAGATTTCTGCCGCTGTTTACTAGTATTGATATGTGCCACAGGATCACAGCTAGGGAGCAGATGAATCAAAGACCTTGAGGACTGTGATGCACACGCCCAAGGCGGGTCCTGGAGGAGGCTCTAGCCCGCCTCTCCACGAAAGAACGTGGGAGCTAGCGTGGATTCTCGCTATGTATAAATTATGAACATGGGTCAACGTTGGGAGGGAACGTTATGTCTAAGCCACTGGCCCGCTCAGATCATGCTCAGTGTTACAGACCTTTCTTCCTTATAGGCTTCACCACCTATACCAAAGGCGCTAGTGGCATGGAGTCTCTCGGCGACTACGAAAGCCTTCCAGATTGCTCTTGGGAAACGACTCACGTGGCTATCACAGGTGTGTTTGTTCTGGGATCACATCCGATATTGTTGTGGAGCGGCAGGAGGAAGCCTCTCCCGTGACGACGATTGCACAGAGAACCTGGGAAAAGGCCGCACGAACGTCCACAGATCAGCCTAAAGTCAACCGAATGGCAACCCCAAGCCGAAGCCCGCATGTCCGCTGAGAGTAAGGTTACCTGATCGGCAATGCCGGCACTGGCGAGACACCAGACAAGAATCTGGGAGCGTTCCGACAGTGGTCTATCGTACCGCAGCGCTTGATCAAAGTCGATGGTCTGCCTGATCTGATCACGAAAGTCCTAGGGAAAGAGGTGCAGTATCCGGTGGCGCTTGCGTCGGTTGGTGTCCAGCGTGAGTGATCTTCATACGCCCTACGTACCACGTCTGAAAGTATTACCACCAACCTCACAGGTATCTTCAACCCCGACGGCGAGGAACCCACAGCTCGCGCTGCCGCCGCGTGTAACGTGCCTTCCATCATGAGCACAGCAAGCAGCACTAGCATCGACGACGTCGCGAAAGCGAATGGTTCTGGCGCAAGCCATGTTATTAAGGCGCTGCTTGCTGAGTTTCAGCTCACGTTGCACCTGGCGGGAATCACTTCTTGCCACAGCCGTGGTTTGAACCGCAGTCGCATGGTGATGCAGTCATATCTTTGATGATCTGGTTCTGGGGTACTGCGATGGGTTAACACTACGGTTTCTACTACGCAGTGAATGTCAACGTATTCGAGTGGCGCAGATCTCCTGATAATGGATATTGTTCCAAGAAAATCGCATAGCTGAGTTGGAGTGCCAACAATGTGGCGAGAGAGAATTCGCTACCCTCACCAGTAGAACTCTCAATAGGAAACAAGACCTCCACGTCCCTAAAATCGACCAACCTGTTCTTTTGGTCTCTTAAACGTTATCGAAATTTTGTTCAAGAGTATCTCGGACGTTACCTCCTACACTGTAGAATCACTGTCATGTTGGCGAGGCGCTGCAGGCAAATCGGGAGATCCGTGACGATCTGAGGCTCGTCGTGTTCTTCGTCCACACCCCACGCTGCTCTTACGCAACAGAACGCCTTTGTGGCAGCAAGGCTCGAGAGTTTTGTAGAGTGTAGCAAGAGATATTACAGCGCAGGAAGTCCGAAACCACAACGAAAGGCAGGCGGACCCACACGTCGCCCGCTGATTGGCCACAGCAACATGGCTTCCCAACCGCGCGCTTCCGAGCGGACTTCATCGCTGCTCGCCTCGAACTCGTAAACCACAATCGGACATGTCAATGACTGGTATGTTCGCACGGTAGCATTTTCTGTGAACGGTAGAGCCTGCACCTTCAGCTGCCGCGAAGACTGCCTGACAATTCACGGATGGCGAAGCACAGAAAGCCAGGTTACAGTCATAAAAGGATCGTTTCACCGTAACTAACACATCGCTAATGGTCTAACAGTAGTACACCGGCAGATGCATCCGCAGTCATCGGAGTTGCCCTTGGCCTTTGGCCATCCCTGGAAGCTGAGTCCATTTCCCATGTTTCCTCCCTACGCAGCCATCATTAGCCATGCCCCGCTGCGCACCGAAGCGAGTGGCGGTCGCAGAAACAAAGAGGCAGGCGGCATGCGTCGTTTCCTTGAAGTGAGCCTGTTTAGTAGGTCTCCTCAGCCTTGCTGCCCTTCTTCTTCTTCTTGCTCTCGCCTGCGGGCTGGCCGCCGGTCTTCATCTGGTGGACGATGAAGCGGGTGTAGCACTCCTCGCGATCCCACTCGAAGCCCTTGAGGTAGGGGTCGCTGAGTTCGTCGTCGGCCTGAAAAGAAAAGTTAGATTCTTGTCGCTGGCAATGGCTTGAGCACGGGTGGCAAAAATGAGGAAACGCACCTTCTTCTTGAACTGCTTGTAGATGGCGTCTAGCGCATCCTTGATGGTGACTCCACGGAGGTTGCGAGCAGTGACTTCAAGGCCGAGAGGGAAGACGAGGTCGATCTTCTTGATGGGCGGGGTGGTGAGCATCTTCTTGAGCACGTCCTTGTCCTCGACCGTTGATGGTGAGGAGTTGAGCTTCCTGGAAGAGACAAGTCAGCGAGTGTGGCGATGCGGGTGAGGTGTGCGTCTCGCGCCCTCAAGTATGAGCCATCAGATGAGTGATGAGCTTGCCTAGAGGTCACGACAGCAGCAGCATCATCGCAACTTACCAGTTGAGCTTCTGTGTCTCAGGCGCGATCTGAAGATCGACATTCTCCTTCTCTGCTCGCAATGTCAGCTTGCTGTTCCGCTACATCCGCCACTGCCAATGCAATGCTTATCATCACTCACCGAGGTCATTGATGTTGAAGACGCCGCTGACAGTGCTACTCGTCCTGCGGTGCTTGATCTTGCTCTCTGTCGGCGAAGCCGGGGTGTCGTCGATGGCGGAGTCGACCTTGCTGAGGGAGTGGGTTTGGATGTCTGCAGACATGGTTGGAGTTGAGGTGAGGTTGGTGGGTTGGTGGGTTGGTGAGTAGTGAGGGAGAAGCTGAGCTGATTGATGATGGTAATGCGAACGAGCACAATCTCAATGAGGAGACTAGTTCAGGTACACAACAGGCTTGCTTGGACGAGGAAGAGTGTGTGTGTGAGGAAGAAGAGAAGAGAGAGATGGCAACAGAAGAAGAACAGCTCGAGGTCAATCGTTTCGCGCATCAGGCCATAGCTCGTATGCTCTGCCCTTTCGAGGCGGGGTGCGCTGCGGCGGCGACCTCGTGACTGGCGCTGATCCATGCCGACTAGGGCCGGCCGCGTCCTTCGTACCTTCCTTGCCTCCCCTATAAGCATGCCTGAAGCTCGTCGCCGAACGCCGATTGCAGTTTGGTAAGTAGGCCATTGACATTGCTGTGTAATCATATCATCAACCGTCTTTCCATTCATCGCTGCTATTCTCTTGCCTATCAATGCATCACACCCAGGCACAACCATCCCCTTGAAGGTACAAAGGTACACGATCTCACGCCTAAACAGCGTAACCAGAGGTACCACGTCCAAGAGCCACAGGGAACCAGACATCGAGCCTATCGCGTGACTGCTCACACGACCTCAAACTCGCGGCCTTAGCGCCGACTCTAAATCCTCCCCCGCATTTTTAGCGTATGGCGGGGAAGCTGCAAGCTCGGACTGTGATGACGAAGAACGACAACGACGACCAACACCTTCCGATGGTACAGAGAGAGCATGAGATGCAGATCGAGCATCGCTTGAAGGTGTGTGGAACACGTGATTGCCAGCAGCAACACCCTGAAACCATCTCAACGACAACAGGCAGCTCCTATAATGCGGCTGAAAGACAGCTCGCGGGATCGTCAGGTACCCCCTCCAAGGAGCTGATGAGCTGATAGCTCGCCTCGATCTCGTCTCGTCTCGTCGTCGCGTCCCCTTGTCCCGTCACTTGACCAGCCAGCCAGCCAGCCAGAGAAGGCGGGCTCCGAAGACAAACTTTGTCCGCGTTTTCCGGGCGGAAATGGACGGCGTTTCTATCATCAGATCGGAGGGTAGCGATAGTGATGATAGTGGGATGGAGATTGGGATGGGTTCGTGATAGCTGTAGCTGTGTATAGATGGGAAGAAGGCCGTGACGATTCTCGTCGCTGCCATGGTTGTCCATACTTCTATGAGATGCGTATCACAGCCAAACCGCTGTATCAGATCAAACTCTGATACTTATCCAACCCACTCCCCTGCCCCGTCCCCTGCTGCGACTGCTGTTGCTGCTGCTGCTGCTGAAACCCCATCCCACCGCCATACCCCGTCGCCTGCGGACTCATCGGCGGCGGCGCAATCGCGAAAGAACTCATACTCGAAGAAGTCGCAGAAAGAGGCGCCGTAGAAGCAGCTTTCTGACTCCCCCAAGCCGACGCACTATTGCTCATCGCAGAAGACCAGTCGATAGTCGAAGCCGAAGCTGAAGAGCCGGTATTTTGAGCAGGTCGGAGGGGCATACTGGCTGTAGAAGAAGTTGACGGTTGAAGAGGTTGAGACCATTGGCTTGCGGGAGTGAGAGTGGCGAAAGAGGAGAGGGTGTGGTCTGGGGTTACTGTTCGGGATGCTTGGTTTTGGATCGCTGGGCGGAGGGTGTTGATTGTTTGGGAGGGTGCTGGGGCGGGAGTTTGCCAGGAGAATGTTGGTGGGGTGTTGGTGGATGGTTTGGGGTATTGGGATGTTGTGGTTGTGCTTCTTGCTGGTTGAGGAGTGGCCCAGTCGTTCATCAGGTCGTCGTTGCCGTTCGTAGGTGGTTTGCGACCAGAGACGAGAGTTTCGAAATCTGTCTCTTCGCCGTTGCCCATTCCACTCATGTTGGACGATGTAGCAGCTGATCTTGCGCTGGCAGATCTTGTGCCATTGGCAGCTCGGGTGTTGGAGCTACCCATATCCTGCAGCTTCCTCGTCTGCTCACGCTCAATCTTGCCTGACAAGGCCTTAATCAGCGACATGAACGCCTGGAATTGCTGCAAGTTCAGCAGCGGGCCCAGACTGAACTGCCACAGCAATGGCAAAACTTCCATAGCCAGATAGTCGGAATCTGCTACCTCGCCGACCTGCTTGAAGACCCTCAAGACAGCCATCATGACGCCTGGCTCCTTAGTCTTGATACCCTTGAGCAGCGGCACAACCTTCTCCTGCACAGTAAACTTATCCAGGATGATGCTACTGGACGAAGCTTTCTTGTCCGGCACGCCAATGCCATTAAGGTCATCGTCACTGCCGTCTGGCGTACCGCCACATAAGGTGTAAAAGGCTTCCAATCCGCGGATTTTGATGGCCAGACTGCTCGTCTTCGCAAAGCCATTGGCGATAACGGGGAACAAGTCGTTCTTGATCGTGCTGAAATCCAAGACCGGCAACACGTGCGGCAAAGTCTGTAGGGCCGTATCGATCAAGCTGTGAGTCGGGCTTTCAAGAGCCAGCAGGAGTATCGGCAGGATGTGATCACGGAACTCCTTTCCAGCGCAATTTTGAGCTGCGGTCTCCATATTTTCGAGCAGGACCATCAAGCCAGCATCTCGACTTGTGTCTTTCTCTGCACCAGCAACAGGCTTGACAAGGAAGATCTCCCTTAGCCTAGGCACAACCTTTTCCATGAATGCGCGCTTGCCACTTGGCATAGCTTTGATCATTGCGAAGATGTTCGTCAGAATAAGAGCAAGGATGTCTCTGTCCTTCATCTCCTCAAGCAAAGCAGGCAGAACCTTCTTCTCGAGAACAGATTTGGGAAACTGTGGCATGATGCGCGGAAGCCCGCGCATGAACTGAGTCTTCTCATTCGGTGTCTTAGCCGGCAATGCATCCAAGAATCGCATCGTTGAGACCAGGATATTGTCGAAATAGCTTGCTTCCTGGAATTCTCGGGCTGACATGCGGTTTGCTGCACGTCTGGTGATGAGTTTGGGTAAAAGTTCGGCCTTGAGCTTCGGAGGTAGTGGGTGTGTGGTTGGTACAAGGAAGTTGTTGTTTTGTGTGGGCACACTGGCGGAGCTTGAGAAGATGCGCTTGTAGCTTGAGAGAGATCCTCCAGTGGTGAGAGGAGAGGTGTGTGGTGAGTTGTACAGAGCCAGTATCAGCAGTCCCAGACTGAACATGTCCGCTGAAGGTACCAGACTGTTATCCAGCACAAAGTCGGGTGATGTGTAGTCCAGATTCAATTGCACACCTCTCGGCAACCGTGGATCATGATTCAGCACTTCAAAGAGTTGTATAGGTGCCAGACTTGTCGCTGCTGTGCTCGTCTCATGCGGTCCGCAGAATCCAAGGCCTGCAATCTTCCAGTCTCCTTTGGCATTGACAAGAATGGCATCCGGTGTCAAATTCGCATGCACCAGCCCAGCACTCTCATGCAGAAACTCCAATCCCTTTCCCAATTGCAGCAAGCCCTTTTGAATCTCCAGCTCGTCAATCTCAAGTTCCCGCCTATGTCTTGTCCCATCCTGCTCTTCAACCACAAAGCGACTGCCACGCCCACCCACTCCTCCCGACCGTTCCTGTTCGTCCTTCTCGCTAAGCAGACTTGCCAAACTCGCAGTCACAGCTTCGGTCGCAAACATCAACCCACCCTTACTCGTCTCCTCCACCGGCTCTGCCAATTCCAAAATACTCGGATGCCGCAGCCGCGCAAGACTGCTAGCCTCACGCTTCAGCCGCTCCAGCACTTCCTCTTGCGCCCGTTTGAGAGAGCTTCCACCGCTGCGACTGCCGCCCAGACCGCTCGTGTGAGGTTCCAGGGCTTTCCGGTCGAGGACAAAGACCGAGGCGGCTTTGCCTGTGGATTTGCGCTTGGCGTCGAAGATGCGCCATGGTCCTGAGGTGGAGGAGGGTTGGGGCGCGATTGTGTAGTTGGCGGAGATGTTGGAGGTGAAGGATTTGAGGGCGCTTGAAAACATGGTTGAGTGAAAGGTGGGTGGGAGGTGAGGTTGAGGGTTGTTACTGCGCCTGGGGCGTTATGGGGGTGTGACCATTGAGCTGGTGCGGATTGGTGTGTAGTGTAAGATGCTGCCTTGGGTGGTGCAGTTCAGCTTGTGGTGGTGGGATGGACAGCGATGTGGCTTGTTAAAGAGCACTCGAGTTGCTGATCGTGTGCTCATGTACAATACAGCCAGGCATTGTTCACATGTAAATAGGTCATGAAGTTGTGAAGAGAGTGTATTAATATCTGGAGATGCCTATTCTGGTGTAACGATATGCGCTGGACCAATCAATTGATTAATCAATTATCTGGCCCTATTAGCTAAGGCTAAGCCGAAGTCACGGCCGAGGTCGGCGTGAAAGTGCCGGCGCCCTATGGCATCGCGACCAGATATATCGCTGACTCCAACACCGGCCATTGAACAAGTCATCCTCCTCCAAACCCTCCCCAGGCTACAGTCGTAGGCTCACACACATCATGGCCTCTTCTCTCCGCCAAATGCTGCCGCGCCGCAGCATCCTCGCCGCTCCCTCTGCACGCGCCTGGCCCTCCCAAAGATGCGCCTTCGCCCAAAGACGCAGCTATGCCATTGCCGCTCCTGATGCTGCGGATCCCAAGCTACAGGCAATCGACCTGTCGAAGCTGCAGGTGCAAAAGACTACCACTCCCAAGGAGATCATGTCCAACAGCGACCTCGTCTTCGGCCGCTACTTCACCGACCACATGCTCTCACTAGAGTGGACCGCAGCAGAAGGATGGATGGACCCGCGCATTACTCCCTACCAGAACCTCAGTCTCGATCCCGCGACCTGCGTCTTCCACTACGCCTTCGAGGCGTTCGAGGGAATGAAGGCCTACAAGGACAAGCAGGGCAACGTCAGGCTATTCAGACCGGACATGAACATGAAGAGGTTGAACAGGAGTGTTGCGCGCATTGCGCTGCCCACTTTCGACGGCGAGAAGGTCATCGAGTTGATCAAGAAGTTCTGCCAGATGGAGGAGCGATTCATCCCTTCAGAACGCGGATACTCTCTCTACATTCGTCCCAACATGATTGGAACCCAGCGCACTCTCGGCGTAGGCCCTCCTGGTTCTGCTCTGCTCTACGTGATCGCCTCGCCTGTCGGCCCATACTACCCCACCGGCTTCAAGGCCATCTCGCTCGAAGCGACCAAGTACGCCGTCCGCGCATGGCCCGGTGGTGTCGGAAACAGCAAGCTCGGTGCCAACTACGCTCCCTGCATTGTCCCTCAGATGCAGGCAGCATCCCGCGGCTTCCAGCAGAACCTCTGGCTATTCGAAGACGTGGACCCCACCTCTGGCAAGGTCGAGGACTTCGTCACCGAGGTCGGCACAATGAACCTGTTCGCCGCGATCATCAACAAGGACGGCCAAAAGGAGCTCATGACCGCCCCACTCGACGGTACCATCCTCGAGGGCGTCACCAGAAACTCCGTCCTCCAGCTCGCACAAGAGAGACTCGTCCCCGAAGGCTGGAAGATCAGCGAGCGCAGATTCCACATGCGCGAGCTCGCCGAGGCCGCGAAGGAGGGTCGCATGTTGGAGGTGTTCGGCTCTGGCACCGCGGCTGTCGTCAGCCCCGTCAGGAGCATTCAGTACAACGACGAGCTCGTCAGCTGCGGTCTGACTGCTGATATCGAGGCTGGCCCGATCACTAAGCGCTTCAAGGACTGGATTGAGGGTATTCAGTACGGCGAGGAGGAGCACCCATGGAGGTAAGACCAAGCGAATCCACAATTTTATGTGAAATCTGCTAACAAACATCACAGTGTCAAAATCTAAAGTAATTGAAAATGATCAAAGTTGGATAAACTGGCATAAACGTGCTAGAAGGCTCATGGAAGGCCCAGTATTCAGCCACTTTAGAGGATCTTTAATGTACAAACAAGAAAAGCGCTTTTTGCGGCTTATCAGCCGCGGTACAGAGATGTTTCATGCATTGCGCCAGCCTCAGTGGCAAGCACAATGCTATCAGATCCCAAGTCCAATTGTAGTCGCAAATCTCTGTTGAGAGACTCCCATCATGGTTGGTGCTTTGCTATTCACACAGGCATATATATACCGTGCCTTAGGCCCAAGCACGCGAAACTTTGTCCCGCCACCAGCGATGCTGATTGGTCAATTCGAGGGCAACTTCAATCTGTCAGCACCTGACTTTGGACACCGCATCTCGATTTCAATCTCATGTTATTGGAATCTTTCGAATAAATATGGTTAGTGGTGTGAGTCATTGATGCTAGGCAGCAGGCAACAGTGTTCGAGTACAAGTTATTAGATCTACAATCGTCCAGCTCTGATCACAATTTACGACTTTGCAGGCTCCTTCCTTCAACGACGACAACAGCAGCAACAACAACAAGCCATCGCTCAGCGGCTCAAAGGCAAATTGCGAGATCGAGAGACACGTCAAACTCGATCGCAGCACAATTCCGGAGAGACAGACCCGCACGCCTTTCCTCGGGCTTCTTTCTCTCTCTCTTCGACAACCAACACCATCCCTCAGCAGTCTCAAACGCGAATCCAAAAACCATGCCCGTCACAGAATTCCAAGAAGTACGTTCTCCAACAAACCCATCGCCCTCCAACTCACAACCGGAAAAACACCCAAACTAACACCACCTGCCAACAACAGAAAGTCTACGCCCTCCTCCAACAAATCCCCCCCGGCCGCGTCTCTTCATACGCAGCCATGGCTTCCGCCCTAAACTCCTCTCCACGCGCCGTCGGAGGAGCGCTGAGACGGAATCCTTTCGCGCCTGAAGTGGTGAGTCTGGCAGCGAGCAATTTTCTGCTCACATTGACCAGCCCAATGGCTAAAGCTGACACCTTCATTTCTACCAACAGCCTTGTCATCGATGTATTGCGGCTAATGGGTTTGTGGGTGGTTTTATGGGTGATTGGGAGAAGGCGCCGAGCGGACAGAATCAGAGTTCTAAGTTGGCGTTGTTGAAGGAGGAGGGGGTGGAGTTTGATGAGAGGGGTTTCTTGAGGGAGGGGGTGAGGTGGTTTGATGGGTTTGAGGTTTGATGGGTTGAGGTTCTGGGTTTTTTATGAACCCATGTGCTCGTTCGATCAAAATGAACACGGCATATGGGCCGCAGCCAGAAGAACGCCTTCACGTGAGCTCCATGTTGGACTAGCGGCCTGGATGCTCATATCCGCCGTAATCGCTCGGCTCGAGGCCTCCATCCGGCAACCCCCAATACTGTCCATGTAAGTCCAGTCAAGCTCCAACATTCGAGTCCAATCTTCCGCTTTCATGGCTGGGACAGACATGAACACGCTGTCCAACCTGATCCCTCAGCTTCAAAGTAAAACGCGCGTCACGCCCGAAGGCGAACATGGTCCAGACCGCAGGCACATACACTCTTCACCGTACGACTACCAATCACTCTCATGCTCCGACGCAGACGAAGCCGATCCATCATCCTCTTCTTCCTCCGTGTAATACCCATAAACATCCTCCGACCACGGCTCATTCAACTCCCTCACCATCCCAACGTCCTCCACAAACTCCGCCCCGAACTCTTGCATCACCACTATCCTCTCCTCCATACTGAGCGCGAAATCCATTTTCCTCCAATACCCCTCCGGCCTGCTCAGAAAAGGTTTGAACTTCGTTACCCACACTCCCGCGCCACTTGTAGGCCACCCGAACGTCAGCCTTTGACGCGCACGCTTCTCGTTCGCAGCTTCGTTCTCTGGGGTAACCGGTCGCTCGTGTGGGAGGTAACGATCTTCGTCGTAGCGGTCTTTCCCGTGAAATGCTCGGAGGAACTCAGCTTCATCTCTCCACCAGGTTGCTCCAAGACGTTTCAGCATCGCGCAGAACTTATCTTCTTCCGTGACATCTGGGGACCGCTCTGATGCCGATAGACGTGGGAGGGATAAGTATTGGAGATCTACGAGATTGACCGAACGCTTGATGAGGATCCCGCCGGTGCTGGGGTGGCCGTGGATATGGCAGCCATCGCTATTGAAGTAGCTTCGTACGTTCGTTGGCTGGGATGGGTAGTCTGGCTCGTCGTAGTGCAGCATTTTGTGGCTTGGCTGTTGCAATTGGTAGGCTGGTCGGCTGTAGGATGTTGCAATGCGGATACAATATTTTGCGGAACACCTGTCGCAAGTTAAGATTAGTAAGCTTATGTTACCTCTATACTCATTACATTCTATAGCTTTAAACCAGCTTTAATCGCTTTCGCTAGGAACGTAGTATCCTAGAGATACATATTACTATCTGTACGCCCCCAAATCGAGAGTAACCGGGTAACTTTCTTTCTGAAGAATGCGACAGGTGTTCTGCAAAGCGTTATAAGAGCCTTGGGCTTGTGAATGTTCGATTGATGGTTTGATGCCAATATGGAAACCTAACAGATGTCGAGGGACCGATTCAAACACAGCTTACTCAATATCAAAGGCGAGACCCCACGGAGTAGAGATAGAAGTCAGTAGCCATGTAGTCTAACTTCAGGTAGGATTATTAAAAGTATGACTGTGTCTTTAGTATTTGACGCCAAAGCCTAAGCTTGTAGCTTAGCGAGTCCTGCCAATGTCGCTTGGCCAACTTAAATATAAGCACGAATCTCAGATACTATTGAACAGATACTATCAAAGCATAGCAAAATCAACCTGTCTTGCGACATCAATACCAATGGATGAACACACGTTCTCAAACGAATATCCGGCTCCACTGCCGAGACCATTTCCCAAGTGCCTGTGTACCATCGATGCAGTCCTCGTCCCACGACAACGTGGAGTAACCCCAATTTACGAGGGAATCAGTGTCGACTACAATAAAGGGTGATTTGCCGGGCAATGTGAATCAAGCATCAAGTATGCCTCTTAGAGGTAGTGAAGTCAAGATTCATATATCTGCATACGTACTTCCAACTTCACCACAGTGTGGAGACATCTCCAGGGCATCTCCATCGAGCTCGGACATTCTTTGTAAGAGCATGACCGCAGAAATGATGCAAGAGTCGTTCATTCGTAAACATCAATGACACTACACGATGCCTGTCCTTGTGATCCCGGGATGCTATAAGCGACACGCAGCAGGC
>Ga0265797_10007658_pt1 | contig 14646 bp, 18 predicted proteins | sample P2T30metagenome_FD_192433 | JGI IMG/M metagenome (GOLD analysis project Ga0265797, IMG submission 192433) | Plant litter microbial communities from East Loma Ridge, Irvine, California - P2 T30 | ecosystem: Environmental > Terrestrial > Plant litter > Unclassified | place: USA: California... | reverse complement strand
CTTCCAGGCTCACACGGTGCTTGCACAGACATTGCTACGGGGGAGCGCAGTGGTTACAATGAAGTTCGCATTCTACACTTTGAAGACGGCTGGAGTTGCGTTGGCCATTTCGCGCGCGACCCCAAGGACAAGATTCTGGAACAATTCGAAAGCTCGCTGGCGACTATGGAATATGTGCGTACTCACACTACCATCCCTGTGCCTCAGGTTTACTTCGTCAATCACGATGAGAACCACGTCGTTGGTTCGGCTTTCGTGTTGATGGAGCGTATGCCTGGTAATGAGGAAACACTGCTCGAAGGATGGTATGAACTTAGCCGCGAGCAGAAAATCGGTCTCGTTGGCGAGCTTGCAGACATCATCGGACAGCTATCTAAGCTCCACTTTGACTCTATGGGATGCTTGAAACACGATGGCACCGTTGGTCCCTTGTTGAGCATTAGAAACGAGGCCAGAAAACTCGGTGATCAACCTGTCACGACGATGGAGGAGTACATCTGTGCTTACATGAACGAGAACGATCCGAATCGATCCGAAGAAGTGAAAGAGTACTACCCGGCGATCAAAGAAGAGCTCATGGCCGTCCTCGAAAGGATGGGCGACACCCCTACCTTACGCGCTCCGTATCGGCTGATCCATGGCGCCTTCGAGGGCTACAATATCTTAGTGGAGCGAAAGGACGATGCTGTGCGTATCTCTGGCCTCAATGACTGGGACTTCAGTCGTATTGGCCCTCTTTACCAGCTCTATGAGTATCCCCTATTCATCCGCGATCATGACGGCGAATCAGAGGACTTCGAGATCAACAAGGTTCTGCGGAAACACTTTGTCGCTTCGTTGGCAAAGCAATTCCCGCGCGGCTCAGCGGATCGTGAACACGTGAAACAGTGCTTCAGAGAGAAGAACTACGCGCTGAACACTCTGCACAATGTCTTCATGTTCCGTACCGTGGGGCCACCATACGATGAAGAACTGGTTAGAAGCTACTTGAAGGGTCTTAGAGGTGAGAGTAATGGGTATTTCACCAGAGCGTACGGAAGCGTCTGGGACTGGCAGCCTGACTCTGAGCCTGAAAGCGACTTAGACTGAGATTCGCCCTAAGTTTGTTGCTGTCCATGCTGAGTGAGAGTCCGTATGTATGCAAATAATCAGACACAGTCGACTGTCGACCAGCGCGCTTCTGAAATTGTGTGTATTCAATGGGAACCAATGTCTGATATAGCCTAAACTGTAAGCATCCATCACATTCCAACTCGACTGGCTTGAACCTAGTAGTCATTGCTGTGGTCATTGACATCCATTGTTATCGAGACATCGACAAATTCTAGCGGAGCATCCTTTCATGTCTCAGATACTGGGTGGTATATCTCAAATTTACGTACAGGCCCAATTGCTTTATTGACCGTGTCTCGATGGCGAGCACTATCACTCATTCATCTGAACCTTACATAGCCGGGTCAGATGCTATGCCAATAGTTACAAAGTAGTCTTGCTAGGCTGCTGCATATAGAATTGTTGAAAGCGACGATAGTCCTCGCGACTTTAGATGAACAGATACCTTGAGACATGAGGAAAGGGAGTTCGACAGACTTCAAGATACTCCCAGGCTTACATGGTACCTTGATTCGATGATTGAGATGTCCATATATGTTCTCGTCATACCCAAATAAACCAAACACCAAAATCACAGCACGGCTCATCTGCGATGTCATCGTAAGATCCCAGCCTCTAAAAGCAAACAGACCCAAGACTGAAAAACAAGACAAGTGCTCAAAAGGAATGCGCCACAAACCCCGAAAAAAGCAAGCGTAAAATGCACAGATCCCCATCAATCTTCATTACGGGGTTTCTTCCTTCCAGCCGTCTCCGTGTACCAACCATTTTGACGCACCCTCTCAGCCTCCTCCTCAACACGCTCGCGCTGCTCCCGTTCCCTTCGGTCAGCCAAATCCTGCACTGTCCCGCAAATCACGCAGTCTTCGGCAGTGCCCATGAAGAATTTGTGATGGGGCGAGTCGAGGGTGCCACGGCATGACTTCTTGTGTTTGCAAAGACCTCTCTGGCGGGACCTTTGGGCGCCGCCTTTTGAGCCACACTTTTTACAGTGGTGGAGCTCGCCTGGCTTAGGCATGGCTGACGGGAAGCGGGCGTGGTCTAAGGTGTAGTGCTATGATCTAGTGTAAGGCTGGGGGATGTGTCTCAGACAATCTAGCTTGTATCGCTTGGGAGAGTCGCTGCGAGGTGATTTGTAGACTGTACCGGACTGGACACAGAGAGGTGGCTAGAGATGGCATATTTAAGGGCACGGGGAAATGAGTATGCTTGTACAGAGGCCACGACAGGCATCGTGTATGTGTTGGTGGACGACACTTCAGACGCCCGATACAATGAAGATACGTGAAGTGGCGTCCTTGAGTCACTACGAAGAAGTGATGGCAAGGCGTAGTAGACAATGTCAACGACTCAGCATGGACCAGGCCAAGGCGAGAACGAGGCAGTACTCCGTGTTTAGTGAATGTGAATGTGAATGGAGTGTCAAGCTGACGAACTTCTATGCCATTAGTTTTACATATGCACCACTCCAGTGCCTGAGCCGCCGTCGTAAGATATTGCTTAAGCATAGAAGTTGACCGTGTCCTGGATAAGCATGTTAGTACAGGATCGCAGCGAAAGAGTTCACAACGGAGGGCATAGCTTACCTTCTTCTTCGCCTGGACTTCAGAGATGGCGTCAACGTAGTGCTCGTGGCCGATCTTGCTTTGTCCTTTCCTAAGCGCGATCATGCCAGCCTCCACACACACAGCCTTAAGCTGGGCACCACCAAATTCATCCGTACTCCTTGCCAACTCAGGCCAGTTGACAGCGTCGTCGACGGTCATCTTTCTGCTGTGAATGCGCAGAATCTGTGCGCGAGCCTCCTCATTGGGCAGAGGGAACTCAATCTTCCTGTCGAGACGGCCAGAACGGAGGAGAGCGGGGTCGAGCACGTCGATACGGTTGGTGGCCGCAAGCACCTTGATGCGGTCGTCGGAAGCGAAACCGTCAAGCTGGTTCAGAAGCTCCAACATAGTGCGCTGGACTTCACGGTCACCACTCTTGTCGCTGTCGAAACGCTTGGTGCCGATGGCGTCCAGCTCGTCGATGAAGATGATTGAGGGTGCCTTCTCCTTTGCGAGGGCGAAGCAGTCGCGCACGAGTTTGGCACCGTCACCGATGAACATTTGCACGAGCTGAGGGCCAGCAAGCTTGAGGAAGGTGGCTTCGGTTTGCGCAGCGCAAGCACGGGCAAGCAACGTCTTACCAGTACCGGGAGGGCCGTACATCAAAGCGCCTGTAGTGATTGTCAGCTTGCGATTCTGTCCTCCGAACATTCAATTGTATTCTTACCCTTGGGCGCCTTGATGCCAATCTTCTTGAAACGCTCCGCCTCTTTCATCGGCCACACAACAGCCTCGACCAGCTCTTCAATCTGCTTGTCCAGACCACCGACATCCGTGTACTTCTCCGTAGGCTTCTCATCAACCTCCATGGCCTTGACTCTGCTGTCGTACTCCGCGGGAAGTGTGTCAAGAATGAGATATGAGTCCTTGTTGACACCGATCAGGTCACCGGGCTTGAGCTTCTCGTGGTCTACAAGACCAATGAGAGGAAGGAAGATCGTCTGGCGGGTGGAGGTCTTGATGACGGCCGATTTGCCGACACGAGTAGCGTCCAAATCGATGTTTGCGCCCTCCTCGGCCGCCTCTGCTGTCACGTCGAGGTCGAGAATTTCCACAACATTGCCGACCAAGTAGGGTAGTTGTCTGTAGTAAAGGACAGGTCAGCATCCGCCACTGCAAACGCTCGCATCACCTGTTGCGCGCCGGACTCACCTGTTGTTATCGATCTTGTCCACGTTATCCTTAATCTTCTCGTGCATCGCATTCTTCTCGTGGGTAAGTCGCTGGTACTCGCTCTTCATGATCCTGGTGTCGTTCTCCAATAACCGCCGTCTGGAGATAATGTCGCGTGTGCTTGAGTTGAGGATCTCCATGTCTATCAACTCCTCCTCCTCGTCCTTCTTCTTCTCATCAGCATCCTTCATGTCGGCATCACCGCTGCCATCGGGCTTCTGGTTCTTGTCGTTCTGCTCCTCTTCCTTCTTGCCATCGCGCTCCAGGTCATCGAGATCCTCGAGGGTCGACATATTTGCTGAGTGAGGCTGAGTAATGTGTCGAGGGTGAGTGTGTGCTTCGGATAGAGTATGGAGTGATCAATTGTTGGTGGGGTGGTTGTTTGATGTTAGGCGGTGATGGCGTGCGTAGTGGTTGCTGTTCAGTCGACCGACCGCTGACGAAACGCCGACCGCGAGCTCAAGCACAGAGCCGCACGGGGAAACTTCGGGAAACCACGATGATGCTGCTTCACTTCCATGAGCAACTGCTGCAATCCATGCACAGCAAAACGAAAATGCTCACCGTGAGCTGGGCTCAGCATAATCCAATTTCCCAATCGCAATAATGTCGGCAAAAAGTAGCTGGAATTGAATGCATATGTCGTATATGTCTCGTCGACAAAGACTTATTCTACCATGGCGCATCCTCAAAAGTGGCATTTTACGATACGAAAATGAGCTGTACATACCATTGACAGTACTTACACCCGGTAGCTCTGCGCGACTCCTGAATGGCTATGTCGAAGCTCAGCTCAGTTTTCCGGGTCTGCGGTACCAAGGAATGAAAGACACTCTCGTTACAGTCAGGGTCAGTCGTACGAAGCCGCCTCTAAAGTGATGGACATGAGAATAATATATATCTACTCTGAACGGCTAACAAGAAGACCCTGTGTGCGTACACAAAGCATGCTATCATGGCTAAGAAGCAAGAGATCATCCCAACATCGATCAAAACATTATCTCGCACTGCCTTCCAGCTCGGCAACTTCTCTGGCCTGCATCTCCTTTGGCGAGAACGGACCGCCCCATAGCTCCTGGCGCCTAGTATCCTCCATCTCGTGTCGCCTTAAATACAACTCGTACAAGTCTTCCTTTCGTTGATCCTGCAATCCAGCGTCGGGCCTCTTGTCCAGTGGATATTGCTGGACGTTGGTCGCAGCTTGCGATCTTGCGCGACGCCTCTTTCGCCAGATCAACCATGCTCCCAGGCAAAGGAGTGCCAAGACCGCTACTGCCCCGACGACTATGCCTATCCAGGTACCGGTTGCTAGGCTACTTTTTGATGATGGTGGTGTCGATGCTGTCTCCGCTGGTGGGTTACCATCTGTATATGTGCTTGACGCCGGCTCTGGAGTTCCTGTTGGAGTGTTCTCTGACGTCCGTGTCATTTGCGTAGCTGAGCCGCTTGTGGCAGCTGCTTGAGTCGCAGAGATCGGCTGCGCCGCCTCAGAGGACGAAGTCTTGTCTGCAGGTTGTGATGATTGAGTCGAGTCTTGCGCATCTGTCGATTGCATTGTCTCGATGGCTACTCCCATCGAAGATTTGGCCACTGGTGAGAGGGACTGGAGTGCTAGCTCTTGTATATCGCATCTGACTGACGTGGTGGTAGCATTGTAACCTTTGGAGCACGTTGTATATTGCGGGCAACAAGCTTGGTCAACACCAGGACCCAGCTGAGAGCACTGCACTGCTCCTGGCTGACCGCACGCGGAGCTCTGCAGGTCGATGTAGCATCCTTCATCACTAACATATGTCAGCCAGTGTCGTGGAGACTACTCATTAAAGACGCGTACGCTTCGGTACAGCACCATCCAAGACCCATGTGCTGTTGACATTGTGGATAACTTTGTTTCTCGTTCACACCTGATCATTTGTAAGTTGCTGTGTCGCCGTCATGGCGATGTGGTTTCGAACCTACAGCATAACGTTCTTCCAGGTGCACATATCGATGACAGCCATCCATTGCCGAACGCATTTGTGCAAAGGTCGTCTCTTCTGGATAGTAACACTTCGAATCCGGAATTCTGTAGTCGGAAGCCGTTGGCAAATGCAGCTTGGGGCATCGATTCCGATCGCTCAATATGGGTATTGTTCGAACTTGTTGAATGCCCTCGGACGCTGGCCATGCCTCCAAACCGGAGCAAACAGATGCTCGGTAAGGTATGAGCAGATAGATGGTGGTACAAAGTTCGACAGTGCGAGCAAGACGTATGGCAGTTCCCAGCAAAGTGATCTAATTACCCATTATTGCGGCACCCGCAGCGATGCATACTATCACACTTTCGGCATGTCTATTTGCTGCATTCACAAGCCAGAAAGCTGCATGTGGCGGTGTCTATGCAGTATTTCGCTTCACAAGCCACTCACGATGGCTTCCTAGAGCGTCTCCGTACGTCTGTCCTTGCTGTCCTACCATTTTACCCTAAGCGCCGGGGATGCGAGATCCGCCCAGCCGTTGAGCCGCATGCACGCCCAGCCTAGAGGCGCATCCTTCCATCGTTGGATTGGCCAGCAACCCTGCTGACAAGAACCGACCTGTTTTGTTCTCAAGCGACGATGCTCATGATGCCTTTTCGTGGCGTTCGCAACCAATATTCATCTGCGGCGCAGCACGGTAGCGCCACTAACGCCCAATTCTCCGTACGCGAAGGATTTCTACGCTGTTTCGCCCGCTGTGCCGCAACCAACCTGGCGAAAATCGTGCGGGCTCTACAGGCTAGATAAGGGGTGCTCAGTCTCGCTTACGTCGAAGTGGATGCGCGTTAACATGGGTAGTCTGCATGCTTGCCGCCGACTATGTGACCACGAGTGCCACACCGGCGGTGCTCGCCGTGCGTCTTTCGCGCAATACACACAAGACGTGTACATCGTCCAACGCATCCGGCTGCGCGACCATGGATGACTGAATTGTGTTCGGACTTCTTCGCAATGTATTCTGGGAACCAGCGCTTTGTCAAACTTCTTTACCTTTCTGCGGTTTGCGCATTTGCTTTCGTCTTAATCTACAGAACGAGTATCTCATGGTCCGACGTGACAGGATCATTACAGCCGGACTGGCCGCCTGTGAGCCATGACCATGAGCCAGAGCCAGAAGCCGTCGAGGAGCCTGCTCCAGAACGGATAATGCTGGTGGTCGCCAGCCAAACGACAGACAATACAACATGGCTCGAAGGGAGTTTTCCATCATGGGAGAAATCAGTCTACCTTACCGATGCGCCTTCAAATCTCAGTGTCCCTGTAAACAAAGGACGAGAGAGTATGGTCTATTTGACGTTTGTTGTCCCCTGCGCAATTTACGATCTTGCACTGATGTTCGTGAAGCTACATCATCGACAACTACGACAACCTCCCATCATTAATGATTTTTCAACACGCCAACAGGTACCAATGGCACAACGATGACCCTCTGTACGATGGCCAACGAATGCTTTCACGCCTTCAGCTACCCTTCGTGAAAGCCCAAGGCTATGTCAATTTACGCTGTGTCTGGACACTTGGATGCCCAGCTGAGATTCGGCCACTCAAAGAGTTTATAGCTCCGTCATCGGAGGACGCAGAAGTCTCCGAGGAGGCCAGAGCTGGCGCATTTTACAAGCCAGCATTCGAGGAACTCTTCCCAGGTGTACCTGTTCCGGAGGTCATCGGAGCGTCATGTTGTGCTCAGTTCGCTGTCACCGCAGACAAGATACGCGAGAGGCCGAAGAGTGACTACGAAAATTATCGTCGCTGGCTACTGGAGACGAAGCTACCTGACGATATCAGCGGCAGGATTTTGGAGTACTCGTGGCATAGTGTGTACCTCTTTATGCTGCTTTAGTGGTCTAATACTGACGAGCAATAGTAATTTTCGGCAAAGATGCTGTGCACTGTCCGAACGCGGAGCGATGTTACTGCGATGTATATGGTCTGTGTGAGCTACAATGCGAGAGTGAAGGCGTCTGTCCCAGCCAGTACACTTTACCGCGTTATTCGGCGATGCCCGAGGGCTGGCCCGACTATGACTGGGATGGGAAGTGGCGAAATGTAACTGATCTTTGATAAACCATAATTTGAAGCAAGGTTAAACTTCATGGTCTCTGGTCAACATCTTCTGTTCCTCCCATTTCAGGCCGTGAGCTCAAACAACAAAATCCCACAGGATGCCGTAAGAACCACTCAACCAGTCTTTGCGGCCCACTGGCTTCCTGGTAGCCCGCAACATCCTCGCCATCCAATCCGACTTCCATCAGAATCCGGTTAGCTTACTTGACCCATCACACTCGGGAAAGTATCTGCACCTTCCAGGCCATATCCCTCACGCTCCCCGCCTCTCCCTAGCGTATATTCGTTTGTCATGTGGATGTCCCGTTGATAATCCATGGTGGCTTCCAGCACTCACTGAACACGATTGGCATCCATTTCCTTCATTTCCCCAGCGTTCGGGACGACGATGCGAGGATACTGGAAGACGAGTTGTGTGTTCGCCAGATCAAGCGCGAAGCTGCCTCCATGCTTTTGCACCGTCTGAAGAATCACATCGTTAACGGTAGATTCTGGCAAGCATTCATGCGAACGTTCGTAGTTGTTTGAAGGCATCGGTGGGTTGTGTAGGTACGTGTCACCCGGCTGGCTGCAGGCGCTTCTCAGCACTGCGCCAATGATGTGTGGGCCGCCTTTACTCCTCACGTAGCGTTTGGCTTTGATCATCAGCAACGGCCACGAGCTGTTTTTGTACGTCAACTCGATTGAAAGCCCACTGACCGGCGGATCAGTCAGAATCATGCTGGCGTATCTGGTGTTCTCGGCTGGCAGTCCGATCAGATCCAGGCGCTCCTCAACTTGCCAACCTCGCCTCTTCAGCCTGCCCAGCGCTGTCGTTTCCTGAAAGTCCTCGAGTTCAAGCAGAGGACACAAAGAAACGGCTGACACCGATCTCCCCGCGACATCTGGCTTTCTGGTGCGGAGCTTGTGGAGAGCACCCTTCAAGGGCTCGAAAGCTTGAGCTACAATTTGTCTTTCTCCCTGGGATCGAAGAGCGTGCGGGTGGTAGAATTCGCAGTACATCCAGCGATCTTCTTCGCGACCGCTCGGGCGCATGAACAGCTTTGATTGCGCGAGAGAAGAGTTGGCGACGCAATTGTACGCCATTTTGTTGACGCCACTGACAACAACAATGGATTTTCCAGGCAGGTACGAGATGATGTGCTCCAGGAGTTCGGTCGTGTTCCAGACTTGTGCTGATGCTGCGTACTCCTCGGTGTCATTATCCTGGGCAGACTGCGCGACATTAGTACCGATATAGAACCATATCATGAATTGTGATCATGCACTTACCGGCTTGTCTTCGTGGTTGGGCTTCTTCTGCGCCGCTCCGAAAGACACTTCCTCACTGGTGCAAACAGCTGCCTTCTTGTGGCCGGTCGGAGACTGATCGCTCAGTTTGGCCCTCTTGCGCGGCGCGGCAGTTGCGTTTGAGTCAGGCATGATCCTCTTTTGCGATCAGGGTGATGTTGGTATAGGCCTGGGTGTTGTAGAATGCCGAAGTTTGTGATGAGTGGATGGTGGGTGTGTGGTGTCGGCTGCTGAACTTTTGGATGAGTGGTGCGGTGAGTGGAAGCCGGCGAGTTGGGAGTTGGCTGAAGAACAAATAGCTGTTGTCGCAAAGACGGGAGCGGGAGTCCAATGAAAGCACGCGGTGTTGTCATCATCGCGGCAGCGGCAATACCCCACTTGCGCGTCTACTTTCACTTACATCTCCTGGGCCACAGCGAATCTAGCGTAACTGAGTGAAAACAGAACAACGTTTCCTTGTAATTATGCTGAGTGACACTTAGAAGTTCGAATTGGAATCAAGGTGCTAGCGTCTCGCTAATAAACAGTCCTCTCATGACTGCCCAACTCTAGGACGCCATGCTAACCTGAGCCTAAACGTGCGTGTTGAGCAGATCAACAGGCTATCAGCCTTGACCGATCGCTCAGCGGAACCCTTTGTTGATTCACCTCCAAGCTACCTTTCCCCTTCCTTACTCACGATCTGCCCTCTATCACCAATCACCACTCGCGTCATCCTTCGTCAACATCTTTCACACAGAGCGACGAAGCAACTTTGCCATCCACGCAGCGTGTTCGTCAGGGTCCATCAGCTTCTTCTTCGCCTCCTCTTCGGCGAGAACTTGGCGCATCGTCTCCCATTCTTCCTCGGTCGGGACAACAGCGTCGAGCCTTATCCAAGAGGCTTTAAGGTCCAGCATGAAAGACCCTCCGTGAGTCTTTATGTGCGCCGCAGTGACGGCCTCCAGAGTCGAGTTGTGCATGAATTTCTGGTAGCGGCCTCGCCCCATGACAGTTTTGTCGTCGTCGAGCCACACCATGCCGGAAGCTATCGACTTTGCTTCCTCGAAGATCGCACCGAAAGTAAGCCCGGAGTCATGGCAAGAGCTGAGGTAAAGGACGCACGCCCCGGTGGAGGTCCCGATGTGTTTGTAACGGAGAAAGATGTATGCTCCAATGACTGGCGGATCGCAGACGGACATGTTAAGGCGGCCGATATCACTCGGCTGTACAGTGAACGAAAACGCCTCGTCGCCATCGAACTCTCCCTCTTCGTAAGGGGCAACCATGGTCTTTGCCCTGTTTTTCTGGAGTCTTCTGCTCTCACGCGGGCAGAGAGCGGGACACAAACGCACAGCAGGACAAATCCTCGCCGACTGAGAGTTGTCGTCGTGTAGCATACCGGCAGACGGCGTCAGTCCAATTGTTGACATTGACACTCCGTGGTAATCACTTCCGGTCCTTGTTCGGGTGATACAGTAGCATTGGGGTGGTGGGTCAATGCTGGAGCGCAAGCACAGCGTCTCCTGTATTTCGGGAGAATTGACGGCGCAGTTGTAGAAGATGTCGTCGGTGTTTACAGCAGCAATGAGGTCGGGGCCAGAGAGGTGAGATAGGATCTTTTCCAGAAGTTTCGTGGTGTGCAGAACCTTCGATACTGCAGAGCTTGCAAGAGCAGTCGACGCATCATCCTGTACGTGGTGTCAGTCAGAAGTAAACTGACGAGAAATGGCATCTAGCTTACCTCGTGTATCCCATCTTCTTTGTCAGTTGCGGCCTTCTGCTCCAACACGGCGGTACTCGAAGTATCGCCTGTTGGCGTGCCGCTGGTCGCATCCATGGTGGCCTCTGTGGAGCGTTCGCGGCTTTGATGAGCGCTCTCCGCACCAATTCCCTTCAGTGCGCTTGCATCAACCATGTCGCTAAGAGCGCCACGTTCATGAGGAGCCATGTTATCGAGGAATGTTGTCGGTGTGTATGCAAGGGTTAGCTGCGTGGAGGTAAACAGATGTTGGAGGAGAAGTTGGCTGAAAGCTAGCAGGTGTTCCTAAGCTGCGAAAGGCCACTCGGGTCTGCGTGTAATGACGCAATGCAAAACAGGATATGTGAGAGGTGTGAAGAGGGCCCGGATGGAGTGAAGCCAGCTGAAGGCTGCCAGTCGAGGGCTACACCCTAGTACACAACTTTCCAAGTTCAAGAATGGCGAGCAAGTATGCCAGCAGCGACAGCAGATATCTCTTCCAATCACATGTATGACAATCTGAGCATACAAATGAATTAGACACTCACCCGCTCCCACCAATGTCAGAGTACCAGCATAGTTGTCTCGCCAATTCTACCTGGCGACAGCTGCCGGGCAGCTTGCTGTGAAGCCATTTCAAAACCCGATTCGTGGCCGAAATTGGCGGCTTGGTTGTCAATATGTGCATTTAATGGTGTGCTACCTACTTTTGCATCCCAGCTTTCTGTGAACACATGCATCCGAAGCTTTCGCGGCGCGTTAGCTTGAGCCACGACGATGCTGCAGCATATGCGCTGAGACGCTCTATTCACGCCCCGACTGGTGTGTGACTGCAGCTCTAGGTGCTCGGTAGCCAGCCAACTCTAATCATCCTATCGTAAATGGCCACAAGCTCTCACACAGTCCTGCGGTCAGACATCACCCTCACAATGCTTCCCGGACCGGCAAGCTCGACAAGCTGCGCTTCCCATTAGCAACGATCAAGTCAAATACAGCAGAGCCAATGAAACTCACCTTCTCATGCCAGCTCAACAGCACGCTCATAGCTTGTCCACCACCCTCGGCACCACCGAAGCTCCTTCCGCCAACCTGCGTGAACCCACTCTGCTGAGGAGCCGCGGTCTTAGCAGCCACGTCCGACTGTCCCTGGCCCATGCCCTTGTAGATGTACTTCATGAGAGTGTCGCAGACCTCGGAGCCGCCTTCGGACTGGTAGATGCGCTGGAGGATGGGTGTCATCTCCGATTGCCGTATTGACTGCAAGATCTCGGTGACTGTGCTGAGGTGGATGTTCTATGGAGTTGTCCTTAGCCAATGTCCTGGTAATCCGAGATTCCGCTGATGTGCATGGCTCAAGAAACGTTACGGCCTACCTTTCCTTGCTCATCTGCGCCGTAGGGTGGGTTCTCCAATGCTCCCTTAAGCGCCTCTTCCGCCTGACCCGCTCGCATCAACTGCTTGATCTGGCCAGAGAGTGTCTGTACATCTTGGGTCGAGACGGGCTGGACGGCGGGGGTCAGAGTCGCGAGGTCGAAGTTGATTGAGGATTCTGGGTCGAGCGCGTCGATGTCGAGGGTTCTCCAGTTGAAGTCGGCCATTTTGAGTAGCTGGTAGTCTTGCAAAAATTACAACAGGATTCAAGTCGCAATGCTTCGAAGTGAACCTACGTTTCCAAAGCAGCGAAGCCGCACCTCTCCACTGCGCCTGCGTTGCGTTGCCTGACGACGATGAATGTGGGGAAGCTGCGCTCAGACTTTTGGCTCAGTCCTCCCTCGAACGTACACGACTTTTGCCGCTTACCCTGCCCAGCATTGAACTTCACCTGGACGACTCCAACAAGAAGCAGCCATACCGTCCTCGCGCCGGCCATTGTACTCGCCAACACACACCACACACCATGTCCTCGACATCCCAATATCCCCCGGAGACCGTCTCCACCATCGAGGGCCCTGAGCTCGGCCAGACCGTCCGACCCTCCGTCCCGACCAAGACCGTCAACTCAGACTACCCGGTACATACATACACCCACCCGCGCAACAGCTATGCGCTTGCTCTCGCACTCCCACTAACATTCTCCTCCAAAGCTCATCGACTCAGACCCTCACTTCAAGCGCGTGCTCGGCTATGCTCGCCCCTCAGACTACCTCGCCGGCGCCGCCTTCGGCGCCTGCGGCCCCGCCCTGATGCTGTGGTGGGAGCGCATCTCGCCCTCAGAAGTCGGCAAGGGCGGCTTCGCCTCGATCATGCGCCTGTCGGGCTTCGTCTCGCTGTCGGCGGGCTTCCTGCTCATGTACTCGCGCAGCCAGAACCGCTTCTACGGCTGGACCGAGAACAGGCGCGAGATCGACATGGACATGCGCGAGATGACGGACCGCGTCAAGCAGGGCCAGCCGCTGTACGGCAAGAGCACCCTGACCGAGTACATGCAGGGCATTGCCAGCCGCCAGAGCAGATACTCCGGTGTCTGGCTGCACATCATGCCGTGGTTCAACTTTGTCAACCACCCCCACCACGGTGTTGACACTGCCAAGTACTACAGGAACGCCGAGAGGGAGCTTGAGGCTGAGAAGAGGCTTTCATCGAGGTCTTAGATGTGAAGAGTAACGGGAGAGAAAGAGAGGGGGGGGGAAGGGCTGGTCGTCTGTTCTCTAGAGCAGAGTGGCGGAGGACTGGCGAGCAATGGATATCCGTGGCCTGTACGAGTAAAAGAGGCCACTATTTTGTGTACAAATCACGTGGGTCTATTTTCTGCAAGAAGCAAGAAATCAATAAAACACAATTCTCTTTTTTGTCCATCTCTTGCAGTGGGGGTCACTATATTGAAAAGGAACTGTGAGCGTCTATTTTTGGTCCTTGAGTGGCTCATGGCGATCATCTACTGGGAAGAAGTGCACCTTGCAGTTGTCCTAGAAGCGCTGACAGACATACACGAAGCTGACACGATAAGTCAATATCTGGAACATCTTCAGTCTTTCCAGCATTTGTGGCAATGTGCTCGATTTCCCGGTGTGCTTCAGTGCTGCCATGAGCAGTGCGCCTCGGAGTGTTGGATTCTGAAGCTGTCCTGTAACAACTCCAGAGAGGTACGAGAATTAGCATCATGGTGAAGCTGGAAACTCAATTGATCATGGTATCATACGAATAGGAGTATCTACTCCCCAGCCTCCTTCATGCCACCCACTCCAACTCCCACCTCAAAGATCTCTACACATCCGGCCCCAACCCCTCCACCTTCGTGCAAATCCACGTACTCGCATACATATTAACCCGATCCGTGCACGTCCCCTTCGGCACCCTCGCCGCAACCCTCTTACTCGCAAACCCTAGCTCCTCAAACACGCCCACATACCACGGGCTCAGCCCAGCACTCCTTAACAGCACTCTGCCGCCGATTTTCAGCGCGCGGTTGACGGCGCGGACTTGCTCGGGGGCTTCGGGACCACCGGGCGTGAACCAGTCCATGCTGTCCATCAGCACGGCGATGGTCAGGCTGGCGGGCTGCATGCGCGCGAAGACTTCGCTGAGCTCGTCGGTATGGATGCGCAGGTTGTCGAGGGCGGAGGGGGCAGAGAGGCGGGCGTGGGATTTGGGGGCGAGGTAGGTTGGGTGGCATTTGGGGGTGTAGTGGCCTGTTGATGATGGGTGTTAGCAGTCTGGTGTG
>Ga0265797_10007657_pt1 | contig 14647 bp, 11 predicted proteins | sample P2T30metagenome_FD_192433 | JGI IMG/M metagenome (GOLD analysis project Ga0265797, IMG submission 192433) | Plant litter microbial communities from East Loma Ridge, Irvine, California - P2 T30 | ecosystem: Environmental > Terrestrial > Plant litter > Unclassified | place: USA: California... | reverse complement strand
ACCTTCGACCCCAGCCAGCACCTTCTCCCCGAGGAAAAGCTTATCAAGGCTCTGGACTCGGCTATGGTCGACATGGTAAACCTGGTCGGTATTGACATCAACGATTGCGTGAACGACAACTCGACTGCCAACCTCCTGCCTTATATCAGTGGTCTCGGTCCTCGCAAGGCTGCTCAAATGTTGAGAGTTGTCAACTCCTGGGGCGGCGACGTCAGCACACGCGAGCAGTTGACCACCGGTGATCTTGAACGTGGACTCAAGCCGGCTGTGGGACCAAAGTGCTGGCTCAACTGCGCCAGCTTCCTCTACATTGTGTACGAGGCAACCGAAAACGACACCGATTACCTCGACAACACAAGAATTCATCCCGAGGACTATGATGTTGCTCGCAAGATCGCGGCTGATGCTCTTGAGTTCGACGAGGAAGACATCAAGACTGAGGTGGACCAGAATGGGCCAGCCGCGGTTGTGAGGAGACTTATCGCGGACGATGCACAGGATAAGGTCAACGACCTTCTCCTGGAAGAGTACGCCGAGCAGCTTGAAACCAAATTTGGTCAAAAGAAGAGGGCTACGCTGGAACTTATCCGCGCCGAGCTGCAAAATCCGTTCGAGGAACTGAGGCGAAACTTCGAATATCTGTCTTCCAACGAGACTTTCACCATGATGACCGGAGAGACTTCGACCTCGCTGCAAGATGGCATGATCATTCCAGTGTCTGTCAAGAAGACGTTCAGCGATCACATTGAAGTCAAGTTGGATTGTGGTGTTGATGGCAGTATCTCCATCTCTGAGTTCCCAGACGAGGTCACGAATAACTCGCTGGAGCCTAGACAAGTCTGGTCCATGCACCAGACGATCCAAGCGAAGATCACACATCTTGATCGCAAGAAGCTTCACGCTCAAATGACTCTTCGGGACAACGAGATGAAGAATCCCTTCCGCCGACACAACGATCACGACTACGGTAAGTCTGGAACGCAGCCACCATACAGGGTGTCACAAGCTAACGCGCGATTTACAGAGGACTGGGATCACGACCAAGAAGCACGCGATCAGCGCGAGGCCAAGCGCGCGACTCAAAAGCAAGCCGGACGTATTCAGCGTGTCGTCAAACACTCGCTTTTCCGCCCGTACAACTCACATCAAGCAGAGGCGGAGCTTTCCTTGCCTAACGTGCAACGTGGCGACTGCATCATCCGACCATCTTCCAAGGGTACAGATCACCTTGCGGTGACATGGAAGGTTCACGACAATGTCTACCAACACATTGACGTCCTGGAACTCAACAAGGAGAATGAGTACAGCGTCGGCCGAACCTTGCGCGTGGGCAAGTTCACTTACAGTGATTTGGACGAGCTGATCGTCTTGCACGTCAAGGCCATGGCGAAGAAGGTCGATGAGATGTGTGGTGACGAGAAGTACCAGAACTTGTCCAAGGAGGCGCTAGGTACGTTGCAGAATCCTCCAAGACTTGGGTATGGTTGCGAGCTTTCACTAACACTTGTTCACAGAGGCATGGCTCACCACCTACACCGAAGCCAACCCCAGGCACGGGTCCTACAACTTCGCCATCGACCCCTCGCACCCCGGCTACTTCTACCTGATGTTCAAGGCCAACCACAACACACCCTGTGTCACCTGGCCGGCCAAGGTCATCCCCTCTGGCTTCGAGCTGCAGGGTAACAAGTACCCCAACATGCAGGCTTTGAGGAACGGCTTCAAGACACTTTGCGCGAACCATGGCGCGATGGGCGTTAGGAGAGCCGCGCCACCGACTAATGGCCGATGAGCAATGAGTGTGCTCGATGAGAGGCTTTGATCTTGGGTGTATTGAGTGGAGTTGACCCTTTTTCGGAACATTTGTGATATTGAATTGATTCAGGCATCGAGCGGCAAAGGACGAGAATGTATCAGTATTGGGCTAGCAGGGTATGTATGGGTTTCATAAAAACTTGTAAAAGCGAAGAAAAATTGTCAGCCGATCAAGCCGATAAGTGATTTGTCTTACTTTGGCTTCAATACAATGGAGCATGTCGCTCTCCATCCTTACACCTTGCTGCTATCCTCAGGGGTGTGATTGGGATCCGATGCAAGTCTCAAATAATCTCAGGAGACTACATGTCCGTCATGGACCCAGCGTCTCAGACACGGCCTGCTATGGGAAAGCAGCAAACACACAAGACTCGTATAAGTAACCGGCCAAACTCCCGAACAACATCTTCGATTCATCACACTCAATACCATCACTGACTTCAGCAGCAGCAGCAACAGCCCAATTTCGCAAAGCAAAAATCCGATAAACGAACGAAAGACGAATCACGTTACCATACACCCAGAAGAAAAAAAACCCCGAAACCCCTCAAACACAACCAAGAAAACCCAAAACTACCCAGCCAGCCCGCTAAAGACAACAACGGGAAAATGTCCACCGACATCGAAGCCATGAACGAAATGTACGGCGACTTCCCAAGGTCCTGGTACATCCTCATCGGCACCCTCATCAGTTTCGCCTTCTGCACCCTAGCCTGCCCCCACCTGCGCAAAGGCTACCCTGACCTCCCTCCATGCGACCCAAACATCACCGCCCAACCAACATCGAAAATCTCGCTCGAGCCGGCCCAGATGCTTGACAACTTCCTTGAGAGCGTCAAGCCGGTTCATGTGGTGCTTGGGGGCGCTGTGGTTGCGTTTGTAGGTTATAAGGTGTTTGCGCACGAGGGTGGGAGGGCGAAGGGGTTGGAGGAAGTTTTTTTGTTGGATGTTTGGGGGTTTGTGGGTGTTGTGGGTGTTGTGGGGGCTTTTGGTGAGGTGTGTTGTGCTGTTGGTAGGGGGTTTGGGTTTGAGGTTGGGGAGTGAGGGATTGGTTGATTGATGGGGTGGTTGGGCTTGGTTGTGATGCTCGGATTGAATTGCTTAGAGGAAGCGATGAGATTGATGCAGTGTCTTGGATGTTGCTTTATGTAGGTGCGTTGCGTTTTCGTTTTGGGGGATGAGATAGAGTGAGAGGGTTTCGATGCTTTTGTGGTCGGCCAGGAAGCAGACCATAGACAAGCAGAGTCAAAGCTACTTGAGTATAGGTATGCACAATCGAACGTCTTTCGTCTTTGGCAGTCTTAGCAGTACACATAGACGTACTCCCTGAACACATCGATGGCTGCAGCAACGTTGGCCGCACGTCAGATCAAAGCTGAACTCAATTAAATACACACCCTCACTTATAGACTCTCAAGAAACTTTCCAATGGCTTCAATCACCTCCCCCGACTGCTCCTGCTGCACCCAATGTCCCGCTCCATCGATCAACGTCGCCCCCCGATAGCACCCCTTCCTTACAGCAGCCTCATCCTCATAACTCTCCAACGCCCCCGGCTGCTGATAATTGCCCCAATCCTGCTTCCCGCTAATGAACGCCACAGGAACCTCGATCTTCCGTCCAGAAAACAAGAACAGATCCTTTGCGCTCTGCGGCGTCGAAGCAGTCTGAGCGCGATACCAGTTCAACGCACCCTGGAAACCCGTCCGCTGCCATTCGCTCACGTACACTCCGATAGCTTCCGGAGAGAGCCAAGACTCCGTGGCATGCGCATCCTCGCCTTCCATATTCCGGGCAACGGTTTCGGGGAAGGAGTCGCTCTTGCGCATGATGTAGTACTCGGGCATTTCTTCGAGCGCTGCTGCAGACCATTCTGAGAGAGGGTGCGGTTTGTTGTGGCGCCATGTGGCGGATTTGAGGTGGAAGTAGCCGCGCAGGTAGGTTTCGAGGCCTTGTTGGGGGTTGTCCCAATGTGAGGCCGCGTCGGGGGTGGAGTTGTACCATTTGTAGTGCTTTCGCGGAGGGTCGAGTTTGGCTAGTTCGGCTTGGATGTCGATTTTGAGTTTTGAAGGTTGCTTTTGGTTGGGAGGCGTTGGAGGAGCATGGTATGGGTGTGACATCTGAATGGTCGATTTGAAGATATCTGGTCGCATCAGAGCTGTTGCCGCGGACGAGACGCCGCCGAAGTCGTGGCCGATGATGGTGTGCACTGAAGTGTAGCCTAGGCCGTAGACGAGGCAGACGAGGTCACGGACCAGGTTTGTGATGGTGTATTCGTTCAGGTCGACTTCGTGGAAAGGTTTCTGGTCCCAACCTGTTGTTCTTCCGTAGCCGCGTTGATCCATGGCGACGCAGTAGTAGCCTTTACTGGCAATGGAGGGCATGATTTTACGCCACGAATAGGCGAGTTCGGGGTAGCCGTGACAGAACAGTATCAACGGGTTCGTTGGCTCGCCGGCCTTGAGGATGTGGAAGTTCAGACCGCATGATGATGTGCAGTCGATGTAATCTTCACTGATACCTTGAGGGAGAGGTAGTGGTTGGAGGCCTGCCCCATTGGGCTTTGTTTCCGAAGGCATTGCACAGGTTGAATGTGGACTTTGGGAAACGAAGATTCAAGACTTGTTGCTTTGAAAGTGTTTTGTGATTGTCAACAGCTGACTAGTCACCACTTCCAGTATGTGTAGGGCGCAGAAGACGAGCTGATGTCTCGGCAGTGTCAATTGAGGGGCCTAGCCGGACAAAAGCGACACCGAGGTAGAGGAATCGTGTATACCTTCAGAGATCAAATGACGAAAGATCACTAATGTAATTGTGTAACACCAATTGCGAATGTTTGATAGGAATTAGATTGGACCATCTAGATTTAGACGCATTGTGGCGTATGATATTTGAGTAGTTGGTTAGTTACCACACGCGGCCGGCCGCGTTGCCATCGAATGCGTTCAATATGTTTATGTTAGCATATCTCCTATAACATCGATAGAATCCTGAATCAATTTCTCATGAGCTCCATTCCTGCTCAGATGTAGGAGACAAAATGCTTGGTTATAACGATGTAATTGTCGTGATCAGCATGTTCAATAAAAGAGCTTAGCGTTACGCCCTATCTAGGGCACGAGAGTGACTCGTTCAAATGAGACACCCTGTAAACTCAATTGTGAGTCTCACATGATCTTCTTATATCTTTCTCGTGTCGCCAAAACTTCCAAGTCGCATCACCGCAACATATTCGGAAGCCCTTTCGACAGCATGGCAACAACTACAGTCACAAGTACATTCGAGGCCATCGAGCTCGAACCTCTGTCCAACGCCAAATCGCGACAGTCAGCACCCGAGCAACGAAGCTCGCTACAAGTCGACTCACCCGTACGTCAAACCATCGATGGCTCGCCGACCGGTCCAGCAGCAAGATCCAACCTGCAGATCTTCTTCACGATCTTCATGCCCTCGTTCGTCGGCTTCCTCGCCAGCTTCTCCAGTGGCATAATCACAGTCGGCCTGCCCGAAATTGCCCGCTCGCTCTCGCTAGACAGATCTCTGTATCTCTGGCCCTCATCAGTCTACGGGCTAACAGCCGGCTCAACCCTTCTAATCGCGGGCTCTATTGCAGACATAGTGGGAGCACGGCCGGTCGAGCTTCTTGGAATCACCCTGATGGGCGCCTTCGCTCTGGCTTGTGGATTCGCCAGTAACGGCGAGCAGCTGGTGGTTTTCCGCGCTTTGCAGGGTGTAGCTTTGGCTATGCACTTGCCGTCTTCGGTGGCTCTGATCGCGGGTGCTGTGCCCTCAGGAAGAGCACGGAACTTTGGATTTGCCTGTCTGGGTTTCAGCCAGCCATTGGGCTTTGCTTTCGGTCTCGTGATCGGTGGAGTGCTGATTGACAGGGCTGGTTGGCGCTCGGGATTCTACATGTCCGGTAGTGCGACGCTGCTTGCTGCAATTGTCGCCGTTTGGAGTATTCCACAAGTCAAGACTGGAAGCCAGGACGGATTTGTTGATCTTTGCAAGGAAGTAGGGAGAAAAGTTGACTGGGTTGGCGGACTCATCTCGAGTGGTGGTCTCGCCACTTTGGCCTATGTGCTTGCGTAAGTGAGATCATTTGAAGCCGTAGATGGATGCATTACTGATGAGACTCAGCATCCTGAGTGCCGATCTTCAAGAAATCCGATCAGCAGAAACGGCAGCACTGCTCGCGGTCAGTATTGTGCTACTTTTGTCGTTCCCCTTCTGGATGCGCTACCGCGAGCGCGCTGGGAAGTCGGCACTCGTGCCCAACAAACTCTGGAAAAGCAGTGCTTTCACTAGTACCTGTATCATGATCGCTCTGTCGTGGGCCGTCACGAACTCGATCGAACTGTTCTCAAGTCTTTAGTAAGTCAAGCTAGGCACGCTGCTGTAATCGCGCGCACCCACAGACACTGACCGGCCATTACAGTTTCCAGGAGATCCAAAACGCCTCGACCATCACCACGTCTCTCTACCTCCTACCTAACTTGGGTACTGGAGTAGTCCTCAACCTTCTTGTCGGCACATTCGTACATCGCATGTCCGCACGCTGGCTCATCGCAGGGTCAAGCATCATCTGCGCGCTCTCGCCCCTCGCCATGGCACTTCTCGACCCGACATGGAATTACTGGTACCTCGCCTTCTGGGCGCAAGTCGCGGCACCCTTCAGCAACGACGTTCTCTTTACCGTCGGCCTCATCATCGTAAGCGACACAATGCCGGAAGAGACACAAGCACTTGCGGGAGCCGTTTTCAACACGGTCGCCCAGATTGGATTGTCTCTTGGCATGGGGATGTGTCAGGTTGTTGCGCTTGGTGTTCAGGGCGAACATGGAGACGGTCAGGCCAGTGGCGCCCACAGTGACAGTACTGCTAGTACCACCGACGATGCGACGTTGCTGAAAGGCTACCGTGCTAGCTTCTGGACCATGTTTGCGTATATGGTTGTGTGTGTGGTGGTTGCGATAGTTGGCCTGAGGAAGACTGGGCGGGTTGGGTTGAAGAGGGATTAGTTGGTCGGCACTCATGTCGAATGTTGCTGCAGGGTGAATCGAGGCATCGTGGTAATGGAATGGGATGAGGTCTGGAAATATACGTAGCCTCTTGCTGTTCGATCAGTCACAGTAGCTCGCTTTGTGGCGCGGAGCAGGCTCTCCGTTACCAAGACCTGCAAACGCATTCACAAGTATAAAACTCGGCCTTGCTGCCCTGAAAGAGACTGACTTACCTTCTTCTATTGCTTGTCGTGACTCGAATTGCACAGCTCTCGACAAAACGCGAGCCGGCTTGCACGATTCTCGTCTGTCCTGATCGGGATCGAATCTCATACTCTCTGCACACCGAAGCGCGTCTCTTCAGATTTGAGGCGATGCCGCAGAAGTTCAGAGGACGTGAGTAGTAGGTCTGAGAGCCACTCTAATTCATCTCATCCACCATGGCTCAGGCTCGCTGGATGTCATCATCTGTTGAAAGCTGCTCGCTGGTGGGTCCAAAGTCACTTACCGAGCGGCCTGTGCTCGAGAGTTCGAGTTGATCCTTCTTGGTCAAACCGCACGCGGCCGTTAAGGTTCCCAATGCTCGTCGCAGCGGGCCGAAAAGGATCACAAGGCATGCACTTCACGATGCCTGGAGCATCTTCATCTCGTTTGCCATACTGATCCTGTCCAGGATCGCAACAAATCCATGTTGGTCTCTCACCGCAAGGTCGTCGTCGCCACTGAAATCAGCCAATCGAACTGCGCGCTTCCATATCGTTGGGTGTGTAGCCGCCGACGGTGCTCGCCTGGATGAAGATTTCACGAATATAGATCTTGGGAGTCTTGGTTAGCATAAGGATCCAAAGGATGCAGAGAGTCTTTCTGGAATTTCTCCGCCGATTCAAGCACCCTTGGAGGTTCGTGCAACGACGATTCGCGGACATGGCCTCTTGGCGTGACGCGTTTTAGGCGCTGAGACGGCTCGCACGCACGCACGGTGTACGTCTTCTCCAACCACCCACGACTACTACTATTCACACTACGGTATCTAAGCTTCCTCACTTCGGCCATGAACTACCTTGTTCGGCAGATTTGAGCGATCATGCCCGGGATCACGTTCTATGCATCACGCACCGCCCTCAGTCCGAGGCACGCAACGTTACGCTCATATCATTGAACGCGATACCATCGTGAACAACGTTTTGCACACGCCCGGTAAGGGTAGCAGGAGTGGCAGGAATTAGGACCCTTATCATTGCGCCTTGCGTCCGTTAGGAGGAACAACGGCCGCATGCCCTTTTATAGGGGATACAACCGCATAGCCTGACCCTCTTTCTACAGACCTCACATACCGATGCTTCGAATTGCTTGCCTCTCGTCTCACAAATCCATCGGAGGGCTAGGTGAAGCACTTGGCGTGATAGGTTTGCTGTGGAGTTATCGTCACAGGCTCGCAGCTACTATCGTCTGGGCACTGGATCCACATTGACTGTGCAGGCCTGGCCGGGGATCGCTCAACTACCTAAATGTGAGCGAACAGGGCTTCGAATGGTCAGCAACGCTTACCTTCTCGCTGTTATTATACCTGCTGAGGCGTGTCCCGTGCGAGAGTGGGCCCCGTTTCCTGGGTCAGCCCATGTTGCGGCCATGTGAATTTAAAGGTAAGCATATCTCGCTATTGTTGCACGCCATCCACCACGTGCTATTCCCACCCTTCTTCCTACCCCTACAACCACAGTCAACACCCTACCGTGTTGTGCATCGTTCGAAAATGAAGGTTTCTACCACATTATCGTTGGCACTTTGCCCTTTGGCGGCCATCGCCTACCCCGAACTCCACACCCGCGACAACCATTCCGAACCGTATCACACCGATTTCACCCAAGGCCAACGCCTGCAAGAGATCGATGCCTCCCTCAATGCATCGGAATTGACCTACACGCAAAAGAACGGTCGACCTTGGTTCCAGCCGCTCGGAGCACAACGAGCTGGTTCATCCGGCCCTCTCCTTCTTCAAGACTTCCACCTCTTGGACACACTCGCCACGTTCAACCGCGAACGTATTCCCGAAAGAGTGGTTCACGCTCGCGGCGCCGGCGCACATGGTTACTTCGAAGTGACTAGCGACTATGCATCGAAGTACTCTGTCGCGGACGTCTTCAAGCCTGGCACCAAGACATCTATCACGATGCGATTCAGTACTGTCGGCGGTGCTCGAGGTTCTGCAGATACCGCGAGAGACCCGCGAGGCTTCTCTATCAAGATGAGGACGAAGCAGGGTATCCTTGACTGGTAAGTGTTTATCTTCTCGAAGGATTTTGGTCCGAACTACTCCAATCAATGACATGGCTAACACGCGCGTCCACAGGGTCTTCAACAGTACGTCAAACGTCGTTCGTTTCATGTTATGTTACTGACGTCTTTCCAGACACCCCGGTCTTCTTCATCCGCGACCCTCTCAAATTCCCCCGGTTCATTCACACCCAGAAGACCGACCCTGCAACCAACGCACGTGACTGGAACACATTCTGGGCATGGCCGGCTCAATTCCCCGAGTCCATGCTCCAGTTCCTCCGTCTTCTGTCCGACCTCGGTACGCCCTACGGTTTCAGGCACATGCACGGCTGGTCAGGGCACACCTACCGTCTAGTGCAGGACGATGGAAGCTCAGTGTACACGCGCGTGAAGCTCGAGTCCGAACAAGGCGTGCGCAACTTCACCGATGCCGAAGCCAAGAAGCACGCCGGCGAGAACGACGCCTGGGCGACCCAAGACCTCTACAACGCGATCGAAAAAGGCGACTACCCGGCCTGGAAAGTGTCCATCGCGACCATGACCGAAGAAGAAGCCCAGGCCTACCGCTACGACATCCTGGACTTGACCAAGGACTGGCTCAACGTCACCTACCACGACATCGGCCGCATGGTCCTCACCCAGAACCCCGAAAACTACTTTGCCGAGATCGAGCAAGCGCACTTCAGTCCCGCCAACATGGTCGAAGGCTGGGAACCCTCGAACGACCCCGTGCTGCAGTCCCGCCTGTTCGCCTACAACGACGCCGCCCGCCACCGCATCGGCTCCAACTACCAGCAAGTCCCCGTCAACTGCCCCTTCAGCCCCGTCGCCAACTGGGACCGCGACGGCCACCTCGAAGCAATGGGCAACCAGGGTTCGCGCCCAAACTTCCCCGACGAGTTCCGCGATAAGATGAACGTCGTCAAGAAGCCCAGCGCTCTCGCTGAGACGAAAGTCGACGGCAAGGTCGAGTACTTTGAGAGCCAAATTGACGGCGATATCGACTTTGAGCAGCCGCGCGAGTTCTACCAGGTTCAGCTCAGCGAGCAGGATCGTAAGAACTTGCACAGCAATATTGCGGGCACGCTTGTTAATGTTGATAATGATGATATTCGCGAGACGTTGCTGGAGCAGTTTGGAAAGGTGGACGCTGCGCTGGAGAAGGGTGTTAGGGAGGCTTATCGCGAAGCGATGCAGGCTGCTGGAAATTAGAAGTAGAAGGCAGTAGACAACCAAATCATGCGAGGTTCAGGCCAACTTCACGAACTAGACCTCTTTCTGTTTACTAGAGCTGACTATTATGCTTTGTCTGTACTAATACTGCTTCGATTGGGCTCGGTCGACAATTTGACGCAGACCTTCAAAGCTGTCAAACAGTGAAGCTGGAAGGAGTGCGGTAAGCTATGGAAGATCCGAGCCATGTTCATCAATCTGACCATTCTGTTGTTTGTTAACTAGATCAGACTACGAAACTTGACGCTTGCCGATGATCAAACCGCATCTCCATTGATAATCCCATCAGAGGCCGCTGGACAGCCGAATGCATTGCACAGAGATGTTCTCGGTAGAGGACGGCTTGAAAATCAGATCATATCGATTATCATTAGATCAGGCTAACGAAATGTATCTTCAAGTAATCGTTACATTACATCTCCCCATCGCCAATCGTTTGTCTTGTCGTGGTAGAGTCGTTCAAGAAAATTAACATTACGAAATATACATCCTCCCCTCTCCTGTCTCTCTCTCTCCTCGTTTCCATCATCGAGACATCACACCCATCAATCTACTGCTGGCCAAGCTTCTCCACGAAGAACTCGTTGACAGACTTGAAAGTGAACGGGTGCGAGTACTCGAGGTTCAAGCCGTGGCCGGCACCAGGGACGATGGTGGTGGTGATGTTGGTGCTGGTGAAAGTCTTCTGGGCCTGGGCCGGGATGCTGCTGCCCTCGGGGGCGCCGTTCAAGCAGCTGCCGCCGCAGAAGGGAACGTCGCGCTCGCCGGTGATGACGAAGACGGGGCCCGCGAAGTGGTTGAGGCTGCCGGTCTCGCCGCCGATGGTGAGCAGCTCGCCAATGGTCACGGGCTGGCCGGTGGTGGCGGCGAAGGTGAGGATTTCGGGGTCGAAGGAGCCGGGGGAGAAGAAGTTGGTCTGCACGGCGGACGGGTTGCCGGCGGCGAGGTAGCCGTGGGCGTACTGGGGGGCCAGGGCGGCGTTGGTCTTGACGTCGACGAAGTTGCCGCCGAGCTGGAAGTAGGGCAGGAAAGTGCCGTTCTGCGAGAAGCCGGTGAGGGCGATTCCGTCCGAGATGTCCGGGTACATGGCCGTCAGCGCGTAGGTGTGCGTGCTGCCGAAGCTGTGGCCGACGTGGACAATCTTCTCGAAGTGGTCGTCGACGCCCTCGAGGCAGCCTTCGCGCAGCTTCTCGGTGAGGGCGCGCAGGCCGTCGACCTCGAGAAGGGCCTGGATCTCCTGGACGGGGTCGCCGTGGGAGGACTGAGCGATGCCTAGACGGTCCCAAGAGAAGGTGGCGAAGCCGTAGTCATCGGTGGCTACTTTGCTGTAGGAGTAGTTGCCACCATTGAATGGCACGTCCCAATAGCTCCTGTCGAAGCCGATGCCGTGAGTGAGCAGCTGCAGAGCCTTGGGCTTTTCGTGCTTACTCGGCACGCAGTACGTCGCCGCGAGCTCATAGTGGCCGCTAACGGTCTTGTACTCTTTGAGTAGCTTGGCTGTGTAGTTGGACCCTTGTTGCGAGTTGTTCAGGATGAAGTCTGTGACTTCGATGTCGTTCTGGGGCGCCTCGTAGTCGAATACACCGTTTCGGGCGGAGAGCTCGACAGGTACAGTGAGGTTGGTGCAGTGCATGGCTGCAGCGGAGCTAATGAAAGCCGCAACAGCCGCTGTGATGGATGCCTTAGTCATGATGGCGATAATTACACTATCAACAAGAATCGATCAATGCAAGATGTAGGTATATACTCCCTGCGACGACCAGAGGCGGCTGCCAGTCTCTTATACGCATGTCTATTCGGTTGCAATGATTGAATGACGCTTAGGCTACCGACGGTGCCGCTGCAGGCAGCTTAGCACACACGCATTGATGCTGATGAGAGATTTGCATGATGATGATTTGGAAGAGGAACGGATGTGTTTGTTCAACGCATGTGCGGGGACACTTTGAACGGCTCTGTGGAGGCGACCCGTCTCGCCCGTTGTGCCATACCGCAATGAGATACGGTTATGATGTAGCCAGCCCAGAGAGGGCAATTTCGATAAACCAGATGCATTGGTTGATCGACAGGGCAAGCTCAAGAAGCATACTTGGCTCTCCGGCTAGACCGGTTAGACAAGCAGTGAGCATTTGGCAATATCAAATCATGGCACCGTGGAGTTGCTGCTCCGAGTCTCCGACCATTGGAAGTATTGGATCTGCTGTGAATCATGATCGGCCTGGCCTGTCAATAGCTGTCATCATCCTTGTGCCGTGCCGTCTCCAATCGTCGTCACGGTCACAGCGTCCAACCTTGTCGTTTAGTCTATATGAGGGGAACGATATCCTTTGACCACAACACCGCCATTGGCACGGAAAGCCGGGGTGTGCCATCTATCTGCAGCTACTGTGGTTGTTGGAAGATTGAAGACGATATCAGGCGTGGTGTTATTGATGGACCCCTTGCAAGGATGTCGACGTCGTTGAGGGCCAGATCATGAATCCACAGCTCCGCGGAGATATTTTCCCTTAACTCCAAGCGGTTCTCAACCATGACTCTGCCTGAACACTACCTAATATTGATGCCACTTCTTACCGTCGACTTCTACAGTCCATGCGATATCAATCACACGCGCCGGAGTAAAGGGAAACGTTGCTCGAGTTGGACGACGTTTTACTTGCTCCATTCAAGGTGATGCTGCCATTTAGTGATCGATAGCTAGCGCATCTCGGTTCAACGGAGATGCGTAAATCAATAACCACAGTTCTGTATCGGCGATCAACCAGTATCATACTTCGGACTTCTAACTCTATTCATTCCGTTGTCCTCAGAACCGCCAAACCCGACCTTGCGAATACCCGAATGAAGTTCCTCGCAACACGCAACAAGAATGATCCGGTTCTGTAGCTGTCTCTCGCGCGCTTACAAGCGACAAGTAGCAGCAATGCGCGAAACACAGCAAATCCACCACGTCTAAGAAGGCGACGAAGACCGCTTCTCCACGTCCACGGACTCATCTTTCCGCCCAACATCCCCCTTCTTCCCCTTCTTCACACTCCTCCACTCAAGCCCCAGCGCCCCCAAAATTGTAACCGAAGCCAGCCCCGTAGAAACAAGGAAAACCTGCCTCAAAGCCTCGTTGTACACCCCAAGCACCTCCGGGAGCAACTCCCCCGGCACCAAAGCCCTCAGATCAGTAGCGCCCGTGTTGACAATGACAGCCGGATCCAACCCCTCGACTAACCGCGACACGCCACTGACAAGGTGTGAGGTCAGCACATTCTGGCCAACGGATAGGAAAACCGCGCCGCCCAGCGTCTGCATGAAAACTACCAACGCCATGCCAGTCGGCACGTCAACGCGCTTCAGCACAGTCTGCGCCGCGAGTTGGGCCTGCTGCATTCCGAAGCCGAGTCCGAGGCCGTACAGAATCTGGAAGCCGATCCACTCTGCATGTCCAGTATCGACCTTCCAAGTCGAAATCAAGCCGGCGCCGATGGGCATCACGACAGCTGAGATGTACGCGAACTGAGTGTAGTACCCGATCTTGCCCGTCGCGACGCCAGAGATGATAGTCCCAGCCACGAGCGACAGGACCAAGGGGATTGTCCGGATTCCAGACTCTTCCGCGGAAACGCCTTTGACTGCTTGGAAGTAGATTGGAATGTAGTAGACCATGAGCATCATGCTGCCGGCGAGGTTGAAGACGAAGAAGCCGCCGGCGAGCATGCTGCGGTTTTTGACGATGGAGGCTGGGATTTGGGCTGTTTGCTGTCGGAAGACTTGGACGTTTATGAAGGCGATTAGGAGGATGCCGAAGAGGGTGAGTAGGGCGATTACTTTGCCGTCTGACCAGGCGAGGCTGCTGCCGCCCCATTGAAGGGCGAGGAGGAGGCAGATGAGGCAGGGGAGGAGGAAGAAGGTGCCGAGCGGGTCGAGTTGGAGGATCTTTTGTTTAGGGGTGAGGTTTTTCTTGAAGGGCTCGGTGGGTTTGAGGATGAGCATTACGGCGATGAGAGTGACGGCGCCGATTGGTAGGTTGACTGTTGCGGTTGTTAGCCTGGTTGGACCATTGATCGTCTTGGATGATCAGACTTGCTGTAGAAACACCATCGCCAGCTGACATTCGTCGTCAGCGCTCCGCCGAGCAAGGGACCGACCACACTGGCAATACCGATAGTGGCTCCCACAGCGCCCATCCACGCCGGTCTCTTCTCCAGAGGAAGGGCATTGATCATTAGAACCATACCTCCACTCATCATCCCAGCAGATCCCACTCCCTGTATTGCCCGTCCAACAATAAACGCAACCGAGTTAGGTGCCGAACCGCATACCGCCGA
>Ga0265797_10007655_pt1 | contig 14650 bp, 16 predicted proteins | sample P2T30metagenome_FD_192433 | JGI IMG/M metagenome (GOLD analysis project Ga0265797, IMG submission 192433) | Plant litter microbial communities from East Loma Ridge, Irvine, California - P2 T30 | ecosystem: Environmental > Terrestrial > Plant litter > Unclassified | place: USA: California... | reverse complement strand
TGCCCACCTCCGCTAATCGCTGCCAACACTGCCTTAGGGCTACTACATCGCATGTTGGTAGCGGACTTGTAATGATTCATTACTACCATGCAAGGCCGCTGAAGACAACATCTATGGAAAAAATCAACGGGTTCGATTGATTAGGTTTCATCCTGACACACTTATTTTGCAAGGCAAGAGGAAGACGCACAGGAGATGGGAGAAAGGCGGAGAGGTGTAGACAGGGGATTCAGGGATTCACAGAACGCCATAGAAGCGACAAGGACAGCCGTCCAGATCCTGCCACGTCGAACGACTTGCAAGCGAAGAGAGGAGTATACAGGGCAAGACCCGCTTCCTAGTAGATTGGTTGATTGTAGCCCTTGTAGTAGAGGAAGAAGTCCAGAGAAACGAGTTTGGAGGGACAAGTTCAGTGGAACAAGTACCCAGGGGGTGACAGAGTTTGCACTTACAAGGGATATTCAATACTTCTTATTGAGATTCTAGAAGTCCAGTCCAAGCAAGAGACTCAATCACACTGGACCACATTGCAGAGAACACTGGATCATGATTAGAAGATCTATTGCCACCGTTTACTCAGCACCCCTTGTCTTAGGTAAGATAATATTCCCACCAGCAACTACAAATATAGGCATATTTGCCATCATCAGGATACTATAAGACGACTGAGGCCAGTCAAATACAATCAGGACTCGTACCACGACACAGCCTCGCTGCACGTTGAGGACATTCAATAGAAACAACCAGGATCAGCAATGTCATTACCCGCGTCTATGTTGCCACTCCAACGCTTAGCAACCGTCTATAGTACTACTACTGCCACCACCACCACGTCTCTGAGAGACATCATAGTTCTTTTGTTTGTTGCGCTTCTTACAGCAGCGCTTCTGTCGTCTGTCTCTTGTGGCATTCGCTTCACCCCTGCTACCACGGCGGGATGGACCACGTCGGCATCCTTGTGTGTCAAAGCCGAACTAAGCGTCCTCTCCGACCCTCGCGCCTGCCCCGATTGTCCGCCTTCGCGATGCGTGTTCGAAGTAGACCCCTCAGCGATTGATAACGAAGAGCGCACTCAGCAATGGCGATGAAGGCGGCTGGAGTAACTTTCTGATTCTTTCGCGCAGGGCCTGCATGCTGATTGGATGTCAAGCGATCTGAGATTGGCAATCAAGGCGTGAATCTCGCTCGCCAACCTATCCTATCGAGCTCTACTGTCCAGGTGAATGTCTGTGCCACGACGGAACCGAGTCAAGAATCGGTCCAAAGCTAATCTTTAGAGAGTATCACTGCCCAGGCCGAAATGCGCAAGCGACAGGCTGCTGCGCCTCCAGCATGCGCCGGCCCTTGCCTTGTCCAGGCCATCTCCAGGGCGTGAGTTTGTGTTCGCTTCTTGAGTCTCGAGATCGGCGGGCTGACCCCCAATCATAACACTCACCATACTCTAGCGGGTCATGTGGCCCCAGTGATGTCGCTTACCTTTGTACCTCTACAACCGTGGTCGACGGCATCGGCGCCTGCTTGACTTCTGCGTGCAGCGTACGTTTCCGACTGCGATATTTACCCAAAGCAACAAGACCTACTTCCATCCTGTTGTCTGCATCATCAAGCGTAGCTACTGCGGGCTCCTTGGTTGCTGTCAGTGGTGATGCGAGCTCGATTGTACCCATCTTGTTTTTAAACGTATTCACGTTGTTGGTTGTAGCCGTGAGCGTCTGAGAAGGGCCGTTGCGCTTGGTTGTATGATCGCAGCAGGAAGGTACTAAGCTGTGGAGACATGTAACATGATCATGAAAGATAGCTACAAATCGATCCCCCGATCTCGATGGAGATTTCATCTGCCCAAGGGCATATGTCTGTTTGATCAATACCAGCCCGGTCAGAAGCGCGTCATGAATATTATTGTGCTTGATAAACTCGGCTCGGTCCATGCGAGAGTATTCAACCTCTCAGCGTTCTACTCATAGCATGCGGCAAAATAATACCTGGGCACACCTATGGGCTCGAGCTTCCTTCGATCGGTTCAGTACAACATAGGAAGAAAGTGTTCCGACTCGGGCATGCATTTGTCCCGTGTGGAATTCAAATCAGAAATATGATCAAAACTCCTCATTCCTGTGCTTCCAGATCGAATCTTGCTAGCATATTCTCCAAGTTTTTATCTGTGGCGAGATTGCTCGAATGATATCACGTGTGCATGAAAGGACTACAAACTTGAGTGCATACCACAACTATCATTGTACTACTATTACTACTGATACTAGGTCCTACAAAGTCATCGCCATCGGAGGACGATGCCTTGTACTGGTTGCTTTTCCGAGGCTAATCCTTATACAACCTCGATCTGCGCATCCGTGCCCTTTTCGTCGGACCGGTCGGCCAATTAAGCGCGGTCGGGTTCGGCATCAAAGGCAGAAATTTCCATCTTGCGAATCTGTCAGAGCAGTTGTAATCAAGTGTGAACTCAGGTGCGTCAGAGAACAATTCTACGCCGAGCTTTACGATACGTACGGGAACACCTCTCGCAAAGAGCTGGTGGACCTGCTCCAAAGTACAGCCCGAAAGGTCAGGCACGAAAAAGTAGGTGAACAAAAACGCTGCAACGGAGATTCCCGCATAGATGTAACCAATTTTGCCCTGGAGAGTCCCATCTTGAGCGTTCTGAGGAAAGCGCCCCGTCAGTCGTCATAATGAATACGTAAATATCGCGCAACGTACCTGAATGTAGGGGCTGACGAAGATGATGAGAATATTGATGGCTTGACTCATCATCGCCCCTCGGGGCGATGACCTTTTCGCGTAGGTCCTGGAAGGAGAGTTCCGAAAATACTGTGAAGGGGACAGCGCTCCACGTTTGAGTGTAGTTGACCAACCAGAACACCACTTCAAGAGAACAAGAAACAACCATGAGTGGCGTATGATTAGACTATAAACAAGTACGGCGACTCACAAAGAAACACGGCGCCGATACCGGTGCCTCTTGACAATTGCGGGCCTTCAACCGTCGAAATGGTCGCATAGGTCAACATACACGCGCGTGCTATGGCCGCCCCAACCATGAGCAGGATCCTTCGCCCGAACATGTCTTGAGTGAAAAAGCCGACAAAGACAAAGACGACAAGAGCACCCAGGACTGCAATCGAAACCAAACGGTCGTTGTGGCTTTTTGAATGAGCTAACAAGGTAACAAGTCCAACATTTCACCGATGAATATCTCCAAATACTTTGGAGTGAAGCTGGAGATGGTCAAGACAAGGTAATTGGAACGAATCCAAATCCTGAAGCATACCACGGGATACCCGTCAGCGATCCATACATTGTCGCAGAAGACAACGCAATCCCATCCACCTTTCGCTTACCTGATCCGGCCCCGAATGACATGACTCCGACACCGATCAGAGTACGGCGCAGATCGTTCCCCCGGAAACAGTCTATCCATTTCCCCTTTGGCGATTCTCGAGAAACGATGATATCCTGTTCGATCTCTGCGAGCCGAGCTTCTGGCGACCAGCCTGGAGCCCTGACTTTGAGGTCAGTAATTGATCTGAGGGCGTCATCTTTGCGACCTCGGTCTAGCAGCCACCGGAGGCTGTCTCTCAACCAGAGTCAGTTGAAGCTGTTAGCAAGCGCAAGTCGTCGGATGCACGCAGACTCTTCTCACCTCTCGGGAAGTAGGAACGTGAAAGGGATAAGAATCCAGACTCTATTTGCCCAATCCTTCCTAAAATTGTCGCAGCCGCATCAAGATTCAAGTAATTGCAAAAATAGGTACCTCGCCCGTTAGCCACACTACGACTTGTATCGATCAAAACCTAGACCCCTTCGGCCTCGGTCTTGTCTCAACACACCGGCAGATGGCTACTCAGACGAAGAAAACTTTCTAGTCTACCCGCGGCAATATCCTATATAATGGAGCGAGAGGTCAAGGCGGGCCATCCCGCACTGAAGGAGAAGAGTCACATTCCCATCGTATCATGGTTATGACTACCGCAAGAATATCCGAATTCGGTTCTAGCTGGGTTCCAGGACATCTGAGTAGGTATTCCAGATATATGAACAAGCTGTGAGTAAGCTTAGGATTCGTCCCTTGCAACCCGGCTGATTATGACTTGACGAGTAGGTCTACGGCCTACAGATCTAATCAATGAACCTACGCTCATAAACATAAACCATATTTGATGTCTGGCAAAACCGTTCTCCAGCCTCAGATCGATGATCTCTAGTTTGGTGATGTGAAGCCATAGGACCTCCATCGATATACCTCGCACCTCCTGCCGAGGCAAGATGCAATGCCGATAGCACACAAAGCCTCGCTCTTGTCCCTCATCGTCGTAAACGCTTTCCAGCTTGCTGCCATAACGGCCTTGAACTGAATGCTGAGGCGTACTCGCGCCTGCCACTCGTCTTTGAACGGCCTCCACTTTGATGACGAATCAGCCAGCTACACAGTCATATCTACTCGTGGTTGACACTCCTCTTTGAACGGCCCATCGAGAACCTTATTTCTGTTGATGTTTCAGGTGGAAATCTTCGTTCTAGAGCCCTCAATCTTTGATTTACAGTGGTTCTTCTACACAGGCAGATACAAGAGAGTCTTCTCATCGAAACCAAGAGGATATGACAGCTTAAAACCTCGTGTAGCCTCCTCTAGCTGCGGCCACATCTAACCCCACCGCCAAATATGTCATCATATGCATGCGTTACATTGCTATTGGGAGGGATTATTGTGAAACGACGCTTGCTTTTTGAATCTTACAAGTGACGTAAGGTAACGCCTGCTAGACCCTACAAGTCTTTGATCCTCGCGACTGATACACTACAACTTAGGCTACGAGTTTTTTGGTTTTACACCCACGCACACGTCGATAGGTTCGAGTCCTTCATGGATCGCCCGACCACACAACACCTCACAAACGACCGCCCGACCTAGCCTTGCCCTTCGCCTCACCCGCCAACTCCTCTCCCAACCTCCTCCCAATCCACTCTCCAAACGCCATCGTAGTGATCATCGGGTTGACACCACTTGCGCTTGGGAAGACACTCGCATCGGCGACATACAACCCTCGAGTCCCCCACACTCTACCTTGAGTATCGACAACGCTGGTCTTGGGCGTGGATCCCATCCTGCACGTACCCATCTGATGAGCAGATCCAAATCCAGTCTTATCAAGGGGGTTACCCACGACCTCGGTGAGTCGCAAAAATTCTACAAAGTCGTCGTCCTCGGCCCAATCAGCGCCTTTAGGCTTGCTGAGGTCTCGACGGTAGACGGGTCCGCCGGTTGTGTTGGTGCAGATCTCGAGGGCCCCCATGGTGTAGAGCAGTTTGGCAAGTCCAAGGTAGCCTTGCATGATATGAGCTCGGTCGAACGCGCTGGGCTGGTAGCTAATCTTGCGTTGACCCGACTTGGCGTCGATCCAGATCTTGCCCGTGTACTTTTCTCGACACAGGACGATGTGTCCCATGGTGTGTTTGTAGTCGAGCATACGCTGCTTGTAATCTGCGGCCGAATTCCAAGGCTGCCAAGCCATTCCAAACGCCGGCATCATATCCATCCCCTCGAGTTTGACACCGTGTCCCTCGTTGTCAAGATTGTCAAACTCGGTGATGGCGGTGGTGAGAATCCCTCCGTGAGCGGGATCGATCTCTTCCGCCCATTTGGATTGGACGATCATGGTTGGGTGGAGGTAGAGATTCTTGCCAATGTTGGGGTTCTACCAGGAGGGCGGAGGATCAGCTTGGGCAGGTAGCTGACCCGAGGTCTTCTCGTCGCTGCTCACATTCAACCCACTTCGAAGCAAGATCGTAGGACTATTCATGGACCCGGCCGAGATGACCGTTCGTTCGGCCAAAACAATGAGCCGAACCTTGCCCCTCTCATCGCCCGTATCCAACCTCCCGATCGCTCCGATGGCCCGCGTCTTTTTCTCCTCGTCGTCAAACAACACGCGCTCAATGTCGAACCCGTCGACCCCCTCGAGCGTGACCCTCGAGCTCGAGCCGTCCGCCTTGGCAGTCGCCTCCAGAAGTGGTTTCAAAAACACCCTACATCCACTCATCTTGCCATCCTCTCCATCACTCTCGAGGTACCCCCTACACCCGATGGTACAATTGGCACCACATCGAGCGTGCCGTTCAAGAGTCCCTCCGACGTTCTGAGGGACAACCCTGCATGCGTATCCGAGTCGTCTGGATCCTTCAAGGAGGGTCGAGTTGGCCAGGTTATGATGTTCGGATTTAGGCAGCTGGACCTTGAGTGATCGCTCGACGCTGTAGACGTTGTGACCGCAAGGTCGGCTTCGGCATCTACCCATGACCTGGTGCTAGAGCACACTCACCTATCCATACAAGCCTGCCACTCGGAGCCCAAGAACAATCTCCCATGAGGGTCCTTCCCCTTGGCTCCTTTGGTACCTTCCAACAACTCCCTGGTCCACTCCTCCCTCACCCTCCTATCCGTTTGCAAACAAGCGCTCCAGTTGACCCTACTCCCACCACCCCATGTACTAGCCGCAACAATTGAAATCCCACTTTCCTCCGAGGCCAACACGCAGCCGTTTTCGTACATTTCATTGAACCCCTCGGATTCGGTCGTCCCCAGCCTCTCGCCCCCCGGAGTAGGTCCAAACGTGCTCCCTTTGTCGAGTACCAGAATGGACTTGTCCAACGAACTCAACTCCTTGCGCTCCTCCAACTGTTTAGCCAACGAGTTGACAAAGGAAGTCCCACCCGACCCGGCACCGATGACCACCGTCCCGACCCTCAGCACCTTCACCTGTTCCCCCCTCCACACCTCCTCCTTGCACCTCCTCAACAGCCCCTCTCTCACCCTCCTGACCTCTATATTAGCCTCCACCTCATCCCTGACCGGAACTGGAGGAGCAGGGAACCCCACCGCCTCGTAGTACTCCGGACAACTCTGCATCCAGACGAACCGGATGATATGCGACAACCCCCGGATTCCTGCTCGAATAGGAGTGAGACGGGAGGCGTACCACCCTTGGATGGTGGATTCGAGGGTGGAAGGGGTCATGATGGTCAATGGGGTAGTGGTACCGCTCAAAATGAGGGACCCGGGGGTTGATCTAAGGGGTGAGCACGGACGCGAAGTCGTGCGAGGAGTAGATGAAGGTTGTTGATGCCGGGGAAAGGACGATGCGAGGAGTGACGAGAAGGGAAGAATGGGAGTACCGCGGCAAGATAGGAAAACATGCAGTGAACAACGGAGGAGGATCGAGGGCGAGAGGAAGAGAGCAACAAGATGGGCCCAAGCCGGTGGCAGGTGCGGGTAGTATCAGACAATGGGAACGAGGAAACCATACCAGACAAGAAAAACAGCCGATCGTCAGCTCATCGATTCACCATGTCCCCGACAACCCTACAAGACCCCTCCACTCACGTCAAAATATTGATAAACAACCGCAGCTCTCCCCTGGCCCTCTCCGGCAACCTCTCCTCCACGACCTCGTTCAATAACTTCAGAAACGCCTCGCTCTCCGACGCTCTACACCTCAAGAACTTCTTGATCACCTCATCAGCCTGCGGGTTTTTGGCCGATCGCTTGTGTTCGTCCAAAACGTGCTGAATGTCTTGCTCCGGGAGTGAAGGTACGAGACCGTCGGCGATGGCGACGAGGGCGTCCCATTGAGGTCGAGTGAAGCAGTTTGGTCGATGCGGGTGTGAATCGGGCATGATAAGTGGTATGGTTAAACTTTGCAGTGCGATACCGCGCGATACCCCTCAGGCTGGCTGTGGTGGGAATAAGGGTTTACAACCAATCGAGGTCGTTGGCGGCTGTATATAGTGGTCGCCCCCCTCTCTCTCTCTCTCTGTGGATAACCGGAAACAAGGGAGTGACGGCGTTTGGTGGACACACGCGCGGTCTTTGGAAGTAAATAGAGTTTTCTGCCGTAAACCTCCGGCGGGACTTAGCCGGTGAAGCCAGCTCACGTCATCACTGTTCTTACGAAACTGTCGCCTAAGATCCATTCTAGATCCGAAATATCACCCCTCGCTTAACCGAAGGTCGATAATCGACCAAGCTCGATCTTCGACGGATTCTACCAACGACATGCAGTAAACCTTGACCTACTGCTGACAATGACCCCACCTCGCTCCTCCCATTGTTGTCCTAATTCTTACAATACACCTTGATCTCACACACCGACACACTGAAACCCTCGCCCGCCCTCCATACTTCACCTCAAGATCACCCGACCTTCGATCTCGTCTGGTAAATGAATCTCGACAGCGCACTCAATAACAGGTTGACCGTGAACGTGTTTGCCGAATTGATGGATGGGTTGGATAGGGCCGAATATGGATGGAGAGCGCAGAGTGAGTTTGGTACAAGCGTCGGCCTCCTTTCCTGCTTCCAAATTTCATATTCGATCCCGTTGGGTGTTTCCCTGCGTGAAATGCTTGTGCGTTGAGACCTCTGGCCGACTTAGCTGTCCAGGCTCAGAAATCCATGGCGTATGAAGACTGATGACGCCGCTGCCCTGGATCTGTGCCCAAAAACCCTCGCATATTTCCCCCATACAATTCAAGCACGAGCGACGATTCAGCCCGTTACCGCAGTCGGCTTGCCTGGAGCCACTGAAACGGTCAGCTTGCTCGATCAGGTACTGCTTCAAACCGACGTCATGATCTAGCAGCTATAAGCTCCTGCATGTTGGTAGCGAATGAGCTCTATCTGACAAGCTGTATATCCTAACGTTGTGTGGATATGAATTGGCCGTGTTGCCACAAGCGCTTAAAGCCGCCTGCATCATTGGAGGACACGAGCCACAGTCCGCTTTGGACCATCGAAACAGTGTTTCAGAGTTATCTCGGGTGGCCAAATGTCAATACCATGTCACTTTCCAGTACAAGCCGACTCTTTGCCTCAACCAATGCGCCTCAATCAGTTTTTCTGATCGTGTGTTCCCAAATCGCCTTCAACACCTTGCTCGAATCCTTCGGGTATCGTTTGAAACCATTCTCTCGGTCGACGTATGTCACTCCAAAACGAACTTTGTATCCTTGAGTCCACTCGAGGTTGCTAAAGATTCGACAACCAGTCAAGGATCTCTCCGACGTATACGAGCCACCGCATGCACTTACTCTAATAAGCTCCACCCCATGTAGCCATCAATTCTCATGCCACCCTTGGTCGCTTGACAGAGCTCGGTCAGGTACAAGTTGAAATATTCTTGTCGCTCCTTGTCGTTAATAATCCCTTCCAGATCGAATGTTTCTTCGTTTTCAATGGGGAAACCATTCTCGGTCACAATGATCCCGATGTCGTTGGGTTGAGCATATTCTTTGTGAATGTGATCGAGGACCTGGCGGAAACCCCAGGGGACTATCACCACCCAAGATTTCGCACACGTCTTCAGCTTGTGAGTGGAATTTCTGCAATGTTTTGGTTACGTCGCAGCCCGAACGCTTACCAGCATAGAGCTGCCCGTTCTGTGCCTTTCGTCCGATCAACTTGCCGTCTCTCTCAACGACCTGCTCGACACCAGCGTGAAAGTACTGGAACCCCTCGAGCAAATCCCTGGACTCGATCTTTCCCGTGGCCCACTTGGTACCGTAGTGATTGACACCAAAACTATATGACGTAGATCAACTAAGATCCGGCTAAAGGCTTCGGTCGCGCTCGGCACTCACAAGTCGGATGATCCTTTGATCAACTTCCATTCGTCGGGCGTAAAGTCCAGCAGCTCGTTTTGATAGTGAGCTCGTAGTATATCACTGTTTTTACCCTTGTCTGTGAACGGTCTCGAGATAAGATCTAGTCAAAGGCCGATACTTTCGGCAAGTTTCAAGCCACTTCGATCGGGACGCACAGATAGGATCAGCAAACTAGGGTAAAAAACTTCGTCAATCAGCTCACACTCCTTTGATCATTGATCACGCCTCGTGACTGACCCACGCAAGACCCAAGGCGTTGGCTAAATCGGCCGCATCTTTGGTTTCTTTCTTCCCGTTGATAGGAGCTGTCCAATCGATGTTCAAGGTGATCCCGATTTTCCCCTGTTGCTTGGCTCTGTATTCTCGGCGATAAAGACCAACAGTGTGAGCGTGCACGAGGATTTGGTGGTGGGCCACGCTTACGCACAGAAAGGCTCGACACGATCAGCGAAGGGCTCTGTCATGTAGAGCATCCTACTCACATCCAGGGGTCTTTCTCATAATCACAAGGGGGATTGCCGAGCGCATCAACAATACCGAAAACCCACGGCTGAAGGCCAAGAATCAACCATCGTCCAGGTTCGCCCGTACGACAACGGTTGGGAAACCCACCTCGTTCAGAGTAATCCAATTCTTGACTCGATCTCCAAATCGACTGAACAACAAGTTGGAATAGCTGACAAAGTCATCGATGAGGTTCGCTTTATCGGGCGACCGGAAGCCTTGGTATTTCGTTTGCAGTGCCAGAGGCAGGTCCCAGTGGAAGATGGTGACGTAAGGGGTGATGTTATTTTCGAGAAGCGCGTCGATCTTTGCGGGTGAAAATGTTCACGGCTTAGTGTACTGAATAAAGGTTGACTGGGGATCGACCCGTGCTTACCAGCTTGTTGTAGTAGGCAATTCCTTCTTCATTAACCGGGTCGTCCTTGCCGCCTGAAGAGAGAGTGCAGGATCTATCAACTACGGCAGAGCAATAGGGGAGCAATAGCTGCGAAGCATACCGTGAGGCTTGACTCGAGACCATGAAATTGAGAATCGATATGAATTGCTGCCGTACTGCTTGAGAAGCGCGATGTCTTGTTCCCAGAGGTGGTATGAATTCACCGCATCGTTCCCATTTTCGGTATCCTTGAGAGCCACGTCCCAAATACTCAGACCCCGGCCACCTTTATCGTATGCACCTGCTCGCAATGAGAATACCATCAGATCTCTAGCTGGTGTCCGCTTCGGAGGATCCAGCTGCACTTGCCTTCAATTTGATAGGCCGCACTGGCGTAACCATGAGCAAAGTCCGGCCCCAGAACGCCCCTGAGGTCTTCGTTTTCCACGACCGAGGAGGTTACATATACAGGCATCGGTGCGTGTACAGAATTTCAGTGCACAGCGAATGAGTTTGGGAATGTACAGCGGAAAGGTCCGTTCTGCTCGAGGAATTCGAAACGATTTGTCCAACACTACCATTTATGTTCCATTCGACCGTCACGAGTGTGACAAATACTACTACTAGCTACACATCTGTTCCCCTTGTTTCCGTTCATTCCTCCACCTCTTCTCCCCGCATCTTGCAATATCCGGAGACTCGATGGATATGCTCCTCGGGGAATCATCGGCGAAGGATTCGGAAGACCGATCCCCAACTACCGAGAGCGCCGAAAACGCCACTTGGCCGGAAACAATGGGGGGATGAATGAATCAATAGATCAATGGCCGAAAGCGAGTGACGTGGTATAAAAATAGTTTCATTCCGACTTGATTTTCTTTTGCTAGCGTCATATAACTTACTCAAGCTTGTTCTAGCATCGGACGTCGACTATGGACGATCATAGATCGTAAGCTTACGATCAGCCCTCAGGCTACAACACAATCTCGCCGCAAACGACATGATTGGACCGATATTATAGTTTTAGGCGGGTCTCAATCTTCCTATGAGGCAAGGTAAAGGTCCTCCCAGAACCGGCAGTGAGCGTTGTCGTGCATGGGCTGTGAATCTACCGTCGTGATGTTCGATGGCAAGGACAAGCTCTCCACCATCGAGCCCATCGCATCTGTGCCGCCAGATAAGAGGACAATAGATCCTTCCATGCTTTCCGTGAAATCGTACGTGTTTTTTGGATTGATCTTGACGTCCAGTACGCTTTCGCGGCCATTGCCGATCGAGTCCCTAAAGAGAGGACCTCAGTGTAAACTGAGGAATCAGCGTATCGGCTCGCTTGCGGGAGACTAACCACAAGGGTCCGGTTGATGTCAAAGAATTCTTATTGAGATCGCCATGCACTAGCCACCCATAGATTGATCCCACATAATCGTATATCACATCCGAGGGCTGCGAGGATGAAAGATGATAAGTGGCTTGAAACTACCGGTTTGAGCCGAACTGTTTCGAACAGCGCACTCACAAAATTGATGAGCTGATCGAAGAAGAGGACAGAGTCAAGCGTGTGTAAAGCGGGAAAGAGGCTCCAGATAGCCTTGTATCCGTTCCCCTTGCCAGCTCGAGCCAAGCGATAACTTCGGCAAGCAAAGATTCCATCTGTCCAGATCTTTCAGGATGCAGACATATCAGCGACGTGCCATCAAGTGAGGTACAGCGAAAAGACTCGCAGATCTAGCTCGACGGTATGTATTATGTTGTGACGGGAAGCTAGTCCCAGGGTATTCGGCCTTGACCTGTCGAACCAATTGATCGGCCATGCCTGGCCACCACGCTTTCAGGAATCCGTCGAGATCGCTGTCTTGCCAGTTTCCAAAAAGTACTTCAACACACAAATGCGCCCTCATTCAGATTGTGCAAGGCAGAAATATGGTCCTAAGATACGGGTTTGATCGGTATTCTTTACGCCTAGCTGTATGAAGTTATTAACGAGATCGCTCACGCTATTAATCTTTCCTCTAGACAGCAACTTGGCGGGAACATCGGTGATCAAAGAGCCGTCAATGGTTGGGGTCCAGACGAATGAATTTGGGCTGGATTGGGGATGGCTGAGGGTCAGGCATGATCGCTCGGTCAGCATCGAGCTCGTATCAGCGCATGACCCAATGACATACAATCGAGACAGAGCGACCTCGTCGGCGGCGGAAGCGAAAGTTGTCTCGCCGGCATCGGCGAGACACTGCAGCGTATCGGAGGACCCACTGCATCCTCCAGCTTTGATTAGATCGGCGTAGGTGATAGCAGAGGCGGACGCAGGATCGGTCGGGTTGGGCAGTAGTTGCTCAAATACGGAGCCTCCGGTAACAACACGAAACAACGGTTGTTTGAGACCCAATGCTTTTGCAGTATCCCCATCGTTGGCCACCAAGTGTTGGAGAACAGATCCACCTCCAGCGGAATGGATTGAAGATGGCCAGGTCAAAGAGGAAGAGGTGGGAAGGAAGAGGGGGTGTGTCGGTCGAATGAATGAGTACACGCACTATCGTCGCAGCAGTACTCGCCCCAGAGAGTGGCGTGCGAGGCGTCTCCCCCAAATTTGCTAATGTGCTCTTGAACCCATTGAAGAGCAAATTGTTGGTCGTCTCCAGGTCAAAACGCGTCGAACTCAGTGCAATAAGACCAAGACCTTCTTTAATTCACGCCATCCACAAAGACCTGCATTCAAGGAACTACCTCGCTTGACTTCTTCGGCAGCAAGGAGCTCGTGAGGTCCGAGACGGTATACTGTCAAACAAGTGAGATCAAGCAGATATCGAAGACGACAGCTGAGTGCCTTGGGGCCTTACGTATTTCGACAAAGATGAACTTGGGGTACTTGCGGACCTGTTCAAAGTTGACCGTACCTGCTCCACTATTAAGCGAGCCAACATGTACTCCTCCATTTTGAAATCCGCCTGGGAAAGACGGACAGCTCTCAGGTTCGGCCAAATTCTCTGCGATGATTCCTTGCGCCTCAACTCCGTGTATATAGAACGCTACCGGCGGAAGCGAATTATGAGTGGTACCAGCAGGGACAGCAATACTGCTCGGCTCGTAGTATGCTTAGCACTCGGATCGGGGAGGCTGGAGGATCGATTCTATACACTTCAGGAGCAGACAATCCCCGGAACTCGGTGGAAATGGGGTGGGAGTCTGTCCTGGTTCGAGTCCACCTTCGAACTGCCAACATGAAGGTCCGCGTTGGGTTGCCAAGTATAGGGTGCTGCAGACGTCCGCAAGAGATTCACTTCAGTGATACGCAAGGGCACATGGCCGGCGATCACTTTCACTTACTCATTGGTCTGTGGGGATCGAGGCAGCTGGAAACGCTCAGCCGCTAGCACGTATGATGGTCAGATGCGAATCGTTCGATAGTCGAGCGAATGGTCCCGATCGACCTACACCCTTAGCGTATACCGAGATAAAGGTCCAGACCTCGATCGCGGTAGCCCTGGATCCGTTGATAACCCAGGTCCTTGGTCAGAGGATCGTCGATGTCTATGTCCCTGCCAGCGAATTTTTTTGCAAGGTATGCTAATAAGAGCGTCAAGAAGGCGAGCAGACTGGTGCGCATCATTGTGGGTGAAGAGAATCCGCTTAAGTAGTTGGTGTCCGTGGATCGGGTAGCAGGAACGTAGTCCAACGAGACGAAATTGGATTGCCATCCTGTATAGATACTCGATCATGGCTATCGACGCTAATTCAATATCATCTCTCGGTCAGTGTCGGCCCCCAAACGAACGTCTCAGACGCTCTGATGGTCGGGAGTTTCGAGGTTGGATCTCCCGATTCATCGACCAGGGTCCCTGCCGCGTCTTTTACCCCTAACGCCTAACCCCTAAGCCTACACACCTACCATAAAGCTCACCAGCTGATTTCGCTTCCTGCCAAACTGGGAGGCCTTGGAATCCTCTCCAAGCTCGAGTGTGCTCCTCATCCCTATACAGCCTTCCCTTCCACACATCGCTCAAGCTATCTGATTTCGAGCTCTCTGCAGCTCTACACCATCGCACCCTCTGCCCAAGCGAACGAACCTACTGTCAGCACTGTGGCAGCCGAAACGAG
>Ga0265797_10007654_pt1 | contig 14650 bp, 10 predicted proteins | sample P2T30metagenome_FD_192433 | JGI IMG/M metagenome (GOLD analysis project Ga0265797, IMG submission 192433) | Plant litter microbial communities from East Loma Ridge, Irvine, California - P2 T30 | ecosystem: Environmental > Terrestrial > Plant litter > Unclassified | place: USA: California... | reverse complement strand
TTTTTCAGATACTACCACTACACACACACAAAAAAAAAGAGTGGCTTATACCTGGATTTTCCTGCCCCATGCAAAACCAGATGCCGTGAAAACTAAAGTTCAATGACATGAAGCCAGCAAGGTAGAAGGAAAGAAAGAGAAAACACATTTTATCCCAAGCCTAACAAGCAGGCAGACCCTCCTTGTATACACACGCCTTGGACGGCCCGGTACCCACAGACTTTGGCTCGTTTCCAGGCGTCGTACCCTCAAACTCCTCGCAAATCTCCTTGACGCTCGTAGCACAGGTGGCAGAATCAATGGTTGCGGTATCGCCAAAGTTGCCGTTGACACCCGCGAGCAGCTTGCCGTTGGTAGCCTTGACGCCCTTTATGACAACGTGGCGCTCAGCCTTTGTTTTGCAGTTTCCGCACGCGCGGTACAGCTTGCCAAATGTGTCGACTGTGAAGCTCGAGATTGTTACTGTGCCGGCACCGTTGTGCTGGACGACCTTGTCGGATGCGCCGGTTGCGCCGCCGCCGGTTACTTGGGCGTTGCCGTTGCCCTTGATGGTTAGGGCGTCTTCGCAGACGGCTGCCCACCAGACGTTTTGGATTGTGCAGGAACCTTCGCAGTGAACACCTTCGATTTGGTCTTTGCCTAAGTGGGGTGTCAGTGTTTGCGAGCTTGGTCGTCGACTTGTCATGACACGTACCGATGATGGCGTTCTTCAGCGTCGCCCCGTCCTTGAGCAGGAATACTGCGTCAGAGTCACCGCCTTCGGCTTGTCCAGTGCAGGAGACGCCGCGGCCATAGGTCTTCATGCCGCCGTCGAAAACGCCAGTGACTTCCTTGGGTGCGGGAAGGGTCTCGCTGCCCTTGCTGGCGGGGATGGGAAGTGAAGCACGCTTCTCCACATTGGAAAAGTTCATTGGTAATGACTTTGATGGGCCGGCAGAGACGGTAATGGCAAGAGCCAGGACGGAAGAAAGTACGGAAGCCTTCATCTTGGTAGTCGGAGTGGTTGACCGTTGAAAGAGTGATCGGTTTAAAAGAGTGGTTGTAAAGTTTCGTCTAGCGAAAGCGATGCTTCAAGCAACCAAACGAATGAGAGGCAAAGACTGGAAACGAAGGAAGGATCTGTGAAGCTGAAAAAGAAGGTGGAGGCTTGTTGGCTCAAAGCTGAGTGAAGAATCTCATCCATGTGTCCCCTCCCCCCTCTTTAAACAAATCCTCATCCCGCCTTCTACCACGACATCATCTCAGCCCGCTTGTCTACCGGCCCACCGCAGCACAATGGCATGATCGCCCAGACTCGCAAGTAGAGTAAACGAACGGCTTGGCACCTGACTAGCCCTCATACAATCCATGAATTCTCCGCAAGAGGAGAACACCTAGACGACGTGGATCCACTATATCTTACTCTTGGCAGCTTATGCCCATTTTCTCGAAACAAGATATACGAGGGCATCGCTGCGTGTTTCGCGTATCGACTTTCCCGTGCGGGTCGTGCCTTGTTTCGGTTTGCTGAGTGCCAAGACGGATGTGTTTCAAGCATGGAAATCGTCATATCTTTACAAAACGCTGGGTATTGAGTAAGCCGCCTGTCCATTATGTAGTGCCTGTTCATGTTCATGTCAGAGGAAAGTCATTGTCAAGGCTAGATGAAGGGCTTTGCCTGCGTAAGAGTGCTAGGTAAAAGTACACTATACAGCGGAACTCTACGCCTCACCAGTGTAAGAGCGAACAGTATCAAGCTAGGTACAACAGGGCCGACTCTTGATATTCTCCGGAAACCGTGGTTTTAGACGGCTCGCCGTTCTCGGTCAGCTTCGGTAGTGGTATTGTGATGTAGGAGCTGCGATACGTTTGTTTCCGGAAGCTTCCGACGCCAAATAGGCTTAGGAATACCAAACACTAGTTCTATTCTATGGGTCTGATAGTAAGAGATGGGCGGGACAGGATTATGCGTGTCGTAAACTGTGTCTGTGCATTTGCTTAGCTTAGCTTAGCTCCACCACTACATGGTGAAAGACAAAACGAGGCCTACGAGATGGAAATGTAGACCATTCGGTATATTAGTTTCAAATTCAAGGCTTGTATTTTGGTATGGTTTCTTTACTCCCGCAGGCGGTAGCCGCCACGCTCAGCTGTCTTACCAATGCTCGGTCCCATGCGCTCTACGACATGTATACAATGGAGGCGTAGGGAGCGTTCAATATCGCTGCAACTCCGATGATATCAATTTTGGGACATATCATGCAAACCGAAAAGGAATGCCACACATGAAAGGAACAGATTGGAGATAGAAGACATTGGCCGTGGCTGCGGGACAACTGTGGCGCGTGCCCCACTGAGTGTGGCTTTCGTTGAGGGTGTATCCCTATTGCTGTGTGCTCGTCAAATCTTTGAATCGCAATGAAAACGGAAAGAAACATGACTTCGTAGAGAGCCTTAGAAAAAAGAAGAGCCTTATGACAAGGCGGACTTCGTAACATGATCAGTTCCGTACAAGACGCCGTGGAGATCGCTTCTTCGCAATTTGGCGCACGGTGAACCTGGTGATGGCGCAGATGGAGCAGGGCTTGCCAAACTGCTCTTTACGGGCCTCGTGAAAAGCTCGTGTGCGGTATAGTTGCAATGCGAGTGCTTCTACATCGATGCGTAAGACCCAAAGGGCACTAGCATTACCCCTAATGTGCTTCGAGGAGAGAACAGTTTCAGCTGAAACGTGGTATTGCCTTGACACTTCATCGATTGTCTGTGCTTACTCATTAGATCACGTGATCAAGGGACGTAAGGCTTAGTGGAGCACGTACCAAGGCCTGACGGTAGAAGCAGCCTTTGCAAGCTGTAATGACACGGTGGACTTGGGAGAAGGGGTAGGAATCCAAAACTGCATGGCAGTATACACATCGCCGTGGGGCATGTTGCAGCCATAGGCGCCGATATACAATGCCGCTCATATCTGGATGCACGCATTTGACGCCGTACTTGTCAAGCTGCGCGAATGGTAGATTGAACATTGTTCCATTGCATGCCCGCACCAGATGCGAGCAATAATCTTCAACCTGCTGATAGCACCGCTTGGACGTCTTGGCCAGAGCGTTGAAAGGATGGGGGAATAAATGCAGGGAGAATATGTCGGTGGCCCAGCGGTCGCCGTCTGGAGGATGCGTAAGGTCTTCCTGGTCCTTGATAGTACGCTTTAGTTTTTCGGGGGTGTTGTGGGCACTCTGAGCTTCAGTGAGCCCAGGGAGGCGGCAGCGAGGATGTACGAGGTAGGACAGAATCTGGTCGACTATCTCAACCGGAAGCGTCTCAAACATGCTGAGAGTCGGCATGCGTCTCACGTCGCTTGAGTGGGGTAGTATCGGGCTTGTGGAAACGTCATACTGAAAGCACCTAAGCGTTTCTAGGATAGTAGTGGTGGTGGTAATAGTAGTAGTAGTAGTAGTAGTGGAAGCCATGAGAAGAAACAGGCAGACAGGTGCAAGGTGGCATGGAGCAAAAATCCTACTCTTCGAAGCAGGCCATGCTGAACCTTATACTGCATGATGGACGAAAAAGTGACAGGTATCCGACTGCGGGACGGCAGTGAGGCCCACCAACGAATAGCATCGGTATGCCGAAAGCCGCATGTGCTCAGCTGTGATTTGCCAAAGATTCGGGTGGCTGAAGATGCTGTATGCAGCAGCCCGGCGTGTTCGATGCTGCATGCTGCTGTATGATGAGATTGGCGACGAGAAGTCTCGCCGCGTGGCCAACAAACGGCCTGGAGGAGTCGAAGAAGAGCAAACAGATGAGCAGGATGCGGCCATCTCCGTTGGCCCGAAGCGGCTAGCGCTGTGTCTCTCCAACTTGGCCGTCGGACCACCTTTCACTCCAACTCTCGACGAGTAACATTTGGCGGCCAGCGAGCGCAGCCGGGAGACGACACCATGGCTGCCCACGCCTCAGAGGCCCCCGTCGCCGCACACGAGTCGGCAGCGCCGCCCGCCGTGGGCGTCAAGGCCGAATCGACAGCCGGAGGCGCGACAAAGGCCAAAGACGACCACGCGCCTGCCACCGGCGACGACGACGACGATGGCGATGGCGATGGCGATGGCGGCATGTGGGACTCGGCCTCGCTGTATGAGGAGATTCTGGACGAGGTGGAGGCCTTTGAGTACTCCAGCGACGGTGAGTCGGCTCCACAAAGTGCCTAAAGTGCCCTCCTTGGTGACGGGCAACGGGCAACGGGCAAACAGCCACTGACAGTCGCATAGGCGTAGACGTGTGCACCGCAGAAGAAGCCCGACGCCTGCGCCAGCGCCTGCACGAGGTGGGCGCCAGCCAGTTTGTCATGGAGAATATCACCAGCGAAAAGATGACGGCGCGCAAGCTGTGCACCGCCTTTGGCGTCAAGATCCCCAAGTGGCTCGACGATGCCAAAGACGAGGGCTTCTACCAGCTACTCGGCCTGGCCATCAACCGCGAACTCAACAAGCGTCCACGCCTGCCCCAGTACAAGACCATAGACGACGCTGCCGCCCTGCTGCGCGAGCGCAAGAACATCATGGTCATCACCGGCGCCGGTATCTCCACCAGTCTGGGCATCCCCGACTTCCGCTCCAAGAACACGGGCTTCTACTCGCGACTGCGCCAGATGGGCTACGACGAGCCAGAGGAGGTCTTTGACATTCACAACTTCGACGAAAACCCCCGCACCTTTTATGCCCTAGCCGGTGACATTGTGCCCGATCTTGAAAAGTGGACGCCCACGCACGAGTTCATACGCCTCCTGCAGGACAAGGAAAAGCTGCTCACAAACTACACGCAAAACATCGATAACGTCGAGGCACACGCCGGCATACGTAAGGAGAAGCTGATTCAGTGCCATGGTTCCTGGGCGACTGCGACGTGCCGCAAGTGCAAGTTCAAGGTCCCAGGCGAGGACATCTTCGACTCTGTGCGTGCACAAAAACCCGCAGAGTGCGCACGCTGCAAGGAGGAAATCGCCGCCAAGCCCAGCAAGAAGCGGAAGCGCGCGTCCAACGCCAACACCAGCAGGAAAAAGCGATCGAGCGATGAGGACTCCGAGTCCGACGGCGCATTCGACATCCCGCAGCCAGGCATCATGAAACCCGACATCACCTTCTTCGGCGAAGCCCTCCCCAACGACTTCTTCGACCGCCTTAAAGACATGGACAAGGACAAGGTCGATCTCGTCATCGTAATGGGCACAAGCATGAAAGTCGCCCCCGTCTCTGAGATTCCAAACTTCCTCCCCCGCCACGTACCCCAAATCTACATTTCGCGCGATCCAATCCACCACATCAACTTCGACATCAATCTTCTCGGCGACTGCGATGTCGTCGTCGCAGAGCTTGCCAGACGGGCTGGCTGGGTCCTCGATCATAAAATGATACCCCATGGTCAGGTCGTCGACGTTGCACTCACCGACGACGTCGATCACATTTCCACCGTCAAGGTTCGCGTGGCCGACAAGATTTGAATGAGTCACGTGTTTATTTACGATACGGCGTTGCGGTTGTACAAACATATGGCTGGGGTGTTCAAGGAGTCGCATTGCAAGAGGCGAATGTTGTGTGTATGTTTTCTTTATAGTCATCGGGAAATCGGAATAAGTGATACAGTCATCTATTGGTTGGATTGGGCGCAGAGGTGGTCAAGCAAGCTGGGTGGGCGGGGGAGGGGCATATGCATGAGATACCATGGATCTTTGAATCCAGCCATGCCCAGAAGCAGTGTTTTTTCCTTCTTCCTTCTTCTGCTTTCCCATTGGTCACATGCAGCCCGTTGTTTTTCTCATGTTTAGTTGCAATAGATTTCCTTTTCTGTGTGTGTGTGTGGAAAGAATCATTAGATGTCATCATGGACTCGTGTGTGCATGTGGTACTAATGAGCTAGGATCGCTTACCGTACGTAGAGGTGCTTACTTCATGTACACATAAATGCCAGCGACCTGTCACGTGCTCACACCATAACTCATTCTTGAACACAGACAGCTGGATATTCACACACACACACACACAGAGAGAGAGAGAGAAGCATAAGTATATTCATATTCGTAATGAAAAAAACGTGTTATTTACAATCCAAAAGAAAGAAGTTGAGAAGAGTAAAGTCAAACCCTCTAAACAATCCACAAAAGAAAAAGTAATCGACTAAACTCCACCCCTTAGACAAAGGAGATCCACATACTCATAAGACATACCGTATTCGACCATCATAACAAACAAACCAGCTCAAGCTTCTCCCATCTCTCTAAATACCGGAATCAGTCTGTTCGTACGGCCTCGAGGGATTGGGTTCACTGCCCTCAGCCCAATACCCATCCCAGGCATCACATCCATCTTTCAGGATACTCGTATCACCCAGTGTGCCCTTGATCTCGCTCATGCGTTCCATGAACTGCACACTGAGACCCTGACTGGCGTGCCACGCGATATGGCAGTGCATAATCCACATACCCGGGTTATCAGCAGGGAAGGCAATCAGCATATAGCCGCCAGCAGGCAAGATAGCCGTGTCACGACGGGTAGGGTTATCAAACTTAAGGCCAGCGGTTGAGCCGTCCCAGGTTCCTGGGCCGCTACCGACAATGTAGTAGTCGTGGCCGTGGAGATGGATGGGATGGGGAAGAGGGATCGGGGACGCGGATTGGATCCACCAAAGGTACCATGAGTTTGCTCCTTCCATGGTGTAGACGTTTTCGTTGGGACCAAAGTTCTTGGAGCCTGCGAGCACGGTCTCTAGTGAGGGGTTGTTCCAGTCGATGACAAAGGGGTTGCCGTCGATGGTCCATCGAAAGAGGTTGTTTTGGGACGAGTTGGAGAAGGAGTTTAGTGTCATCTTGTGGTTGGGCGCATCACCGACAATGGAGGTGGGCACTTGGTTGGGCACAAAGGGGACGAGGTTGGATGTGGCCTCGTCGTCGCAGGATGTGCGCATGGCGACTCCAGTGGATGTAGGGTTGCCGGTTGTGGGAGCGCCGTCGTAGTGAAGAATGGCGCCGAGAACTTTGCCTGACGAAGTCATGGCATTGCTACCACAGGCAGTTCCAACCGAGACACGGAACCAGTAGTTATTGACCGTCTGATTGGCGGTGATGACTACATCATATCTTTGACCGATTTGCAAGGTCAATTGATCAGCAACAAAGCTCTTGATCGGAACAAAGTCAGCCGTCAAGACAGTGAATGGGTGGCCGTCCATGGACACGCTGAAGGTGGTATCGACGGATGTGTTGATGATGCGAATGCGGTACTTCTTTCCCTTGACGACATTCATCCTGGCATATTGGCCGTTGTCATTTATGGCGTTCACGTGAGTTCCATTGACCAAAATGTTATCGGGTGTGGGAGGGCCGCGGAGCGAGTGCTGTGCGAGCTCATTGAGGAGGAAAGCCGGGCGGTAGTACCAGTCAGTGATGGGAAGAGTACCAAGATCAACATCGTAGTTGGCCGTAGCAGGGCCATCAATGATCATAGTGCCGACGATACCTTCACCGTACTGAGCTGAAAAGTGAGAATGATACCAGCTTGTGCCAAACTGGGTAGCCTTGAACTTGTACTGGCGGGTCATACCAGGTGCAATGGGGCACTCGGTGACACCGGGGACTCCATCGTGTTGACAGGAGTTCAACTGTCTGATTCCGTGCCAGTGGATGCCGGTTCCGTTATGGGCAAGGCTGTTCTTGACGTTGATGATGATAGTGTCACCCCACTTTGCACGCACGAGGGGACCAGGATATTGGTTATTAATCAACATCATCTGCTTTTCTGTGCCACTGCCATCAGGGTTTGGCCTGGTGACATTGGTGATATCAAAGTTATACTGCAAAATTTTTAGTTCGTCTCAAGTTCGTGAGCAAAAGGGTACTTACAGTGACAGTAGTACCATCCGGGGGAGCTTTGGCATCAAAGTCGGTAGCAATGCTGTAGCCATTGCTCCAGCAGCTTCGTGTCCGTGGTCCGTTGGTGCAAGCACCATCTTGTCTCTTGACAATCTCCTCAAATGAAGGGAACTCATCAGATAATGGCTCAGCTTGGAGAGGGCTGCCAAGTGCAATGGACCCAAGGGAGAGCCATAGGGCTAGGGATTTGAACAACATCGTGGGTGATATGCAATATCAACTGCAATATGAACGAAGGGCTGGTCCGTATATATAAAGCGATGTTGACAAGGCCAATGGGTGACCGAGATGTCTTGAACTTGGTCGATGGATAGATGAATCGACCAGAGTACAGGACCCATATATAGTAGTCCCATGGCTAACTTGGCCCCGAGTACATGCTACCGGAAGGTGGCGATAGTAATCTTGGGTCAGGCGAACTCAGCCAGCCTCTCTTTCCGTGTCACCGTCTTTTCTTCGCTTAATCCCTTTGTGTATTTGGGCCCACGGGCCAGATGGTCGGATCAGCTTGGAGGCGCCCTAGCTATGGTCGTCCGTATCTGGACCTTGGAGATCGTAATGGTTGGAATCAAGCATGGTAGCTGATTCGATAAACTTCAGGTATAGTAGCCGAGGAGCTGATGTGGAGAAGGTGTAGTGGACTGGGTACGAACAGTCGGCGACCGAGTAACGCCTAGGCAAAATCGATGAAGCCAAGACATCCGACGGCGCACGGCTGTAGCACCACATTAGGCTTCCGGTATGTAGAGACGACACCAGCGCTAATCCAGTGGCAGTTGTATACTTACTTGGAACGGTCAATGATGGGCGTTTGAGGTCATGTTGGAAAGCTTCCCAGGTAATGGATCCCTGAAGCTCGCGTAAGATGCAAAGTCCCCGGTCGCGGCTGCGAGATCTATTGAAAATGTGGATCAAGAAACTCCACAAGTAACGGCCCTTTCTGAGACCGCTACTTGCTTATCGAAGCGGAAGCCTCGCGCGTAAAGGCCATGAGTAGGGTGCGGCAGGGCTGGTGTAAGGCGCCTCTTAGCCCTATTTCCGAACCAGGGTGCGGCCGGCATGGCCAAAAAGCACACCCGATGCACACCACCTGTGCAGGCCATGTGGCTGAGCCAGGGTAAGCGGATCCCAAGGTCATGGCCGTCGCATGCGGGACGGCGGCGTGCCATCCGAGGCGTTTCCAATGAGTTCTGTTACCAAAATAAGACGGTTAGCTGAAAGGATGCGAGTTAGTCATGATGTACTCGATTGGGGTATCAAATGTAGCATGGGAACTAGGGGCAAGGTAAGCCTGACAAGTCTCTGACGACAGCCTTATCCTATTCCCCTCGTCGAGCGTTAATACTGTGGACCAGGAGACTCGAGGCCGAGGCTGGCTCCGGCTCACTCTTCAGGTAGGGTCCACGAGGGACCTTCTGGGAACATTGATCAGCCGGTCAGCACTCCTGCAAATTCCCATGATGTGCATCAATCATGTCGTGTAGCTTGATCTACATTCTCCAGGCCGGTCCGTGTACTGTCCTAGTGACCTCTAGTAGGCGGAGCAATCATCCCGGTCCTCTTGTTAAGTTCTGCCGAAAGCACGGCATCTAGGAAAGCTTATGAGTGGTAATCCAGGAGCCCATCAAACTCAGTAGCCTGCTTGGCACCGCAAATAGATACGAGCGTGAACGTCGAATTATGGATGGTAACGGTCAGATCGGTGTGTGCGGCTGACAGCGCAGCAATGGACAGGACATGGGTGCTGAGACAGTAGGGGACATGCCTGTCACCCATAAAATTGGTTACTGGCAGCGAAGGATGCTGCAAGAAGATGCGGACGTTGGGGGGCCGAGTGGAGTGACGTGATGAACGCCAGAGGGATCGGTTCAGGGGACTTTGGCGCTAGCCTTAGCGCAGAGCTAGACCGGTCCCGAGTGGCTTCAGTAGCGGCCGCATGCGTCGCCTTCTCAACCTTTGCATCAACTGCCATCTTCTGCCCGAGCGCAATGCATTGCAGACCGAGGTTTCTGCTGTGGCGCGGAGCGCCAGTCAATGGCTTTGACGATAACGCTGACCACCGCCCCACTGCTCCGCCCACATGTTCCACTCTGTCTCTCAGCTCGCTTCCGAGCTACCTTGTTGACATTGTTAGGCCAGGCACCTGGCAGTGTGATGACTATTGCTTTGCACCCTCGATCGACCCCGGTTACTCGGCGGTACGAGCAAGATTGAAGCCGCTGTCTATAAGCGGTGAATGGGAAAAACTTGATCAAGCTGGATCAGTCAGATACAAAAGAGACCATGGCCCACGCCATTTCAGCATCATTCACAACGTGTCATACACTCCACTTTTCCTTCGCTTCTCTCTAAACGACAATCAACATGACTTCTCGCTCTCTGCTTCTGGCGGTAGCCGCTGGCTCCCTTTCCTCCCTCGTCAGCGCCCAAGTCACTGATCCCACGGCAATTTGCTATTCGTATGGTGTTGACTATATGGATGAGGGCAACTACTTCATCAACTCTCTGTCGAATGAAGACTTTACTGCTGTCTCCTACTTCAAGGGTTGCAATGGGGGCAACGCCGATGTTCTCCTCGTTGCGCCCGAGGAAGCTGAGGGAGACACGGAGTTTTTGTGCACTCAGATCCCCACTACTCCGGATGAAGTGAACCAGCTGTCCACATGTCCGATTGAGAAGAGCCAGATGCAGTCAGGTCACTGGCTGCTTCTGGTCATTGGTAACAATGGCAAGGGTGGTCAACCTTTTGCATGGCAAAGAGGTAAGTTGCACACGGTTTTGAATAGGATACAATTTTGACTCTCTTAGATCTTTACTTGACCGTTGGCCCTCAGGTCACCAGCACATACACGCCAACGATCACCATGACCATTACCCAAATCCCCACTCAAACCAAGACCGACACAACCACTTTTACAGATGTCATGACCACCGGCCCATTCTCTACCGTCACCGTGCCCAGCGGGACTGCCAAGAGGATCAAGACAATCACGCCCAAAGCAGTGACAACCACGTCGACAAAGACCATGACTCGAACCAAGGTTTCATTCACCAAAGTTGTTTCCATGACCACAAAGACTGTCCAAGCAACGTGCACAACACCAGCTCACACGGGCCGCCCCGACAAGCCTTGCACATACTCACCCACCAAGATCCACCCCGCAGCCCTCGTCACTCCCACCACCATCCCCAACACCTATCGCTGGGCCCGCAAGGCCGACCGTGAGGTTGACATTGAATGGGCACGCGCCCGCATCGAGGCCGCAAAGCGCAAGCGCGACCAAGCCAAGGCGCCCCTTGAGCGCCGCGCTCCCGATGCCCCAACCATCACCGTCACAGGCGACACACCGGCTTCTACCACCGCCACCGAACAAGGGCCGCCGACCACGACGACAGAAACCGTCTTGGTCACCGAGGCTTCTACCTACACTATCCCGGCGCCTACTGTCTTGTCTGGCGTCATTACACTGACGACTACACTGCCTACGCCCACAAAGACAAGGGTCACTCTTGCCCTTACCACGACGACCAAGACGGTAAACTTTGGCGCCACCTACACCAAGACAAGCACGGTAACGCCCTCTGCCTCAGTCACGGCATGCAAGAGCCAGGGTGGGCACTGGTGGTCTTAGACGCTTCAAGGATTAGATCAAGGCGTTTTGTGTTTTGTTCCATGATTGCTTGTTTTTTTAATTCTTCCCTTACTAGAAAGACTTGTGTGCTCATTGGTTGCTTCCCCAGAACACCGTTGTATATAAATAAGCCCCCTCTGCAGAACGAATTTCATGAATATGTTTTTTTCTACTTGGCTCAATTTTTCTAAATCCCATTCCCAATTATGTCGCTTCCAATCAGCTATGCAGTGAATGAACCTTGGCTCCAACGGCCCAGGAGCGCGCCGCCACAATGGGAACGTTGACCGTGCTAGAAATACGAGAAGACACGTGACGAAGCCGGGTACGTATTCCCGCCCATATCCCGCGCCACACACACACCCACATGAGCACGTCCTGGCCTGGAGGCCTGCTGGCGCCAGCGATCCAATCGCCAAATACTATACGAAGCTGACGCGGTACTTGCCACCAACCCGCAGGCTTCCACCATGTTGTTCCGTTCCACGAGAACCCCAAACTTCAGGGAAGGTTTTTTTACAAGCTGCCAAAATAAAAAAAACGCCAAAAAGCCATGTCCGCAACTAAGTACCAAGATGAAAAATCTAATGTCCACATGGGGAACGTGTGGTTAGTCTCCTAGTTCTTCGAATTTGGCCACCTCCATTGGCGCCAACTTTATGTCCGTATTCCTTTCCTTTTCTGTCTCTCTCTCTCTCTCTCCCTCCTCCCCACCTTTGACCATGTGGGTACGAGTCAAAAGCCAAGGCTAGGCTAGGCTATCTGGGCACTGATAAGTAAACTTTTGTGAGGTGGTGGTGGTGGTGGTGGTGTCCAGGACGGCGCTAGTTTTTGCGATCGCTGCAGGGTTCTCTGGATCTCCTCTCCGACGTCCGAAGAAAAGTATGTATGCGTGTCATAGGCATCGGCATGTGTTCTTTCATTTACTTGTTTGAAAACGGCTAACGGCAGGTATCAGGGGAAAAAAACTACGAAGATGCGGAAGAGAACTAAAACCAAAAAAAATAAGGTTGATTGATTTACCTACTGTAGGTAGGTAGGTGAGATGAGATGGATGCGAGATGCACGGCGGCAGGCGCGTGCGTGTTGCCGTCTGACTTGCATTGTTTGTGACAGCGCATTATCCTCCTGTCTTGCTTTGCTATTGAAACTATGTTGCAGACAGGCAGCTTCGTTCATGACTTGGTTTGAACAAGGAGCTTGGGATGCGTGTGGTAGGCACGGCGACAACTGCTGGCTGTGGCGTAAGCCTCACCGATGAAGCCAGAATACGATTACCCGTCGTCGCAAAAGCGAGCGAGACCAAGCATCAGCCCCCCCAAAAACTTCCCTTCCGTCCCTTTCCCCCCTCTGACCAGCAGAGCTCCTAGGGGAGGGGGGCCTTGAGCTAGTGCGTGAGCATGGCGAACACAAGTCAGATGGCGATTGTTTGAGAGGGGGCTTAAAGGTGGGCTGTAGGGCTTAGGCCTTAACAAGGCGGCCTATTCTCTGACTTTTCGCTACCAAACAACTCGTGGCCCCTGGCGACCTTGTCTGCAAAGCATCACATGGATGCTTTGCTGCCTCTCCCAGCAGCGTGTCTCCGTGTAACCTATATTGTGCACTTGTTATCTTTCCATGCAGCCGCACGCTCACTACCCATGTACGTGCGCGTCAGGCTGCAGGCAAGCTGGCTGACATGTACCGTGGTGGTGGCTTCGACTCGACGCTTGATCGATTCGACAGCAAAAAGACAGGCGCCTCGCAGCGCCTCCGCCATGCACCGATAAGCAAAAACTTGGGATCAAAGGCAAGGGGTCCAGAAAGAACTAGGGCTTGCAACAGTCGCATTCCATGTGGAGAAGAAAAGGTGGAGGTCAAGGGGGGGGGGGTTTACGAGCCTGGGCAGTCGTCGGTCGTCCAGCCAAAAGGATTTCTTAATTTAGGAAGCTTTGCTCGCTAGCGGCGCGGATCGGAACGACAAAGTTGACAACAACGCCTCGGGTTCAAGCGGTGTCGGTCGGTGGTCGGACGAGGGAAAAAAGCCAATTCTCGCCTACCGATCTGCCGTTTCACATTAATTGGCCGGATTTCTCGCAATACGAGAGGCCAAGCCTCGTTCCCGCATCCATACAGTGCAACTCTGAATTTTGGGGGGGAGAATGCATAAGCGATTTCTTCTTCTCAGCTGAACGTAGGTATGATGCTGCCAAGCGACCCGCAGGTTAGCCTTTTCAGCCCGCTGATGTTGCTTTTGACGTGTGAGCCTTGCATTCTTCAGGTTGTAATGGTACCTACCAAGTTCAACAATGTTACTGGCCGGCCAATCAGCTGGGAGCTTGTTACTTAACAGGTCTGCAGAGCATGGAAGCCTCGCTGGACGCCCTATCTCGCTCTTGTAAAGCGGCAGGTACCTAATTGCTGGCTGGAAAGCCTATCCATGACCGGTGAGCGTGGGCCAGTCCAACTTGGTATTTCCGTATGTAGTTCCAAGAGCTGGTTTTGTGGAGTACGTACATGGCATCTGGAGGGTGCTTTTCTTGCCCTACTAACCATAGCATGCAGCGTGGACAGCTTTGTGGATTGGGGTTATGTGGGGGGAGGGAGGTTGGAGTGTACGAAGCTAGGAACTTTAGCTGTGCGAACCAACTGCCGAAGCAGACGATGTACACCCGCAAACACAACAAAACCGCTGGCACACTGGAGAGAAAAAAACGTGCGGAAGACCACGTGCTCGGGTTGGCGCTGCGAAGATTCTTTCTTTTCTCCCCACAAAGCAGGGACATGCACAAAAGCAAGTGACAAACGTATGTACAGTACAAAGACCCCCGTTGCTCGCATTGCACGTGCTTTCTTTTCCTCCCTCCCCAAGGCTCCAGAAGGCTTGTTGATAACAACATAGCTTTGGCTTACCGGCCTAGGCGAAAGCCACAGAAATACCAAGTCATGTGCCATCGAATCTCCACACAAAATACATGGCAAAAGGTATCTCCACCAGTCCAATCATCATCATTCCTTCGGTACCATTATCCCGCGTGGCGCGTCATCATGCTGACCTGCTGCCTACAACCTTTACGTCTGAGCAAAGGCGAGCGTGGCTTAGTAGTAGACTCATCCACCACCACCACCACCAACTCCA
>Ga0265797_10007653_pt1 | contig 14654 bp, 12 predicted proteins | sample P2T30metagenome_FD_192433 | JGI IMG/M metagenome (GOLD analysis project Ga0265797, IMG submission 192433) | Plant litter microbial communities from East Loma Ridge, Irvine, California - P2 T30 | ecosystem: Environmental > Terrestrial > Plant litter > Unclassified | place: USA: California... | reverse complement strand
CGCCAGAGGAGTGCTGTCGTCGTACTCCGTGGATGAACTCACCGGGGATCTCCGCATCGCTGTGTTTCACGTGAAACGGCCTCGCGCATGGTCATGATCGACGATGATCATGACTGCTGAGCCGAGCTTCCACTCTATCTCGCCGGGTCGTGCTGGCAGGCATCGGAGCCCCTCCGATCGTGCCCGCGTTTCACGTGAAACGAGAGGCAAGTGCTGGGGCGGGATGTGCAAGACGAGCACGAGACATGCTTGTGCACAGGCTCGCCAACATGTGCATAACTATGTCGCAGGCGCGTCGAACTAGTCGCTGACAGGTCGTCCCGCCGCCATGACGAGCCATGCCGGACGAGCGGTCGTGCTCCGGACCCGAGAACGCCGAGATCAACGCAATTTCAGCAGAAGCCGGTAAATACCCTGATCAGAGGCAGTGTGCAAATAGATCGACGGGCAGGCCGCTGCCAGACCACGATCAGCGACGTGCCGGGCGGTGGATCACCCGGGGCGCTCAGATCGCTTCCTGTGGCGCCGGCCAGCGCCTCCTCGGCCCTCGTCAGTCGAGGGTGGCTCGGAACACCCGGGTCGTCTCTGCAGGGTCGACGACCCCGACGCCGAGCTCGAGCACCTCGACGTCCACCAGGTGCGTCCGGGCGATGACCTTGCGGGCCGCCTCGACCTCCTGATCGACGCGCGCGCCCTTCATCAAGATCAGCTCGCCACCGGTCTTGACGAGTCGGGCCGTCAGCGGGATCAGCTTGGCCAGCGCCGACACGGCACGCGCGGTCGCCTGGTCGAGCCAGGCGTCGAGCTCGACGTCCTCCGCGCGAGCCCGGACCACCTCGACGTTGGTCAGGCCGAGACGCTCGGCCTCGGCGGAGAGCCAGTCGGTCCGTCGCTCCATCGGCTCGATGAGCAGGAGGGTCGTGTCCGGGCGCGCGGCTGCCAGCACCAAGCCGGGCAGGCCGGCGCCGGAGCCGATGTCTCCCACGCGCGCACCCGATCGGAGGAGCGGCGCGACCAGCCCCGAGTTGACCACGTGACGTGTCCACAAGCGGGGGAGCTCGAGGGGTCCGATCAGCCCGAGCTCCTCGCCGTGCTGGGCGAGGTCGGCGGTGAACTGTCGGACGACCTCGAGGCGGTCGCCGAAGATCTCCCGCGCGACGGCGGGCTCGGCCTCGAGGAGGCCCGCCTGGTCGGTGCTCACGATCGCGTCAGCCGCGCTTGATGACGGTGTGCCGGTCGCGGCCCTCGCCCTCGGACTCCGAGACGAAGCCGCGGGCGGCGACGATGTCGTGCACCAGCTTGCGCTCGTACGACGACATGGGCGGCAGGGACGCCGCCTCCGCGCCTTCCTCGAGACGCTCGACGGCCCGGTCGACCATGGCCCCGAGCTCGGCCTCGCGGGTCTGCCGCGACCCGCCGATGTCGAGGATGAGACGGGAGAACTCACCGGTCTTCGTCTGCACCGCGATGCGGGTCAGCTCCTGGAGGGCCGTGACCGTGTCGGGCTTCGACAGCGTCCGCAGCGACCCCTCACCGGAGGCGTCGACCGAGATGTACGATCGGCCGCCGCGGACCTCGATGTCGATGTCGCCGTCGAAGTCGCAGATGTCGAGGAGCTCCTCGATGTAGTCGGCGGCGATCTCGCCCTCGTCGATGACGGACGCGGCGTCGGACCCGTCGACCGCGTCGGCCGCGCCGGAGGTGCGCTGCCGGTCGTCCGTGACCGTCGCCTCCTCGGCTGCCGCCGCGGTGCCCTCGGGCAGGTCGGCGCCGGTGGTGTCGATGTCGGCAGTGTCGTTGTCGGTCATGCTCGTCGCCTCTTCCGGGTAGATCGGTCACACGTCGCCGGCATCGCCTGCCGGACGTGCTCCCCCCGCACGAGGCAGGGGGAGCACGGCGCTGCTTACTTCTTGGCGCCGTTCTGCTTCTTCGCGCGGTTCTTGCCGACGGGCTGCGCGCGCTGCGTCGCCTTCGGCACGGCGGGGGCGGACTCGATCTCGGTGACGGTGATGTCGCCGAGCCCGAGGCCCTTGCGCTGGGCCTTCTTCGCGAGACGTTCCTCGCGGGCGAGGGCCGCCTCGCTGCCGGGGGTGGGCATGTTCCGGATGACGATGAACTGCTGCGCCATCGTCCAGATGTTCGAGGTCAGCCAGTAGAACATGACGCCGAGGGGGAACGAGAGGCCCGAGAAGACGAACACGAGGGGGAGGAAGTAGAGCAGCATCCGCTGCTGCTTGAACATCGGGCTCGCCTTGGTCTCGGGCGACATGTTCTTCGAGACGATCTGCAGCTGCGTGATGAACTGCGACGCGGTCATGACGACGACCATGATGCCGGCCATCAGCCGGACCTCCCAGGTCGTGGCGCCGAGGAAGGTCTCCTTGAGCGGTGCGCCGAAGAGCGAGGACTCGCCGAACGAGGTGGAGAGCGCCTGGCTGAGGAGGCCGATGCCGACCTTGTCCTGCTGGGCGTTGTGCAGCACCGTGTAGAGGCTGAAGAAGATCGGCATCTGGATGAGGAGCGGCAGGCAGGAGCTGAGCGGGTTCGTGCCCGTGTCCTTGTAGAGCGCCATGGTCTCGCGCGACATCGCCTCGCGGCTGAACTGGTCGCGCTTGCCCTTGTACTTGTCCTGGATCTTCTTGAGCCGGGGCGCGATCTCCATCATGCGTCGCTGGCTCTTGATCTGGCGGACGAAGATCGGGATGAGGGCAGCTCGGACGACGAGCACGAGGCCGACGATCGACAGGACCCAGGTGCTGCCGGCGGCCGTGTCCATGCCGAGCGCGGTGAGCACGTTGTGGAAGCCCACGAGGATCGCCTCGACGACCCACCTGAGGGGCCAGAGGATGGTTCCGATGAAGTCCATGGTGTTCGGGTCAGCCCTTTCCGTGGCTCTGGACGATGAGACGGGGCACGCCGCTCGGGGCGGGCGCGACCACGTCGGATCGAGGGACCACGAAGCCGAAGGCCGTGGTGGTGTACTTCTGTCGCCGGGGCGGGGTCACGTCGTCGATGCCGCCGGCAGCCCAGGGGTTGCAGCGTCCGATCCGCCACGCGCCCATCGCCGAGCCCCGCACGACGCCGTGCTGCTGGATGGCCTCGAGCGCGTACCGCGAGCAGGACGGGTGGTACCGGCAGACCTCGCCGTAGAGGGGAGAGACGACGGCCCGGTAGGCGCGGAGCAGCACGACGCACACGTTGCGCGGCAGCAACGTCACGAACTGCACCGCTTGCTTCACTGTCCCACGACCTTGTCGACGACCCCCGAGATGTCCCTGAGCAGGGTAGACCACGGAACGTCGAGGCTGCCTGGCAGTGCCCGGACCACCACGTCGGTGCCCGGCGGCACCCCCGGGAGGATGTCGTGGCACACGTGCTTGAGCCGACGACGGACGGTGTTGCGCGCCACGGCGTTGCCGACCGTCTTGGCCACGATGAAGCCGAACCGGACCAGGTCGTCGTCTCGACGACGCACGTAGACGACCGAGTGCGCCGTGCCCGACTTGCGGCCACGGCGCACTGTGTTGCGGTAGTCGTCTGCGCGGACGATCCGGTTGGCCCGGGCCAACACGGAGGCTGCTACGCGGAGAGCTCGGTGCGGCCCTTGCCGCGGCGGTGCGCCAGGATGGCGCGGCCGGCACGGGTGCGCATGCGGGCACGGAAACCGTGCTTCTTGGCGCGGCGGCGGTTGTTCGGCTGGAACGTTCTCTTGCTCATGGTGTTCTCTCCAGGGGGATGCGGACCTGGCCTGGTGCCGTGATCCGAGAAGTCTTCGTCAGCCGAGTCGGCTGGGATTCAACTGATTAAAAGTACGCGGCTTCTGTCCTGCGGTCAAACGACAGCCCTCCCCGGAGTTCTCCACAGTGTTGACAACCTCGGTTGCGGAGGGTGCGGCCCGACGAACTAAAGTGGGCACCTCCCGCTCCGCATCCGCGTAGTTCTGGGGAAGTAGCAGTGTTCCTGGCTCTGACGTCGCTCGTCGGCCAGTGGAGAAACCTGTGCATAAGTAGGTAGGAAGAGCCCCGTGGCGAACACCGTCGATCCGGTCCAGGACCTCTGGCGATCCGTGCTCGCGACCCTGACGACCGACGATCGCATCACTCCTCAGCTGCACGGCTTCATCAGCCTGGTCGAGCCCAAGGGCGTGCTGGGCGGCACCCTCTACCTCGAGGTGCCCAACGACCTGACCCGCGGCATGCTCGAGCAGCGCATCCGCACCCCGCTGCTCGAGTCCATCGCCGCGCTCGGCGACACCTCGGTCGCGAGCTTCGCCATCACCGTCAACCCCGACATCACGCCCGACACCCTCACCCAGCAGCCCGAGGAGTCGGAGCCGGCCCACTACATCGAGGCCCCGTTCGTGCCGGCGCCTGTCGAGTCGCCGTCGACCGGCAAGCGCAACGACTCGCGGCTGAACCCCAAGTACAGCTTCGACAACTTCGTGATCGGCGCCTCGAACCGGTTCGCCCACGCCGCGGCGGTGGCCGTCGCCGAGGCGCCGGCCAAGGCGTACAACCCCCTCTTCATCTACGGCTCGTCCGGGCTGGGCAAGACGCACCTCCTCCACGCCATCGGCCACTACGCCGAGACGATGTACCCGGGCATCCGGGTCCGCTACGTGAGCAGCGAGGAGTTCACGAACGACTTCATCAACTCGATCGCCAACAACCGCTCGAACCTGTTCCAGCAGCGGTACCGCGAGATCGACATCCTCCTGATCGACGACATCCAGTTCCTGCAGGGCAAGGACTCGACGCAGGAGGCCTTCTTCCACACCTTCAACACCCTGCACGACCACGACAAGCAGCTCGTGATCACGAGCGACCTGCCGCCCAAGCACCTGACGGGCTTCGAGGACAGGATGCGCTCGCGCTTCGAGTGGGGCCTGATCACCGACGTGCAGGCGCCCGACCTCGAGACCCGCATCGCGATCCTCCGCAAGAAGGCGCAGAGCGAGAAGCTGCAGGTCCGCGACGAGGTGCTCGAGTTCATCGCCACGAAGGTGTCGAGCAACATCCGCGAGCTCGAGGGCACGCTCATCCGGGTGACGGCGTTCGCCAGCCTGAACCGCACCGCGGTCGACATGGCCCTCGTGCAGACCGTCCTGAAGGACCTGATCACCCTCGACGAGGACAACATCGTCGCGCCGGTCGACATCATCAACCACACCGCCGACTACTTCAAGCTCTCGGTCGACGACCTCTACGGGTCGTCCCGCTCGCAGGCGATCGCCACGGCTCGACAGATCGCGATGTACCTCTGCCGAGAGCTGACCAGCCTGTCCCTCCCCAAGATCGGCCAGCTCTTCGGCAACCGAGACCACACCACGGTCATGTACGCGAACAAGAAGATCAGCGAGCTCATGAAGGAGCGCCGCTCGATCTACAACCAGGTGACCGAGCTGACGAGCCGCATCAAGCAGGACACCCGCTACAAGTAGGCGAGTCGAGGCGCCCTGCCGGCGCCTCCTCGCCTCGTGCCCCGGACGGGCGTCGACCTCGGGTCGGCGCCCGTTCGTGCGTCCACGAGCCCGCAGGAGGCGGACTGCAGCACCTGGGGACAGCCATCGATCCCACAGTGTGGATAACTTGTGGAAAGACGTGGACAACTACAGCTCAGGTGTTCACGGATCGATCGGGCCTGTGGGAACCGACCTCGGCGAACGGGGAAGACGTCGCCCGATCACCCCGTCGAGTCCACACTCCGTGCACAAGTCACAATCGTGTAGTTCCCTCTGGCCTCGGGGTTTTAAACAGGTTATCCACACTGTGCACAACGGTTAAGACTGTTAATCCTGATTACAAGAAATTGTTGGAGAGACAACCTTGTGGACAGCCGGCGGCGGTCCTCGGGCCCGGGACCGCCCGCCTCCTCGCTGTGGCAGTATTGGCGGGCCATCCACGAGCGAGTAGTCGAACAGGGGTCCCCGCGTGAAGTTCCAGGTCAACCGCGACGTCTTCAGCGATGCCGTCTCCTTCGCCGTGAAGCTCCTCCCGCAGCGCACGACCCTGCCGATCCTCAGCGGGGTGCTGATCGAGGCCGACGCCGACGGCCTCACGCTCTCGTCCTTCGACTACGAGGTCTCGGCCCAGACGAGCATCGCGGCCGAAGTCGACGAGCCCGGCACGATCCTCGTCTCGGGGCGCCTCCTCGCCGACATCGCGAACCGCCTGCCCAACGCTCCCGTGACGTTCTCGACCGACGAGAACCGCATCGCCGTGAGCTGCGGCTCCGCCAACTTCTCGCTGCTGAGCATGCCCGTCGAGGAGTACCCGACGCTGCCCACGGTCGGGGAGCGCTCGGGCGTCGTGCCCGGGGACGCCTTCTCGCTGGCCATCTCCCAGGTCGCCGTCGCCGCCTCCCGCGACGACGTGACCCCGGTCATCACCGGCGTGCAGCTCGAGGTCACCGAGAACGCCCTGTCGCTCGTGGCCACAGACCGCTACCGGGTGGCCGTCCGGGGCATCGAGTTCGACCCCGGCACCGCCGCCAGCACCGAGACGACCACGGCGCTCGTCCCGGCCCGCACCCTCCAGGAGGTCGGCAAGACCTTCGGCAGCGCCAGCACCGTGTCCGTGTCGATCACCGGCAGCGACGACCGCGAGCTGATCGCGTTCCAGGCCGGCGACAAGACCGTCACGTCGTTGCTGATCAAGGGCAACTTCCCCCCGGTCAAGCGTCTCTTCCCCGAGACCGTCGAGAACTTCGCGGTGATCAACACCGCCGAGCTCGTCGAGTCCATCCGCCGCGTCTCGCTCGTGCTCGAGCGCGAGGCGGCCCTCAGGTTCACGTTCACGATCGACGGCCTCACCCTCGAGGCGGTCGGCAGCGAACAAGCGCAGGCATCAGAGTCGATCGACGCGTTGTTGACGGGAGAGGACACGGTGGTCTCGTTGAAGCCCCAGTTCCTCCTCGACGGCCTCGGAGCCGTCCACTCCGAGTTCGTGCGGATCTCCTTCACCAAGACGGAGAACCCGAACAAGCCCGGTCCTGTGCTGATCACCAGTCAGTCCTCCAAGGACCAGGCGGGGGCTGACAGCTACCGCTACCTGCTGCAGCCCAACCTCCTCCTGCGCTGACAGCGCGACACGACGGAGGCGCCACGTTCGACGCCTCCACAGAACGAAGGATCCTCATGCACATCGGCCTCGTCGGTCTCGGCAAAATGGGCAACAACATGCGCGCTCGCCTGCGCAACGCAGGCATCGAGGTGACCGGCTACGACGCCAACCCGGCGGTCTCCGACGTCGCCGACCTGGGCGCCCTCGCCCAGGCGCTCCCGTCGCCTCGTCTCGTCTGGGTGATGGTCCCCCACGGCCAGATCACCGACGCCGTCATCAAGGACCTCGGCGAGGTCCTCGAGCCGGGCGACCTCGTCATCGACGGCGGCAACTCGAAGTGGCTCGACGACGAGGTCCACGCGACCCTCCTCGACGCCAAGGGCATCCGCTACATGGACGCCGGCGTCTCCGGCGGCGTGTGGGGCCTCGAGAACGGCTACGGCCTGATGGTCGGCGGCGACTCCGCCGACGTCGAGCGCGCGATGCCCGTCTTCGACGCGCTGCGCCCCGAGGGCCCCCGCGAGGAGGGCTTCAGCCACGCGGGCCCCGTCGGCGCCGGCCACTACGCGAAGATGGTCCACAACGGCATCGAGTACGCGATCATGCAGGCCTACGGCGAGGGCTACGAGCTCCTCGAGGCCAAGGGCCTCGTCGAGGACGTCCCCGCGGTCTTCAAGGCGTGGCAGCGCGGCACGGTCGTCCGTTCCTGGCTGCTCGAGCTCATGGTCCTCGCGCTCGACGCCGACCCCAAGCTCGACGCGCTCTCGGGCTACGTCGACGACAGCGGCGAGGGTCGCTGGACGCTCGAGGAGGGCATCGCCCACGCCGTGCCGATGCCGGCCCTGAGCGCGTCGATCTTCGCGCGCTTCGTGTCGCGCCAGGGCGAGGGCTCGCCCACCATGAAGGCCGTCGCCGCGCTGCGCAACCAGTTCGGCGGCCACGCGGTCAAGAAGGCCTAGTCGCCTCCGGCCCGCGTGCGAGTACTCCATCTGAGCCTGACCGACTTCCGGAACTACGCTTCCGCCGAAGTCGCACTCGCGCGCGGGCCCAACCTCTTCGTCGGCCGCAACGGCCAGGGCAAGACCAACCTGGTCGAGTCGCTCGGCTACCTCGCGACCCTCGGGTCGCACCGCGTCTCGTCCGACGCCGCGATGATCCGACAGGGCACCGACTCGGCGATCGTCCGCGCGCGCCTCGAGTCCGAGGGGCGCGAGCTCCTCGCCGAGGTGCAGATCAACCGCACCGGGGCCAACCGTGCCCAGGTCAACCGCAGCGCGATCAAGCCCCGCGAGCTGCCGCGCTACTTCACGAGCGTCCTGTTCGCTCCCGAGGACCTCGCGCTCGTCAGGGGCGAGCCGTCGGGCCGGCGCCGGTTCCTCGACGAGCTGCTCGTGACCCGGGCGCCCCGGTTCGCCGGGGTCCAGGCGGACTACGACCGGGTGCTCCGGCAGCGGAACACGCTCCTCAAGTCAGCCCGCGCCTCCGGCGTCAAGGCAGGTCAGCTCGGCACCCTCGACATCTGGGACGAGCGCCTCGTAGCTCTGGGCACGGAGATCGTCGTCGCGCGCGAGAGGCTCGTCGCCGATCTCGCCCCCGAGGTGGCTCGGTCGTACGCCGCCGTCGCGGGCGAGGACCACGCGGCACGGCTCTCGACCGTCCTGAGCATCCGCGGCGCGACGGTCGACGACGACGCCCCCGCACCGGAGGCGCCCACCGAGCAGGTAGCGCCGGCCGAGGTCGCCGACGTGTTCCGCGAGGCGCTCGCCCGGGTCCGGCCCAGCGAGCTCGACCGAGGGCTCACCCTCGTCGGGCCGCACCGCGACGACCTCTTCCTCTCGCTCAACGGCCTCCCCGCCCGCGGCTACGCGAGCCACGGCGAGTCCTGGTCGTTCGCCCTCGCCCTGAAGCTCGCGTCGGCGGCGGTCGTCCGCGCCGAGGCGAGCACGGGCGACCCCGTCATCGTGCTCGACGACGTCTTCGCCGAGCTCGACGGGTCCCGCCGCGAGCGTCTGGCCGACGCCGTGGCCGACTACGAGCAGGTGCTCATCACCGCGGCGGTCGAGGAGGACGTGCCCGACCGGCTGGCCGCGCACACCGTGCGCATCTCCGCGGGCACCATCGTCGAGGAGGCAGACACGACAGAGGTCACGGCCGCGACCGTGACCGCGGACACGGCGGCACCAGCCGACGCCGCGGGCGCGACCGCGGACCCGTCGTGAACGCCGACGACGACGACCCGACCCCGCGCCCTGCGGAGGAGGCGCCCTCCTCGACGACGGGACCGCCGCCTCCTGCGCCCCCGGAGCCGCTGCCGGACGACGAGGCGCAGCGCGTCTACCTGAGGTTCCGCCGCGTCTTCGGCGACCCGAACGGACGTTCGCGCGACGGGAGGCGTCGCAAGGCCATCAAGCTCGGCTCGCCGAGCCAGCCCTTCGGCACGGGACGTGAGCCCCGGGGCATCGCAGACGTGCTCGCGAGCGTCACGTCCGAGCTGGGCTGGAAGTCGCCCCTGGCGCAGTCCGACCTCATGGCCGCGTGGCCCGACATGGTCGGCGACGAGCTGTCGGCGCACTCGCACCCGGTGTCCATCGACGACGGCACCCTGACCGTGCAGTGCGACTCGACGGCGTGGGCGACGCAGCTCCGGCTGATGCGCGGGACGGTGACGACGACCATCGTCCAGCGGTACCCCGACGCCGGCATCCAGTCGGTGCGTTTCCTGGCACCCAACGCCCCGTCCTGGAAACGCGGCCCCAGATCGGTCCCAGGGCGTGGCCCTCGCGATACCTACGGCTAGGGAGGGTGAATCGTCCACCCGGCTCGGGAAAATCCCTCTGAGGGCGGAATCTGCCCCGTGGGGGACAGGCCTGCGGTAGACTCACAAGGTCGTCCGCGAGCCGTCCTCAGCGAGGTCGCGGCCGGGCGACGACCCTCGTCCCAGACGCCAGGAGCCCCCGCGAACATGACACCGAACCCCGCCGACGCCCAGCCCGACGACTCCTACGGCGCCAGCGCGATCCAGGTGCTCGAGGGTCTGGAGGCGGTGCGCAAGCGACCGGGCATGTACATCGGCTCGACGGGCCCGCGTGGTCTGCACCACCTGGTCTACGAGATCGTCGACAACTCGGTCGACGAGGCCCTGGCCGGCTGGTGCGACCACATCGAGATCACCATGCGCGAAGACGGCGGCGTCCGCGTCGTCGACAACGGCCGGGGAATCCCCGTCGACGTCCACCCCGTCGAGGGCCGGTCGACCGTCGAGGTCGTCCTCACGGTCCTGCACGCCGGCGGCAAGTTCGGCGGCGGCGGCTACGCGGTCTCCGGCGGCCTGCACGGCGTCGGCAGCTCGGTCGTGAACGCGCTCTCGAGCGAGCTCGACGTCGAGGTCCGTCGACAGGGCAACGTCTACCGCCAGAGCTTCACCGACGGCGTCCCCGTCGCGCCGCTCGCCAAGGGCGAGGAGGACGACACCACCGGCACGACGATCACCTTCTGGCCCAACGCCGAGATCTTCGAGACGGTCGAGTTCGACTACGAGACGCTCCGCACCCGGTTCCAGCAGATGGCGTTCCTCAACAAGGGCCTGCGGATCGAGCTCAGCGACGAGCGCCCGCAGCCCGACGACGCCGAGCCCCGTCACGACGTCTTCCACTACGAGAAGGGCCTGGTCGACTACGTCCAGTACCTGAACGCGGTCAAGAAGGTCGAGACGGTGCACGACGACATCCTCGCCTTCGAGCAGGAGGACACCGAGAAGAAGATCTCGCTCGAGGTCGCGATGCAGTGGAACACCTCGTACCAGGAGAGCGTCCACACCTACGCCAACACGATCAACACCCACGAGGGCGGCACCCACGAAGAGGGCTTCCGGGCGGCCCTCACGACGCTCATCAACCGGTACGCGCGCGAGAAGAACCTGCTCAAGGAGAAGGACGACAACCTCACGGGCGACGACGTCCGCGAGGGCCTGACGGCCGTCATCTCGATCAAGCTCGGCGAGCCGCAGTTCGAGGGCCAGACCAAGACCAAGCTCGGCAACACCGAGGCGAAGTCGTTCGTGCAGAAGGTCACCTTCGACCAGATCACCGACTGGTTCGACCGCAACCCCAAGCAGGCCGCCGAGATCGTCCGCAAGGGCATCCTGGCCGGGCAGGCGCGCATGGCCGCCCGCAAGGCGCGCGAGCAGACGCGGCGCAAGGGCGTGCTCGAGTCGAACGGCATGCCCGGCAAGCTCAAGGACTGCCAGAGCAAAGATCCTTCGCGCAGCGAGATCTTCATCGTCGAGGGCGACTCGGCGGGCGGCTCGGCCGTCCAGGGCCGCAACCCCGAGACGCAGGCGATCCTGCCCCTCCGCGGCAAGATCCTCAACGTCGAGAAGGCGCGGCTCGACCGCGCACTCGGCAACAACGAGGTCCAGGCGATGATCAAGGCGTTCGGCGCCGACATCGGCGAGGACTTCGACCCCGACAAGGCCAGGTACCACAAGATCGTGCTGATGGCCGACGCCGACGTCGACGGCCAGCACATCACGACCCTGCTGCTGACGCTGCTGTTCCGCTACATGCGTCCGCTGATCGACCTCGGCTACGTCTACCTCGCGCAGCCGCCGCTCTACAAGCTCAAGTGGAGCAACGCCGCGCACGAGTACGTCTACAGCGACGCCGAGCGCGACGCCGTCCTCGTCTCGGGCAAGGCCGCCGGCAAGCGGATCCCCAAGGAGAACGCGATCCAGCGCTACAAGGGCCTCGGCGAGATGGACTACAAGGAGCTGTGGGAGACCACCATGGACCCCGACACGCGCACCCTCTTGCAGGTGACCCTGGAGGACGCCGCGGCGGCTGACACGATCTTCGACACGCTCATGGGCGAGAACGTCGAGTCGCGACGCAACTTCATCCAGCAGAACGCGAAAGACGTCCGCTTCCTCGACATCTGACGCGTGCGCCGGCTGAGCCGGAGCACGCCCGCGCCCCGCGGAGGACACCGGGGCAGACCACGACAGACGGAGAATCATGGCCGACGAGCCGAACGACACCCCCGAGGGCACCGACGCCGAGGGCACCACCGCGTTCCCCGCGGCGATCAAGCGCGACAGCATCGAGCAGGTCGACCTGCAGCTCGAGATGCAGCGCTCGTACCTCGACTACGCGATGAGCGTCATCGTCGGCCGTGCGCTGCCCGAGGTGCGCGACGGCCTCAAGCCCGTCCACCGTCGCGTGATCTACGCGATGTACGACGGCGGCTACCGTCCCGACCGCGCGTTCTCGAAGTGCTCGCGCGTCGTCGGCGACGTGATGGGCCAGTTCCACCCGCACGGCGACACGGCGATCTACGACGCGCTCGTCCGGCTGGTCCAGCCGTGGAGCCTCCGCTACCCGCTCGCGCTCGGCCAGGGCAACTTCGGCTCGCCCGGCAACGACGGAGCCGCCGCCCCCCGGTACACCGAGACGAAGATGGCCCCGCTCGCGCTCGAGATGGTCCGCGACATCGACGAGGACACCGTCGACTTCCAGGACAACTACGACGGCCGCACGCAGGAGCCGGCCATCCTGCCGGCACGCTTCCCGAACCTCCTCGTCAACGGCTCGGTCGGCATCGCCGTCGGCATGGCGACGAACATCCCGCCGCACAACCTCCGCGAGGTCGCCGAGGGCGCGCAGTGGTCGCTCGCCCACCCCGAGGCCTCCCGCGAAGAGCTGCTCGAAGCGCTGATGGAGCGCATCAAGGGGCCCGACTTCCCCACCGGCGCGCAGATCTTGGGCGTCCGCGGCATCCAGGACGCCTACCGCACGGGCCGCGGCTCGATCACCATGCGGGCCGTCGTGAACGTCGAGGAGATCCAGGGCCGCACCTGCCTCGTCGTCACCGAGCTGCCCTACCAGGTCAACCCCGACAACCTCGCGATCAAGATCGCCGAGCTCGTCAAGGACGGCCGCATCGGCGGCATCGCCGACATCCGCGACGAGACCTCGGGCCGTACCGGCCAGCGTCTCGTCATCGTCCTGAAGCGCGACGCCGTCGCGAAGGTCGTCCTCAACAACCTGTACAAGCACACGTCCCTCCAGGAGAACTTCGGCGCCAACATGCTGGCCATCGTCGACGGCGTGCCCCGCACGCTGGCGCTCGACGGCTTCATCTCCGCCTGGGTGGCGCACCAGATCGACGTCATCGTCCGGCGCACCCAGTTCCGCCTGCGCAAGGCCGAGGCGGACGCCCACATCCTCCGCGGCTACCTCAAGGCGCTCGACGCCCTCGACGAGGTCATCGCGCTCATCCGCCGCTCGCCCACGGTCGAGGAGGCGCGCGCCGGCCTCATGGACCTGCTGGACGTCGACGAGGTCCAGGCCTCCGCGATCCTCAACCTCCAGCTGCGCCGCCTGGCCGCCCTCGAGCGCCAGAAGATCCAGGACGACGCGGACAAGCTCGAGCGCGAGATCGCCGACTACAAGGACATCCTCGCCAAGCCCGAGCGCCAGCGCACGATCGTCAGCGACGAGCTGCGCGAGATCACCGACAAGTTCGGCGACGACCGGCGCACCGAGATCATGCTCGGCTTCGACGGCGACATGAGCGTCGAGGACCTGATCCCCGAGGAGGAGATGGTCGTCACCATCACCCGCGGCGGCTACGTGAAGCGCACCCGCAGCGACAACTACCGCAGCCAGCACCGCGGCGGCAAGGGCGTCCGCGGCGCGCAGCTGCGGGCCGACGACGTCGTCGACCACTTCTTCGTGACGACGACGCACCACTGGCTGCTCTTCCTCACCGACAAGGGACGCGTCTACCGGGCCAAGACCTACGAGCTGCAGGAGGCGGGACGCGACGCCAAGGGACAGCACGTCGCGAACCTCCTCGCCATGCAGCCGGACGAGTCGATCTCGCAGGTGCTCGACATCCGCGACTACGAGGTCGCCCAGTACCTCGTGCTCGCGACCCGCGACGGCCTCATCAAGAAGACGGCCCTGACCGAGTACGACACGAACCGCACCGGCGGCATCATCGCCATCAACCTCCGCGACGACGACGAGCTCGTCTCGGCGCTGCTCGTCGACGAGAGCGACGACCTGCTGCTCGTCTCGCGCCACGGCATGTCGCTGCGCTTCACGGCCACCAACGACTCGCTGCGCCCGATGGGCCGCTCCACGTCCGGCGTGAAGGGGATGACCTTCCGCGAGGGCGACACGCTGCTCTCCGCCTCCGTGGCCGACGACACGGGCTACGTCTTCGTCGTGACCGAGGGCGGCTACGCCAAGCGCACCGGCGCGGACCAGTACCGCGTGCAGAACCGCGGCGGACTCGGCATCAAGGTCGCCAAGCTCGCCGAGGCCCGGGGCGACCTGGCCGGCGCCCTGATCGTCGGCGACGACGACGAGGTGCTCGTCGTGCTCTCGAGCGGCAAGGTGGTACGTTCTGCCGTGGCCGAGGTACCGGCGAAGGGACGTGACACCATGGGTGTCGTCTTCGCGCGGTTCGCCGCCGACGACCGCATCATCGCACTGGCGCGCAACACCGAGCGCAACCTCGTGGCACCGTCCGACGAGGCCGTCATCGACGCCGTCGGCGACAACGACGCCGTGCCCGCAGTCAGCCCCG
>Ga0265797_10007652_pt1 | contig 14655 bp, 8 predicted proteins | sample P2T30metagenome_FD_192433 | JGI IMG/M metagenome (GOLD analysis project Ga0265797, IMG submission 192433) | Plant litter microbial communities from East Loma Ridge, Irvine, California - P2 T30 | ecosystem: Environmental > Terrestrial > Plant litter > Unclassified | place: USA: California... | reverse complement strand
GCAACGATGATCGCAATAGCGAAATAATCGTTGAAATTGGTGTGCACGAGGTCCGTGCAAGCTAAGGGGATCGTTACACCGAGATAATCGCTATAACGGTGCTCGTTACAACGAGGTTTGACTGTAGTGCATTACATACAGGCAGGCAGAGGATGAGATGGTCTCTCTTCGTCGATTCGAAATAATGCATGAGCCGAACATGCGACTTGCATCGGCCTTCCATGTTCGCAAAGGCAAGGCTGAAATACGCCCTGTATGCAATCATGACGGATAGCAACTTGTTGAACATGTAAGCAAGACGGCCTTTTACTATTCGTGCACCTATTACATTCTGCAGATATGTTGACAACACGCCCTATCGCTTGGCGAGATGTACACGCGCTCATATATGATGTACTCACGCTCCTCTGAGCGAGAACAGTTGAAACAACCGAACCGACAAGACACGACCAAATACCATCATGGAAGCCACTAACCTCGTCCACCGCGTCGACAACATCAAAGGCCACTGGCAGCCGGAGCATCTCATGACAGTGGACTCTTCCCACACCCTGAAACTCGCTAAAATCCAAGGATCTTTCATCTGGCACAGTCATCCGGCCACAGACGAGGTCTTTTATTGTGTCTCCGGTGGTCCAATGAGACTCGAACTCTGTACCAAAGCGACTTCGCCGGAGCACGCCGAAGAACTCGGCCCAGATCAAAATGTCGAGCTCAGAGTCGGCGAGATCTTCAAGGTGCCTCGAGGCGTGCAACACCGTCCTGTTGCGGACGTTGAGACGGGGATCATGATGCTGGAGAAAGTTGGAACTGTGAATACGGGTGATAGGGAGGGGCATGAGCTGACGACCGAGTTGAAGGGGAATGAAGTCTAGTCTATCTGGGGTGGAGAAGTAAGCGGAGAGCATTGATCTTTTTTCCAGGTGTTGTAGGTGGCGAGTTGGCATAAGTTGGCTTCTGTCATCGCATCAATGCGATGTGAGATGTTCAAGTGCACCGTCCAGTCTCTCTTATCGGAGCTCGCCTCATGGTTGGTGACGCGAGAAGTTTTCAGACTCTCTTCAATAATTGGTCATATGCATTGTTTCCTTTTCATCCTCTGCCTCTATCTGGGTCGTCTATAGAGGAAAGTTCAAGCGGCTCAACTTTTACTCGATGCCATTACCCGGCGAGGCAAAGCTCGGACCTCTTGTCAATCTATGGTGAAGCCATGCCTTATCGTGCATGTGGTTGGAGAATCCAGACCCCTTCTGCGTTTTTCTTTTCACAGCATTTTGCACCCCTGCAATGTATGACAGTGGTCCCTAGTATATTTACTGTCAATACTTCCACAAGACTTGCTCGTGATCTGGTCGAGGCCGCGTGACCAACAGCATCATTGACACTCATCCAGGGCAACCGGAAGCTGATCCGCAAGTGGGGAGGGACCGTTGCCAACCCAAATCACCATCTCGCAAAGACTATAAAGTTTTGCCGGACTGAGCATCCTTGCAGTTGGACATCATCATTGTCATCAGCTCCACAACCACAATGACATCCATCGAACGGCGCCCATCCTCCAACAAGGGCTCCGACTCCTTTGACCGCTGGCGAGGTCAGTCGCCAACCGGATCGCAACGGCGAAAGCTATCTTTCCAACCGGGTGCCAACTGGGAACCGGCCATTGCCCAAGAAGAAGAACCTCCGGCTCAGGCATTCGCAACCAGCAAAAGCAAGCGAATCGTCCAGGTAGCTGTTGCTGTCCTGTATTGCTTGTTCGCTGCTGGAGTTGTCTTTGGCTATGCCGCCTTAAAGCCAGTCTTGGTCGATGTGGGCGTCTACAAAGACAAATGTACCGAAGATGAACTTCGAGCGGGTGTGTGGGTATGCTACGAGCAGGAGGTACGACTGAACCTGATGTTCACCGTCGCTGCCGTGAGCACCAACATGTGTGCTTTGCCTGTCGGAACTATCTTGGACAGATATGGACCTCGAATTGCAAGCTTGGTCGGCGTCTTCTTCCTGACTCTTGGCGCACTACTCATGGCTTTTGCCAATGATCTTCCCTTTGACGGATACATCCCAGGCTATCTCTTCCTTGCACTTGGCGGACCTTTCATCTTCATTCCTTCTTTCCAACTGAGCAACACTTTCCCGAAGCACTCGGGTTTGATCTTGGCTCTCTTGACTGGTGCTTTCGACACCAGCAGTGCAATACTTCTGGGCTACCGCCTCATATACCAGGGAACAGACGGTGCGTTCAGCCCAAAGAAGTTCTTTTTGCTTTACCTCATCGTCCCGGTCTTGATCTTGCTGGCCCAGCTTTTTATTATGCCAAGTCAGTCTTACAAGACTCTCGGCGAGACGGTCGAACAAGTCGAAAGCAATGGCTCTGCCAACAATACTAGCCCAACTCATGAGGGCATTGGTGCCAATGGCGTGGAGGAAGAAACTTCTTTGCTGGGCAACAAGAACGCAGAAACTCAGGCCCAAGCCGAACAAGAGAAAGCTGCTAGGTCAGGGGTGTACGGCGCCTTGCACGGAAAGACAGCCGCTCAACAGATCGCCTCACCATGGTTTGTACTCATCACCTTGTTTACCGTAATCCAAATGCTGCGGATCAACTACTTCGTCGCCACAATCCGCACCCAATACACCGAGATGCTGCAGTCACCCTCCCGCGCGGTGCAAGTGAACGAATTCTTTGACGTTGCTCTACCACTAGGCGGTGTCATCGCCGTGCCTTTCATTGGACTGGTCCTCGATCACACCAGCACTACCTTCGTCTTGGGACTGCTCGTCACCATGGCCACCACCATCGGAGTCCTCGGCGTCATACCTCAAATGTGGGCTGCGTACGCCAACATCTGTCTCTTCGTCATCTACCGACCGTTGTACTACACCGCGGTATCCGACTACAGCGCCAAAGTCTTCGGCTTCGCCACTTTCGGTAAAGTCTACGGTCTGGTAATCTGCCTCGCCGGAGTGCTCAACTTCTTCCAAGCGGGTCTGGACGCTCTGACGCACAAGGCTTTCGGCAACGACCCTATTCCCGTCAATGTTCTTTTGTTGGGATCGGCTTTGGTCGTTGGTATCGCGCTCGTGGGCTACGTCTGGCGTAAGAGCTACACTATGCACAGGGAGAAGCTCGAGGAGGAGGCGGAAAATGCGCGCGAGACTCTCATGCCGGACGCGGACGTGGAGAACACTGAACGACCCCACGGTCATGAAACTTATGGCACGGCTTGAGAATGTAGATATATTACATGTACATCAAAGTGTACTCACGATAAGTGTACTCATGTAGTTGCGATCTCTGGTTCTACCTGATGCTACATCGAGCGAAGATAGCCGTCGATACCGAATGCTGACTGGCGTTCTGAAGCTCTCACATGCCAACTGGTAGTTATCCGCACAGGAACACCCAAGCTGCTGAGCTACTACTTCCTTGAGGAGTCGATCTCCGTGGACTATTCCGATCTGAGAGCAAGTATCGGCGGACGTGTACAAAAAATTCCTTCACCGAGACTAGACCACTGAGATACTGCCTTCTAGAACAGGTGATCTCCCTAGATAGGTCCATTCGTTGAGCATATAACAACGGACATTTGTGCTGACTTTTTGTTCGAACAGTGCCCAAGATATGAAGTGGTTCGGCCTTGCTTGAGTCAGCCCTTGGAGATTTGCTGGCTGCGATGAGTTGATGCGCAAGCTGTTAGATAACGTGGTATTCGGTCCGTGACTGGGATGCTGATAGCCGATCGCTCAATGCTAATGTCCAGACTACCATTGTGAATGTACTAAGGTGCGAGCCCTTAGAGATCGCGCCGAGGTCAACGCCTTTTAGTGGCGCTGATCTGTGTCAAATTTAAAGATATGATTCCTGATGCCCGCTGCTTGTTATGAGCAACCACCGTTAACGAGTGTCAACTCGCTACATCCCCAATGGTCTAGTGGCTATGATTTCCGCTTGTCATGTAATAATTCCCTGTTGAGGAGCATCTTAGACATGACAGTTCTTCAAGTTCAAAGTCTTCCGGTGTTGGCTAACCAACATCGACTCACCTTTTTGTAGGAAATCATCACTTGAAACCGGTGAGAGATTGTTCTCTAAGGCGACGTCGCCGCGGACTTTCATCACGCAGGCGCCTTAGCCGATTGATCGTTGGAATACACATGATGCATCGTCATCGGCATAACCAGAACCCATATCTTTCCACAGCCCGACCTCATCTCCACCACATCAGGACCGGCCCGGAATGTCTCTCAAAGGCACCGCATGTCCATACGGATCCTGAGGGTCACACCGCCCAGACTGACGATAGCCATCATCACCAATCCACTGCTGCTGCTTCCGCTCTTTTTTCCCCCCATGCCTTCGAGACCACCACCAAGCCGTTCCGCGGATGCCAAAGTATAGAACCGCAACGGCCAAGATGACAACGACGTACCGAGGGTTGTACGACGAGTTTCCTGCGAAATTGAACCCTAGCCCGCCATTTATCAGGCCAGCTAGAAAAATCGCGGGCCCAAGATAGCGATGGATCTTGGAGAATTTGGTCGGGGATTTGGTCTGCTTCCAGGTGCGGTGATGTAAAAGACCCAGGCCGAGCTGGATCAGCAGGAAGATGAAGACTAGGAGGCCGATGATTTGGTGGGCTGAAGCGAAGGACTTGGACTTTGTTCGGGGGTTTTTGTCAGTTCCGAGCGAATTTTCGCTTGCCAGGCTGGGTTCGACATACCTTGTTGTATTGTGTTGATAGATAGACACCCAGCCCGAATCCAGCCGTGATCATTACAACGGCTAGGATTTGCACGATGCCGTGCCATAATGCTTTTTGCAAGACTTTCACCACCAGCGAGCCTAGGGGGAATAGGAGTACGAAAGCGGCAATCATGACCAGCGCATGCGCCGCCGGTGCGGTACTACTGTCCGCAGTCATGTTTTTAGCGCCGCTCGCATCACGGAGTTCGTAGGTGCCATTTTTGCTATTGGGCGGTGGCACGGCTCCTTCTTCCGAGGATGTCGCGGCGCTCATGTTCATGGTGAAGTGGCCGTAGAAATCGTGGCGGCGCATAGAAGCTGTGAGCGACGAGGAGCGCATGTCTTTGCTCGGTCCAACGGCGAAGATGAATGGTGCTGCAGTGTCTGTGAGGTCCAGATTCACACCGCCGGACAACCATGACGTGCAATTTCTGCAAACGGCATCGGCACGCAGCCTTCCATCGCTGCCAATGGTATTGCTCCCGTTGAGTTCCGAAGGCCAGATTTGCTGTAGGTTCACATCCTTGGCGTATGATGGTTCAGAGTGGCGGGTAGCTATGCGTGGGCTGACAGTCACACCTGTACCATTCTCGCTGGCATACGCGGCAAAGATCAAAGCATCTTTCATCTCAGATCCAATGCCAACGGCAGCCCAGGACTGTCCGGCTGGGGCCTCCAGATGAAAGTATAGATCGCCTGTCGCCTCCACGGCATTGAGGGCGAAGACGAAAGTCTGGTCTGTGGAGGAAGAGCGGAAAACGAATGTTGCAGCGTCAGAAGAATTGGAGGCGCCGATTGCCTGGACTGCGAAATGAGCTGCAGCAGAAAGAACATGTTTCAATCCCATGATCGTGAGTGAACCGCCAGGGTTACGAAAACACAGACTGTACAGGGGCAGACAAGAAGGTAGGAACTTGGGAAAGAGATGGATCTGTGAGCAGAAGTCTTGTTAAAAACAGAAGCCAATCTTTGAAATAGAAACCGACATTGTGTCTTGTCATGCGATTTAGCGCCCTTACAAACGTCGCGATCTCATCCTGGTAGCGTGACATCTATTGTTAGTGGGCGGTATGTCTGTCGTGAGAAGGGGCTGGCGCTTAGAAGTCCATATACGGGGCCTCTGATAGGATGCCAGATTGATACATGTAATGCAAACATGCACTATATTCGTTGACACGCGGCCAAAATTTCAATGGCAACCTTAGAGTGAGCGCTTGAAATGGTCAGTAGCTCCTTGCAAATCGCTGTATAATATATACACCAGCATTCCTGAACGGCTGCGTGGCACTGGATTGCCAGGCTTTCGTCGGTGCTGCGTCTTCTCAGCATTGTCGACGCAATTTCCTCTAGATATTTACTAAGCATCCCGGCCGGCATTAGACACCAATACAGTGCCTAGGGCGTTCTTCCGTTTAGCTCGTCGTTCGCCGTCGTTCGCCGGGAAGTCGGCATCGCTCATGTCGCGCGGAGCGTATGTCGATCACTCGTGCCGTACATGCCAGTAGACCACTCAGGCAAAACATGCGTGACAAGTCTGCAACGGACGCTCGCTTGTTCATGCGCTGTCCGCTGTGTCCCTCCGACGTCAAGGAGCTTTACCCTTGAGAACTCAAGTCCATTCTTACGATGGCACTCTTGAACTGCCAAGTTTTCCACCGTCTTGCACAGATCGCAGTGTTCATCCCACTTTGCCCTCAATCAGCTTCTTTCCATGCGCGCGAACAACGCCGTCCAGGATACCACGAATCTGGCTGCAACCATCGAGACCGACGGATATCATAGATTCCAGCCTCGCCATGTGCACCTTTGTCTCGAGAATCAGACTGCAAATTCTGTCGTCGCTCCCGCTGCTAGCGATGGTCAAAAATGGAAGCTCTTGCTCCTCCAATCCATTCAAATCCAGCAATGGGTCCGCCTCCTCTTCCTTGTCTGCGTAGCTGGCGGTAGTAGCTACGGTAGTTGCTGAGATGTAGTCTGTCATGGGGATACCAGCATCCACAAGAGCGAGAGTAGCGGCATTTAAGCAGGCAGCGAGAAGCGATCCATCTTGTGAGAGAATGTGAAGGTTGAGGGTTATGGTGCTGTGCGGGTAGAGGTGTGTGAGGAGCGTGCTCTCGAAGGCAGACGCGATTGTGTGTTGCATCTCGCTAGTACGTCTATGAAATTGTCAGCAAGTCATTCTGGCGAGACAAGGACATATCATCGCATACTTGTCACCTCGCGCCCTCTTCTTCCTGTCCATGCCAGAAAAGCCGGCGAAGTTGACCTCTACTTCAATGCGCGCCTTGTCTTGCTGCGACCTTCCACCGCCGCCACTCTTCTGTTCCTGTGGCCCGGCGACGGTGCATATGATCTTGGTGTTGCCCATTTCGAAGTAGCTGGATCCGTCTGCTGCTGCTTGCGTGCTCATCTGAGCTTGGAGACGGCGCAATTCGTTCCATCGGCGGCCGTCCAAGCGCAGATGCGCCAATATGTAGGTTGAGGTATCGAGCGGCATCGTATTCGTGCAGTGGTATCCTGCGATCTCACTGCAATGCTTTCCCTGTTTGTCAGTGACCGCCGCTTCGAATGCGACAAATTTCAAGAAGCGAGCTTCACTTTCTCGCTGGCGTCACAAGCAAAGTGGGGGACATCGCGTTGCTGCCTGCCTCCACCCTGGAAGCAACCATTCACTTCAGATGTACTAAGCAACGTCACCTCTTGACTTTTTGTTTGCTTTAGGCCAAAGACGCGTCACAAACAACCCGTCACTCAGGTCTATCCATAAAACATGCAACATGGCGGCCCGTACACTGGGTATTTCAGATCAACGCCGCCTTACACTCGAAGAACGCGTCAATATCGCGGAGGGTGAGGACTCAGGAGAAGACCTCGACATCATTCCAGGCCAAGACCAGAACGTCAGCTTCGACGAATACATGAACGCTATCGGCATGGACAACCGCGACATTGTCCAGGTAAGTTCTGATGATGGCGAAGGCGTGTCCTCTGGCCGCAAGCGCAAAGCCAAAGGCGAGAGAGTGGCTTTCACCGATGATGAGGATAGCGATGCAGCCTTCAAGAGCTTTCAACAGCGCAAGACAGTAAAACGCAAACAGGAAGCTGCTCAGCGGGCAAAGACGAAGAAGAGAGCGAACAAGAATTCCATGGTAGGCAAGAGGCAAAAGACCGTACTTGATCCAAAGAAACGCCAGGAAAGACACTACGGCGACCCATCTGACGACGATGAGGCTCTTATGGAGAGCACTCTTCCGGAGTATCTGCACAGTCGTCGTGTCGCGATGTCCCTCAAACGCGATGAACTAGGCGATGCTGGACTGCAATTCCCACCCGATTACGAGGATGTCGAGTTTTCGGACGACGAACGCCTTGAGTCGCTCAAGGAGCGACCCGCCATATCCGAACACATGCAGCCCCGCGCTCTGTATGAGGATATTGAACTGCCTGCTTCATGCGGTTCCATACCGGCTCCCATTGCTCAGTTCTTACGTCCATATCAAGTCGAAGGCGTTGCGTTCCTGCATGAGCTTTTCGTCTATCAGAGAGGTGGTATCCTTGCCGATGACATGGGTCTTGGCAAAACGATCCAGGTCATCGCTTTTTTGACGGTTGCTTTCTGTAAGACAGCCGATGAGCGTGACAACAAGCGGATGCGCAAGATGCGGCGCCAGCACGATGACAAGTGGTACCCGCGTGTCTTGCTTGTAGTACCAGGTACTCTCGTGGCGAATTGGAAGAACGAGCTCGACAAATGGGGGTGGTGGCATGTTGACACTTGCCACCAAAAGACGATTGATTCTGCCATAGAGGTTGCGGCCAGCGGGAGGCTCGAAATCATGATCACCACTTACGACACCTACCGCAATCATGCTAGTGCCATCAACACCGTTCGTTGGGACTGCGTCATCGCCGACGAGTGCCACAAAATCAAGGAGCGCACCTCAGAGACTACCAAGTCAATGAACAACATCAACGCACTTTGCCGCATAGGCCTTACAGGTACAGCCATTCAAAACAAGTACGAAGAGCTATGGACCCTCTTGAACTGGACCAACCCTGGAGCGTTCGGTCACTTGTCTAGCTGGAAATCTTCTGTTGCAATTCCTCTCAAACTTGGACAAAGTCACGACGCAACGTACGCTCAACTGAAGACGGCACGCGAGGTCGCGCAAAAGCTGGTCAACAACTTGCTCCCAAGCTTTCTACTTCGCCGGTCAAAGTCACTGATAGCCGACCAATTGCCCAACAAGAGCGACAAAGTGGTCTTCTGCCCTTTGAGCGAAACGCAAGAACTTGCATACAACAACTTCTGCGATACCGAAATGTTGCAGATCATTCGGTACGCTCATGACCCATGCTCTTGCAACTCTGGAAAGAAACAAGGCTGGTGCTGTCACACACACGTCGACGGAATCAAATGGCAAAATTTTGTCTTCCCGGCTCTCCATGTATTCCAAAAAATCGCCAACCATCTAGCGCTGCTACTTCCGCAAAGCCCGGACGGAGGAGAGAAACATGAGAGAGAGCTCGACATGCTGAAAATGGCCACGCCTGACTCATGGCAGGAGCTTTACAACAACCGCGAGAACATCATCCACTATACTAACCCTCAATTCTGTGGCAAATGGCGCATTCTCAAAAAATTGCTGAAGCTTTGGCACGCCGATGGGGACAAAGTGCTTATTTTCAGCTACTCTGTTCGTCTTCTTAACATGCTCGACATGCTTTTCAAAATGACTACGACGTACAACGTCTCCTCTCTTTCTGGAAAGACTCCCAACGACGAACGCCAGGCAAGTTGATCAGACCATTCAATTAGCACCGTTCCCTTGAGAGACCATGCTCGATAAAGCTGACCATCCATCACAGACGATGGTCGACGAATTCAATTCCAACCCAAGCGCGTTCGTTTTCCTCATCTCAACAAAGGCCGGTGGTCTCGGCCTGAACATCACTTCCGCGAACAAAGTCGTCATTGTGGACCCGAACTGGAATCCGGCATATGATCTTCAAGCCCAAGATCGCGCCTACCGCCTGGGTCAGACCCGCGACGTTGAGGTGTTCCGGCTCATCTCAGCTGGTACGATCGAAGAAATTGTGTATGCGCGTCAAGTCTACAAGCAGCAACAAGCGAACATCGGCTACAACGCTTCCGTGGAGCGTCGATACTTCAAGGGCGTGCAGGACCAGAAAGATCTAAAGGGCGAGATCTTTGGTCTGGCTAATCTCTTTGCGCCAACCAACAGTGAAGAGATCAAGCTTCGCGACATCTTCAACAAGACCAACATCGCCGAATCTCGTGCAGGAGTTGAAATTGCCGGTCTTAATCTTGAGGCCTCACGCAGTGTGGATGATGACGAAGAGCACGAATGGAACGAAGAGACCGCTATCTCTCAGCTTGCGCAAGAGATTATCGACGAGCCAGGCACCCGCCGCAAGAAGGCAGGGGAAGGCATCAAGAAACCGGATGGAGTGATGGCCATTCTCGCAGGTGCAGGTGTGAAGTACACACACGAAAACGCAGAAGTCATCGGCACCAGCAAAGTCGAGACCAGAATCTCTTCTCGCGCAGCAAAAGCTGGCGGAGATGCGGACTGGAACCGCGAGCGTGCTTTCGTGCCCAGCCAGCCTTCACAGAATGACGGTGGCACTGGCTCGATGCAACCACACGCGAGACCGGGGAATTCTGAAGACGAGGGGAGCCCTGAGGAGGAAGACCGTATCCGCTACAAGTACAAGCCTACAGAGGCTGTGCGCAAGCGTCAGTTCTGTTCCATGGCGAAGTCTCTTGGATTCGACAACGTCAGTGATTTCGCCCTTGTGGTCGAAGGCTGGACGCAAGAGCAACGTCGAACCGCTCTTGACCGCTTCTATGCAAGCAGAAGGGCCGCATTAGCCAAATCATGATGGATGGATGGACGGTGGAGTTTTAAGCGCGTTATTCTGTTATGGTGAGATGAAGCCTGGAGTTGCTTGATTCAGTGTTTACTGTATGAGATACCCAAGTCTTTGTTCCGCGCCCTATGCATTACATATTCGTCATTGATTCCATTTAAACCCCGCACACTTTTGCCAACCGGCAAAAGCCTAATTTTGCAACGTGTGGACTTCAATGACTCCTTGTATCTTTTGTATCACCAAAAACCTTACGTACAGAGTTTCATGCTGGCGAGCTTATGGAATATACTACAACTTTCATACAGTTCACACCTCCGGACAGCATCATAACGTCGATCTCGATACCAAATACAACGAGCACGCAAGCTTACCAATACGTTATGACCGCTAAAGAGTTGTCTTACGCAACCAACGGAGGAGCTCCTGAGATATCAACGGACACGGCGGGACTACTGCCCGGAGCGACCTTTAGGACTGCACCTGCAGATGGCGAATCCGAAGACGATCCTTCTCACATCAGCACAACATCGCAAACCGGACCAAACGTAAATTCTAAACCCACGACTATCACTCTGCATGCATCGCGTAATCTCAAAGCCACAGGACTGGTGCCTGCAATCCACGACCTCATAAACGAGGCTTTCGAAATCTCCCACAGCACATTCCCGAGCGTGCAAAAGCGTTTGAACTCGCACGACCACCTTATACAGAGCCTTTCTGGACCCGAAACTTTCACCTACGTGGTAACATATACCGGGACAAAGACAGTGATCGGTGTCGCGTCCGCCAAGCCCTACAAAGATGACATCGCATCGAAGCCGCCCAGTAAGGATAGTCCGGACAGCTGTTTCAGACGGTCTGGCACTTTCGGTCCCAGTGCTGAGGGATGGGAGCTGTCGTTGATGGCCGTGGACCCGAGATTGCAGCGCCAAGGGCTGGCTGCTCTGCTTATGAAGTTGGTTGAGGACGAATTGAAGCGCCGTTTTGTTCTCGCAAGAGCTGAGAAAGGGCTGCCGAATTTGAAGCTGGTCCTTTTACTAACGACAGTGAAGGAGGTTAACTGGAGCTACTACGTTCGTAGGGGATACTCGTTAGATTACGAAACGGCCCATGAGCCGGGGTGGTATCCTAACTCCGGTGGATTTCATGTTGTGCATATGAGCAAGAAGGTCGAAGTCTGAGCGGCGGCATTTACGAAAGGTTGTTTGGTTGCTGGAGCATTGTTAGCATTAATGTGAGTGAGTGAGTGAATGCAGGGCGAAATATGTGGCGACATTCACCATGTGCAATAACATCTGCCTCAACGGGGTGTCTCGCGGCGGTCTGATTCCAGGCTTGTTGACAGCCTTTCAGACCACGATAGACAACTCAGTCTAGCCGCGTGCGCGGAAATTCTGCCGATGCCGTGTCGGCGTACGCCACATGAACTGCGCGGCAAGTGAACAACGTGAAACGCGATCCATTGTTGTTCGCCAAAGAATACGGCGGCAATGGAAAGCGGCTCGAGCCGCCCTACCAATCAGCTTGCAGGAACCCCGTGCGGCGACTAACTCTCCGACAATACACAACCTCACTTCACGCCCTCGTCGCATGTGACACCTCGTCCTGACCAGATTCACCAGCGACTTCAGCCTGTTGATGATTGGGTCAGATCGTCGCATAAACGCAAAGACGAGCCCATGCACATTCCTAGAGAGCCAGGCCTCTCCGCCATCAACCGCTGCAATCTATATCCATCGAGGTTCGCCGCCAGTAGCACCCCGAAATGTCTGTCCCAAGAGCCGGGATGGTCACTAGGTGCAGTCATGGCAAGGCTGCTCAGTCATACTCGTAGGTGCTGGTTGGCGTGCAGACTGCACGCAATACACGTCAACAGGCCTTCCCTGCGGTTTCACCCATGACCACGGTCTCGATATAGGTCCCCGATTCGCACTCAGCGTCTGTTGCCAGCGTCTGTTGCCAGCGTCTGTTACCAGCGTCAGTGTCGGGTCTGCTTTGATCCACAATTGCATTCACTGCCTATTTCTTTGTCACGACACCTGCCTACTGACTTGACAATGGAAATCTAGTTCTATTGTTCGGTTTTCTCTATTGTCGCTCTATTGTTCTCCGCGCTGGTCGCACTACATTCGCTCGTGTCTGTCCTTTGACCTGTTCTTTCCTGCATCATTCATTACCTGGTATTAGGCGCATTGCAGTCTTGCTCTTCGGACATACGTTTCCTTCAGCATTACCTGAACAGATTCAACTTGGCTGCGCCAGTTCACTGTTCACTAACATACAACACCCTTGCTGGTTCAAGGCCTGACAACAACTTCACTTCTTACCACTCGAGAACACACACACACACACACACACGATTTCCAACATGCTTTCATCGATCGGATCATCAGCAATGTCCTTTGGGAACATGCTTTTCAGCGCCAAGTCACTACTATGCCTTGGACTTCTCTCATCAACGGTCGCGGCACACACCTGGATTGAGCAGATGCAGGTCATCGGCACAAACGGCTCGTACGTCGGCGACTACGGATATCCTCGCGGATACGCTGCACGCACTGATCCCGGTTTCGATGGATTTTCCAACAAATGGCAACTTCCCAGCCCTGATACCGACACAAGTCGCACACGCATCACAGACAAGATGATGGCTTGCCACCCCAAGCAGCGCACACCGAACTACTCTCAACAGTACCCCAAACTCTCTGTTGCTCCAGGTGCTTACGTCGCCATGAAGTATCTCGAGAACGGCCATGTCACACAGCCATACATCCCTGCCGGCAAGCCGGAGGGTAGTGGCACAGTCTGGATCTACGGAACCTACGAGCCCAGCGATAGCGAGACCCTAGTCAACGTCCTTTCATGGACCGCTGATGGCAAGGGCGGCAACGGCAAGGGCTTCCTCATGACAGCACAGGACTACGACGATGGCCGGTGCTACCAGATCAACCAGTCACCGACCTCCGTCAACAGACAAATGACCGATGGCAACCACGCACCAGGTCAACCAACTTCTCAGCTCGAACAGTGGTGCGAGAGCGACCTCCTCGTGCCCTCCGACTCCCAGGTAGGCAAGACACTTACCGTTTACTGGGTTTGGGGCTGGGCAACCGGCATGCAGACTGAGGGAGCCATGTGCGGCAAGGACGAGTACTATACAACATGTTCAGACTTCGACATCGTTGACGGTGGTGACGACCTTTCTAAGCTTGCCGCCGCTCCCAAAGTGCACACCATCGGACAGCAGGACCCTCAGACTAACGCTGTGAGCAACTACCAGTCTCGCACTGCCCACGCTCCGACACCAACGGTCATCACCACGCAAGAATGCACTTTCACCTCGGCTACGACCTCATCGCCACCTGCCTCGCTGACCGGGAAGACTTCTCTCCCGGCGGGCTTCAGCACCTCCATCGCCAGGCCACCGATGCCCAAGTATAGACTGGGAGGCAAGCCGGGTCCGGCCCAGCCTACACAGCTCGCCAGCAGTGGGTCCAGCAGCACAGCAGCACTGCCTTCCAACACTACTATCTCCGCTTCTGCGTCTGCTTCTGCTACTTCCGCAATCAGCACCACTTCTCCCGGCGCTCAGCAACCCCCAGCAAGCTCAAACAAGGCTTCCGAAGTGACAGTGACAGCAACCTCAACAGCAACAGCCAGCCCCACGATCGTCTTCAAGACAATCACGATCCCAGCTCCATCGCCTTCCGCGGTATCCACTTCCCCGAAAGCCCCGGCGGCTTCCGTGATCGTCAACAAAAAGACTGGAGTGGTAGGTGTGAGCGCCAAGCGCGCAGTCCCTTTCGCCGCTTAATCATGTTGACCATGATGAGAGGCACACATGAGGCAAATAGAGGAAATCTTGGACATCCTTTACGCTCGCTACGATAGATGGATTGGATTGGATTGTATGGAGTCTTTGTCAACATGGGAAATACCTTGGATTTTCTTTCGGGTCGATGCGTTGGTTTTGTAGTCTTTTTTGGCAATTTTTTATTCCTTTCGAGTCTCTA